>LXNI01000756.1_pt1 | contig 34806 bp, 34 predicted proteins | sample 809091 | NCBI WGS metagenome assembly LXNI01 (sample SAMN04870527, study PRJNA318959) | sponge metagenome | biome: 01000161; feature: marine sponge reef; material: water | host: Sarcotragus foetidus | place: Greece: Milos, Mediterranean Sea | collected 2013-05-29 | depth 5-7 m
AGGAACATGGCGAACTTGGCGTACCAGCCGGCCAAAGGCGGGATGCCGGCCAGCGAGAAGAAGAACATGGCGCCCAGCACGGCGAGGCGGGGGGCGTAGCGCCACATCCCGGCCCAGTCGTCGATCATGGTGCTGCCGGTCCGGCGGGCGCCTGCGATCACCACTCCGAAGGCCCCCAGGTTCATGAAGGCGTAGATGATCACGTAGACGATGGTCGCCGACGCCGCCTCCTGGATCACCGCCGTATCGTTGCTCGCTGCCGCGGCTGCGAACGGCACCAGGATGAAGCCCCCTTGGGCGATCGAGGAGTACGCCAGCATGCGTACCACGTTGTCCTGGCGCAGCGCGGTCAGGTTGCCCAGCGTCATCGACAGCGCAGCCAGCACCCATAGGGCCGGACCCCAGATCTCGGTCACCGACGGCAGCGCCTTGTAGCAGAGCAGCAACAACCCTACGAAGCCGGCCGCCTTCGAGCCCACCGACAGGTAGGCGGTGACGGGCGTGGGGGCGCCTTCGTAGGTGTCCGGCGCCCAGAAATGGAAGGGCACCGCCGTCACCTTGAAGCCGAAGCCCACCAGGGTGAAGATCACCGCCAGCCGGAAGGCCCCGCTGTCGAGCAGGTCGGCTCCGGCCTCCCGGATGCCCTCGAAGGTGACCGAGCCGGTCAGTCCGTACAGGAAGGACATGCCGTACAGCAGGATGGCGGTGGACAGCACCCCGAGAATGAAGAACTTCAGTGAAGCCTCGTTGGATTTGGCGCTGCCCTTTCGCCATCCGGCCAGCAGGAACAGGGGTCCGGTGACCAACTCGAGGCCGACGAACAGGGTGATCAGATCTCTGGACGATGCCATCACCAGCGAGCCCAGGATCGAGGTGAGCATCAGCAGGTAGTACTCGCCCTGGTAGTAGCGATCGCTCTCGATGTAGGACACCGACATCAGCAGCACCAGGTAACCGCCCACGATGAATACCGCCTTTAGGACCAGGGAGAACCCGTCCACCACGTACGCTCCGCCCAGCATCGACCTGGTCTCGGGACCGTCGCCGAACGCCAGCGTCAGGAGCGGCACCGCCGCCACCGCCAGGCCCAGCACCCCGGCGAAGGCGGTCCAGTACTTGCGGGGACGCGACAACACCACGTCGAGCGTGAGCACCACCAGGATGGTGGCGGCTACGACCAGCTCAGGCGCGAGCGCGTGGTAGTCGAGGTCCATCCATCAGCCCCCGAAGGCGGTCCGGGCCAGGTTGACCACCGCATCGGTGGTGGCCCCCAGGACGATCCGCGGGTAGACGCCGATGGCCACTATGGCCACGATCAGGGGCGCCCAGGCCAGCCACTCGGTGGGCTCGACATCGTGGAACTCGTGGTCGGACCACTCGGCCTTGGGCTCGCCCAGGTTGACCCGCTGGAGCATCCACAGCATGTACCCGGCGGTGAGGACCGTTCCGATGGCGCCGATCACCATGTAGGTCTGGAACTGGTTGAGGCTCAGTCCGGCCAGGGGACGGTAGGCACCCAGGAGCGACATGAACTCGCCCCAGAACCCGGCCAGGCCGGGCAGTCCCAGCGAGGCCATGGCGGTGAAGGCGAGGATGCCCCCCATCCAGGGCATGAGCTTCTGGTTGCCTCCGAGGCGGGCGATCTCACGGGTGTGGTAGCGGTGATGCATCGATCCGGCCAGGAAGAAGAGCAGGCCGGTGATCAGGCCGTGGGCGACCATGCCGATCAGCGCGGCGTTGAATCCCACATCGGTCATCGTGGCGATGCCCAGCATGACGAAACCCATATGTCCGACCGAGGAGAAGGCGATCAGGCGCTTGATGTCGGTCTGGGCCAGGCAGGCCAGGGATCCGTAGATGATGCCGATCACGGCCAGCAGGCCGATGAAGGGCGCCCATTCCCGGGCCATGTCGGGGAGGATCGGGATGCTGATCCGCAGGAAGGCGTAGGAACCGAGCTTCAGCAGGATCGCCGCCAGGAGCACAGAGCCGACAGTGGGCGCGGCCGTGTGGGCGTCGGGGAGCCAGGTGTGGAACGGCCACATGGGCACCTTCACCGCGAAGCCCAGGAACATGGCCCCGAACACCAGGAACGCGAACGTGCCGCTCCCGAAGGCGTTCTGCGAGCCGAGCGCGATCAGGGTCGGGATGTCGAACGTGTTGTGCCCGAGGAAGTCGCCCGAACGGAAGTAGAGGGCGAGGAAGCCCAGCAGCATGAAGGCCGAGCCGAACAGGGTGAAGATGAAGAACTTGATGGCTGCGTAGAGCCGCATCGTCACCGTCCTGCCCAACACCGGGATGTGCCGCTTGGCGCTGTCGCCCCAGATGCCGATCATGAAGTACATGGGCAGGAGGACCAGTTCGAAGAAGATGAAGAAGAGCACCAGATCGAGCGCCACGAACGTCCCGTTCATGCCGGTGGCCAGGAGCAGCATCAGCGCCAGGAAACCCCGGACGTTGCGGGGCTCCTCCCAGTGATCCCACGAGTAGATGACCGCCAGCACGGTCACCACCGCCGACAGGACCAGGAGCGGCAGGCTGATGCCGTCTACCCCGACGTGATACCGGGCGCCGATGGCCGGGATCCAGCTCTCGGAGACTTCGAACTGGAACTTCTCCGATGCCCCATACCTGAAGTTGGCGGCCACCGCAACGGCCAGCACCGCGGTCAGGCCGGTCGTGACCAGGGCGAGCCACTTCTGGGCGTCCTCCCGGGCTTTGGGTATGGCGAACAGGGCCAGCGCGCCCACTGCGGGCAAGAACACGATGAGGCTGAGCCCCGCGGATTCGAACCAGGCCATCTCGCTTGTCCTTCCTCTGTCTTCTCTCGGGTTTCCTTGTCGGATGCGTGTTCTAGGTGACCAGCACGAACGCCACCACCAGCAGCAGGGCCCCCACCACGAAGGCCCCGGCGTACTGCTGCACCTTGCCGCTCTGGAGGAGCCGGAGCTTCCCGCCCGCTCCCCTCGTCCCGCCCGCGGCGGCGTTGAGCAGCAGGTCGATGCCCTGCTGGTCCAGACGACCGTAGACCAGCCCGCCCAACCAGGCGGTGCCAGCCCCGGCGCCGTTGATGATCGCGTCTATGACGTAGCCATTGACCCAATCGACGGCCCGGGCCAGAGGGCCCTTGATCGGGTTCACGACGCCCTTCATGTAAAGGTCGTCGAGGTAGTACTTCCGGTGCAGGAGCGGGTAGAGCACCGGAACATGGAGCCGGTCCCGGGCCTGCTGGGTCTCCGCGTCCGGAGCGAACAACCGCCAGCCCACGGCGATACCGGCCAGGGCGGCGATCAGACCGTAGGCCGCGAGATCCCACTCGATCGCCTTGGGGTGGTAGTCGCCCATCGGGACGATGCGGGCGCCCACCCAGTCGGTGAAGTTACGAATCGGACCCCACGACACTCCGGGGATGTTTAGCAGACCGGCGATCACGCTGGGGACCGCCAGGGCCACTAGCGGGGCGGTCATTACGCGGGGGGACTCGTGCGGATGGCCATGGCCCTTGTAGGTGCCGAAGAAGGTGAGGGCGACGGCCCGGGTCATGTAGAAGGCGGTGACGAACGCTCCCAGGATGGCCACCCACATGAACGCGGTGTACCCCTCGTGGCCGAGGGTGGCGAGGATCTCGTCCTTCGACCAGAAGCCCGCCAGCGGGATCACGCCCGCCAGCGAGAGGGAACCCACCACGAACGTCCAGAAGGTGACAGGCATCTCCTTGCGCAGGCCGCCCATGTCGCTCATGTTGTTGGAGTGGACCGCGTGGATCACGGAGCCGGCCCCCAAGAACAGGAGGGCTTTGAAGAACGCGTGGGTGAAGAGGTGGAAAAGGCCGGCCGTGTACCCGCCCACTGCCACAGCCGCCATCATGTAGCCCAGCTGGGACACCGTGGAGTAGGCCAGCACCCGCTTCAGGTCGTCGGCCACCAGTGCCAGGAAGCCGAGGACGAACAGGGTGATCACCGCGATGGTCACCATCCACGGACGTGCCGCCGTCGCCATCTGCTGGTAGAGGGGGAAGGTCCGGGCCATCAGGTAGATGCCGGCGGTGACCATGGTGGCGGCGTGCATGAGGGCGGACACCGGGGTGGGACCGGCCATGGCGTCCGGGAGCCACACGTGCAGGGGGAACTGGGCGGACTTGCCCATCGCCCCGAAGAACAGCAGCAGGGCGCCTGCCACGGCCACCCCCTCCAGGGCGCCGTCGTGTATGTCGGCGGCCACGCTGAGGGTCGAGAAGCGGAAGCTGCCCAGCGCGGGCGCCAGGAGGATCGTCCCGAGGATCAGGCCCACGTCGGCCACCTTGTTGGTCATGAAGGCCTTGACCGCCGCGTCGCTGTTCTCCTTCTGCTCCCAGTAATGGCCTATCAGCAGGTAGCTGGCCAGGCCGACCCCTTCCCAGCCGATAATCAGCTGGATCAGGTTGGGCGCCCCCACCAGCACCAGCATGGAACCGGCGAACAGCGACAGGGAGGCGAAGAACCACGGCACCCGGACGTCGCCCTTCATGTAGCCGTGGGCGTAGACGAAGACCAGGAAGCCCACGAAGGCCACCACCCAGTACATCATGATGGACAGGCCGTCCACCACGAACCCCAACTCGAAGGCCAGGTTCTTGTCGGTGATCCCCAGGGTGCCGATCTCGGCGATGGTCAGGTTGACCTCGCGATAGATGCCGCCCGCCATGTTCTGGACGAACAGCACGCTGGCCCACAGCAGGTTGACCCCCATCGCGCCGATAGCCAGTTCGGCGCCGATCCCCTTCATGCGCTTGCCCACCAGGATGATGGCCAGGAAGGCCACGAAGGGGAGCACCAGCATGATCCAGGCGGTCTCCGCGAAGAACCCGCCGGACGACAGGTCGCCGGCTGCGCCGTCCCCGGCGGCCAGGATCAGGGGTGCCGAGGCCACCGCGCTCACCATCGCATTAGATCCAGCTCGTCGATGTTGCCCGATGCGCGGTTGCGGAACACCATGAGGATGATGGCCAGGCCGATCCCGACCTCGGCGGCGGCGATGGTGATCACGAAGATGGCGAATATCTGGCCGTGGGCGGCGGCGGTGTTCCAGTAGGCCTCGAAGGCGATCAGGTTGATGTTCACGGCCGCGAGCATGAGCTCGACCGCCAGGAGCACCGTCACGGCGTTGCGGCGTGACAGCAGGCCGTACACCCCGATGGAGAACAGGAGCGCTCCCAGGATCAGGAACTGGGTCAGGACCATGCCGAACTCCGCCGGATCGGGGTCATACGCGGGCCCCCTCCTCCTCCTCGGCCGGGGTGAGGTCCTTGCGGGCCAGAGTGATCCCGCCGATCAGGGCGGCCAGCAGGACGAAGCCGACCGCTTCGAACGGGATCAGGTAGCGGTTGATGAACCCTTCGCCCAGGATCCCGGTGGGGGTGGCCCGGCCCACCGCGGGGAGCGGGTCCCCGAAGCCGCCTATCTGCTGGGTGACTGCGTTGATCAGCCAGAAGGTAACCGCGAACACCCCGAGCGCGGCGACCGCGGCCGGCCACCTGGTGTCGTGGCTGAGGTTGGTCTCCCGCCCGATCGGAGCTCTGGTAATCATGATGCCGAACAGGAAGAGCACCACCACCGCCCCTATGTAGACCAGGACCAGCACCCAGGCCACGAACTCGGCCGACAGGAGGATGAACAACCCGGCCGAGGCGGCCAGAGCCAGGACCAGGAACAGGGCGGCGTGGACAACGTTGCGGCTGGTCACAACCCGTAGCGCCGCTACCACCATGGGGATCGCCATGGCCAGGAAAGCCCAGTTGACGGGTTCGGCGATCCAATCGGAGAAGGTCATCCCACCCGTCCTACCGGTCGGCCGTCACAGCGGTCACGATTGGGCTCCCAGGCCCTTGGGCACCGTCTCCATCCAGTCCTGGAGGCGATCCATGTCATGCATCATCGGCCCCATCTCGTACTCCGAGTACTCGTACTCGGGGGTCCAGAACAGGGCGTCGAAGGGGCAGACCTCCACGCAGATACCGCAGTACATGCAGAGGGCGTAGTCGATGTCGAAGCGGTCCAGGGTGGCCCGGGCCCGGGGCCTCCCGCCGGGACGGGTCGGTGGCTTGATCTCCTTGTGGCCCTCTATGTAGATACACCAGTCGGGACAGGACCGGGCGCACAGCATGCACACCGTGCAGGCTTCCTGATCGAGGGCGATGACCCCCCGCGCTCGGGGAACGGGGGTCTCCTTGACCTTGGGATAGTTGACCGTGGACCGCAGTCCAACCCTTCCTCCGGACAGGTTGAAGGCCCAGGTCCGGAGCATGGTGGTGAAGGTGACCCGCATGCCGGTCAGCATGCCGAGCCTGGGCAGCTTGGTGAGGGAGCTCAGTTGGGGGAGTTTCATTTATATCACTACCTTCAGTACGGCGGTCACGATGATGTTCAGGATCGAGATCGGAATTAACCACTTCCAGGCCAGAGTCTGGAGCTGATCCTCCCGCAGCCTGGGGAGGGTCCACCGCAACCAGATCATCAGGAAGACGAGGATTCCGACCTTGGCGAACAGGATGATCGGCGACAGCAGGGTCTCGGGGTTGATCCCCCAAAAACCGTAACCACCCAGGAACAGGGTGGCGGCGATCACCGACATCGAGAACATGTTTGCGAACTCGGCCAGGAAGAAGAACAGGAAGCGGAACCCCGAGTACTCGGTGACGTAGCCCATCACCAACTCCGATTCGGCGATCGGCATGTCGAATGGGAGACGGGTCAGCTCCGCGAGCGTTGCGATCATGAAGATCGCGAATCCGATGAACTGGGTCAGAGCGAACGGCCAACCCTGGGCCACCTGCGCCGACACGATGCCTTGCATCGACATCGTTCCCGCCTGGATCACCACCCCGACCGTGGCGAGCGCCAGCGGCAGCTCGTAGGCGATCAACTGGCCGGCGGCCCGGAGCCCTCCGATCATCGAGTACTTGTTGGCCGATGACCATCCGGCCATGAGCACGCCGATGGTGCTCACCGACGAGATGGCCAGCGCATAGAAGATCCCGACCTCCAGGTCGCGCACGATCCCGTACCGGGACGAAGGGTGGAGAGGCACGATCACCAGCAACGCCATCGTCCCCAGCATCACCAGGGCGGGCGCCCACTTGAAGACGGGCCGATCCGCCTCCTCGGGGATGATGTCCTCTTTCTGGATGAACTTCACCCCGTCGGCTATCAGCTGGGCCCAACCGAACCGCCCGCCGGCGAAGTAGGGGCCCACCCGGCTCTGCATGTGGGCGGAGAGCTTCATCTCGGCGTAACCGATCACCATGCCGATCACCGGCACCACCGCCGCCGCTACCGCCAGCTTGATGGCCAGCAACCACCAGAACGTCAGCTCCAGGCTCATCGGTCGACATCTCCGAGCACGAAGTCCAGCGACCCCATGATGGCGATGAAGTCGGGGACCAGGGCCTCCTCCAGGATCCAGGGCAGGATCGAGAGGTTGGAGAACGAGGCGGACCGGATCTTGAGGCGGTAGGGCCCCAGACCACCGAGGGACACCAGGTGATAGCCCATCTCGCCCTTCGGGTTCTCGGCCCGCACGTAGGTCTCGCCGGCCGGGACCTTGATGATGCGGGGCACCTTCGCCTGGAGCGGGCTCGACGGCAGGCCGTCGATGGCCTGGGTGATGATGCGGGCCGATTGACGGATCTCCTCGAGGCGCACCCACCACCGGTCCCAGCAGTCACCATTCCGACCGACCGGGACGTCGAAGTCGAAGTCGGCGTAGGGCAGGTAGTCCGACACCTTTCTCAGGTCGAACCCGGCGCCAGAAGCCCGCAGGTTGGGCCCGGAGACCCCGTAGGAAGCCCCGACATCGACCGGCAGGATCCCGACATTCCTGGTGCGGGCCAGGAACACCTCGTTGCCCGCCACCAGGTTCTCGATCTCGTCGCAGGTGGCGAGCACCTTCGTCATGGCATCCCTGGTCTCGGCCAGGAAGCCGGAAGGTATGTCCATACCGGCCTTTTTGGTGGTCGGCCCTGCCGCGTAGACGGGCTTGACCCCCCCGATACGGTTGAAGTTGGGGTGGAAGCGGCCTCCCGTGACCGACTCCAGCAGGTCCAGCACCCTCTCCCGTTCCCGGAGGGCGAAGAAGAGCGGCGTGGCGGCGCCCAGCTCCAGCGGGTAGGAGGCCATGAACACCAGATGGGACGAAATCCGCGCCATCTCGGTCAGTACCAGCCTGATCCATTGCGCCCGGGGCGGGGCCTCCACACCCATCAGGCGCTCGGCAGCCACCACGAACGGGACCTCGTTGGCGAACCCCGAGACCCAGTCGATCCGGTTGATGATGGTGATTATCTGGGGGTAGGTGCGAACCTCCGACAGCTTCTCGTAACCCCTGTGCATGTACCCGATGACCGGGCGGACGTTGGTGGCCCGCTCACCATCGACCGTCGCGATGAGGCGTAGCACGCCGTGCGTGGAGGGATGCTGGGGGCCGATGTTGAGGGTCATACCCTCGGTCTCCAGCTCTACGGAGACGGCCGCCTCCGATAGGTGATGAGCGAACGTGCCTTCCATCAGTGGTCTGCCTGTGAAGTGGCGTCGTGATATGCGCCGCCAGGGGCGTTCCTCGCAAGGCCCGCTGACGAAGGCGTACCCGCAGCGGTACGTTGAGGAGGCGAAACGCAGCGAGGGGCGTCGCTGGCAAGCAGAGCGCGGCGGTCGTTTTGCAGGCAGACCATTAAACGCCCGGGTTCTCGGTTGAAGGGCCGCTGCCGTTCTCGGGCATGTCCTCGACATCGACCTTGCCCGGCCATGGCTTCACCTCCCGGCTCAGCAACGGGAAGTCCTTGCGGAGCGGGTGGCCCTCGAACGAGTCGGGCAGGTAGAGCTTGGTCAGATCCGGATGGCCCACGAAGTCGATGCCAAACATCTCGGCGGCCTCCCGCTCGTGCCAGTTGGCGCCCGGATAGACATCGGCCACGCTCGCGATGGACGGGGAGTCGTGGTCGAGGTCGGTCGAGATTATGGCCAGGTTGCCGTCCGACAGGTTGGAGACCGCGCATAGCAATTCGTAGCGCTCCTCCACCGGTTCGTCGGGCTCATCCCCCACCGCCACCTCGTTCGTCCAATCGATGGCCGACAACCAGGACAGGAACACCAGACCCAGGTCACCGGAGGTGACGGTCAGGGCCTCCTTCCAGGCTGAGGATGCCACCCGCACCTTGACGGTTCCATGGGACACCTCGGCCCGGCCGCCCACCGCTCCGGCCACCCGATCGGCGAACTCGTCGAGCGCCGAGGCTGCCTCGGAGACGCTGTTCTCAGACGGGCTGGCGGTCACGCTGCTTCCACTTCTCGCGCACGTCCTCGTTCTTGATCTTCTCCTGCAGCAGGACGATCCCGTCCATCAGGGCCTCCGGCCGGGGCGGGCATCCGGGCACGTATACATCCACCGGAATGATCTGATCCACCCCCTTGGTGACCGAGTAGGAATCCCAGTAGGGACCGCCACAGTTGGAGCAGGAGCCCATCGATATCACGTACTTGGGCTCGGGCATCTGCTCGTAGAGGCGCTTGATAGCCGGGGCCATCTTGTCGGTCACGGTTCCCGCCACCACCATCAGGTCGGCCTGCCGCGGCGAGGCCGGCAACGGGATGATCCCGAAGCGCATGAAGTCGTAGCGTGGTCCGGAGGCGGCCATCATCTCGATGGCGCAGCAGGCCAGGCCGAACTGGAACAGCCAGAGCGAGTAGCGGCGGGACCAGTTGAGCAACCAGGAAACCGGCTTCAGGCCCCCGAAGCGATCGGCGACTACTCCCACCGGAGCACCCCCTTGCGCACCGCGTACAGGAGCCCTTCGAGGAGGGTCAGGATGAAGACGATGATGGCTATCGCCCCCGGCAGGCCGAGTTCCTCGGCCTTGATCGCCCACGGGAAGATGAAGACCGCCTCCACATCGAACAGCACGAACAGCAGTCCGAAGATGTAGTAGCGGATGAAGGTCTGGTTCCAGCCCTCCCCGACCGCGTCGACGCCGCACTCGTAGGTGGCGACCTTCTCGCGGGTGGGGTTGGAGGGCCGCACCAGATAGGTGATACCCAGAGTGAGGGCCACCAGCAGGACTCCGAATGCGGCAAAGGCAGCCACCGCGACGTAGTCCTGGAAGTATTCGCTCACGGTCGTTCCACCCGTCGCCTTGGTCGCACTATTCCCGGCTGTTCGAGTCCGGTTCCGCCCCGCTCAGCCGGTCGGCGCAGGGAGCGCGGTCACCGGCGGCTCGAACCCTGGCGAGTATAGGTACCAACCTGAGTTCGGATTGAATTCACACCACCCACGATGCGCCCCTCCTGAACAGCCGGGTAAGGGCCCCGGACGCGCGCCACTCCGGCCCGAGCATCTCCGGTCGAGGACGACACCCACCGACGAGAAACGCTCGACAAGCCGGTCGCGCTCCAGGACCCCTTATCCAGGTCACCGGTGAACGGCTAGCGTTCGGGGGTGACCGAGACCGCCCCGCTCCGGATCCCGGACTACTCGGGAGGATCCCTGCCCAACCTCGTCGCCGAGCTGGAATGGCGGCTGACCGGGTCGGCACCCTTCGATCGACTCCATGCCCACTTGTCCGACCGGATCCCCGAAGCGACCAGCTACGTCCTGCTCATGATCGACGGGCTCGGCGCCCACCAACTCGACCACCCTGGGGCCTCGTCCCTGCTGGCGGCCCGGAAGGGGACGCTGGACGCCCCCTTCCCCACTACCACCACGGTCAGCCTCGCCACCGTGGCGAGCGGGCTTCCTCCGAGCCGGCACGGCGTGATCGGACACTTCATGCTGCTGGACGGCCACCCCTATCCGGTCAACGTGCTCCGGTGGGTGGACAGCACGGGCGACCCCGTCCCCGTCCGGCGCCACATCGTTCCGAACCCCAACCTGTGGGAACGGCTGGCGGCCGCAGGCATCGAGCCCGTGACCGTGCAACCGCGTGGCTATTCGAATAGTCCGCTTACCCGCCTCCTGTACCGGGGTTGCCGCTTCGAAGGAGTCGACGGCATGTTTGACTTCGTCCAGGCGGTGGTGGACCTGGCTCGGGTTCCCCAGCGCTTGGTGTTCGCCTACTTCCCGGACGTGGACATCTCGGCCCACGTACACGGGTTCGGCAGCGAGCCCTACGCAGACGCCCTCGCGCAGGCAGCCTATGCCTGGGAGCACATCTCCGTCCGGCTTCCTCCCCATGTCCGGATGGTGGGAACGGCGGATCACGGGCTGGTCTCGATCCGGACCGTCGGCAAGCACCGGATCCGGAGGAGGCACCACCCTGACCTGGTGCTCTACGGCGACCCGCGCTCCCTTTACGTCCGAGGCCCGGCCGAGCGGATCGCAGCGCTGGGAGCTGAGGTTCCGGCGACCTGGTACCCGTTGAGGCGCATCGAGTCCTGGTGGGGACCGCCCGGTGATCCGGCGGAGGATGCGGCCCGGCTTGGGCGGCCGGACGGGGCCTTCCTGGCCGACGCCGGCCAGGTGCTGCTTCCCGGCCACATGGACCGGCGGATGGTGGGGTATCACGGTGGTCTGGATGCCCGTGAGGTCGGGATCCCCCTGCTGGTTGCCGCGTAAGGCGCCGGGTTTACCCGGTGCAGATGGGTTCGAAGCGCATATCCTGATCCGACACCTGCCGGAGGGCTATGTCCAGGCCCTGCACCGTGCGGGAACGGTCGCCGCCCCCGTCGTGCATGAGAATGATCCCGCCATCGACGGCGCCCGCCACGATCCGTTCGGCGATCGTTTCCGCCGTCAGGTCGAGCCAGTCGTTGGCGCTGGCGCTCCACATGATCACGTCCAGACCGTGCTCCCTCGCTCTCTGCCGAGCGAGATCGTCTAGCGCCCCGTAGGGAGGGCGCATGCAGGCGGTGGCGTTGGCGCCGAGGATTTCCTGGGTCCGCTGGATGGTCCGGTCTATGGCTTCGCCGGATAGATTCGCCAGGTTCTCGTGGTTCCACGTGTGGTTGGCCACCGTGTGGCCCTCGAGCAGGATCCTGTTGAACAGGTGGGGAAAACGCTCGACCATCGTCCCGACCACGAAGAAGGTGGCGCGTGCCCCGTAGCGCCGCAGCAGGTCGAGCACCTCAGCTGTATGCACCGGATGGGGGCCGTCGTCGAAGGTCAGGTAGACGACCGGACCGGCGGGCACCGGACCGAGGTCAAGGGAGCGGACCGTGGCGGTGATCTCGTAGTCGGCCGGCTGCTCGGCGCTAGAGACCACCTCCAGCAGCCAGGGCGCGTCCGCCTGCAGGACCAGAGATGCTCGTCTTGGCCGCTCTCCCGGTAGGTGGGCAACGTCCTCACCCAGCCCGGCGTCCAGCCACACGCCCGCGGGAGCCCCGAGCGTGAACGTGTACTGGACGTCGGCCACCGCTTCGAGCAGGTATACCTGGCGGTCCCCGGGCGCGACCGTACCGGGGATGGTGATCAGGTTCTCACCGGGAGGGAACTCGATGGTGGGGCCGGTCCACGCCGGTACCGGATCCTCGGGCTCGGGGTCAGCGGTAGCGAGCACGGCTTCCTCAGGCGCGGACTCCACCTCCGGGTCGGCATCTGGTTCGACCGGCGCCGCCTGGTCGTCGACGACGGGCTCGGTCTCCGGCTCGACAACCTCCAGCATCTCCTCGGCGGCCGCCTCGGGTGCGGGAGGGGGTTCCTCCGCCCCGCTCGGTTCACCGGCGGCCGGAGCAGTCGTCCTGGACGAAGAGACCGTCGGGGCGGGTTCGGGGTCCGCCGGCCGGGTGGATGGAACGGCCGGTCCGGAAGGAGGTGGAGCGTCCGGTACCGCCGCGGGCGGGGCGGTGGTCGAGCACCCGGCAACGAGTCCGGCCAGCACCAGGCCGATCGCTATCCGTCGCGCCCGCCCCCTGCTGCTCATCATGGCTCGATGAGCACCTTGCCGGTGGTGGCACGCCCTTCGATCGCTCGATGGGCGTCCGCGGCCGATGCGAGCGGGAACCGTGCCCCGATCCTTACGTCCATCCCACAGGCCACCCAGGTGAACAGGTCCTCGCTCCGGGACAGCAGTGCCTGGCGGTTAGCGACATGATGGAACAGGGTCGGCCGGGTGAAGAAGATCGAACCGTTGGCGGTGAGATCCAGCGGGTCGATAGGATCCACGGCGCCGGAGGCGTTACCGAACGCCACCATCAGCCCGAACGGACGGAGCAGGCCCAGGCCGGCCGGGACCGTCGCCTTCCCGACGCCGTCGTAGACAACGTCCAGAGGCCTGGAGCCTCCGATCTCCTCCACCCGCTTAGCGAAGTCCTCCTGGGTGTACACGATCACATGATCGGCGCCCGCCGCCCTCGACAGCTCGGCCTTGGCCTCGGTTCCCACCGTCGTGTAGACGGTGGCGCCCAGCCGCTTGGCGATCTGGGTGAGCAGCAACCCGACCCCACCGGCGCCCGCATGGATCAGGCAGGTCGAACCCGGCTCCAGGGGGTAGGTGTCAACAGCCAGGTAGTGGGCGGTTAGACCTTGAACCATCAGCGCCGCCGCCTGGCCCGCTGATATGCCGTCGGGAACCGGAACCAGCTGATGGGCGGGCACACTGGCTCGTTCCGCGTACGCACCTGCGACGGTTCCCCACGCCACCCGGTCTCCCACCGCCACCTCGGTGACGTCCCGGCCGACCGACGCAACCGTACCGGCGGCTTCGAGACCGGGAGTGAAAGGAAGCTCTACGGGATAGAGTCCGCTGCGGTGGTACGTGTCGATGAAGTTCAACCCGGCCGCAGCCACCTCGACGACCGCCTCGCCCGGGCCTGGTACCGGCTCGTCGGTCTCCTGAAACTCCAGAACCTCGGGACCACCCAGCTCGGTTATCACGATGGCCCACATCAGTGCTTCCCTCCCCTGGCTCCGGTTGGTCATGAACGGTAGTCATCGGCTCGGCCCCGGCGCGGTAGGAGCCTAGGGTCGGAGGCCGTCCACCGCCTGGCGAAGGGCGGAATCGAAACGCCCGGCCACCGCTTCCCACGAGAAGTGCTGCTCGGCGTGGGCGCGGGCCGCCGGCCCCATCTCCAGACGCCGCTCGAGGGCCAATCCGACCGCCTCGGCGATCTGGCCGGTAGTGGCGGCCACGTAACCGGTCACCCCCGGCACCACCGTCTCGGGAGCTCCGCCCGACGTACCGGCGACCACCGGGATGCCTGAGGCCGAGGCCTCCAGGTAGACGATGCCCAGGCCTTCGACCTCCAGGCCGAGCCACCGGGATCGGACCGGCATCACGAACACGTCACACGACCGGTAAAGACCGGGAAGCTCCTCCCAGGCGGCGTCGGTCACGACCTCGACCGGGACCTTGGCCCGGGCGGCGCGGTTGCGGATCCGGCCTTCCAGCCGGCCCTGCCCGGCCAGAAGCACGGACACGGGGGTACCGGCGGCGCTGAGTCGCTCGGCTGCCGCCAGCACCCGCAGATGCCCCTTGCGAGGCACCAGACGCGAGATGCACCCGATCACGTGCCGGTCACGGCCCGACGTGGATGCCCCAGGACGGAACGTGTCCAGGTCCACGCCCGCCCCCAGCACCGTGGTCCGGACGGCACCCATCCGCTCCACCCGGCGCGCCGTGTACCGGGAGACCGTCAGGACCAATGCGGCACGGCGGAAGGTCCTGCCCAAGAGGGGGCGGAGACCCGGCACGGCTCCCGGCAGGGTCACCTCAGCACCGTGTGCCATGACCACGTAGGGAATCTCGAACGTCCGGCTGAGGCGAGGACCGAGCTGGGCGAGCGGATGGGGCGCTCCGAACAGCAGGACGTCGGGCTCGAACTCCCGGATCCTCCGGCTGATCCAGTCTCGCACGCGAGGGGTGGGCCACATGAAACCCCATCCCGACCGGACCACGTGGGGTTCCTCGGACGCCTCCGGATCGGCCGGGGCAAGCACCCGGATGCGGGCCGAGGAGTGCCTGACCAGATTGGACAGGTACTGCTGGATCCCTCCCGGCCGGGGCGGATAGTCGTTGGTGATGAGCAGCACCCGCATCGAGCCCGACGCTACCCGCCGACACCCGAGCCGCCGGTAGGAGGATCAGCCCATCCCGATGGCCGAAGGCGGAGGTGTGATTCCATAACCCATGCGCCGGAGTTGGGCCACCGCCGCTTTGGTGTGTTGACGCACAGTGGCCTGAGCCTGGTTCCGCTCCCACTCACTGAGCGACTCCTCCACAATCCCGGCCCATCCCTCCTGCCAGTCCACAAACAACTCCTCACGATCCAAGAACTCCAAGAACTCCTCGACAGTGGGCCTGAAACGCCGCCCTCCCACGGGGAAGTGTATTTCGGACAGTCGCGGCGGAGGCAGCCCGGCAGTCCCGTATATCCACCCGAACTCCAGAGACTCGGCATGCACATGCACGTGGGCCGGGGACTTGTTGTATGCGTCCCGGTCGTACTCGACTCGAAAAACCGGACGCGGTTTCCGGCGCGGAACTGGTCGTACCCACAATCCATAGGTCGAGTGCTGGACTGCAAGGAACTCCGACTCTTCGTCTAGCGATACGCGAAACTCGATCTTCAACATCAGACGCTCTTGACCCGCGTCGTGAGAACGGGCGAGCGGGATGAAGGCGAACCCGGAACGCTCGGCATCGAACGGCATCGGTCCGATACGGAGTTGGTGCGCTTTGCTCGTTTTGACGATACCGAACTCAGGCGCACCGGCGACACACCCTCCAATCAGGCTGCTCAGTCGGCTGGCGAACTCATCGGACTTCGCTTGGAGGCTCATTGACGCTTGTCCGGAAGGTCCAGGGAAGAGCTAGTGACAGCAGGCGAGGAAGTGGCTCATTCACGCTTGTCCGGAAGGTCCTCTTCGGTGAGAATGTCCCCCCAGATAAGCCACAGGTCCCGCAGCGACGGGTCGTCGAGGAGACCTTCCCTACCAAGCTCGTAGAACCCGCGCAGACCGAGCCCGACCTCGCTGGCGGCCCTTTCGAGCATTCCGATGACTTCTTCCCTCGCGACGGTAATGGTCACGCTTGTGCTCCTCTTCGGATGCTTCCGATTGTAGCTTTAGCGTATGACAAAACTAAGTGGCTTGTCTCGCCGGATGTGACGCAGGCCGCCGCCCGAGAGGTGCTCGCTGCTAGCGCTGAAGGCGGTCCAAGGGGAGCTGCGCTACCCGCCATCCGCCGCCTCGACCGATTACGCAGGTCTGACGTCTAGCGGGTTAAACAGTTCGGGTGCCTCCTCGCGCCGCAGGCACTGGACCGGGGATCGTCATACAGCTTGCGCCGCGGTCGGGAGCTTGCGGATGGCCTCGCCAGCCTTCCGGTCGGCGATGACCAGGTCGTAATGCACCTGAAGGTTGAGCCAGAACTGGGGGTCCGTACCGAACCAACGCCCGAGCCGTAGCGCGGTATCGCCAGTGACCGAACGCTTGCCGGCAATGATCTGCCCGATCCGGTTGGGCGGCACATCGATCTGACGCGCCAGTGCGGTCGGGGTGACGTTCCTCTCCCTGAGTTCGTCCTTGAGCACCAGTCCAGGATGGACCGCCCGTTTCAACATCATGTTGCCGTCCCTTGTTGTCAGTGATAGTCGACTATTTCCACATTCGTCGGGCCCCGACTCTCGGACCAGATGAAGCAGATGCGCCATTGTCTGTTGATCCGAATGGAGTATTGACCTTTCCTCGTGCCCGCGAGTGATTCCAACCGATTGCTTCGCATGGCCCGCAAGTCCTTCAGGGATCCGGCCGCGTTGAGAATCGCGAGCCGCTTGGCTGCCTGGTCTTCGAATCCCTGGAAGGCAGCTACGAACTCGCCCCGGGCAAACGCTTCGGTCTTCCTGCACGCGTATCCGAGAATCATACTGGTCCAGGCTATCGAGATTGACGCGAGACGTCTAGCGTCAAGTACCGCTCGTATGTCCTAGGCGTGGCGGCCCCCGCGATACGTGCCGATAATCGAACCCGGCAACCCGACCGGCTACCAGCGGTCCCAGCCCACGGCTCTAGAGTGACCGCCGGGCTAGAGACTCGATCCAGGAGGCCGAAGATGTGGTTGACCGATGCTCGGGTGGTGGATGTCGTCACCGGCGAGATACAGGACGGGGTCAGCGTCGAGATCTCGGACGGCGGGATCGGCGCCATCAGCAAGCAACCGGGTGCCGGCGAGCGACTAAGCCTGGATGGCCGTTACCTGGTGCCGGGGCTGATCTCGGTACACACCCACCTGTCCGTGGTGTACCCGTTCTCCGACACCGATGAGAACGAGAACCCCGGGCTAACCGTGATGCGGGCCTACGGGCGGGCACAGGATGCGCTCCGGGCGGGAATCACCACCATCCGCTGTGTCCACGAGCTGAACCGGGCCGACCTGCTGCTCGCCGAGGCCGCCAGGGCGGGATGGGCCGACGTGCCACGGATCGTGGGGGCCGGTCGGGCGATCTCCGTTCCCGGAGGGCACGGCGTAGGGCAGGGCAGCGTGATTGCCGACGGACCTGAAGCCTTCCGGGAGGCGGCACTCGCCGAGCTGGACGCTGGCTGCGCCCACATCAAGGTGTTCATCACGGGCGGGATCGCCAACTTGGGGGAGACCTTCGACAAGCCGCAGATGAACCAGGCCGAGATGCAGGCGACCGTCGACGCCGCTACCGCCCATGACACCTATGTCGTGGCTCACGCCGCGTCGTCGCTGGCGATCAACTGGGCGCTGGACGCCGGCATCCGCTCCTTCGAGCACGCCTACGACCTCGATGCGGACACCGCCGGCCGGATGGCGGCGGAGGGTGTGTTCCTCACCCCCACACTGTGCGTGACCAGCTCGCAGGAATGGATGCGCTGGAAGGGGTTCGAGGAGTTCCAGATCGAGACCTCCCTCGAGGTACATCCCACTCACCTGGCAAGCATCCGCCGTGCCGTGGCCGCGGGGGTGACCATGGTCAACGGGACCGATTACCCGCCGGGCGACCCCATCGGCGGCACCAGCGTGGCGGTGTACGAGATGGGGCTCATGGAGGGAGCCGGGCTGCGCCCGCAGTTGGCCCTCGCCGGCGCCACCTCCAATGCCGCCCGACTCTTGGGAATGGAGTCGGAAATCGGTACTGTTGAGGAGGGCAAGGCCGCCGATCTGGTCGCCGTTGAGGAGAACCCGCTGGCCGACGTGGCCGCCATGCGCGACATCTCCTTCGTCATGCAGGCCGGTCGCGTGGTGCGGGATGACCGGCGGGCTGCCTGACCGCAAGCCCGCTCCGAGGTAGCGAATGACCGAACGCAGATACCGCCTGGCGGTGGACATCGGTGGGACCTTCGTCGACGCCATCGCCTACGACGAGCAGAGTGGGAAGACAACGGTGCGGAAGTCTCCCACCACCCCCGCCGCTCCGGCGGACGGCGTGATCACCGCCACCCGCGCCACCAACGCCCCCCTGGAAGAGGCCTCGGTATACACCCACGGCACCACGCTGGGGCTCAACGCCATCCTGGAGCGCAACGGCTCGGTGACCGGCATCATCACCAACGCCCGGTTCCGGGACATCTTCGAGATCGCCCGCGGCGACCTGCCCCGCGGTTCCATGTACGACTTCCGCTACGTGCGGCCGCCGCTCCTGGTCAAGCGGCGTCACACGGTCGGGGTTCCAGGACGCATCGACCACCGCGGCAAGGTGGTGGAGGAACTCGACCACGATGCGGTGATCGAGGCGGGACGCCTGCTCTCGGAGCGCGGAGTGGAGTCGGTGGCGGTCTGCTTCCTCCACTCCTACGCCAACAGCGAGCACGAGAAGGCGGCCAAGAGCATATTGACCAAGGCCTTCCCGGACCTGTCGGTCTCGGTCTCGGTCGACCTGGTGAGGGAGTACCGCGAGTACGAGCGGACCTCCACCGCGGTGGCCGACGCCTACATCCGTCCCATCCTGGGCAGGTACCTCACCGACCTGGAGGACCGGCTCCGCGACGGGGGGTTCGACGGTTCCTTCCTGATCATGCGTTCGGCAGGCGGCGCGATGACCTCGGAGATCGCCCGCGTGTCGCCGCTCCTGACCGTCTTCTCCGGTCCGGCGGGCGGCATCGCCGGGACGATCAGCCTGGGGGAGGCCACCGGCCGCTCCTCCCTCATCTCCTTCGACGTCGGGGGGACCAGCCTCGACGCCTGCGTCATCGTGGACGGCGTCCCCACCGAGGTCTACGAAGCCGAGATCGAGAGCCTGCCGATCCGCATTCCCGTGTTCGACATCCGCACCATCGGGGCTGGAGGAGGGTCCATCGCCTGGATGGACAAGGGGCTCCTCAGGGTCGGCCCCCGGAGCGCCGGCGCGGTACCGGGACCGATTTGCTACGGGCGCGGCAACACCGAGCCGACCGTGACCGACGCCGCCCTCTGCCTCGGGTACCTGGCGGCGGACGAGTTCCTCGGAGGGGAGATGAGCCTGGACGAAGCCGCCGCGGTCCGGGGTGTGACCGAGAAGCTGGCCGAACCGCTCGGCATGCCCACCGGGCGGGCCGCCGCGGCGGTCTTCGACGTGCTTCTGGCCCGCACCGTGGGCGCCATCCGGGAGATCACGGTGGAGCGGGGTCTCGACCCCAGGGAGTTCTCCTTGGTGGCCTTCGGGGGGGCGGGGCCGATGCTGGCGCCGCTCTTGGCGAGGGAGATGGAACTGCCCGAGGTGGTGGTGCCGGCCGCCCCGGCCGTGTTCTCCGCCTGGGGAATGCTCATGTCGGACCTGGAGTACGACCTGGGCCAGACGGTGCTGACCATGCTCGACGACGCCGCCCTCGCCCAGATAGAAGGTGTGTTCGCTCAACTGGAGAGCGAGGCCGACCAGGTGCTCGCCGCCCAGTCCGTGCCTCCGGGGAACCGGGTGCTGCTGCGACGCCTGGACCTGCGCTACAACGGCCAGGAGCACACCCTGTCGGTAGAACTGGGGGAGGCCGACGACACGGGCTCGGTGATCGACCGGTTCCATCGCAGGCACGTGGAGCGCTACGGGCACAGCTTGACGGAGGAAGTCCAGATCCTCACCGCCCGGGTCAGGGCGATCGGGCGCCTGGAGAAACCGTCCGCCCTGCTCGGCGGAAGCCATGCCGAGGAGCCGGGTGGAGTTGGGAGCCGCGTCGGCGAGCGTCACGCCTTCGACTTCGCCACCCGGGAGAGCCGCCCGTTCCCGATCTACGAGCGGAGCCTGCTGGAGGCGGGGGTGGAGATCGACGGCCCCGCCATCATCCGCGAGCCCACCTCGGTGACGATCATCCACGGCGACCAAAGGGCCGTTCCCGATGACTCAGGGAATCTGGTGGTGAAGTGAGCAGCGGAGCAGCCTTGGACGGCGCCACCGTGGAGGTGATCCGCCACTATCTGAACTCCACGTCGGAGCAGATGCGACGCACCCTGGTGAGGACCGCCTTCAATCCGGTGATCTACGAGGTCCTGGACTTCGGCATCTCCATGTACGACCGCCACCGCCGGCTGATCTCCGAGTCGACGGGGATACTCACTTTCCTGGGGGCCAACGACTACGCCATCCACAAGGGCGTGGAGAAGGTGGGGGTCGAGAACCTCCACCCTGGCGACGTTGTGATGATCAACTACCCCTACTGGAGCGGTGCCCACGTATCCGACGCCATGCTGTTCGCCCCGGTCTTCTGCGAGGGAAGCGACCTCCCCGACGCCTACCTGGCGGTCCGGGCTCACTGGATGGACCTGGGCGCCAAGGATCCCGGCTACGTCCTCGACTCCACCTCCATGCACCAGGAGGGCCTGATCATGCCCGGCGTGAAGCTGATCCGCCGGGGAAAGATCGATGAGCAGATCATGGCCATCCTGCGGTACAACTCCCGGATGCCCGAGACCATCATCGGCGACTTCCACGCCCAGGTCTCCGCCCTCCGGGTCGGGGAGCGCCGGCTCCACCAGATCTGGGACAAGTTCGGCCTGGCAAGCGTTGACGCGGCGATCGAGCGGATCATCGAGCACGGCGCGCAGACCGCCGCGGAAGCGGTGCGGGCCATGCCCGACGGGCAGTGGTCGGCACATGACTGGCTGGACGACGACGGTATCTCCCACGACCTCATCAGGATGGCGGTGACGGTCACCATCGAAGGTGAGCAGTTCATCGTCGACTATGGCGACTCCGACGATGCTGTGCCGGGGCCGGTCAACATGCCTTTCGGGAAGACCTCGAGCTTGGCCAAGTCGGTGTTCAAGTCCCTCACCACTCCCGACACGCCCGCCAACCACGGCCATTTCGAGCCCCTGACCGTGTCCTGCCCGCCCGGGAACCTCTTCCATGCCGTCTACCCCGCGGCCACCTTCACTCTGTGGACGGGAATGGCGGCCTTCGAGTTGATCCACAAAGCCCTGGCCCAGGGCATGGACCAGATCAACGCCTCCTCCGGTTCGGACGAGCCGGGTTTCATGGCGGTGGGAACCCATCCCGAGACCGGAGAGATGTACGCGGTCAGCAACAACGAGGGGATCGGCTGGGGCGCCACTCCGGACTACGACGGGGCTACAGCCCTGCAGCATCCCTCCACTACGGCGGTGCGGAACACGTCGATGGAGGTCCTGGAGCACAAGTCGCCCATCTTCCACGAACGCCTCGAGTTGCGCCAGGATTCGGGCGGCGCCGGGAAGTGGCGGGGAGGTCTGGGCATACGCCGCGAGGTGAGGTTCCTGGCCACCGGCGAGATGCTGTCGATGAAGAAGAAGACCAAGACCAACCCGTGGGCCCTGCGGGGCGGGCACGAGCCCAAGACCAACGCCATGATCGTGTGGCCGGACACGGAGAGGGCTCACCGGGCCCGGATGGAACGGTTCACCATGCAACCGGGGGACCGGTTCCGCAACCTCTCCGCCGGTGGCGGAGGCTGGGGCGACCCTATGGATCGTCCCATCGAGTTGGTGAGCGAGGACGTCCTCGACGGATACGTCTCGGCGGAGCAGGCAGAGGAGGTCTACGGAGTCAGGGTTGAGGCGGACGGGACCGCCACCCCGGTCGGGAAGCGTTCGGCTCGCCCGCCATCCTGAACCGGACGGCCCTTCTACATCCGGTACCCTCCTAGGAACCGTGCGTCCCGCCAACATTCCCCCGCTGCCCGTCGGAAGGGTGCTGCGAAATGGTCTGGCCGGATTCCGCGCCGGCGGCGGCGCCCTGATGGTCAGCGCGGCGATCCTGATGGCCGTACCCACGGGGGTGGCATTGATCCGGCTGGTCACCGGCAGCTACTGGACGAACCTGGTCCTCTGGATCCTGGCGCTGGTAGTGGCCGGTTACGCCACCTGGCCGGTCTCCCGGACCGCCCTGGCTGCCGTTTCTCCCGGCACCCGGACGGGGTCGCCGCAAGACGACTGGTGGGTGCGCGACGGCTTCGTGCGGTCCTCGGCGGTGTTCTTCCTGACCGTCGCGGTAGGAACCGTGTTCTTCATCGTGCCCGGCATCATGGTGCTGATGATCTACAGCCTCTACGCGTTCCTGATCGTGGAACGGAGGGCAAGCGGCTTCCAGTCCTTGGCGCTAAGCGCCCAATTGACCAGCGGCAACCGTATCCGGTACCTGGGAGTCGTATTCGCTTGCGTAGTGCTATTCGCTCCCGGGCTGGCAGCCCTCTACTACTGGGACCAGGGGCTGGCCGGGATCATCGGCCTTTGGGTGCTGGGTACACCGGCCCTGGCCATTAGCTTCACCTCCGTAGCCGCCGCATACCGGGAACTCGCGCACGCCTAATACCGGGGGCGGTGAGGGGATGTCTCGCCCATTCAGGGACTCCAACCTGTAGATCCGAGCTGGAAACGTTTGTAGCCCGCATGACCGCTCTCTAGGATGGCCGTAGTAGTTAGCAAATCCGAGGAGGCCGGATGCTTACACAGCTACAGAAGTTCGGTGGTTTTATGGCCGGTATGGTCATCCCCAACATCGGCGCGATTCTCGCGTGGGGACTGATCACCGCCTTCTTCATTCCCACTGGATGGACACCCAATGCCAGTCTGTCCGAGTTGGTAGGTCCCATCATCGTCTACCTGCTGCCCGTATTGATCGGGTTCACAGGCGGCAAGATGGTCTACGGCCATCGGGGCGGCGTGATGGGCGCCATTGCCACGATGGGAATCGTCGTCGGCGCAGATTTCGAGCTGGCAAGCGGCGCCGTAGGCGATCCGCCCCAGTTCTTGGGCGCCATGCTGGTCGGACCCCTGGCGGCCTGGATCATCATGAAGATCGACGAGTCCTTCCAGGAGAAGGTCCCGGTCGGGTTCGAGATGCTGTACAACAACTTCTCGGCCGGAATCCTGGGCTTCATCCTGGCCATCCTCGGCAAGCTGATCATCGGTCCGATCATGGCCTTTATCGCGACCGTCTTCGGGAACCTGGTTGAGTGGATCACGGACGCCGGATTACTACCTCTGGCGGACATCCCCATCGAGGTCGGGAAGGTGTTGTTCCTGAACAACGCCATCAATCACGGGGTCCTAGGCCCGCTAGGTGTCGCCGATACCGCGGAAACCGGGCGCTCGATCTACTTCCTCCTCGAGACCAACCCCGGACCCGGCCTGGGATTGCTACTGGCCTACTGGTTCGCCGGCAAGGGCCTGGCCAAGCTGTCGGCGCCCGGCGCCATCGTCATCCACTTCTTCGGCGGGATCCATGAGGTCTACTTCCCGTACATCCTCATGCACCCAATCATGATCCTGTCCGTGTGGGCCGGCGGCATCCTCGCCGATATCATCTTCGTGATATTCGATGCCGGACTTACCGCGACACCCTCGCCCGGTTCGATCTTCGCCTACCTGGCGGTGATCCCGAGGGGGCAGCATTTCGGGGTCCTCCTAGGGGTGGCCGCCGCAGCAGCCGCTGCCTTCGTGGTAGGAACGCTGTTGCTACGGGTATCCCCTGTCAAGGAGAAAGAGGGGACCGAGGACATGATCGGCACCATGCCCGGTATCCCCACCGGCTGAACATCCGAAGGAACGCTTTAGAGCGGGTAGAGCCTCCCCCAGGGGAGGCTCTACCCTTCTCCTACCTGAAGAAGGAATCATCAACATGAGTTCAGTAACGAAAGCGGCTGCGGATGTCCGCTGGATCGTCCTGGCGTGCGAGGCGGGGATGGGCTCGAGCCTCATGGTCACGAACTTCCTGAAGAAGAAGATCAAGAAGGCCAAGCTCGATATCAAGGTCACCCACTCGCCCGTACACGACATCCCAGCCGGCGCCGACGTGGTGGTCACCCACGCCGGTCTGGCGTCTCGTGTCAAGCAGGTCGCACCCGAGGCGGCAGTGGTTGCGTTCCGTGCATTCCTGAACGACCCCGCCCTGGTCAAACTGGTCGCCGACCTCACCGCGGGCGCAGACGTCGAAGGCGTCTGAGAGCGGACCGGAGGTGGGTATGGAGTCGGTGACGACCGTCGAAGCGGTCACCCTGGGCGAGAAGGCAAGCACCCGCGACGAGGCCATCGCGCGGGTCTCGGGAATGTTGTTCGACCTCGGCGCTGTGGAGGCCGGGTACGGGGAGTCGATGGTGGCCCGCGAAGCCGTGATCTCCACCTATCTGGGCAACGGGATCGCTCTCCCCCACTGCACCTACGAGGACCGAGGTCTCATCAAACGGACCGCCCTGGTCCTTGCCCAATACCCGGCCGGCGTGTCGTGGGGCGACGAGGAAGATGTCGCCTACCTCGTGTTCGGGCTGGCGGCGGTGGGCGACGAACACCTGGCCGTCATGTCGCACCTCGCCGAAGTTCTTGACGACGAGGAGCTTTGCGCCCGGCTGGCCGCCACCGCCGATGAAGCTCTCGTCCGGGAGACCCTGGCCGCTCCCACAGAATGACCGGCCGGCGCGTCACGGTATTCGGCGCCGGCAACATCGGGCGCGGTCTGATCGGATGGTTGTTCGGCCGGGCCGGATGGGAAGTGGTCTTCGTCGATATCTCTGCGGAGTTGGTCGATCTCCTGAACAGTGAGGGCTCGTACCGGGTCGTGGAGGTGGGTCAGGGCGGACGCTCCACTGAGACAATCGGCCAGGTGAGCGCGGTCATCGGGACCGATACCGATCGGGCGGTACGCGCCACCGCATCGGCCGATGTGGTGTGCACTGCGGTGGGCGCCGGAGCGCTAGACAAGGTCGCTCCCGTCATCGCCACGGCGCTGCAGCAGGACGGCAGCAAGGTCGGCAACGTGCTGGCCTGCGAGAACGCCGATCCCAACACTGCGCTGCTCCGGAGCCACATGTCGGGGATATCGAGCGCCATCCCTACCGGAGTGGGCTTCCCGGAAACCATGGTGGACCGGTTGGTGCCCGGCTCGACCTGCGGGGGGTTGGCCGTCGAGGTGGAGTCCCTGTTCGACTTCAAGGTCGCCGCCGAAGCCTGGGCCGGGGAACCGCCCGGAGTCGAAGGCTTCGAGCTGGTGTCCGACCTGTTACTCCACCGCAAGAAGAAGCTCTGGCTGGTGAACGGCCTGCATGCCGCGGCAGCCTTCCTGGGCCTGGCCGCCGGGCACGATTCGATCGCCGAGGCCGTCACCGACCCCCCGATCCGGACCCGGCTCGAAGAGATGGTCCAGACCATGGCCGGGGTGCTGGCAGCCGACTTCGGCCCTAGCAGCGGCGCCACGCTGGCCGGGTACGGACGATCCAACCTGGATCGGTTCGCCGGTGGCGCCCTCACGGACCCTGTCCGCCGCGTGGCGCGCCATCCTCTGCGGAAGCTGGGACCCGACGAGCGGCTGGTGGGCCCGGCTCGGGAGGCGGCGCGGATGGGTCTTCCTACCTCCGCTATGTGTGACGCCATCGCCGCCGGGCTCTCGCTCGATGACTCCGCGGTGCCCGGGATCGACGAGCTGCTCGATGCCCTTGCCGGCGCCGGGTGGCAATCCGTCGTCGGCCTAGACCCCGAAGACGGCCCCCTCCTCAGCATGCTCGAGCAGAGGATAGGCCGATAAGCCGACCGGCCAACCCGAGGCCGGTCCGAAGAAGAACGCGAAAATCGCGGCAAGCGGGCTTCGCCCGCAGGGCCCTCCCCCTCCACCACCACCTTGGCTCGAGGCGCGTCCCGCCATGCCCTCGAAGGAACGGCCTCGAACGATATGATCCCTCGCGCAGCCCGATCGACGTCTGAACCGGACTGCTGGTAATTATGGTTATCCAACACCATACACCAGCGTTATGACACTGGCAAGGGGTGTGTATTTGTCTTTCTTCTTTCTGGCGGATCCGCTGTGACGGGTCATGCGGCCCGGCCGGATTTACGAAACAGTATCCGGTCACGATCCGGGACGCCGGAACTGCGGTCTATATTGATCGTTGCGCTACCGGCGAGGATGAATATGGCCATGACCCACGATCAGTTAAACCAAGCAATGGTCAGCAAGTTCTCGGCGGAGCCGGATCCGTCCGGCCAAGCCGACCTGATCTGTTCCAAGGGCGCCTTGGGGATCGCTGCCGACCGCAAGCAGATCAAGAAGACCGTCAAGCGGCTGCGGTCCATCCACGGCTACAGGTTCCTGGTGATCAACCGCGGCGACCTCTTTGCGGCCAATCCGGCCACCATCGGCACCAAGATCGGCATCCTCGATGAGAACGGCGCCCTCCTGAAGGCCGCCGACATCCCCCGCCGCTAGCCGTTGCCCGAGGCCGACCTGCAGGTAGCGCTGGAGGCGGCCCGTGCCGGGGCGGCGGTGGTGGCATCCGGTCTGGACCGGCGGGTAGAGGTTCGATACAAGGCCGACGCCGATCCCGTCACCGAGGTGGATCATCGCTCGGAGATGGCCATCCTCGACGTGATCTCCCGACGCCGGCCTCGAGATCCGGTGGTGGGAGAGGAACGGGGCGGGCGCCTCCCCGAGGAAGGACGGGTGTGGTTGGTCGACCCACTTGACGGCACCACCAACTTCGTGCACGGCTTCGCCTGGATCAGCGTCTCGGTGGCGCTCTGGATCGATAACACCCCCGCGGTCGGGGTGGTGGTGGACGTGACCACCGGAGACGAGTACACGGCGGTGACGGGAGGCGGTGCCCACGCGAACGGGTCACCCATAGGGGTGAGTCCTCTCAAGGACTTCGGCGAAGCCCTTATCGTCACCGGCTTCCCCTACCAGCGGCGGGAACGGCTCGAGATCTGCGATTCCCGCTTCCGCCGGGTGCTGGGGACGGCCCAGGGCATACGGCGGCTCGGTGCGGCCTCGCTCGACATGTGCTTGGTGGCGCGCGGGCGGATGGACGGTTACTGGGAGGAGGATCTGCGACCCTGGGACATGGGAGCGGGCACCCTCCTCGTGACGGAGGCCGGCGGCACGGTGAGCGATCGATCCGGCGGGCAGATCGGCCCCTCCGGCGGGTTCGTGGTCGCCAGCAACGGACACATTCACCGGCGATTTCTGGACACGCTGGCCGAGCCGACCCTCTCCGGACGGCTACCGTGAGTCCTGTATGGAAGAGATGAAGGCTTCGGAGCCGTTGCCATGATCGAGCGCACCGGGATCGGCGCCTCGCCGGGAATCGCGGTCGGCCCCGCCCACCTCCATGTCTCGCAGTCGCCCGAGATCACCCGGCGCCGGGTGGAGGATCCCGCGGCTGAAGTGGAACGGCTCCTCCGCGCCGAAGCCTCCGTCCGGACCAGGCTGTCCGACCTGGCGGCGAGCCACGGCGAGGGTTCGGATGAGGCGGAGGTCATAGGCGCGCACCTCCTGTTGCTGGAGGATCCCGAGTTCACCGGGGAGATCCGCGACCGCATCGAATCGGAGTCGCTCTGCGCCGAGGCGGCGGTATCCGATGTGACCGAGGAGTCGGCGGCCATGCTGGAGTCACTCGATGACGAGTACCTCGCCGCTCGCGGCGCCGACGTCCGCGACGTAGGCACGCAGCTGCTCCGGTCCGTGCTGGGGCTACCCCTCGAAACCTGGGACGGCCTGGAAGTCCCGTCGGTGCTGGTGGCACGCGACTTCTTCCCCTCAGAGACGGCCACCATCCCTCCGGGGATGGCGCTCGGCCTTTGCACGGAGGAAGGGAGCGCCACCTCCCACATCGCGGTCTTCGCCCGGGGAATGGGCCTCCCGGCAGTGGTGGGAGTTGACCTGCCGGCCACGGAACCCGGAACGGTGATCGGCCTGGACGGCGAGACCGGCGAGGTCTACGTGGATCCCACCCAAAGCGTGATCCGGACGCTCCGGGAACGCCAGGAGGAGCAGCGGAGAGTGAGGGCGAGCGCCGCCGACCGGTCGCATCAACCGGCGATGACCGAGGACGGCGCCCGGATCGAGGTGGCGGCCAACATCGGCTCGGACACGGACGCCGCCCGGGCCGCGGCAACGGGCGCCGAGGGAGTAGGCCTGTTCCGCACCGAGTTCCTGTTCCTCGACCGCACCCGTCCGATCTCCGAGGAAGAGCAGTACGAGGCCTACCGTACGGTGCTGGCCGCCTTCGGGGACCACCTCGTGGTGGTTCGCACCCTCGATGTGGGAGGGGACAAGCAGGTCCCCGGAATCGAGATCGGGGAGGAGCTCAACCCGTTCCTGGGTCTCCGAGGTATCCGGCTCACGCTGGCCCGCCCCGACATGATGCGCGCCCATCTGCGGGCGTTGCTGCGGGCGGGGACGGAGGGGCGTCTGGCGATCATGGCGCCCATGGTGTCGGGCATGGCCGATCTCCTGGCCTTCCGGTCGGCGCTGGCCGAGGCCGAGCGGTCGCTCATCTCGGACGGCCTGCCCTTTACCGAGGACTACCAGGTCGGGATCATGATCGAGATACCATCCGCCGCCCTGATCGCCTCCCGCCTAGCCCCCCACGTCGACTTCTTCTCCATCGGCACCAACGACCTCACCCAGTACACGCTGGCGGTGGACCGGACCAACCGGGAGGTCGCCGACCGGGCCGACCATCTCGATCCGGCGGTCCTGAGGCTGATCGGGGAGACCACCTCGGCCACGGGGGAACAGGGGCCTTGGGTAGGGGTGTGCGGGGAGATGGGCGGTGATCCGGTCGCTACTCCGATCCTGATCGGGCTGGGCGTCAAGGAGCTGTCGGTGGCCATCCCCTCGGTGCCCACCATCAAGGACCGGGTCCGTGCCCTACGGCTCGAGGAGTGCCGGGAACTGGCCACCCGATGCCTGCAGGCGGCCGACGGCGCCGAGGTGAGACGGATTCTCGAAGGGGTATGAGGCCTGTGGCCAGCGGTCAGCGGCCATCGGTCAGCCCTCTTCGGACAGCAACTCTCTGAAGTCCGCCAGGACCTCGTCGGCATCGTCGCCGTCCACGTCGATGGTGACCGTGGTGCCCAGCGTGGCGCCCAGCTTGAGGATTCCCAGCATGCTCTTGGCGTTGACCTTCTTGTCGTTGGCGGTCACGGAAATGTTCGAGGGCGACGCCTTGGCCCGCTTCACGAACTCGGCGGCCGGGCGGGCGTGGAGACCCGCCGGGTTGGTGATGGTGATCTCTTCTTTCATCCTGCTAATCCGATCTAGACGGTTCGGGAAAGCCTACCCACCACATGGTCGGCAAGCATCGACGAGGCGTCCTTGCCCACCCGATCCGGTTCAATGATCGGCTATTAGGATGGCGCCACATCCACCCCACGGAACCCTTATCCGTGTCACGAAGGGCCGCGAAGTGTTGAGCCTCCCGTTTCCCGACACTTCCAGGAATCTCTTCGATCTGAGCGGGTACTGCAGCATCGTCACCGGGGCAGGCCAGGGTATCGGCAAGGCGCTGGCCACCGGCTTCGCCCACGCCGGCAGCGATCTGGTGCTGGTAGATCTCAACGGCCCCGTTCTGGAAGCGACCGCCGCGGAGATCGGTGAGGTCGGAGGCGGTGTGGCCATCGTCGTCGCCGATGTGACAGCCGCCGACACTCCCGAGCGCATCGTGGCGGCCGCCAAGGACTTGAGCGGGCGGATCGACGTGCTGGTCAACAACGCCGGGATCATGGGCTACGCCGACATCATCGGGATCACCGACGAGCAGTGGGACCACATGTACGGGGTCAACCTGAAGGCGCCCATGCGGATAATGCGTGCGGTTCTCCAGGAGATGGTGAATGCCGGGCGGGGCAGCGTGATCAACATCGGCAGTTCCTGGTCGTCCAGGGCCTCGGTGTTCAACCAGGACGGCGGCGGGGTCGATTACTGCTCGGCCAAGGCGGCCCTGCAGTCGTTGAGCCGGGCGGCGGCCCAGGACGTGGCGCCGCACGGCGTCCGGGTGAACGCGATCGCCCCCGGCGCGGTCGATACGCCCATGCACGCCCACCACCGCGACTACCTGTTCGAATACGAGAAGTACATCCCGCTGGGCCGGATGGAAGTAGCCGAGGACCTGGTGGGACCCGCCATCTTCCTGGCATCGGATGCCGGGGCATACGTCACCGGCCAGACCATCCATGTCAACGGCGGCCTGCTGATGGTTGACTGAGTCGGGGATCACGAGAGGGGCGGAAACCGTATGTTCACGAGGGATCAGGTCCTGGAGCGGCTCCGGGCGACCCTGGCGAGCGGGAGCCCGATCATCGGCGCCGGCGCCGGCACGGGAATATCGGCCAAGTTCGCCGAGGCGGGAGGCGCCGACCTGATCCTCATCTACAACTCCGGCAAGTACCGGATGGCCGGTCACGGGTCCAACGCCGGACTGCTGCCGATCGGGGACGCCAACGCCATCGTCATGGAGATGGGAGAGCGGGAGGTGCTGCCGGTCGTCCGGAACACACCCGTGATCGCGGGAGTGAACGGCACCGACCCCACCCGGGTCATGGATCGGTTCCTGGCCGGACTCGAGGCGATGGGCTTCTCCGGAGTGATCAACTTTCCGTCCATCGGCTACACGGACGGGCGCTGGAGGGAGAGCCTGGAAGCCACCGGTTTCGGCCTCGACCGGGAAGTCGAGATGCTGCGGACGGCTTCGGAGCGCGGCATGTTCACCATGTCCTACTGCTATGAAGCCCACGAAGCGGCCGCCTTCGCAGAGGCGGGAGTGGACGTGATGGTCGCCCACCTCGGTCTCACCACCGGCGGCAGTATCGGCGCCACCGACTCTTTCACGATGTCTCTCGATGCCTGCATCAGCCAAGCCATAGAGACCAGGGAGATCTCCAAGGCGATCAATCCCGACATCATCGTGGTGCTGCACGGAGGCCCGCTGGAGGGTCCCGAAAAGGTCGGGACGGTGATGCGCGGATCGGGCTGCTACGGGTTCGTCGGCGCCTCCACGATGGAGCGCCTGCCGACCGAGCGGGCCATCGAGACCACGGTCCGCTCCTTCAAGAGCGTGACCATCTGAGCGCCCGCCGCGCGCCCGGACCGGCCCGAAGAGTGGTGATCGTGGGCAGCAAGCTATGAGCAGGGTCGTGGTCGCGGGTACCTTCGATACCAAGGCAGAGCCGCTCGAGCTGCTGGTCGAGAAGCTTCGTAGCCTCGACGCGCCGCCGATCACCATGGACACCGGCGTCTTCGGTGGTGATCATGGCTGCGACCACCCCGCAGAGGCAGTGGCGGAAGCCACCGGGTATTCCCTCGAAGAGCTCCCTCCGCTGGGCAGGGCGGGGGCGGTATCGGCCATGGCCCGGGGGGCGGGTCGCATCCTCCGGCAGCTAGTGGACGGAGGCGATGTGGGAGCGCTGGTCTGCATGGGCGGCTCCAACGCGGCGGCGACCTTCTCCGTGCTGGCGCCCATCGTTCCCATCGGCATCCCGAAGATCCTGATGGCAACCTCGGTGGCCGGCGAGACCAGGGCGCTGGTCAACGGCGGTGACGTGACGATGCTCTACCCCATCCTCGACATCGAGGGCGGCAACCGGATCCTGGCGAGCATGATCAGCCGGCTGGCCCACGTGACGGCAGCGCTGCTGCGGGCGGGCGGAGCGGACCCGGTGAACGCACCCGGGGACTCGGTCGCCCTGACCATGTACGGCGTAACCAACCCCTGCGTGGCCCACTGCCGCGAGCTGCTGGCAGATCGCGGTCTCGAGCCGCTGGTGTTCCACGCCAACGGCACCGGAGGACGTTCCTTCGAATCATTCGTGAGCCAGGGCCTGGTCTTGTCCGCCATCGACGTGACCATCAGCGAGGTGACCGACGAGCTGTTCGGGGGTCTGTGGCCGGCGGGATCCGGCCGCCTGACCGCCGCATCCCGATCCGGCGTCCCGCCGGCCCTCGCCCCGGGAGCGATCGACATGATCTGCCTGGGGCCCCTGGCAGACCTGCCGGAGCGCTTCCGGAACCGGTCCCATGTGGCACACAACGACCTGGTCACCCTCGTCCGCACCACTCCGGAGGAGAACTACCGGCTCGGCAGGACGGTTGCGGAACGCCTAGGGACCCCAGGAGCGGCCGCCTCGGTGCTGGTGCCGATGAAGGGCGTCTCGCAACTCGATATCGAGGGAGGCCCCTTCCACAACCCCGGAGCCGTGGAGGCCTTCGCCGAGGGCGTCGGGTCGGGGCTCCCGTCTGGTTCCCCCGTATCGTTGGTGAGGATGGACCACCACATCAACGACCGGGAATTCGCCGAGGCGCTGGTCGCTGCGGTCGATCCGGTCCCGGCTCGATGCCCGACCGCCGGGTAGTCGGGTCCGCGTGCGGTTGCTCATGAGCTTCCAGAACCTGCTGCGTCCCGGGTACATCAACCGGATGTACCTGCGCAACCGGATCATCGTCGGCCCTATGGAGAAATCGCCGGCCAACCTCTACGGATCGCTGAACGAGCGCTACATCGCCTACGCGCGGCGGCGTGCGATGGGCGGAGCGGCGCTGATCCAGCTCGAGTCCACCTACGTTTCGCCGGAGGGTCGGGGGAACCCCTACCAGGTGGGATGCCACGGGGACCACGTCATCCCGGCCCTCACCCGGATGGTCGGAGAGATCCACGCCCACGGCGCCAAGCTGGCCATGGAACTCCACCACGGGGGCCGCCAGGCCTCTATCACCACCCACCATCGCCAGCCGATCGCGCCCTCGGCGATTCCCTCCACCTTCATGGATCCGGGGACGGTCCCTCGCCGGATGACGGAGGCCGACATCCGCCGGGTCATAGCGGACTTCGCGAGGGCCGCCGAGCGATGCCTGGCGGCGGGTGTCGACATGATCCATCTGCACGGGGCGCACGGTTACCTGCTCGGGCAGTTCCTGTCCCCCCAATCGAACCGGCGTACCGACGGCTACGGGGGATCTTTGGACAACCGGGCCCGCTTCCCCCTGGAGGTTCTGGCCGCGGTCCGCCAAGTGGTCGGGGCCGGTTACCCGATCGGCTACCGGATATCGGCGGCCGAGTACGTGGAGGGCGGCCTGGAGGCGGATGAGTCGGCCCACTTCGCGGTCATGCTCGCCGACGCCGGGATCGACCTGATCGACGTGGCCGGAGGCACCTACGAGTCGATGTCGAAGATATTCCAGGGACCCGAGGAGCCCAAGGGCGGCTTCGTCAAGGAGGCCGCGGCGATCCGCCGGGCGGTGGGTGACCGGGTTCCGGTGAGCGTGGCGCAGCGCATGAACGATCCGGTGTTCGCCGACCAGGTGATGGAGCGGGAGGGTTTCGAGTACGTGACGCTGGCCCGCGCCTTCCACGCCGACCCCGATTACGTGCGCAGGCTGACCGAAGGACGGGCCGACCGGATACTGCCCTGCATAGGGTGCAACACCTGCGCCAACCTGACGGTGGCCCGTACCCCGGCCGGTTGCGCCGCCAACCCGGCCAGCACCTACGAACTCTCCCGGGACAGTTACCAATCATCACCGGCGCGGGTGCGCGTCATGGTCGCCGGCGGCGGGGTGGCCGGCATGCACGCCGCCCGCTTCCTCGGCCTCCGCGGACACGAGGTTCTGGTCTGCGAAGCGACCGAGCGGCTCGGCGGCCAGATGCACTACCTCCGCCGAGCCCTGCCCGAGTACGGGACCTTGGTCGACTGGCTGGCCCGCGAGCTCGACGATCTAGGAGTGAGGATCGAGACCAGCCACCGGGTGGGGATCCCCGAGGTCTCCGAGGCCGCTCCCGATGCGGTCGTGGTGGCGACCGGCGCGCTGGGAGGCCACCTGTGGGCCGGCACGCAGGACCGGACCGTCCCGATCCTCGATATCTTCTCCGCACTGGAACGGCCGCCGGACGAGTGGGAGCCGGACGTGGCCGTGATCGGCGGCGACTTCGCAGCCTGCCGGGTGGCGCAACATGTCCGCCGCTCCGGTGTCCGTGTCCACATCATCGAACCCGGCGCGTCCCTCGCCGCGGACGGCGCCTTCACCGGGTTGCTGGCGGAGATGGATCTGGAAGCGGACGGCGGGGTCACCATCCATCGAGAAGCCACCGCGGAGTCGATCACCGGCGATGGCGTGGTGATCCGGAGCCGGGGGAAGGAGAGCCGGCTGGACGTGAGTTCGGTCGTGATCGGCGGCCGGCGGCCCGGCTCGGAACTCTCGGACGAGCTGACGCGGTCCGGGTTGGCGGCCAGGATCTACACCATCGGCGACGCGCTCCGGCCGCGAGACCTCTACGCCGCCGGCCAGGAAGCCGCCGAGGTAGCCGAACGCATCGACCTGGTCGGACGTGCCGGCACCCTACGCTCGATTCTCGTGAACCCGACCACCACCGGCTGAGCCAACGCCCCAACCTGGTGATCGATCCCGCGTATCGGCAAAGGTTTTTCGCGTTCCCGTGACAATGGCCCGAATCTGTCGTCCCCCTGCCATATGTTGTCTGTTGCCAAGCACCTATACCGGCGGATGGGGTGAGACCGATCGGTTCGGCCGGCCCGGAGGGAACATACGAGGCTTCATGGAGCGAACCGCCGATTTCCCGGCAGCCGGCCGGGTATGGCCGACCACGCTCCGACCGGATGGGTGGTGGTGGGGGAGTGTTCCTGTCAGTTTGTCAAGTGGTTTGGGGGGTTGGTTTGGG
>LXNI01000757.1_pt1 | contig 34785 bp, 28 predicted proteins | sample 809091 | NCBI WGS metagenome assembly LXNI01 (sample SAMN04870527, study PRJNA318959) | sponge metagenome | biome: 01000161; feature: marine sponge reef; material: water | host: Sarcotragus foetidus | place: Greece: Milos, Mediterranean Sea | collected 2013-05-29 | depth 5-7 m
CGCGGCATCAAGATCAGCGACAAACAGATGAAACAAATCCCGCTGCGACCACACCAATGGCACGGCGAATGGAACTACACCATCACACCCAACCACGCGACCTAACCCGCGGCGGGCCCTAAGTGGCGGAACCATCGAACACAGCCGGCACTAGTGAGTGGCGGAACCACCAGATCAACGGGCACGAGCGACGAGGGCAGAACGAGATGAACGCGCCAAGACTCGGTCAACGCGGCGCGGCAGTCGCAGCAGTAGTCGTGCTGCTGGCCGCACTTGGCGTGCCGTTTCTGCGTCCGGCGGGCGCGCAGACGTCTTCGCCCGCTGCGGCGCCGGTGCTGCCGCCACCCGAGGTGCTCGGCGACTGCACCGACGCCGTGCCGGTGATCGTCGCGTCCGACGCTGACGCGCAGTCCGACATCTACTCGGCGGTGACGCTCGTCGGCGTGCTGGCAGAAAAGACCTGCATCGTGCTCGCCGGGGGCCGCGACGAACCGTTTCCGCGGGACCAGCTCCGCCGACTCGCCACAGCGGCGGCTGGCGGCTACGTGGTCGGCGGTCCCGCAGCAGTGTCCGACGTCAAGCTGGCGGGCCGCGACATGACCCGCGTCTACGGCGCTGATCGCTGGGAAACCGCAACCGAGGTGGGCGCAATTGCGTCAGCGCTCGCAGCAGGTGAGGACTCCGGCGCGACCGACGACACCGATGACGAGCCCAACGACAACACCCCAGCGTGGCAGCAGCGGCTGGCCAACGAATTCTCGGCCGCGCTGCGGTCCAGCGAGGCGACCGAAGACATGTGCATGTCGCTGTATCGCAACGACGAGCCGGTCTTCGAGCACAGGGCCAACACACCGCTGCTGCCGGCATCGCTCGCCAAGCTTGCGACCGTCACTGCGGCGCTTAGCGAATTGGGCGCCGACGCGACGTTCACGACACAGGTGGTTGCTGATGCCAGCGCGCTCGCCTCCGTCAGTGACGGCGTGCTGCGGGGCGACCTCTACCTGATCGGCGGCGGCGACCCAGTGCTGGCCACGCCCGGGTACATCAATCGCATCGCCGATGCCCGCCCCTACACCGATGTGACCGAGCTGGCAGACAGCGTCATGGAGGCACTCGACGCGCTCGGCATCGACACGATCGACGGTGCGATTGTCGGGGACGGATCATGGTTCGCCGACGGCGAGCAGAGCTACACGACGCACTACCCGCCCGGTGCAACGTCGGAGACGCCGCCGATCTGGAAGCAGTCGTACCAGTCGCAGAATTTCGTGGGCGTCTTGTCGGGCTTGATCATCAACGACGGCTACTCGCCGTACGCCGTGAACAGGCTCAGCCACACCAGAAGCGCCGATTCAGTCCAAGCAGCAGCGTCGAACTTCGACGACCTGCTCGAAGCACGCGGCATGGTGATCCGGAAGCGACCACGGTCGGGCAGCGCCCCGGGAGCGAACGACTCGACCGATCTGGGCAACATCACCTCACCAACGGTCGCTGAGATGCTGGTACGGATACTGCGCTACTCGGAGAACACGCCGGCGGAGATGCTGCTCAAGCAGATCGGTCGGCTCCACGGCGACTCGTCACGGGCGGCCTCGGCGGCGGCGGCAACTGCCGCGCTCGCCGAGGTCTTGGGAGCGACGGCCGATGAGATCGTCCTGGTGGACGGTTCAGGGCTGTCAGTTCACAACCGCATGAGCTGCGAGGCGGCAGTGCGCTTGCTGCTGCTGGCTGGCGCCGATTCCCGCTTCGCGGACTCGCTGTCGATCGCAGGGCGAACCCCGACGCTTCAAAGCTGCGGCCCGCAGACTCCCGCCAACGGGAATGGGTCCACGAACACGGTCTTCGCCAAGGGAGGTCAGCTGAATGACAGCTCGGCCATCGCCGGCGTCAGCACCGCTTCCAACGGTGACGTGCTGACCTTCGCCATGATCGCCAACGAACCGCTCATCATCCGCATCGGAAGCTGCAACTCGCTGCGCCAGCTCACGCTCAATGCCATAGGCCGCTACACCTACGGCCCGGCGAGGTGAACCCAGGCCGACCGCTAGCGCTCGCGACGTTGAGTCCAAGCGTCGATCGAGACGGCTCCGAGGATCACCGCCCCTTGAATAACCCGCTGCCAGATCGGGTCGACCTGGTGCAGGTTGAAGCCGTTGATCATGAGGGCAATGAAGAAGGCGCCAGCGATGGTGCGCCACACCGCGCCTTCCCCACCAGCAATGGACGTCCCGCCCACCACCACAGCGGCGATGACACCGAAGACGAAGCTGAAGTCGTCTGAAGGCAGTGCCGACAGCGACCGCGAGGACGACACCACGCCGGCCAATCCCGCGGCAGCTCCCGAGAGGGCAAAGCAGATCGTCTTGACCCGCGCGACCGGCACACCGGCCAGACGTGCGGCCTCGGCGTTTCCGCCGCTCGCATACACGTGGCGGCCAAAGCGTGTCCGACTCAACAGCAGCCAGGCTGTCGCTACAACCCCGGCTGCTATCCACGCGCCAGTGGTGATACCCAGCCACCGGGTCCGTGCAATAGCCGGGTACGCATCCGTTGCGGCACGCAAGACGCTGCGATCGCTCACGAGAAACCCGACGCCGAACACCATGAACGAAGTGGCCAGCGTGGCGATGAAGGAGTTGACCTTCAAGGCGGTCACCACCAGACCGTTCGCAATGCCGACGACGAGCCCGACCACCACGCCCACAGCAGCCGCTAGAGCGGCATTGCCGGTGGCGTTCTCGACCTGCAGCGCGAACAGGGGGGCCACGACAAAGACCGATGCAGCCGAGATGTCGAACCCGCCCGCGATCATGGTGATCGTGGCGAATGAGGCAGCGATGAGCAGCGCTGATTGCTGATCGAGGATGTTGCGGAAGTTCGCTTGGCTCAAGAAGCCGTCGGTCGTCGCGGCCAACAAGACGAACAGGACCGCAGTGACCACGGCGATTCCGTAGTGCCGGATCGCCGGAAGCGCGCGGGAACTCACGCTTGGCCGTCCGTGTCGTCGGCCGCTCGGCTTGCGCTGCCGAAGGCGGCGGCGAGGAGATCAGCTTCGACGATCTCGTCACCGGCGAACTCGGCGACTACCCGGCCCCGGCGCATCACCAGGACGCGGTGGCACGTGCCGATCACCTCCTCGAGCTCGGACGAGACCATGAGCACCGCGCAACCCGCGTCGGCCATCTCGTTGACTGTCTCGTAGATCGAACGCTTCGATCCGACGTCCACGCCCCGCGTCGGTTCATCGGCGATAAGCAAATTCGGTTGCCCCATCACCGCCCGCGCGAACAGCACCTTCTGCTGGTTGCCGCCCGAGAGCGTTGCTACTCGTGCGCTCAAGCTCGACCTGCGCACCCCGACGCGGTCACATGCGACAGCGGCGGCTCGTTCTTCCTGACGTGTCCGGATGCCAAGTCGACCCTTGAATCGGCCGAGATGCGGCAGCGCCGTGTTGTCACGCACGGACCTTTGGGCGATCAGGCCCTGCTGGCGGCGCGACTCGGGAATCAGCGACATGCCCGCAGCCAGTGCGTCCGTGATCGAACCCGCCAAGCGACTTCCGTACACGTGAACGGAACCCGCACCAGCATCCGACGCCCCATAAACAGCGTGGGCGACCTCACTTCTTCCGGCGCCGACCAGCCCCACCAACCCGACAATCTCACCTTCCTGAATGCTGAAGGACACGTCGAAGAAATCGATGACGCGTACGCCTGCGCGAGTCGACGACAGCCCATTGACCCGCAGCACCACCGGAGCCTCGCGTGCGGGCGCAGGGGGCTTGGCGGGAAAGACGTCGCCGATGAGACGGCCGGTCATGCCCTCCACGAGCGACTCGTGCGCCTCGGCGCTGGCTGGGCCCGTGCGAACGACACGACCGTCACGCATGACCGTCACCGTGTCGGAGACGGACAGCACCTCGTCGAGGAAGTGCGACACGTACACCACGGCCACACCGCGCGCAGCCAGCTCGCGCACGATGCGCCGCAGTTCGAGGGCTTCGTGACTGGCCAGCCGAGCAGTGGGTTCGTCGAGCACCACCAGGCGAGACCGGCGCCCCAATGCTCGCAGGATCTCCACCTTCTGCTGATCCGCTACGGACAGGGAGCCCACTCGGGCATCGATGGGCACCTCCAGACCGTGCTCGGCGATCAACGCCTCGACCCTGGCGCGGTTGGCTCGGCGCTTCACAAACGGTCCAACGTGCGCCTCGGTGCCGAGCACCACGTTGTCAACCACGCTCATGGCGGGCAGCAGCGAGAGCTCTTGGGCGACGCCCACCAGACCATGAACTGCGCCATCTGCCGGGCTCTCAAGGCGCAGCGGCGATCCGTCGAGACAGATCTCGCCCGCCTCGGGAGCATGAACCCCGAGCACGACGCCGGCCAGGGTGGACTTGCCGGCACCGTTCTCACCGACGAGGCCGTGAACGAGACCGGCGTGAAACTCCGCGCTCACGTCTGTCAGGGCGTCGGTCGCGCCGAAGCGCTTGCTCACGCTGCGGACGCTCACAAGCGCTTCGGCGGACGTCATCACTGAGCCGCTCCAGTTGCCGCCCCAGAAGGGAAGGGCGCGGTAGGCGGGCTCAGCCGTCCCACTGCGCGGTGAATTGATCCACGTTCTCGGCCGTTACCAATCCGTCGTCGGGCAAGGCAGCCAGGGGATCCACTCCCCCGAAGTCAGGACCGCCGGTGAGGGCCGAGACCATGGCTTCCATCGCGATGCGACCCTCGTCGCCCGGAGCACCGAAGACACCGCCGAACCACCGACCAGCAGCGATGCCGTCCAGCGCCGGAGTCGAGCCTCCCCAGCCCACGAGTCGCACATGGTCCAGCTTGCCTTCCTCGGCGAGCACGATCTCGGCACCTTGCACCGACTGGTCTGCGCCGACGAGCACGTCGAAGTCGGGCGCCACTTGCAGGATGTCCTGGGTGGCGTTGATGCCACCCTCCGGGCCCAGGTACTGACCTTCGCCCTCGGCCACGATTGAGATGGACGGTTGGTCCGCGATGACCTCGTCGAGCCCGGCACGAGCAGCGTCGTCGATCGGCAGGCCCTTGATCCCGTAGATGTACACGACTTCGCATGGATCGCGATCGGCGCAGGCGAGCACGGTGAGTTCGCCAAGACGCTTGCCATTGACAAACGGCGCAGCCATCACGTTCGCACTGACACCGGGCACCTGAGGTTCTGAGGTGGAGAAATCCTCGCCGACCACCTGGTTCAAGATGACCACCTCCATGCCTGCGTCGATTGCCGCCGCGATGTCGGGAGCTGAGGCGAGCCCGTTGATTGAGACCAATATGACGCCGTCATAGGCACCCGAGGCGATCACATCTTGAAACTGCGTCGTCTGCAGCCCCGGGTCGAACTGAGCGTCGAATTCGGTGACCTCCACGTTGTTGGCCGCCGCGACTGCCTCCATCTCATTGCGCGACGACAACAACCAGGTGTTCGCCGAACTCGCAGACAGATATGCGACTTGGAACGGCTCAGCGGGCTCCTCGGGTTCCGGTTCACTTGTTGCATCGCCCTCATCCGCGGGCGCCGCAGCGGTCACCTCGGTCTCGTCGGCGGCCTCAGGCTCCGTCATCGAAGCGGCTTCGGCGTCGTCATCGGGTGAAGCTGCGGGCGCTGTCGGGCTCGCAGCAGCGCCATCGTCGTCGCTGTCGCTGTCACCGCACGACGCGGTGAGCAATGCAAGAGCTGCAACGAGAGCCAGCCAGATGAATGAGCGTCTCCTTCGCGAGATTGTCGCCATAAGGCGTCACCCCCCATTGGTGTGTCACTCGACTGGTGCCGAGTAAGGCTCACGCTAAGACGCGGTCCAATTTGGAGATCTATGCCTCTTGACCAACTGAATTGCTAATGAAGTGCGTCTTGCACACTTGAGTTCGGCTGCCGATGTATCCGGAGCATCCGGCAAGCCAGCTGGAGAGAGAGCCTGTTCTCGGCGTCGTCAAGGGCGACGCCCAGGAGGTCGGCGATGCGGCGCATCCGGTTGGCAACCGTGTTGCGATGGAGACCGAGCACCTGCGCCGCCTCGGTTGTCGAGCAACTGGCATCGAGATACACCTCGAGGGTTCGCAGGAGCTCGTGGTCGGTGTCGACATCGAGGACCGGCTGCAGGATGAATCGCGCGTAGCGGGCAAAGTCGTCGGAGCCGAACCAGCCCATGAGCACCCGTTGAACGCCGAGTTGGTCGATGTGGGCCGCACCGGATCGGCCACCGAATCGTGCGTTGGCGATGAGGGCCGCCTCATGAGCTTCGGTGAGCGAGCGGCGCAGCCCGTTCAAGTCGAGATAGGGGCGGCCGATGCCAGCATGCACGTGCAGGCCCGAGTGGGCGTTCACGAACGCTTCCAACGCGTCGCCAAGCTTCCGCACCGTTGCCGAGTAGCTCTCCGCTGCCGGCTCCGCGGCGTCGGTGACCCACCCGCTCCATCCGTCATTGCGCTCGACCAGGGGACCGTCCAGGCCGGCATCGCGCAAGCGTTCGCGCACCTCGGCGTGCAAGTCGATGATTCTGGACGTGTCAGCACCTCGCAGCGTCAGGTGCAGACCGGTGTTCCATCCCGCTGCGCTCCACCCCAGCGCCAGCATCTGATTGCGGATGTCTCGCTCGTGAAGGTCGCTGGTTGCCAAGAGCTCGTTGAGCACGGCAATCCGTCGGCGCGCGTCGCTCTCCGTTCGCGCTCGCGCCGACGACAGCAATGCCGCCAAGTGCCAGGAGCCAATCAGCATCAGGGATCGCAGCAGTCGCTGCATGTCCCGGGAACCGCCGCACTCCGCGACCAACCAGTAGTCGGCTTCCTCGGCACGCTCGCCGAAGGTCAGCACAATCGGCGTGCTGTGCAGGGCCGCGACGCGCGAGTTGTCCACCAAATGAGCCGTTCCGGAGGCGAGCCGGCGGTCGCCGATGTCGACCGGCTCACCCGCCACCAAGCTGCGGTCCTGGCCGAGCAAGCAGACTCTCGAGGCGCTGAGGTCGGCAATGACTTCAAGCACCCGATCGACACTGGCTATGTGCGATTGGCTGAGCGTGGTCAGCAGTGAATTCACAGCTGAGGCCTGCTCGACGTCCGAGGCCCACAATTGGGATCTGAGACGGTGCGTCAAGTGCAGCGCGTCGGTGTCGGGCACGACGATCAGGGGGACGCCGAAGCGGTTGGCGAGCCGGCGAACGCCCACTCCGAGTTCGAAGCCAGGATTCGTGACGGCAAGGCTCACGGCTCCGGCGTCGGCGATGATGCGGATGGCCATGTCGACCTGGTACGTATGGTCCCCGATACCAGCCGCATCAAGTACGACAAACTCGCCTGGCGTAGGCGGCGAATCATCCCTTAACCGCATGTGCAGGGCGACCTCTGAAATCGTTGCCTGCAGACCGGTCTCGCCGGCGACGAGCTCAGCTCCGGTGAACGCCGGCGACGCCAGCATCTGCTCCACCGTGACCGGGCGCTCATTGCCCATGATTCAAACCTAGAGGCAGGGCAGACAGGCGAGGCTGCGCATCAGATCACCGCAGATCGAAAGAAGTCCACCATGTTCGCGCTAGCGAACCCGCGAGCCCGCTGCACTCCGAATCGCTCAACCAGCTGGCTCGACAGGCGCGCAAAGTCTGCCGGTGCCTTGAGTGTGTCGATGAGGGAGATCTCGTCGGGGTCGACCAAGAGTTGGCGACCGAGAATCGGGTCGACGGTGCGCACGAGATCGTCGATGAAGTCGGCACCTATGCCGACATGTTCGTCCCCAGCGAGTCGTGCGGCATGCGCAATGTGGTCGACGAAGCCCTCAAGCGTGGGTGTCGTTTCCGATACGAATGCTCCGAAGGCATTGATCCCAACGAAACCGCCCGACGACGCCACCGATCGGATCTGCTCGTCGGTGAGATTTCGAGGGTGGCGGCACAGCGCTCGGCATGACGAATGCGTTGCGACGAAGGGTGCTGCGGACAGTTCAGTGACATGTTGCAGGCCCGCGTCGGAGAGGTGGCTGACGTCGAGCACCATCTGCAAACGGTCCATCTCGGCGACGGCTTCCATGCCGAGCGACGACAGCCGACCGCCGGTGCCTGTCTCCGCTGTGCCGTCGGCAAGCATGGTGCGCCGATTCCACGTCAGCGATGCGAGGCGCACCCCCAAACGGAACATCGTTTCGAACATGGAGAGCGACGAGCCGATGGGCTCGGCGCCCTCCAAGGCCAGCAGCAGCGCTATGCGGCCGCTGTCGATGACCGAGTCAATGTCGGAACCGTGCTCGACGATGGCGACATCTGCCCGGTGCACGTCCGCGATCTCATGGGCGAGGGCGATGATTTCCAGCGTGCGCCTCAGGGCAGCTTCGCCGACGAATTGCTCTTCGGTGAAGATAGGGAGCACTTGGAACACGACGCCGCCTGCTCGCAGGCCCGGCAGCCAATCGTCGCCGAAGGGATCAGCGACACCCCGTTCCCTGCGGTGCATGCATGCCAGCAGCAGGTCATTGTGGGCATCGGCGATTGGCAGGCGCATCTCAAGCAAGCGGGCCGACAGCCTTGACCAAGACCCGGCAACCGCCGCCGGGCACGTAGGTCATCGGTACCTCCGTGATCGCGGTGATCCGGATGTGGTCGGGATGAGCGCCTGACCGAACCGCTGCGTTCGCCGCCAGCTCCTTCGCGTCGTCAAGACACTCCTCGCGGCCCGTACGGTCATAGCTGTAGACGCGGTCGACGGTCCCCGAGGCCTCGGCTATGCCCGCCCCGTACGCGTTTGCCACCGAGTAGTGCTGGGGCCTCAGAACCTGTGACGTCCCGGGCACCCGTTCGGCGATGAGGTGAGCGCCGCCGCCGACCGCCAACAGGGTGATTTCGTCTCTGCTGGACTTCATCCGATCGCTCATGATCGACACCTGGTCATCCACCCACGCCAAGCAGTCGCGGAGAAGGCCGGCGTCGAGGTGATCGACCAGCGACGGGTCGCCGAAGCCGTCGAGGCGCCCCGACGCCAGCGAGACATCCGAGAGAGTCAAGGTGTCGCCGCCGACGCAGAGGGCTTCAGTGGCCACTGCATAGCCGACCGAGTCAGGGCCAATGGCAAGATCCGCGCCGCTGCCAGCACGTGCATCGCGCACGATGGTGCCTCCACCGAGTCCGATCGAGATGAGGTCCGGCATTCGGAAGTTGGTTCGCACGCCGCCGACTTCGACCGCAGCGGTCGACTCGCGCGGAAAGCCGTCGACCAAGATGCCGGCGTCGGCCGACGTACCCCCCACGTCGATGACGACTGCGTCGTTCACTCCAGCCAATGCGCACGCGCCTCGCATCGAGTTCGTGGGCCCCGAACCGAGCGTGAGCACCGGAAAGCGCCCAGCTTCAGCGGCCGTCAGCAGCGTTCCGTCGTTCTGAGTGAGGTAGGCATCGACGGCGAGATCATGGCTGGCGAGCGCCTCCCCGAAGCCGTTGACGACGCTTGACGCCACGCTCAGCAACGCCGCGTTGAGGATGGTGGCGTTCTCGCGTTCCAGCAAGCCGAGCGAACCCACCTGATGGCTCAGCGACACGGGAAAGGCAGAGCCGAGTTCGGTGCCAAGGATGTCGCCGGCGCGCAGCTCATGGTCACTCGTAGCGGGGCTGAAGGCAGCCGACACAGCGATCGCCGTACAACCCGCGGCCGTGGCCTCAGACGCGAATCGCCGAACGGCATCGGCGTCCAGCGGCGCGATCTCGGCGCCGGTGTACTCGTTGCCGCCTTCGATGATCGCCGAGGCGCCGATCACCATGTCCCGGATGTCGGCGGGCCATGCTGCGCCCGGGCGCACGCCCAGCGACGAGGGCGCCGCCAAGCGCAGCACGCCCACAGTGTCAAGCCCTTGGCGCTGGATGATCGCGTTCGTCGGGTGAGTCGTGCCGAGCATCGCTTTGGCAACCAGCGAATTGTCGACGTCCAAGAGCAGTCGGTCGAGCGATTGCCGGATGCCCTCGATGGGTTCGGGCGTGGTGGCGACCTTGACTGCCCTGACCACGTTGCCGGCGCTGTCGATCACAACTGCGTCGGTGTTGGTGCCCCCGACGTCGACGCCTATGCGGAACTCGTCGCCTGTGCTCATGCCGGCAGCTCCACGAAGTCGATGTCGTAACCAAACGCCCGAGGTCCGACGAGGTCGAGCATCCCGTCTTGATGCCATTCCGGTGCGCACGGCATGCCGATCACGATCACCCGGTTCCCGTACGCCAATGCCTCGGTGGTGATGGGTTCGAAGGTCTCGCAGTCGAGCAGGCAGATGAGGTTGGGGGTGGTGATGGCCGGTTCGCCGTCGACAAACGCAATGAGGTTCTCGTTCTGCACCTCGATCCGCATCGTCGCATCGACACCATCGAGATCTTCGAGAATCACTGTGGACCGGGCGAAGCCATCTGTGGTTCGCCTGTCGAGATCCATCACCTTGCCGGTGAAGAACTTCTTCGATCCGGATTCGCTCAGAAATCGCTCCCACGCTCCCGCGACGCCGTCTTTCACGTCTTGGAGCAGTCGGCCTACTTCGGTGCAGTACGTCAGCGACCCCTGTATCGCGTGCTGCGCTACCTGCGCGGCAGTGAGGGGATAGCAGCTGATGGAGTTGGCGAGTCCCAGCTGGATGACCGCGGTGCGGGCCAGCGTTTCGGCAACGTGATTCGTGGTCGTCTCGAAGACTGCTTGATTGCCCTTCTCGTCTGCAACCGACAGCGGCCCCGCCGGCAGACCGGCGAGCGTGAAGACGGTCATTTCAATCTGCGGGAAGGCCCGGCGCATTGAGTCGGCGTTGACGATGGGAAGACCCATCTCGGCAGCCGTAGCGATCGGGAGCAGCGTGTTGCATCCGCCGACCTCGATGGGCATGATCGCTGCGGGCTCCTTGCCGAGGTACGAGGCAAGCGCCCGCACGCCGGAGACGTACTCGGTGCCGGCAGGGATCTTCTCCAAGATCACGGTCGGAGCGCCGATCACCGCTGTAGTCAGTACGAGCGCATCGGCCGGCAGGTCGGCGGCGGCTACGACCTGAACCGGACCGTAGGTTTCCAGCGCTTGGTGGGCGACGAGTTTGGCGATGTAGGGGTCTCCGCCTCCCCCAGTTCCCAGCAAGGTTGCGCCGAGACAGAGCGCTTCGATGTCATCAGCCGTCAGCGTTTCCATGGCATGTCCCTCAGGTGATCTGTCCTTCGAGTCTTGACTGCAAGACCTGTCGAGGTTCAAGTGGCTGGAGTCGGGTCGGATGACAGCCGCACCGGTTCGTCACGGGGGTCCACATCCAGAACCGGCTCCACGATGGGAACCCATCCCAGCTCGCGCTCTGGCACCGAGTCGTAGCCGCCCGCTCGGCTCGTGTGCCAACCATGATCTGTTCCCAGTCCAGCAAGAAATTCCGCGTATCGCAGCGGAGCGGTGATCGCATCGATGACCGGCACACCGATCTTGTCCTGCACCTCGCGGTAGAAGCCGAATTCGATGGTGCAGCCCAGCACCACTGCGTCAGCGCCGTCGTCGTGCACGGCGCGTTCGGCTTCGTGCACGATGCGCTGCTGCGTCTCGGCCGGATCGGCTTGGAACTCGTCGACGCTCATGTCCAGGACTCGAAACGACGCCAGGTGCCCTCCGTACCCGTACTTGACGACGTTCTCGTGCATTTCAGGAATCCACTTGCGGCGACCGACAAGGATCGAGACTCGCTCGCCGATGGTGGCCGCTATGTGCAGGCAGGCCTCCGCAGGGGCCGTGACCGCCATCGGGCCAGCCAGTTCGCGGGCCCCGCGCACGAAGGGGTCGTAGAAGCACCCGATAACTGCGGCGTCGTATGCGCGTCGCGCAGCCGCCCAACGCACGACTCCCATAGTGGGGCCGGCGACGACAGCCTCGAGAGCATTCCATTCCAGATGCTGGGGGCCGACATCGGGAAGCGAGCAGACATCGACGCGGGTCGTCGCTGCGGCTTCGCGACGCAACTCTGCCCCGATCGGCGCGTCGTAGGCGTCAGTGCCAACAGGATTGATCCACAGAATCCGGGCCATCTGCCGTCTGGCCTCCTCGTTGAGCGGGAGTCGAGAAGCACACTATGTGGAGGCCTCAACAACAAATCCAGGGCAGATTGCTTGGTGCGGCATTGCCAATTGTGCAATAGGCACTGATTAGGACATGAACCGCCGAGGGCTGAGTTCAGCGATCAGGTCACTAGCGGGGCCCACAGGTCTTTCGCCACAAATCAAGTCAGCCGTCAGCGAGGCGATGGCCGGCGCAGTCTGAATGCCCGTGCCCCCTTGACCAGCGCACCAGAAGAAGCCCGCGACACTTGGGTCGAATCCGACAACGGGGACACGGTCCGGTGCAAACGTGCGCAACCCAGCCCACGTTGAGCGCACCGAGCGGATCCCCAACCGGGTTGCCCGGTTGACGGCATCGATGCCCATGGCCACGTCGATCTCGCGGGGCCGGGCGTCGCACGGATTGTCGAGATGCTCGTCGGCCGGCGACCCGAGCAGCTGGCCGGAACCTTCGGGTTTGAAATAGAAGGTCTCGTCGGCGGCGATCACGAGCGGCCAGTCGTCGGCTTCATACGCGGTGGAGAACGTGAAGATTGTGCGACGCAGCGGTTGCATGCCAAGAGCGCTCGCTCCAGCCAGAACGGCGACCTCGTCGGCCCACGCGCCCGCGGCGTTCACGACAACCTCACAGCCGAGTGCACCCGCTGCGGTGTCGACTTGCCAACCGCTGCCTCTGCGAGCGAGTCCTCGCGCGCCATGCTGCCGAAGGATTGTGACGCCGAGGCCGCGGGCGCCCCGTACGTACGCCTGGTGGAGTCCGGCCACGTCGATGTCGAAGCCGCCGTACTCGATCACCCCCCCTGCCAACCACGCAGGATCAAGTGCAGGGCAGATTGCGACCGTGCGTCCGACGTCGAGCAGTTCGCAGTCGGTCGCCGTGACCTCGTTCGCATCGATTCGTTCTTCGAGATGACCTTCGAACCCGCTGGGTGCTACCCACAGCACATTGCGCGGGACGAGCACAGCGCTGTTCGCCAGACCATCGGCATCCGAGTCAAGGAATGCTCGTGATGCCGCGCTCAGCCGCCGGCTGGCCGGCTCGCCGTAGGAAGCCAGAAATTGCGCCGCCGACCGCCCGGTGCTGTGGGCCGTCAGCGTTTCTTCGCGCTCGACCACTGCGACCTGCCTGCCGAGCTGCGCCAAGGCAAATGCGGCAGACATTCCCGCGATACCGCCACCGATGACGACGACGTCGAAAGGGCGGACAGCCTCTTGTGCCATGGTTCCCGTCCTCTCCGTAGCGCTTGGCTATGACCCGGCTAACAGGACATTGCCGTAGCGGTGTGTGGCCTCGCTCACCGCCTGCTCCCGGAGGTAGTGGAGCAGTTCGAGACGGCCCTCGGCGGTCACCGGGCCCTCGCAGACATGCACGCCGGCATCATTCGCGGCCACCCGTATCTCGGTGCTGCAGTTTCCCAGCAGGCGCACACGCTCTACACCAAGCGAGCTGAGCCGAGCCGCGAACTCGATATCGGACTCCCCCGAAGCGTGCGACTCGGCCAGCCGCACACCGCAGCGTTTGGCCGCTAGGCGGACTCGTTCAACGTCCCGGGGAGCTGCATCGGCTTCAACGCGAAGCGCCATCGACGCCAGCGGCCGGTAGCGAAACCTGTTGCTCTCGCAATACAGGCCTGACGGATCGTGTTCCGCACTGAACTCAACCTCCCACGCCGTCTTGTCGCTGGCCCGGGCGATTGCCAGCCACTCGTCGTCGTCCAGCTCGGTGTCTTCCGGGTGCCACGTTCCGAGCTGAGACACGTAGTTCGGGCCACCGGCCTTCGCGCCGGGGCCCACCGAGGACTGCTTCCAGCCGCCGAACGGCTGGCGCCGAACGATGGCACCAGTGGTGCCACGGTTGATGTACGCATTGCCGACTTCTGCCGCATCGACCCAGCGTCGGATCTCCTCAGGGTCGAGCGTGTGGATGCCTCCGGTCAGCCCATATGCGCTCAAGTTCTGCAAGTGGACGGCGTGGTCGAGCGACTCTGCGCGCATCAGACCCAGCACCGGGCCGAAGCACTCGGTGCTTGCGAACCAAGATTCGGGCCGAACGCCGATCCGCACTCCTGGTGTCCACAGTCGATCGCTGATCTGTCGAGGCTCGACGAGCCATTCCTCGCCCGCGTCGAGCTGCGTCAGCGCCCGCAGCAGACGGGGTTCAGGCGGCCGGATGAGCGGCCCGATCGTGGTGGCGATGTCTGTCGCGTCGCCGACGGCAAGACTTCCCACCGCGTCGACGAGTTGGCGGCGCAGCCGAACCGATGTGTAGGCGTCCCCCACGCAGATCGCCAGGCAGGTGGCTGAGCACTTCTGGCCGGAGTGCCCGAAGGCCGATGACACGAGGTCGCTGACTGCCAGGTCGATGTCTGCATTGGGCGTGATCACCATGGCGTTCTTGCCCGACGTTTCTGCAAACAGCCGCAGGTCGGGCTTCCACGACTGGAACATCTTCGCCGTCTCGTGAGCGCCCGTGAGGATGACGGCATTGACGCCCCGATGGCAGACCAAGTGGCGCCCGACCTCGTCGTCATGAGTCCGAATGAACCGGACCAGATCGGGGGGCAGTCCTGCGGCCCAGCAGCACTGCGCCACTATCTCGGCGCAAGCCGGCGTCTCGGGGGCTGGCTTGAGGATGGCCGCATTGCCCGCTGCGAGCGCAGCAAACACGCCGCCGGACGGAATGGCAACCGGAAAGTTCCACGGCGGTACAACGAGCACTGTGCCGAATGGCTGGAATCTGGCATTGCGGTATGCCGTCAAGTCGCATCCGCGTTCGGCGTACCAGCGCGCAAAGTCGATTGCCTCAGACACCTCCGGATCTGCCTCGGCCATCGTCTTGTGGCCCTCACTCATCATTGCGGCCACCAAGTCGCCCCGACGCCGGCTCAGTTCCGCTGCAGCGCGCCACAACAGCTCACGGCGTTCGCTCGCCGGTTTCTCAGCCCACTGCTGCTGCGCGGAGGCGGCCGCGTTCACGACGGAATCGACAGCCGCCTTCTCACAGGCCAGGGTCGCGTCTGGTCCGCCGCCGGCGTTGCGCAGCGCCTGAGCTACGACATCACGGGCCCAGGCACGATTCGCTGGCAGGGCCGGATCAGTGTCGGGTTCATTGAAGAATCCTGCGTCGAGTCGGACGGCCTGATGCTCGCGGCGGTCCTGGCGGCGACGCGGGGAGCTGCCGACGGCCCAGCGTTGCTCGACAGCAGTGCGGAACTTGCGAGCCTCGGATTCGAATGCAGCACTTCGAGGCCGGAGTCCGAACAGATGATGGATGAAGTTCTCGTCGGATGCGTTTTCCTCTAGGCGCCGGAAGAGATAGCTGATCGCGACGTCGAAGTTTCTCTCGGCGACAGCCGGGGTGTACAGCAGGACGCTTCGGTCGTCGCTGCGCAGCAAGGCCGCCTGAGCGGGCGCCATGCCCTCGAGCATTTCGAACTCAACCCGGTGCCGAACATCGCGTTCGCCGGCCAGCAAGTCTGCCCATGCCACATCGAACAGATTGTGACTGGCCAAGCCCAGATGGACTGACACCGTGCGCTCTTCGGCGAGGACCCAATCGAGGCAGCGCTTGTAGTTGGCGTCTGTCTCGGCCTTGGTGGCATAGGGCGCTTGGACCCAGCCGTGCATGGCCGCATCAACTCGCTCCATCGCGAGATTCGCACCCTTCACCAAACGGATCTTGATGGTGCCGCGCCGCTCACCGGAGGCCGCCTTGCGGTTGTGCCATTCGACGATGTTCTTCAACGTCTCGAAGGAGTCCGGGAGATAGGCCTGCAAGGCGATACCTGCGTCAAGGTCTGCGAATTCCGGCTCATCCAGCAGTGTGCGAAAGACCATCGCTGTGAGTTCCAGGTCGCGATATTCCTCCATATCGAGATTGACGAAGGTTGAGGGCCGAGTACTCGCTGCGGTTCGCAGCAATGGGCGCAAGGCTTCCGATACCCGAGCGAGCGAGCCGTCGAAGTCCCAAGCGTTGAGCTGGGGCACAATCGATGAAACCTTGACGGAGACATAGTTGACGTCGGGCAACGTCAGGGTGTCGAGTACTTCTCGGTGCCGTCGTGCGGCTTCGGCGTCACCGAGGACAGCTTCGCCGAGCACATTGACGTTCAGCGCGAAGCCTTCCGACGATCGTGAGCGGAGATGGTTGGCGAGTCGCTCGGGCTCCGCGTCCACGACGAGGTGCCCGACGAGTGATCTCATCCTGCGATCGGCGAGCGGAATGACCAAGCGGGGCAGTCGTCGGCCAATTTGCGCCCCCGCCCGCAGCAGCGTCCGATCCAGGGCGGACAAGAAGGCGGGCAGAGGTGCCTCGCTGACAAGCGCTGCGAGCTGATGAGCAGCCACAGACGGACTCTCGGGCCGAATGACACGGTCAATGAATCGCATCGCGAAGGCGGTGGCCGCTGCGTCTGTCACCACCCCGTCCAGACGTCTGGCACCAGCTCGCTCCCGTTTGGGAACGCCCCGATCCGCCACCGTGAGCCATCGGCCAACGCGCTCGACGGCCGCGTCCGCGAGCAGACCAGTGTCGCCGGCCATGAATCGACCGTCCCCTCCGTCCGAGAGCAGATCCGAATGGCGACCGACGTGAATGGACGACCGCCTGAGCCCGGAACCTATGTTGCCGCCAGACACGCCATCGATGGGCACATCGCAACCCCAGACTCATCCCGCAACGCACTCTGCCCTCCGAACGCCGACATGTGGAAGCGACAGGAATGACGCTCGCAGAAAACGACTGCGTTCTCGGCGATCACGCGCGTCAGACTCGTCCGATGAATCTCTCGGTATCGGCACTCGCCGCCGGCGCACTGCGCTCAGCGGCGTTGCCGTGCAGATTTGTAGATATACATGGTTGCCTTGTAAACTCGAGTAATGGCTGTTGCGCACTACCGGGTTTCGGAACGAGGTCAAATGGCGCTGCCCGCTGAGACACGCCGTCGGTGGGGAATTGCTGCGGGAGGAGCAGTCGAGATCGCCGATCTCGGCGCTGCAGTGGTGGTGGTGCCGGCCGGCCGCGGCGGATTGCAGTCAATGCTGGGTGAGGCTCTCGAGGAGGCCGGTGGTTACGAGTCGCTCGCACGCCGCGTCGCCGCCAGCGAGCCCGATCTCGCATGAGCCCGTTTCTCCCATGAGCTCAGGCGTCCTCGTGGACGACCACATCCTGTTGAGGATGCTGCTCGGCGAGGAGCCGGGCGAGTTGCGGCCCCGAGGCGGCATCGTCGCCACGACGGGGCTGTGGTACCACCGTCTCTGCCGTGCACTCGCCGGACAAGCTGTCGTCGGCTCGATGTCTCGCCGGCTCGGAGGCGTGTCACCCGAAGTCGCAGCCGAAGTCATTGCCGCTGTCATCGAACTGCCGGCATCCATCGAGCTGGTGTCGCTTCGCACGGTCGGCTGGCCGATGGGCGAACTCGTACGGGACGGGGCCCGCCTCAACCTGCTCTCGCTCGAAGCACTGGCGGCCGCTCGCTTTCTGGATGCGGAGATCTGCTGCGCGCAGGCCAACGAGAATGAACCCCTCACAGACGCGGCTCGCACCCACGAAATCGCGATTCGCAGCCTGCAGCTCTGAGCACCCGTCTCCGTAGCGAGAAGGTGCCGGCTATCAGCCGAGAAGGCCCATGCCTGCGACGGTGTCGCGCTCTTCGACGAGCTCGGCCCAGGAGGCCTCGATGCGGGACCGGCTGAAGTCGTCGAGCTCGAGACCGGTCACGACGTGGTACTGGCCGCCTGAGACCGTGACGGGGTACGAGGTGATGATGCCCTCGGGGGCGCCGTAGTCGCCGGTGGAGGGGATGCCCATCGACACCCAGTCGCCGCCGGGCGTGTCCGAGGACCAGTCGCGCATGTGATCCACCGCCGCCGACGCTGCCGAGGCCGCTGAGGACGCTCCCCTCGCGTTGATGATGGCTGCACCGCGCTGCTGCACCGTGGGGATGAAGTCGTCTTCCAGCCATGCCTGGTCGTCCACCAGCGCCGCAGCGTTGTGGCCGCCCACCTCGGCATGGAAGATGTCCGGGTACTGGGTGGCGGAGTGATTGCCCCAGATCGTCATGCGAGTCACGTCGTTCACTGACATGGCGGCCTTGTTGGCCAGCCGCGCGATCGCCCGGTTGTGGTCCAGCCGGGTCATGGCGGTGAACTGCCCGTCGGCGATGTTGGCCGCGTTGCGCATGGCGATCAGGCAGTTGGTGTTGGCCGGGTTGCCCACCACCAGCACTCGCACGCTGGGGTTGGCCGAGTCGCTGAGCGCCTTGCCTTGCACGGTGAAAATGCCGCCGTTTGCCTCCAGCAGGTCGCTGCGCTCCATGCCGGCCTTGCGCGGCATCGAGCCGACCAGCAACGCGTAGTCGGCACCTTCGAACGCCTCGTTCGGGTCCGAGGTGCCGGTACGGGACGCCAGCAGCGGGAACGCGCAGTCGTCGAGTTCCATTATCACGCCCTCGAGCGCGCCCATGGCCGGAGGAATCTCCAGCATCCGCAGCTCGACGGGCTGGTCTGGGCCGAGCATGGCTCCCGAGGCGATCCGGAACAGCAGGCTGTAGCCGATCTGGCCCGCGGCCCCGGTGACAGCAACTCGTACGGGATCGTTCACTGTTCTCTCCTGGTTCGACGCGCCGGGCAGGTGCCGCGGCTGCGGGCGTTTCTAGCGCGGCAATGCGGCAACTGCACTCGCGTTGCCGTCGCGTCGATCGAGCAACTTCGGACGGCTGAATGCGGCTGCTCGTTAGCCGGATGCAGCGGCGGCGTCGACGGTGTTGGCGAGCAGCATGGCGCGGGTCATCGGGCCCACGCCGCCGAGGCGAGGGGTCACCCATCCGGCCACCTCGCCGACCGACTCGTCCACGTCGGACAGAATCTTGCGGCCTTCACGGGTGATGCCGCCGCCGACTACCGCTGCGCCGGGTTTCACCATGTCGGGCGTGACCAAGCCGGGCACGCCGGCTGCGGCGATGACGATGTCGGCCTGGCGGGTGTAAGCGCCCAGATCGGCCACGCCGGTGTGCACGACGGTGACCGCCGCGTTCGCGACCGGTCGCTTCAGCGCCATCAGCAGCGCCATTGGGCGGCCGATCGTGAGGCCGCGGCCCACGACGACCACGTGACGACCCTCCACCGGCACGCCGTAGTGCTCGAGCATGACCTGGATGCCACGGGGCGTACAGGGCAGCGGACCGTCCACGCCCATCACGAGCCGGCCCAGATTCACCGGGTGCAAGCCGTCGGCGTCCTTGTCGGGGTCGATGGCCAGCAGTGCCGCTTCCTCGTTGAGCTGGCGCGGCAGCGGCAGTTGGACGATGTAGGCGTGCACAGCCGGATCGGCGTTGAAGCGCTCGATGACCGCATCCAGCTCAGCCTGGGTGATGTCGGCGGGAAGCTCTTCGTGAATCGAGGAAATGCCCACCTCGCTGCAGTCACGGATCTTGGCGCCCACATAGCTGTGCGACGCCGGATCGTCACCGACGAGGATCGTGCCGAGCCCCGGCGCCAGGCCCTCCTGGGCAATCCGGATTCGAAGGTCGTCCTTGATCTGTTCGGCCAGCGCCTGGCCGTCCAATAGCACCGCAGTCACGGGAGGCCACCGTAGTGGCGCTGCGCTGGGATTCTCGCCCTCAAGCGTCGTCAGTCGAGGTTGACTCAGCCGCAGCAGCCCTGCGGGAGGCAGAAGTACGAGCAGCGCGGCGCTTATGGAGGCGTCGTAGGGCAGGTGACGCTGCGGCGAGGGTGCGGTCGGCGGCAGCGAGAACCCGACCAGCAGTACCGGGTGTCTCGTTGTCTATGAGGTTGCCCATCACCTGCAAGGTGAGGCGAGCGACTGCGTCGGTGCCGACCGCCAGCCGCAAGCCTGCTCGCAGGATGCGGGGATGGCCAATGAGAAACGAGAACCGCCGGCCGGTACGCAGGAACGCATCGAACTTCTCGGCGACGATGCGGTCATAGGTGTCCGCAACCGCGGACGGATCCTCCGCGAACAGGTCGGCGACGAGGATGCCGGTCTCGAGGCCGTAGTCGATGCCCTCGCCGTTCATCGGGTTGATCAGCCCCGCAGCATCCCCGATGGCCACCCAGCCGGGGCCGTGACGCTTGGTGGCGCTCATCGGCAGGCGCCACGCACGCGGGCGTTCGAGGTAGGGGCCGAGCTGCCAGCTTTCGGCCACCAGGTCCCGGTAGCTGTCGCACAGCCGGTTCAGGTTCAGCTTCGCGAAGCCCTTCATCGTGTTGAGCGCCCCGACGCCGATGTTGACCGTGCCGTCGCCGGCGGGGAACAGCCAGCCGTAGCCAGGCACCGCAGTGCCCTCGGAGTCACTCAACGTCAGGCAGGCTTCGAGGTATTCCTCGGCGTGGCGGGGCGTCTCCGCATAGGTGCGGATGGCGAGGCCGAACGGCTCGTCCGGGTCGCGCAGCGCACCCAGCATGCGGGCGGCCTGGCCCTGGGCACCGGCGGCCAGCACCACGAGATCGGCAGTCCAGCGCTCGCCGCCGGCGATGACCCCCACCGCTGCGCCGTCTTCGAGGATCGGCAGCGCCTCGGTGCCGAAGCAGAGCTCGGCTCCCGCAGAAGCAGCACCGTCGCACAGCGCGCTGTCCAACCGGCGCCGGGGCCACACCGCCCCGTAGGGCCCGAACTGCCCGTTCGCCGGCCACTCGAGCTCGCGAACCTGCCGTCCGGCAATCATCCGCAGCCCGGCAATGCGGTGCGCCTCGTCGAGCGAGACGCCCAGCTCGTCAAGCGCTGCGACTGCGCGGGGCGTCAGGCCGTCGCCGCAGACCTTGTCGCGGCCGGCGGGCGCCTTCTCGAACGCGGTCACCTTGATTCCCGCACCCGCGGCCCGCATGGCCGCCGCGGCACCGGCGGGACCAGCCCCGATCACGATCATGTCCCGGTGCGGCACCGTTACAGCCTGCCGGTACAGGCACCGGATCGCTCACCAACGGCCAGGGTCGCACTCCCGCCAACCCGGCCAATACACGACTGCCCGCCCCCGTGTACTAGGCGCAGGTCGTGGATAGCGCCGAAGCCGTCAGCAACTAGATCAGTCGGCCTGGGCGGCCAGCCAGCTGGCTGTGGCCTTGGCCATCTTCGAGCCGTCGTAGCCGATGCGTTGCGTCGGGGACACCTCGAGGATCACCCGGCGGGGCGAGTCCAGGAACGACACGAGTGCGGCTTGTCCTGCTTCGTCGCCGGGGCTGAGCGCGGCAGCCAGCTCGGGATAGAACCAAGCCTTGGTCTCGGCGTCGTCACGCACCGTGCACGTTCCCTTCCAGGTGATCGCCTTGTTCCGCGGCATCGGAGAACCAGTGCTGGTGACCACGATGCACACCCGTGGATCACGTCGCACAGCGCTGATCCGCGCCCGCTGGCTCGACGCTGTCAGCCAGAAGCGGCCATCTCGCCAGACGTACGACATGATGACGCCGACCGGCCAGCCCTCACGGTTCGCCCAGATGAAGGTGCACTCGTTGTGCGCCAGCAGGAGCTGCTCCTCCACGTTGGCGTCGAGGTCGTACACCGTGACGTCTTCGTAGTTCTCCTCGGGATGGACTTGCGGCGATTGCTCCGATGACTGCTCCGGCATCGCGTGACTCCGCTCGGCAGCCGCGTCAGCGGCCGGCGCTCGCGTCGGCGCGGATGACCTCCGCGCCGGTCGGATCGACGAGCATCCCGTGCACCCACTGGTTGTGTGCGTGGCCGACGTGCTGCAGTCCGAACGCCTGTTGGAGGGCCTGGGGGAAGCCCATCGCATCCACCGACTGGTTCACCGACATCTTGGCCAGCTTGAGCCCCATGCTCGGCCGTGAAGCGATGCGCTGCGCCAAGTGGAGGGTGGCCTGGGACAGCTCGTCGCGCGGCACCACCCGGTTCACCATCCCGATGTCTCGTGCCTCGGCCGCCGACATGGACTCGCCAGTGAACAGCAGCTCCTTGGCTCGGCGGGCACCTAGCTCGAATGCGTGCGCGAAGTACTCGACGCCGTTGACCCCGAACGCCACCACGGGGTCGGAGAACGTGGCGTCGTTGCTGGCCACCACGAGATCGCACGGCCACACCAGCATGAGCCCACCGGCGATCACCTTGCCCTGCACCTGCGCGATCGTGGGCTTGGGAATGTCGCGCCATCGTGCGCAGAAACCCATGTAGATCTCCTGCTCGGTCGACATCCAGCCCTCCGCGCCCGGCTTGTCGAAGCCCGCCACAGGCCCGACGGTGTCGAAACCTTCGAACGACGAACGGTCGCGCAGGTCGTGACCGGAAGAGAAGTGCTTCCCGTTCGCCCCCAAGATGATGACCTTCACCTCATCGTCGGCAGCAGCGACATCGAATGCCTGCGTCAGCTCGTACAGCATCAACTTGTCCTGCGCATTCGCCGCCTCAGGACGGTTCAGCATGATGCGTGCCACGCCGTCAGCGGGCACTTCATAGGTGATCCGCTGGTAGCCAGCGTCCGCGGCCGGGCTCTCGCTGGCCTCGCGGCGAGGTGCTTCGTTCATGGGTCTCACGGTAGCCACGCCTCGCAGCGCTTTGGATGGCCTGCTAGACCGGGCCGATGCCTGCTTACCTCATTGCGAACTACGACGTCGTCGATCCCGACAAGTACAAGGACTACCAGCGCAACGCGGCGCCCATCATGGCGGGCGGCGGCAAGCTCTTGGTACTTGACCCGGCATCGGTCCTCAAGGAGGGCGGCGCCGGAGCGCAGACGGTGATCATCGAGTACCCCACCATGGAAGCCGCACAAGCTGCGTACGAATCCGACGACTACCAAGCCGTCGTGGGCATTCGCCTGGCGGCGACCACCAATGGCCGCGCCGTGCTTGCCAACGGCATGGGTTGATCCGCAGGGTTCTACGACCCGAATTTTCCCAAGTCGTCGTCGGGAGTCCCGTCGGTCTCTTGGGGCCGGCGCCTTCCCGCTGGGCTTCCTCAGTGGGCATTGCGGCCATGCCCCGATCCTCTCGCCGTGCTCCTGCCCACCGCTGCAAGCGGGAGCATCACGAGTTCGTGGGCGAATTCCAGCAGCCGCACGGCGATGGCGAACGCGGCCGCGTCGCCCACTCCGAAGCGCTCGGCCAGCAGGGCCGCCACCACGACCTCGCGCACGCCGAGCCCCGCCGGCGTGATGCCGACCATCCCGACGACGATTCCTGCGGCGGTCGCCCCCGCAATCAGCCAGATGTCGTCGGCACCGGCGGCAAGCAGCGACCCTGCGAGCAGCACCGCTGCCATGAGGCGTTGCGCCACGGCCAATCCGTAGACGAATGTTGCCCGCCACACAGCCGCCCGCTCTGCGCTGAGCGCGTCGGGCTGAACCAGCCCGGAGATCCGCCGCAGCAGGCCCACTCGCCGCATCAGCCCGTCGATGCGGCGCCACCACGCCCCAGCGCCCGCCAGCGTCCACGGCAGGGTCACCAGGCCGGCCGCAGCGGCGACGCCGATCACGATGCGGGCGAACCAGCCCCCGGCGGTTCCCAGCCAATCGGCTGGCGCCCACAGTGCCGCGAACACTGCTGACCAGCCGACCAGCGTGGCAGTCTCGACGACCACCGACGCCCCGGCGGCGGCTCGCTTCACGCCCAGTGGGGCGGCGAGGCCGGCTCGGACGACGATGGGCACCAGCCCAGTCGGCAGGTAGCGCGTTGCCTGGGACAGCATCCAAATGCGCAGCGCCGGGCGTTGCGCCAGCGGTGTGCCGTAGCCGCCGATGAGTTCCCGCCATCCGAGTGCCAGGCACCATGTCGCGGTCATCGACACCACCACGGCCGCCACCAGCCCAACGGCGTCGACCTGAAGATCGATCTGGCGCAGGTCATCCCAGTAGCGCACGGCGAGCCAGACGATCACCGCCGCAGTTGTCAGCCCGACCGCCCACCGCACCGCAGTGCCGGATCGCCCTCGCTCGCCGGTGCCGCCGTCCGAGCCCGTCACGACGGCGCCGATTCGCCGCCGCTCATCGGCCGCCCCGCCAGCATCCCGCCGAGCGTACCGGTGCATATTCGGGCGGTTCGAGCGCAGGGCTGCTGCGAGACTGGGGCTGTGCGAGTGGTGCTGGTGACGCCGGGGTTCCCGACCTCGCTGGACGATCATCACAAGCCGTTCCTGGCCGACCACGCACGAGCGCTTGCCGCAGCGGGCGCGGATGTGACGGTGGTGTGTCCCGCTCATCCCGACGCGCCACGCCGCCGTGACGTCGACGGCATTGAGGTGCGTCGGGTTCGGTTCGCTCCTGCGCGCATCGAAGCCCGGGTGGCACTGGGCGAGAGCTACCGGGTGTTCTCGGGCCTGGCGGCGCTGTGGGTCATCCCGATGATCGCCAGGCTCACGCTGGCCGCGGCCCGCCAGGCGCGCAACCGTGTCGCTGAGGATGCCGCCGTCATACATGGCCACTGGTGGTTCCCGTGCGGGCTCGTGGCTGTTGCTGCGGCCATGGCGGCCGGGCGGCGCGTGGGCAGCGTCGTGCAGGTCCACGGTTCCGATGCCGCGGTCACCACCAACGCAGTGCACCGCTGGCTTGCCCGCCGGGTGCTTCGCCGGGCCGGTGCCGTGGTGACCGTGTCAGAGGACTTGCGCGACTGGGCTGCGTCACTCTTGCCACGTCGTGGCGGTCTGCGCCCGCCGCCGAGTGCTGAGCCCGAAGGTCGGCGTTCGGGCCCGCTGCTGCGGATCGTGTCCATGCCGGTCGGTGCCGACCGGCTCGGAACGCCGGCACCCGCGCCCCCCGACGGACCCGTCGTCGCCGTCGGGCGACTGATGTCCGAGAAAGGCTTCGACGTGCTGATCGAGGCCGTGGCCCACCTTCACCCGCCAGAACGGCCCGACGTGGTCATCGTCGGCGACGGCCCCGACCGGACGTTGCTCGCGGCACTGGCCATGCGCCGCGGGGTGACCGTTCAGTTCGCCGGCGCAGTCGCTCCGGCAGAGATCGGCGAGTGGTACCGACGAGCCCGCCTGGTGTGCGTGCCAAGCCGGCGTGAAGGCTTCGGCATGGTGGTCGCCGAGGCCCTCGCAGCAGGCCGTGCGGTCGTCGCGACCAGGGTCGGCGCTGCGCCGCAATTCATCACCGATGGCACCAACGGCTACCTGGTCCGGCCCGACGACGCCAGCGCACTGGCCGAAGCGCTCACCACAGCCCTGCAATCAGATCTCGGCGCGGGCGCCTCCTCAAGCCCAGCGGCGCTCGCACCCTTCGGCCCGCAAGCCCACGCAGCCGCCTTGCTGGGCCTCTACGCCGAGCTCGGCCGCAGCTAGAGCTCTGCGACGATCTCCGCCATGAGCTCGCCGGCCTCGGTCGGGTTCAACCCGACGCGCACACCGGCGTCGCGCAGCGCGTCCATCTTGGCCGCAGCCGTTCCTTTGCCGCCTGACACGATGGCGCCGGCGTGACCCATCTTCTTGCCCGGGGGCGCGGTGACCCCGGCGATATAGCTCGACACGGGCTTGGACATGTTGTGCTTGATGTAGTCGGCAGCCTCTTCTTCGGCCGAGCCGCCGATCTCGCCGATCATCATCACGGCCTTGGTGTCGGGATCGGCTTCGAACGCTTCGAGGCAGTCGATGAACGATGTGCCCGGCACGGGGTCGCCGCCGATGCCCACGCAGGTCGTGACGCCGATGTCCTTTTGCTGCAGCTCGTACAGCGCCTGGTAGGTCAGCGTGCCCGACCGGCTCACGATCCCGACGGGACCGCCGGACTTGGCGATGTGGCCCGCCGTGATGCCGATGTTGCACTCGCCCGGCGTGATGATGCCCGGGCAGTTCGGCCCCAGCAGCCGGACCCCGGGGAAGTCGCGCTTCAGCATGTTGAAAAAGCGGGCCTCATCGTGCGCCGGCACGCCCTCGGTGATGCACGCAACGAACTCGATGCCCGCCTCAGCGGCGTCCATCACGGCGGAGAACACGCCCGGTGCCGGGATGAAGATGCACGAGGCATTGGCGCCGGTCGCTGCTACTGCTTCGGTGCAGTTGGCAAATACCGGCACGCCTTCCACGTCGGTGCCCGCCTTGCGGGGATTGGTGCCCGCCACCACGTTGGTGCCGTAGTCGCGGTTCAGCATGCCGTAGTACCGGCCCTGCGAGCCGGTGAGGCCCTGGTAGACGACCTTGGTGTCCCTGTTGACGAAGATGCTCACGTCACGCTCCTGCCGCGGCCGCCGTGACCGCATCACGATGTTCTGAACGAATTGCCCTGCGGGGGATGCTCATCTGAAGCTCCCGTTCAGCTCGCTGCCGAGGCCATCGCGACGGCTCGACGGGCAGCGTCGAGCATGGTCGGTTCCATCACGAGCTTCTCGTTGAGGTGAGGGGCGAGGATCTCGCGACCCTCTGCAGCGTTGGTGCCGTCGAGGCGCAGCACGATCGGCGCTTCGATGTCGACCGCTTCGAGCGCCCCGATGATGCCGTTGGCCACTTCCTCGCCGCGGGTGATACCACCGAAGATGTTGATGAAGATGGCCCGCACGTCGGGGTCGTTGTTGATGACCTCGAGCGCATTGGCCATTACCTGGGCATTCGCGCCGCCGCCGATATCGAGGAAGTTGGCGGGCTTGCCGCCCACCTGGTTCACCACGTCGACGGTGCTCATCGCGAGCCCGGCGCCGTTGGCAATGACGCCGACGCTTCCCGCCAAGCCCACGTACTGCAGCCCCTTGGCGTGGGCGGCCTCCTCGCGCTCGTCACGCGGCTGGGTTTCGTCGTACTGCTCGTAGTCGTTATGACGGAACACCGCGTTCGAATCCAGCGTGACCTTGGCGTCGAGCACGTGCACTCGATTGTCGGGCGTGAGGATCAGCGGGTTGATCTCGACGAGGTCGGCGTCGCCTTCGGTGTAGGCGGTGTAGAGCTGCTGGAGGATCTCGACGGCCTGATCGGTGGCGACGGGGTTGAGGTTGGCGCCCTCCACCCAGGCTCGGGCGGCCTCGGCGGTGAGTCCAACGGCTGGGTCCACCAGCACCTTGGAAATGGCGTCGGGATTCTCGGCGGCAACGGTCTCGATCTCCACGCCGCCCTCGGCCGACAGCATCCCGAGATGCTTCTTGGCTGAGCGATCCAGCGTGAAGCTGGCGTAGTACTCCTCGGAGATGTCCGACGCCTTCTCGATCCACAGTCGCTGCACGATGTGGCCGTTGATGTCGAGCCCCAAGATGTTGGCGGCATGGGTCCGCACGTCGTCGACAGTGGCGGCGAACTTGACGCCGCCTGCCTTGCCGCGCCCGCCGGTGTGCACCTGCGCCTTGACCATCACCGGCGTGCCGAGGCGCTCCGCGGCGGCTACCGCTTCGTCCACGCTGAAGGCAACTGCGCCGTCGGATACCGGCATGCCATAGCCCTGGAAGAACTGCTTGCCCTGATACTCGAAGAGATCCACGGCGGGGAGCATAGGAGCCGAGAGTTGTCGCCCGCTGCGGAGACGGCAGGGCCCTGTGCTTCAGCAATCCAGCCGGTAGCAACGTCGCAGATTTCCCTGCCGCCTCCGCAGCTAGTGGGTCTGTGCCGGGCCGCTGGAGCGCAGGCGGCGGAGGTCAGCGAAGCTGGCGACGAGCGTCTTGGTGCCGATGTCGGCGAAGTGAACGGTGACCTCCCAGTCGTCGCCGTCGGGCCGCACCTCTTGGACGACGCCGGCACCGAAACGGGCATGCAGCACGTCGTCGCCGACGCCGTAGCCAAGATCGGCCTTCGGTGCCGGCTTGGGCTCCCCTAGCCGGGCTGCAACCCGGCGTCGGGCCTCCTCGCGGCGAGACTCCCGGCCCTTGGAGGTGCTGTCGTCGTGGCGCGCGGGATCGGCCCGCTGCTGCGGGGAAGCGGCCAGCTCCGCCTCGTCGAGCTGGCTGTACTCGCTGGCAGGGCCAGTTCCGCTGTCGCTACGCACCCCAGAGCCGCGATTGGCACCCCAGTCGCTCGTCGCTGGCCGCCATGACGAGCCGTAGCGGCCGGTGTCGGGCGAGCGATCGTCGATGAGCTCGGGGGGGATCTCGCCGATGAACCGGCTCGGCGGGTTGTAGCTGGTCTGGCCGTGCAGCATCCGGCTCCACGCATGGGTCAGGTACAGCTGCTTGCGAGCCCGGGTGATGCCGACATACGCCAAGCGGCGTTCCTCCTCGAGCTCGATGGAATCGGTCATCGAGCGGTGATGGGGGAAGACACCGTCTTCCATGCCGGTCACGAACACGAGGTCGAACTCGAGTCCCTTGGCGGAGTGGAGCGTCATCAGGGAGACCTGCGATGCGTCGGTCATCTCGTCGACATCGCTGACCAGCGAGACCTGCTCCAAGAATTCGTCGCAGTCCTCAAAGTCGGCTGCGGCGCCCGCCAGCTCTTCGAGATGCTCCAGCCGGCCGTCTGCCTCGACCGTTCCTTCGTCCTGCAACGCCTGCACGTAGCCCGATTCGGTCAGCGCTGCTTCGAGCACCGCAGCGGGCCCGTTGGGAATCTGGGCCCGTGCACGGCTCATCAGCTCGCGGAACTGCAGCAGACCGCCGCGAGCGGTGCCCCGGACGCCGAGCGACTCGAGCCTGTCGATCACCTCAGCCAGCGAGGTGTCGCCGCGCGCTGCCACGTCGTCGAGCTTGGCGATCGTGCGGTCACCGATGCCGCGGGCGGGCAGGTTCACGACCCGCTTGAGGGACACCTCATCGGACGGGTTCACCGCAGCACGCAGGAACGCCAGCGCGTCCTTGATCTCGCGCCGGTCGTAAAACCGGGTGCCGCCGATGATCTGGTACGGCACGTCGTTGGCAACAAGATCTTCTTCGATCACGCGTGACTGAGCGTTCGACCGGTAGAAGATCGCAGCGTCGGACCAGTCGATCCGGCCCTCGCCGTGCAGGCGTCGCAGCTCCGTGCAGATGTAGCGCGCCTCGTCTTCCTCATTGGCGCCGCGGTAGCAAATCGGCTTGGCGCCGCCGGACTGATCGGTCCACAGGTTCTTCGTTGGCCGTCCGAGGTTGTTGCGGATCACCGAATTGGCAGCGTCCAGGATCGCCTGGCTGGAGCGGTAGTTCTGGTCCAGCACGTAGGTCGAACTGTGATCGAATGTGGCGCCGAACTCCAAGATGTTGGTGACGTCCGCGCCCCGGAACGCGTAGATCGACTGGTCGGAGTCGCCGACGACGAATACGTTCTGGGCGGGCCCGCTCAGCAACCCGATCAGCCGCACCTGCGCCAGATTCGTGTCCTGGTACTCGTCGACCAGGATGTGTTCGAAGCGCTGCCGGTAGTGCTGGGCCACCTCGTCGTGAGTGCTGAGCAGCTCCACGCCCAGCATCAGCAGATCGTCGAAGTCCATGGCGCCGGCGCGTCGCATCCGCTTCTGGTACTCGGAGTAGACCCGGGCCACGTCGCGGTTGAACGGGCCGCCGCCGTCGGGCGAGTCGGCCAGTTCGGCTGCGTGGGTCGGCGTCGTGAGCTGGTTCTTCATGGTCGAGATCGCCGCGTGGACCGCGCGCTCGTTGTATCGCTTGGGGTCCAAGTCGAGGTCGCGCACCACATAGCGGGTGAGCCGCCGTGAGTCGGCCTGGTCATAGATGCTGAACGTGGCGGGGTAGCCGAGCACGTCGGCGTGGCTGCGCAGGATCCGGGCGCAGGCGCTGTGGAAGGTGGAGATCCACATCCGATGCGCCACCGGGCCCACCAGGCTGCCGATGCGCTCGCGCATCTCCCCCGCCGCCTTGTTGGTGAAGGTGATCGCCAGCAAGCCGAACGGGCTGACGTTGCGGTGAGCGAGCAGGTAAGCGATGCGGTGGCTCAGCACGCGTGTCTTGCCCGACCCGGCCCCGGCCACCACGAGCGCCGGACCGTCGCCGTGCAGCACCGCAGCTCGCTGACCCGCGTTCAGCGGCGCAAGGATCGGGTCGTCGCCAGAACTCATGGATGCAGGCTCATCGGCGGCTCATCACCCAAGAGGGTTGCGTGCAGCGCTTCACGTGGTGTAGTCGGCGTTGATGCGGACGTACTGGTCGGTGAGGTCGCAGCCATACACGGTGAACGAGCCATCCGCGATGCCCAGGTCTGCCGAGATCAGCACCTCGTCCGATGCCAGGTAGGCCTGGAGCTCCGCAAGTGCTTCGGGCGTTGCGGGCGTCGGATACACCTCTTGGTCGCCGAAGCGAATCCGGACGCGCTCGGGGTCGATGTCGGTCTCGTCGCTGCACTTGCCGATCGCCATCGCGACCCGACCCCAGTTGGGATCACAGCCGTGCACGGCGGTCTTCACCAGGGGAGAGTTCACAATCGCCTTGGCGACACGCTTGGCCTGTGCGTCGTCACGGGCGCCGTTCACGGTCACCACGATCAGGGTCTCCGCGCCCTCCCCGTCGAAGGCGAGCTGGCGCGTCAAGTCCAAGCTGACGGCACCTAGCGCAGCTTCCAGTTCAGCCTCGTCGACCGGACCGGCTGCGCCGTTTGCCAGCATCACCACCATGTCGCTGGTGGAGGTGTCGGTGTCCACGCTGAGCGCGTTGAACGTCACGTCGCACACGCGGCGCAGCATGGCGTCGAGCCGGTCGGGAGCGATCTCGGCATCGGTGGTGATCACCGAGATCATCGTGGCCATGTCGGGCTCGATCATCCCCGATCCCTTGGCGATGCCCACCACCGTGGCGGCGCCCGCAGAAGCACTCGCCGTCTTGGGATGCGTGTCGGTGGTCATGATGGCCGTGGCCGCAACAGCCGCGTCCGCGGGGCTGAAGGCCTGCCCCGGCGACTCAGCCAGGCGGCCGAAGTACGCGTCCACCTTGCCGGCGGGGTAGTAGACGCCGATGACGCCGGTGGAGCCCACCAGCACCTGATCGGCTTGGCATCCCACCACCTGCGCGACGCGCTGCGCCAGGTTCGCCGCGTCGCGCTCGCCCTGCTGGCCGGTTGCCACATTGGCGTTCTTCGACACCACCACGACTGCCTGCGCCCGCCCGTCAGCGACGTTGACCCTGCTGAGCCGAACGCTGGCGCCGGCGAACAAGCTCTTGGTGAACACGCCGGCCGTTGCCGCCACCCGACTCGAGGCCAAGACCATCACGTCGTCGGTGTCGTCCTTCATGCCGATGTTGCCGACGTGGCAGGCGAATCCTGCCGGCCAGCCGACGGGCCGACGGGTCGGGTCCACCGTCTCCACTGCGGTCAATCCGTCTGAGCCCATCGGTCTGAACGCCGTCCCTTCTGAGGCTGGGCGAGCACTCGTCGCCCTGTGCGGTGCGGCATGGTTTCGCCGTGGGGCCAAGGTAGTTGCGGTTGTGCCGAGAGCCTCTGCCAATTCAGCGGATGTTGACGATGCGGCTGCCGATAATCCGGTCGGTCACCGAGCGGCCTTCGTCGTCGCCGAGCAGCATCACCAAGGCGTCAACAATGAAGCCGATGCCCAGCGTCACGCACCAGTAGAAGTGCTTGAGCGCTTCCCGGGCAAGCGTTCGGCCCCATCCGAACGGGCTGCCGTCGCCATGTGCCGCGGCCAAGCCCAGCACCTGCTTTCCCGGTGTCTGGCCCCGACGCAGCGTGAAGGCCAGCCAGATCAGCCAGCCGATGCCGAACGTCAGCGAACTCACGAGGCCGTCGATCAGCAGCGCTGCGAATCGACGCAACGGGGTCGCCGAATCCAAGATGGCAAAAGACTCAGATTGGCCCATTGGGGGCCAATTGCCTGATGACTCCATTCAGGTCATCATTTCATGTGCACAACCACTGTGGCCGAGAGTCGTCAATCGCGTCGGACGCAGCGCGGAGTGGGTCACGACCGGTAGAGCCGAGTCGGCTAATCCGGTGGGCGATGCATCACTTCTTAAACAGGCAGCGCTGTGCCGCTTGCTTCGACCACGCCCGGTGATGCCGCTTCTCCGTCACGCACATACACGACCCGCGGCAACGGTTCGAGCGCCATGTCGCTGACGCCGTCAGCCATGACCTGGTCCTGGTAGAAGCTGATGTTGAACGGCATGCGCCTACCCGCTTGGCTGCTGGCCCCGGATTCGTGGTCGCATGATGTGCGGCCACGGAAAGGGCACCTCGCCGAAGGGCACCTCGATCACGGTCGGCTCATCGGAGCTCAGTGCTTCGCGCAGGCACGGGCGCAACTCGTCGGGCGTGGTCGCCTGCATGCCCCGGACGCCGAATGAGTCCGCCAGCTTCACGAAATCCGGGCTCGTGAGGTCGCTGGCGATGACCCGCCCATCGAAGCGCTCCCGCTGGATCCGGCGAACGTTGCCGTAAGCGTGGTCGTTGAAGACGATCGTCGTCAGCGGGATCCGATGGTGCACCGCTGTCGCCAGCTCGTTGATGGTGAACAGAGCTCCACCGTCGCCGACGACCGACAGCACCGGCACGTCGCGCTTGGCATGTGCTGCCCCCAGCGCGGTCGCGAATCCGTAGCCCAGCGTCCCCTGGTATCCCGCACTAAGGAACGTTCTCGGTTGGTAGACGTCGTACCCGAGCCAGGACACATAACCGCACTGGGTCATCTCGTCGACGAAGATCCCTTGACTCGGCAATTCGGCCCGGATCGCGCCGAGCCAGCCGTACTGGGGCGCAAGCGCCGCGGCAGTGGCGGCTTCGGCATCAACCCGAGCGTGCTCGAGGTCGGCGCGCCACGCCGAACGCTCGGCCTGTGTGGTGCCGAGTGCCTCCGAGAGCAACGGCAGCGCGTCAGCGAGATCGGCATGGATGCCCACCGTCGGCGGTCCGAAGCGGCCGATCTCATCGGCATCGATGTCGACGTGAACGATCTTGAGTTCGTCGTCGACGCCCCACGCTGACTGCTGCATAGCCATCCGGGTGCCCAGCCCGATCACCACATCGACCCGCGGCCAGAGCTGGTACGCGGTCGGCGTGGTGATGCTCAACGGATGATCCGACGGCACCACGCCGCGCCCCCTGCGAAAGGCGACGACCGGCGCAGACAGCCGCTCGGCGAGTCGGGTGACGTCCTCCGAGCACTCGTGCGCGCCACCGCCCACGACGATCATGGGTCGCTCTGCAGCTGTCATGAGCTGCGCCGCTTCGGCGACGGCGACGTGGTCGGGCTCGGGACCCGGTCGTGCCGGGGCAACGAGATCATCGGGCGCAGATTCGACTGTCGCACTCCAGATATCGGTCGGAACCTCCACACCGACCGGTCCGCGGCGCCCAGAGCGCAGCTCGGTCATCGCACGCTGGAACACGGCGTGAGCACCGGCACCGGTACTGATGCGCTCGGCGTGCCGAGTGAGTCTTTCCAGCACGCCCAACTGATCGGGCAGCTCGTGCAGAGCGCCGTAACCCCTGCCGATCCCCGCGGAGGGGATTTCGCTCACTAAGGCCAGCACCGGCGCATTCGTGGCGTACGCCGTGCTGAGTGCCGCAGCAGTGTTCAGCAGGCCGGGCCCCGGTACCACGCAGAACGCCTGCGGCTCTCCCGTCGCCAGCGCCGCGCCGAGCGCCATGTAGGCCGCACCCTGCTCGTGCCGCGTTTGTATCGGTGCCAAGGCATCGCGACGGTCGTACAGCGCATCGAAGAAGGGGTCGTTCTGCACGCCGGGCAAGCAGTACAGATTGTCGATGCCGTTCGCGATGAGCGTCTCGACCGCCAAGCTCGCAACCGTCTGCGTCATGGACCCCTCCGGATCAAGGCGACCGTACCCGACGCTGCTGTTCCGGCCCCAGAGAGTCAACTCCGACCCGAGTCTCAGATTCAGAACCACGATGCCGCTGCCACCATCGGCAGGGCCGGGACTTGTCGTCGATGATGCATTTGGCGGTACGACACCAAGTCCGGGGTGCGCTGAATCTCATCTATGACTGCGCTCCCGGTCAACAATGACTGATTCAAAAATTCAATTTTGAATCAGCACACGTCCTGGCGGCACGGGCGGCATTCGCAGATCGGGCATCGGCGCGAGGTGTACCGACCCCGGTGACACTGGGCTCGGCTATTCCTGCTCGCCGATGCCCATCGCGGCTATTCCCATTCGATCGTGCCGGGGGGCTTGGAGGTGATGTCATAGACGACCCGGTTCACGCCGGGGACTTCGTTGACGATCCGAGACGAGATCTGCTCGAGCAGGTCGTGGGGCAGGCGGGCCCAGTCGGCGGTCATTGCGTCTTCGCTGGTGACGGCGCGCACAATGATCGGGCGGGCATATGTGCGCTCGTCGCCCATCACACCCACGCTGCGGATGTCGGCCAGCACGGCGAAGCCCTGCCAGACCTCGCCGTCGAGTCCGGCGTTCGCGATCTCTTCACGCACGATGACATCGGCGGCCCGCACCGTCTCGACAGCTTCAGGCGTGACTTCGCCCACGATCCGCACGCCGAGGCCAGGCCCTGGGAACGGCTGGCGCTGGATGATCTCGGGCGGCAAACCCAACTCGGCCCCCACGGCCCGCACCTCGTCCTTGAACAGGTTCCGCAGCGGCTCGACCAACTCGAAGGTCATGTCGTCGGGCAGGCCGCCGACGTTGTGGTGGCTCTTGATCTTCGCCGCGGTCGGCGAGCCCGACTCGATCACGTCGGGATACAGGGTTCCCTGCACCAGGAAGCGAGCATCGGTGATCCCTCCCGCGGCCCGCTCGAAGATGCGCACGAACTTCTCGCCGATGATCTTGCGCTTGTCCTCAGGATCGGTCACACCGGCCAGCGCCTCGAAGAACTCCTCGGCGGCCCGCTCGTGGATCAGCTCGATGCCCTGCGTGCGCCGGAACGTGTCGGTGACCTGATCGCCCTCACCGGCACGCATGAGTCCGGTGTCCACGAACACGCACGTGAGCTG
>LXNI01000758.1_pt1 | contig 34783 bp, 29 predicted proteins | sample 809091 | NCBI WGS metagenome assembly LXNI01 (sample SAMN04870527, study PRJNA318959) | sponge metagenome | biome: 01000161; feature: marine sponge reef; material: water | host: Sarcotragus foetidus | place: Greece: Milos, Mediterranean Sea | collected 2013-05-29 | depth 5-7 m
GCATTCGTTCCCATAACATCGGGGGCGATGAGCGACAACGGCTTCGACGTCTTCTCCGCAGACTCCCATGTGATCGAGCCCCACGACCTGTGGCAGATCTACACTGTGGAGGCCTACCGGGACCGGGCCCCCCGGCTGGTGCGCGAGCCCACCACCGACCGCCTGGTGTGCGACCAAGCCCGGCTGCCCCCGGTGGGGCTGCTAGCCGGGTGCATGCGCACTGACGACAACGTGCGGGCCAAGGGCCGCTGGGACGAGGACGTGCCCGACGTGGGCTGGGATCCCGAGGTCCGCATGGAGGCGCTGCGAACCGACGGGGTGACCGGCGAGGTGCTCTACCCCACAATCGCCATGCAGATGTACCCGATCCAAGACGTGGAGTTCCAGTGGGCCCTGTTCGAGGCCTACAACACCTGGGTCGGAGAGTTTGTGAGCCAGATCCCCGACACGTTCGTGGGCATCGGCCTTATGTCGCCGGTTGACCTCGACCGGGCGGCCAAGGAGATCAAGCGCTGCCGCGACATCGGCCTCAAAGGGGTGATGATCCCGGTGATCAACGGCGAGGACAACCCCTACCAAGACCCGTCGTTCGACCCGCTGTGGGCCGCGGCCGTGGAGCACTCCATGCCGGTGAACCTCCACGCCGCCACCACCCGCGACCCCGACAAGGCCTGGGACAAGGGCACGTCCACCCGGTCGGTGCTGCAAACGGTGGACATCCAAGAGGTGGTGCTCGACCTCATCTTCGGCGGGGTGTTCGACCGCTTCCCCGACCTCATGATCGTCTCCGCCGAGAACGACGTGGGCTGGGCCGGCAACCTGCTGGAGCGGGCCGACTACTGGTTCCACCGCAACGCCCAGCTCCTCCCCGACATGAACTGCCAGGAGGAGCCGTCGCATTACTGGCGCAAGAACTTCCGGGTCACCTTCATGCGCGACCTCACCGGGGTGGCCGCCCGCGACGTGATCGGCACCGAGACCATGATGTGGGGCAACGACTTCCCCCACCACGTGTCCACCTGGCCCCACAGCCAAGCGGTGATCGCCGAGCACTTCGCGGAGGCCACCGACGATGTGCGCCACGCCATCGTGTCGGGCAACGTCCGCCAGCTCTACGACATCCAGGTGTAGGCAGCCCAGGACTGGGCTGGATCGGTTGGGCAGGCGCTGTGGTCAAGCTCTCCGACATGGGGCGCATCGGGTTCACGGTGCGCGACACCCAGGCCGACGCCCACCCAGTGACCTTTTTGCCCGAACCCGAGCGCCGGGTGCGCCACAACCTGCTCATCTCGGTGGACGACCACGTGGTGGAGGCCCCCGACGCCTTCGAGGGCCGCATTCCGGCCCGGTTCGGCGACCGGGGCCCAAAGGTGGTGACCGACGACGACGGCATGCACGCCTGGGAGGTGGACGGTCGCCGCTTCCCCACCGTGGGGATGAACGCGGTGGCCGGGCGACCGGTGTCGGAGTACGGCTTCGACCCGGTGCGGTTCGACCACATGCGCCGGGGCGCGTGGGACATCGACGCCCGCGTCGCCGACATGGACCTCAACGGGATCTACGCCTCGCTCAACTTCCCCTCCGCGCTGCCCGGCTTCGCCGGCCAGAACTTCATGCGGATGACCGACGACGCGGAGCTGGGCCTGGCCTGCGTACGGGCCTGGAACGACTGGATCCTGGACGGCTGGCACGGCCGCTACCCCGACCGGATCATCCCCTGCCAGATCCCGTGGCTGTACGACCCCGAGGTGGCCGCGGCTGAGATCTACCGCAACGCCGAGAGGGGTTTTCGGGCGGTGTCGTTCAGTGAGGCTCCCGAGAAACTGAAGCTGCCGTCGCTTCACACCGGCCACTGGGACCCGTTCATCCGGGCCTGCGAAGACACCGGCACCGTGGTTTGCCTCCACGTGGGGTCATCGTCGCAGGCTCCGTCCACCGCCCCCGACGCCCCTCCCGACACCATCGGGGTGCTGTTCTTCGGCTACGCCATGTTCGCCGCGGTCGACTGGCTCTACTCGCTGATCCCGGTGCGGTTCCCCAACCTGCGCATCGCCATGTCGGAGGGGGGCATCGCCTGGGTGCCGGGGCTGATCGACCGGCTCGACCACATCACCCGCTACCACGACATGTACGGCACGTGGGTTGACATCGACATGAAGCCCAGCGAGGTGTTCCGGCGCAACTTCTGGTTCTGCGTGATCGACGACACCTCGTGCCTGTCGCTTCGCGACCACATCGGGGTGAGCCACATAATGATGGAGTCGGACTACCCGCATGTGGACACCACCTGGCCCGACACCCAAGAGGTGGTGCGCCGCCAACTCGATGGGTTCGAGGCCGACGAGACCGAGAAGATCTGCTGGCGCAACGCCGCCGAGCTGTTCCGCTGGCCGGTTTCCGACGCGGTGGCCGCCGACCCGGAAATATTCTGAGGACTAGACCAAGGAGAAGCGATGACCAAGACCTGGACCGAAGACCATCCCGCCTTCCAGGTGGCCGCCTCCCGGCGCATCCTGGCCCGGGAGGGGTGCGAGAGCCGGGTGGCGGGCCACGTGTCGGTGCGCGACGCTGAGCGGGCCGACGCCTTTTGGGTGTCGCCGTTCGGCTACTTCAGCGAGACGTTGCCCAGCGACGTGAACTGCTACGACATGGATCTCAACCTGCTCGACGGCGACACCCCGGCCTCGCCGGCGGTGCGGTTCCATGCCGGGTTCTACGAGGCCCGCCCCGACGCCAACTCGGTGATCCACACCCACTCCCACTACGTGGAGGTGCTCTCCACCACCGGCAAGGACGTCGGGCTGTATTCGGCCGACGCCTGCCTGTTCTACGAGGAGCAGGCCCACTACGCCGACAACGGCATCGACAACCCGGTGGACGGCCCCCGCATGGCCGATGCGCTGGGCGACCGGTCGGTGGTGCTCATCGGCAACCACGGCGCCTGTTTCGTGTGCGGTTCCCTGGAGGAGGCCACCATCAAGGCCATCGCCTATGAGTCCTCGGCCCGGGCCCACTACGAGGCCAAGGTGGTGGGCGGCCACGAGATGCCCGAGGCTGAAGCGGCTCGGGCCAAGAAGGCCTACCACAAGTACTTCATCCCCATGATGTGGGAGGCCAACTACCGCCGCCTGCGCCGCACCGACGCCGACCTGTTCGAGACGCTGGCCGGCTAGATGGCTGACAACACCGGTCCTGGGCCCGAGGCCCATCCAATAGACGGCATCGGGGCCGTCGATCTCATGTTGGGAGTCCCGTCTGACCGCGACGCCTGGTACGCCAACTTCCAGGGGCTGCTGAAGGACGAAGAGAGCCGCTCCTTCGGCCACGGCGCGGCCTACATGTTCAAAGACCTGCCCCAGGTGGACGGCACGGTGGACTTCATCGCCTACCTGCTGGCCGAGATGGACCGCTGGGGCGTGGACAAGGGGCTTCTGCCGGTGAACTTCGGCGACACCTGGGGCACCCGAGGCGTCACCGAGCATCCCGACCGCCTCTACGGCAGCTACCTGGTGGACCCCAACCTCGGGGTACAGGCAGTGCGGGATCTGCGCCGGGCGGTGAACGAGCTCGGAGTGATCGCCGCGGCGTGCTTCCCCACCGGGCTGCACCCCCAGGTCAACATCAGCGACCCGCTCATGTACCCGCTGTACGCGGCGTGCTGCGAGCTGGAGATCCCCATGTGTATCAACGCCGGGGTACCGGGACCGAGGTTCCCGATGGGCCCCCAGCACGTCGAGCACCTCGACCGGGTGTGCTACGACTTCCCCGAGCTGGTGCTGGTCACCCGCCACGGCGCCGAGCCGTGGGAAGACCTGATGGTCAAGCTCATGCTGAAGTGGCCGGGGCTGCACTATTCGACTTCGGCGTTCGCCCCCAAGCATTACCCCGAAGCAATTGTCCGCTACGCCAACACTCGGGGGGCCGAAAAGGTGATGTACGCCGGCTACTTCCCCTCGGGGCTGTCGCTGGAGCGGATCATGACTGAGATGCGCGATGTGGGATTTCGCGACCACGTCTGGCCCAAATTCCTGCGGGACAATGCCCTGCGGGTGTTCAATATGGCATGAGCATGATTGAGCACATCTTCCGCCGGCGGGACCTGGGAGTGATCGACTCCCTCATCGGAGCGGGCATCCTCGTCGTAGCTGTTTTCGCCTGGGCTGAGCGCTCGGAGATGGTCGATGCCAACGCCGAGGCAACCGACAACTGGAAGTGGCAGCTCTGGCAGATGGGCACAGTAGTGCTATCCGTCGTCGGCGTGTGGCTGCTGTGGCGTAACACCAGCAAGGTGCCATGGGTGCGCACGGTGTGTCTGTCGGCTTTGGCCACGGCGTACCTGCTCAACCACTACACCGAGGTCTTCAGGCACAGCGGCAATGTCTGGAATACCATCAACCCGCTATTCATCGCCTGCGCCACCGTGGCCATCTGCACTGGGTGGCGGCGGGTGATTGCCCAGAGACAGGGGTTGGAGCCGGCTAATCCGTTCGTCATGCTCGCAGCCGTGATCGCCTCCGGGATGGCCGTTGCGGTGTTCGTCAATGCCTACTTCACCGGGGATGAGGGGGCATGGAACGTCCTCGATCCCCTGATGATCCTGGCCCTGCTGACGTGGGCCATCGGCGCCCGCCGCACTAACGTCGGCGATGCCATCTGAGCCAGGAGAAGACCCATGCCCGAGATTGACGGTTACGTCCACGGCGACTTCAGCTGGGTCGATTTGTGTACCGAGGAGCCCGACAAGGCCAAGGCGTTTTACGCGGCGCTGTTCGGGCTGACCTTCCACGACGAGCTCGAGGGGTCGGAAGTGGTCTACACCCTGGGGCTGAAGGGCGATAAGCCGGTGCTGGGGCTGCTGCAAAAGCCTCAGCAGATGTGCGAGATGGGGATCCCCAACGTGTGGGAGACCTACATCTCGGTGGACAACGCCGATGAGGCCCTGGCCATGGTGGGCCCCGCCGGGGGCACCCCGATGGGCCCGGTGATGGAGCCGTCGGGCGCCGGCAGGATGGCGGTGGTGGCCGACCCCACCGGCGCCGTGGCGATCCTGTGGGAGGCGCTCGGACAAGACGGCGCCGCGCTGAAGAGCGAGCACGGCACCCTGTGCTGGAACCAACTCCTCACCTCCGATGTCGACAAGGCTCTGGCCTTCTACTCCGAGGTGCTGGGCTGGACGTCGATACCCCTCGACATGGAGGGATCGATGGGCATCTCGCACAACGGCGAGATGATCGCCAGCGCCGGCCCGCTGCCCGCGCCGGTCATGCCTCCCCACTGGGCGGTGTACTTCGCAGTGGACGACTGCGACGCCACCGCCGCGCAGTGCCAAGAACTGGGCGGCCATGTGGTCGTCCCGCCCATGGACACCCCACCGGGGCGCATGGCGCAGCTTGTGGACGACGCCGGCGCCATGTTCTGGGTCATCACCCCCGACCCCACCTTCTCCCCCGACTGACAGTGCGACCGCCAAAAGGGAGGGTGCGATGAGCGACGAGACGGCGAGCAGGCCTGAGCCCTATGAGGGATGGGAGGGGCGGGCAGGACGCACCGTGGCCGGGTCCGACCCGTGGTGGCCCGAGGCGGTGCGGGCGCCGCAGGGGGCGCCCAACATCGTGGTGGTGCTGTTGGACGACCTGGGCTTTGCCGACCTGGGCTGCTACGGCTCGGAGATCGACACCCCCCACATCGACAAGATGGCCGCCGAGGGGCTGCGCTACCTCAACTTCCACGTCAACCCCATGTGCTCGCCCACCCGGGCGTCGCTGCTCACCGGGCTCAACCACCACGACGTGGGCGTGGGCCACGTGTGCCACTCCGACCCCGGCTACCCCGGCTACACCTCCGAGCTCACCGAGCACTGCGCCACCGTGGCCGAGATCCTGAGGGCGGGGGGCTACGCCACCTTCATGGTGGGCAAGTGGCACCTGTGCAAAGACTCCAACCTGGTGGGCCCCCGCCACTCGTGGCCGCTTCAGCGAGGGTTCGACCACTACTACGGCTTCCTCGACGGGTTCACCAACTTCCACCACCCCCACCGGCTGATCCGCGACAACAGCGTGGTGCGCACCGACCAGTATCCCGACGACTACTACTTCACCGACGACATCACCGACGAGGCCATCGCCATGGTGCGCGAGCAGAAGGCGGCCCGGCCCGACCAGCCGTTCTTCTTGTACCTGTCGCACGGGGCGGTCCACGCCCCGCTCCAGGCCAAAAAGGCCGACATCGAGAAGTACCGGGGGGCCTACGACGCTGGCTGGGATGAAATCCGAGAGCGCCGCTTCGCCCGCCAGATCGAGTTGGGCGTCATCGACGAAGGCACCACGCTTCCGCCCCGCAACTCCGAGGAGCGCAACGACGTCGCCCCGTGGGACGAGCTAACTGACACCCAAAAGGAGGTGTTCGCCCGCTACATGGAGGTGTTCGCCGCCATGGTGGACAACGTCGACCAGAACTTCGGGCGGCTACGCGATGCCCTGGAGGAGTTGGGCGAGTGGGACAACACGCTGGTGGTGTTCACCTCCGACAACGGGGCCTCCCGCGAGGGCGAGGACACCGGCTGCTCGCAGTACTTCGAGGTGCTGTCGCCCACCCAGGGTGACATCGACGACGACCACGCCCGCCTCGACCTGCTGGGCGGGCCCCAGACCCTGGCCCACTATCCCCGGGGCTGGGCCATGGCCGGCAACACGCCATTCCGGCTGTACAAGATCAACACCCACGCCGGCGGGCACCAGGTGGCCATGATCTCGTCGTGGCCCGGCCGGATTCCCGACCCCGGCGGGTTCCGCCGCCAATACCTGCACATCACCGACGTGCTGCCCACCGTCTTGGACATCGTGGGCCTCGAGGCTCCCACCGAGCGCAACGGCCAGCCGCTCAAGGGTCCGCTGGCCGGGGCCAGCTTCGCCCCCACGTTCGCCGACGGCGACGCCCCCGAGCGCCACACCGAGCAGTACTACGAGCAGATCGGCCATCGGGGGTTCTACCGCGACGGCTGGGAGGCCGTCACCCTGCACCTGCCCATGACCCCGTTCGGCGACCACGAGTGGGAGGTGTACAACCTGGCCGACGATCCCACCGAGACGGTGGATCTGTCGGAGGCCGAGCCCGAGCGGCGCCAAGAGCTGATCGACGCCTGGGGACAGGCCGCCCACCGCTATCAGGTGTACCCCCTCGACGAGGGCTCGATGCTCAAGTTCGTGCAGCGGCCTGAGTCGGAGGCGGTGTACGAGACGCCGGTGCGGATCGTGCCGGGCACCGACACCTTGGAGCGCTACCGGAGCATGAAGATGATCCAGGCCCGGTCATTCACCATCGACGTCGAGTTCGACTACGCCTCCGGCGACGAGGGAATGCTGGTGGCCCACGGCGACCAGGGCGGCGGCTACGCCTGCTACATCGAGGGCGGCGAAGTGGTCTACGTCCACAACGGCTACGGCCACATGCGGCTCCTGAACGGCGGCCCACTGGCCGAAGGCCGGCGCCGCGTGCAGCTCGCCTTCACCATCACCGACAGCTTCGCCTGGGACCTGCGCCTGCTTGTGGACGGCGCCGAAGTAGCCGCCGACGAGAATTTCACCGGCATGTGGACCATGGCCCCCTTCGAGGGCATCGACGTGGGCATCGACCGCCGATCCCCCGTCTCCTGGGACATCTACCAGCGCCACGGCCCCTTCCCCTACACCAACGCCATCGACTCCGTCACCTACACCCCCGGCCAACCAGGCCGCATGGCGTCAGTCCACACCACCCAAATCCTCAAACAAATGGGCTCCCGCTTCGAGTAAGACTGGTGGGAAGTACACGAGGAGCTTCCCTTGGCCACCTGGCTGCTGCTGTTCCGCACCGCCGACTGGGTGCGCAAGCGAAGGGTCTACTGGTAGGGGTCAGTCCCAGCGGGGGCGGGGGGATTGGGGGAGCCAGGAGTCGGGTTGCTGGGCGATGAGGTAGTTGTAGTCCCAGTATTCGCGCCAGTGGGCGATTTTGTTGTCGCGGATTTGGAGGCGGCACAGCACGGGGAGGCTGGCGACGGTGCCGTCGGGGTGGTGCCAGACTTCGACTCGCTCGACCAGCACGTTGTCGCCGGCTACCCAGATGTCGGTAACGCCTAAGTCGAAGCGGTCCAGGGCGCTCAGGCCCACTTCCAGCTTGCCGATGATGCCGGCGTGGCCGACGGTGCCGCCGGAGTCGGTCTCGAAGGGCATGTCCTGATAGGTGCCGTCCTCGGTGAACAGCTCAGCCACCGCGGGCCAGTCCATGGCCTCCAGGGCGGCGAACAGGGCCTCGGCCAGCGCTCGGTTGGCAGCTTCGTTGCTCATGGGGCTCTCCTTACTCGGGGGCGGGCAGGCCCAGGTACTGGGCCAGCATCTGGGTGGAGGGATTGTTCTGCTCGTAGTAGGAACCCTCCTCGGCGCTGAGGGCGCCGTACTTCACCTGCATCTTCACGATGGCCACCATGATGATGCAAAAGCGCAGGCAGCCCCAGGCCTCGAAGTAGTCCACGTGGCTGGCCTTGCGGCCCATGGCCTGCTCCCAGCGGGCGATGGTGCCGTCCCGGTCGGCGAAGCCGGGCAGCCAGTCGATGCCGGCGCCCTCGCTCAAGAACCGGTTCATGTACAAGAACCAGCCCAGGTCCACCTCGCCGGGCCCCAGGTCGGCCATCTCCCAGTCGAACACGGCCATCACCTTGAAGTCGTCGCCATACATGAGGTTGCTGGGCCGGGCGTCGCCCCAGTTCAGCTCGGTGGGCATCGACCCTGAGGGGTCGTTGGCGTCGAACCAGTCGAGCGCGGCGTCGATCAGCGGCTTGGGGCGGTCCTCGGCGGCCCAGCCGGCGTAGTAGCGCTGGTAGCCGAGCTGCTGGGCGAATCCGGGCCCGCCGTATTGGGGGCGCTCCACAAAGTCGAATCCGGCGGCCTTCCAGTCGGTGGAGGCCACCGCGGCCAGCGTGTCCACCGACGAGTTGTACAGCGCAGCCTGCTGTTCGGGGGTGGCCTCGAACACCCAGCCCTCCGAGAAGAACGGCGGGTTGTCGGAGGGCACCCGGCCGTGCAGGCGCTCCATGATGAAAAACGGCTCCCCCAGCACGTCGCCGGTGTCCTCCACCCACAAGATCTCGGGCACCGGCACGCTGCCGCAGGCGGCCATGTTCTGCATGCTCCGGTACTGCACGCTCATGTCGTAGGTGGGGAAGATGGCATAGTCGGTGGGCCGCTTGCGCACCACGATGCCCGAATCCCGGGTCTGGCCGTTGGCGGTGTAGACGGCATCGCACACCAGGGTCTCGTTGCTGAACCCGGAGGCCTCGGGGTTCACCAGAAAGGTCACCTCGGCGTCGGACACGCCGGGGCGGGTGTTCATCCAGTCGGACAGGGAGGCCTTGAGGGCATCGATGTCGCGGTCTTGGGGAATAGCCATAGGAGCCTGAGAATACCCACCGAAGCGGGCCGAATATCAGGCGGGGACGGGCACAACCTCCACCTTGATCCCGTTCACGATGGCGTTGCCGGAGATCTCGTCCACCAGCTCGCCCGGCGCCAAAAGGTTGTTGTTGACCCCGGCGAACTCCTTGGCCACCGAGAGCTGCACCCCGTCGAGGTTGTGGCCCCAGCCATGCGGCAGGCTCACCACGCCGGGCATCATCTCGTCGCTCACCTCAACCGGCACCTCAATGCTGCCGATCTCGGTACTCACCCGGGCCACCGACCCGTCGGCCAGGCCGATCCCCTCGGCGTCTTCGGGATGCACGATCAGCGTGCAGCGGTCCTTGCCCTTCACCAGCACCTTCACGTTATGCATCCAGGAGTTATTAGAGCGCACATGGCGGCGGCTCACCAGCACCATGCCGTCGTCGCGGCCCAGGCGCCGTTGCAGCCGGCCCACGTCGGCGGTTATGTAGGGCGGGGCCATCTCGATTCGGCCCGACGGGGTGTGGAGGATCTCCGGGATCCGGGGCACCATCGGGCCGAAGTCCAGGCCGTGGGGGTTGTCCTTGAAATCCTGCAAGGTGAGACCGTCGGGGTTCTCGCCGTAGCGGTCGCCCCGGTGGCCCACCCGGATCATGAAGTCGGTCATCCGCTCGGGGCCGCCGGTGTCGTAGTGCGACAGAACATGTTCGGGGTCGAGGCCGAAGAACATGCAGATCCCGGAGAAGAAGCCGTCGTCGATAGCCTTCTCGTCGATCTCGTCGTTTGCCTGGCCGCCCATCAAAGCGCCCACCCGCACGAGCACCTCCCACTCGTCGGGGCGGTCGCCGTACTCGAAGATGCGGTCCGACCAGTTGCCCGCGGTGCGGGCGGCCCACGACCAGATCATCTCGTCCCAGTGGGGCTGCTCCAGCGGCGAGAGGCCGGGCAAGATCACGTCGGCGTGGCGGGTGGTGGCGTTGACCCAGTTGTCGACGCAGATCATGGCGTCGAGCATGGGCAGCGCCTCATCGAGGCGGGCGGCCTCGGGCGAGCTGATCACCGGGTTGCCGGCCACCACCACCAGGGCCTTCAACTGGCCCTCGCCGGGGGTCATGATCTCCTCCGACAGGCACGACACCGGAACCTGGCCCAGCACCTCGGGGGCGCCCCGCACCCGGCTGTGCCAGCGGCCGAACTCGGGCTCTTTGGGCTCTTCGAAGTTGAGGATGGCCATGGCCGGGGCTATAGGAGTGGCGAACATCATGCCGCCGGGCACGTCGAAGTTGGCGGTGAGCAGGTTCACCACGTCGATGAGCCAAGAGGCCAGCGTGCCGAACTCCTGGTTGCACAGCCCGATGCGGCCGTACACGCTGGCGCTGTCGGCCGCGGCGATCTCCCGGGCCAGCCGGCGAGTGGCCTCGGCCGGCACCTGGGTGGTGGCCTCCACCATCTCCGGGGTCCAGTCGGCCACCAGGGCCCGCACCTCGTCCAGGCCGTTCACATGGCCGGCCATGGTGCCCAAATCGACGAGATCCTCGTCGAACAGCACATGGCACAGCGCCAACAAGAAGGCGGCGTCGGTTCCGGGGGTGATGGGCACCCACTCATCGGCGTGGTCGCAGGTGCCGGTGCGGCGGGGGTCGATCACCACGCACTTGCCGCCCCGCTCGCGGATCTTGTCCATCTCGCCCAGCACGTCGGGGCAGGCCAAAAGGCTCCCCTGGGAGGCGTGGGGGTTGGCCCCCATCACCACCAGGTACTGGGTGCGCATGATGTCGGGGGTGGGGAACGTCCAAGAGTTGCCGTACATGCACACAGACGACACGTTCTTGGGCCACTGGTCCACGGTGCCCGCCGAGTACCCCATCTGCACGCCCGACAGCATCACCAGCGCGCCCACATAGCGGCTGATGGAGAAGTTGTGGGCCGCGGGATTGCCGATGTAGTAGGTCATGGCCTCGACGCCGTGGGTGTCGCGCACGCCGTGGAGCAGTTCCTCGCAGCGGGCATAGGCCTCCTCCCAGGTGGCCTCCTGGAAGGTGCCGTTCTCGTCTTTGATCAGCGGCACCCGCACCCGGTCGGGGTCCTCGTGCAGATGGCCCAGCGTGGTGCCCTTGGGGCAGATGAAGCCCTTGCTCCACACGTCGTCGCGGTCGGGCCGGATGGGGGGCAGCACCTTCTCGCCCTCGGTCTTGATCACCATCCCGCACATGGCCTCACACAGCGGACAGGTCCTCAAATGGGTTTTCACCTGGTTGCCGTTGCTGGACGACTCGGGGGCTGGGGTTTCGGCGCTCACGCCGGGGATTTTAGCGAGGGCCGGCAACGGGCTCCGAAGTCAGCGGAGTTGGTCGACGTAGGTGTCGGTGCCGGGGATGGTGGGGATGAAGGGGGCGGACAGGGCCAGGCTGGCCTTGGGGTGGGCGACGAGGGCGGCGTAGTGGGCGGCGAAGGCGTCGGGGAACACGTCGGCGGGGTCTTGGTCCAAGAACCACAGCAGGCACAGGCGCTGGCCCACCTTGGCGGTGGGGGCCACCGGCGGGGTGCTGGGCTGTTCGATGCGGCCCTGGGCGAACTCGCGGGGAGCGAAGGCCAGACACATCTGCGCGGGCGAGCCCAGCAGCACCGAGGGCAGGTGGTCGTTGGCCAGCCACTCCTCAAGGGCATCCTGGTCGGCGACCTCCGCGGCGTCCACCACCTCCACCACCAGCCCGGCGAAGGGGTGGTCGAGGGCCAAATGGGGCTTCATGGGGCCGCTGTCGGGGCGCACAACCCCGAAGCGGTAGTGGTGAAAGGCGGTGTAGGTGTGGGTGCGCTTGGTGAAGCCCCGCCCGTGGGGCATGAGCGCCTCGGCCATGGCCAGAAAGCTCCACCGCTCGGTGTCGTCCTCGTGGCCCACCGTGCTCCAGTACAGCGAGATGTAGCAGCCGGCGTCGGGGGGATCGAAGGCGGGCTCGTCCACCTCCGGGCGCAGGTCGCGCAGCGCTCGGGGGGCCACCCAGCGCCGCCCGGAGAACACCCAGGGCCCGTGCATGGCCCCGGAGTAGAAGTGGTCGTCCTCGTACCAGCGGTTGTAGTCGTGCTCATGGCCCTCGTGGGGCTCCACCATGGTGATGAGGGCGCTGCCGATGCCGATGTCGTTGGGCAAATGCAAGGCCAGGCGCTCATACACCGACCGGTCGGCCGGGGTCCGATCGGGTTCGCTGTTGGTGGTCATCTACTGCCTCCTTCGGACGGGTACGGCGGGGGCGGGTACGGCGGGGACGGATTAGGTGAGCGCTCCGGTGGCGGCCAGGGCGGTGATCTCGTCGTCGGAGAATCCGAGGATCTCCGACATCACCTGCTGGGTGTGCTCGCCCACCAGCGGGCCGGCCCGCCAGGGGCGGGCGGGGGTGGCAGAGAACAGGGTGACGGGGCCGTCGAAGGTCATCTTGCCGATGGCGCCGTGCTCAAGTTCGATGAAGAACCCCCGGGCCACCAGGTTGGGGTCGGCGTAGAAGTCGCTGGCCCGCAGGGCCACATAGGCGGGAACGCCCGCTTCCCGCAGCTCTTCGGCAGCCTCGAAGCCGTCGCGGGTGCTGAACCAGGCCGACAGAATATCTTCGGCGTTGGCCTGGTCGAGTTCACACCATCGGTCGTCCACCAGGAGCAGCTCAGGCACCACCATTGTCAACCCGTCCCACTGCTCGTCGGTCTCCACCGCCACCGCGCAAAAGCGCTCGACTCCGGCGGTGCGGTATACGCCTTGGGGGGCGGCCCGCTCTGAGCTCAGCCCGGCCTGGGTGCGCACCCGACCGCTGTCGCGGTACTCCAGCACCAGCGGCGCCAAGAAGTGGATGGAGGCCTCGATCTGCGACAGGTCGATGTACTGGCCCTGCCCGGTGCGCTTGCGGTGGTGCAGGGCGGCGCCGAGGGCAGAGAGGGCGTAGCGGGGGGAGATGAAGTCGGTGTAGGCCCCCCAGGGCACTTGGGGCGGCCGGTCGGGCCAGCCGGTGATGGCGGCGAAACCGCCCAGGCAAGCGCCGTGGAGGCCGAAGCCGGTGTGGCTGGCCTCGGGGCCGGTCTGGCCCCGCATGCAGCTCGACAGCATCACCGCACCGGGGTTGAGGGCTCTCACATGCTCGTAGCCGAAGCCCAAGCGGGCGGCGGTGCCGGGGGTGTAGTTCTCCACCACCACGTCGGCCCACTTGATCATCCGGTCGATCACCGCCTTGGCCTCGGCGATGGTGAAGTTGAGCGCCAGGCCGAGCTTCGACTGGTTCATGTTGGCCATGGGGTGCCCGGCGCTCATGGGCGAGGCGTGGGGCAGATGGGGCGGGATCCAGCGCAAGGTGTCGAGGCGGGCCTCGGTCTCCACCCGAATCACGGTGGCCCCCAGGTTGGCCAGGTCTTTGGAGATGAGCGGCCCGGCGGCGATCCACGACAGATCGGCCACCTTCAAACCCTCGAACAGCGGTCCCCGGGGAGCGGCCGGCACTCGGGGGGGTGGGGGGCGCGTGAGATCCGTGATGAGGCTGTCGAGCATCTCCTGGTGCTGGCCCAGCGCAGGGGCGGGGTGGCGGTAGGCGATGGGGGTGGCCGACATCTTGGCGAACGGCCCGGCGTGGAGGGCGCCTTCCACCTCCACCCAGAAGTCCCGGGCGGCAAGCTGGGGGTCGGCAGCCAGATGGGCCGACGTGTAGCAGGGGGCCACCAGCATCTTTCCGGCTACCGCATGCTCTTGGATCTCGCCCTGCGTCTTGGTCTTGATGAACTCCAGCATCTGGCCCAAGGCCCGGTTGGCGTCGTCTTTCGACAGCGTCTCGTCGCCCAGCATCTCGAGATAGCGCTCCCAGTCGACCTCGGCCAGGTCGGCGTCGAGCGCGCCCTCCTCGATCACCCAGGCCATGAGCGACTTCATCCCCCGGTTGCCCTGCTCGCCCAGCACGAGCGTCATGCCCACATAGCCGTCGGCGCAGGGCTCGATGAACGGCATCCGCACGCCGGGCACGATCTCGGGGTGGGTGACGTCGGCCCGGTCGTCGCCCCGGCCGGGGAAGTCTTGGCCCAAAGCGGCGTAGCTGGTGATCGACATCAGCGACCACATCACCGCGGCCTGCATGGAGCTGTCGAGGTGCTGGCCCACGCCGCTGCGGTCGCGCTCGTACAGCGCCATGATGGCGTCGGCGGCGGCCTGCATAGCGCCCAAGAACGACGTCTCGGGGTAGCCCACCGGGGTGGGCACCCGGTCGTGGTCGCCCTGCATGGCCAGCAGACCGCCAGCGGCCGACAGGGTGAGGTCGGTCATGGGCACGGTTGCGTCGGGGGTTCCGGCCCCGAAGGGGGTCACCGACACGTAGATCAGCGCGGGGTTCACCATATCCAGGTTGTCGGGGCCGACGTTGCGGCTGGTCATGTAACCGGGGGCGTATGACTCCACCAGGATGTCGGCATCCGCCACCAGGGTTCGGAGATGATCCTGGCCCACGAAGGTGTCGATGTCGCACACCACGCTGTGCTTGCCCAGGCCCCACGCCTCCCAGAACAGCGAGCGGCCGTCTTGGGCGAATGGCGGGGTGGTGCGGGCGTCGCACCCGCCGGGGGGCTCCACTTTGATCACCTCGGCCCCGAGATCGGCCAGGGTCTTGCCGGTGGCCTCGGCCAACCGGGTGGTCAGATCGAGCACTCTGATGCCGTCAAGGGCGCCGCTCATCGCCTCGCCTCCGGTTTTCGCCGAGCCTCAGCCCGACAGCAGGTTGGGGTCGCGGCGCAGCTCGGCTCGCACCATGGCCTCCCAAAAGCCTACGAAGTTGTCGCCCTGGCTGCGCTTCATCATCTGCACGTAGCTCTCGGGCAAGACGGGCGACAGCTCGCCGCCGGCCGCCCGGATGTGCCAGGCCCGCTGGCAGCGCTGCTCGAGGGCCACCGCCCGCTGGTGTACGGCCCTAGCCGAGTTGCCCAGCACGAACACGCCGTGGCCGGCGAGCAGGGCCAACTCGGCGTCGCCCATCTTCACACAGGCGCTGCGGGCCGAGGCGGAGTCGTTGACCGCGCCGTCGTATTCGTCCACCAGCACCAGCTCGCCGCCGCCCAGCGACGATGACTGGTCCATGGCCGGGGGCACCTCGGCCATGTCGGCCCACACCGTGCCGTACAGGGGGTGGTTGTGCATGGCCCAGTAGACCCCGGGGCGGAGCTTGTGCAATTCCAGGTGCAGCGGAATGCCGGGGGGCACCGGCCAGTCGCCCTCCACCACGTTGCCGTCTAGGTCGATGCGGATCACCTGGCTCGGGTGCAGCTCGTCCCAGGTGATGAGCCACGGATTGCACAGCAAGGTGCCGTCGCCCATGTTGACGGTGATGTGGCCGGCCAAATGGTCGTTGTAACCCTCGTTCCACAGGCACCGGGCCAAGAGCACCAGCTCCTCGGCGGTGGACAGATCGGGGATCAGCTTCTCGGCAGTGGGGGTGAAAGCCATGGCCTCACAGTAGCGGGCGAGGACGACAGTTGGCCCTGCCGCGGAGTATGAGGGCCGCGGGGCCGCAGAGCCGCCGGGCCGGCCTCCCGCCCTCCCGCCACATGAGCAAAACCGCCGGATCATAGCGGAATCCGGCCAGATCGCGTCGGCCAAAAGAACGGCATAAGGCTTGACGTATGTGGCTACTCTTTCGCCATGGCCGACTCGATGGCCGCAGCAGTAGGGGTCCAGCCCGAGCCCGCCTCAACGGTGGACTATCGGCTGGTGCGTGCCCATGTGCTGCAACGGCTGCTGGCCGGCACCCGGATGGCCGATGATCTGTGCGACGCCCATCCCGAGCTGTTGCGGGCCGGTCGGGAGGTGGGCACTCCGGCCGGGGAGCTGTGCCCGGTGTGCCAGGGGGAGGGTCTGGCCCTGGTGTCGTATGTGTTCGGGCCCCGGCTACCAGCCCATGGCCGCTGCATCAGCTACGCCACCGAGATCTCCAAGCTGGCCCGGCGCAAGGGCCGGTTCACCTGCTACGAGGTGGAGGTGTGCCCCGACTGCCGCTGGAACCACCTCCTGCGCAGCTACGTGCTGCAACCCTGCTGATCGCCGCCAACCGACCTCAAGTGCGCTGATCGCCCCTGCTGAGCTCTTGGGCTAGCGGGGTCCGGTCCAGAAGGGCTGGGCCTGCTCAAGCTGGGCGGCTAGCTGCAACAGCAGGGCCTCGCCGCCGTAGGGGGCGATGAAGTGGCTGCCCACCGTGAGCCCCCGCTCGTCGAAGTACAGGGGCACCGACATGGCCGGCTGGCCGGTGGCGTTGGCCATGGCGCAAAACGGGCTGTAGGCCCCCTGGAGGGCACCCCACTCGGCCACGTTGTCGGAGGTGGCCACCAGCTCGCCCAGAGGCGGGGGAACCCGGGCCAGGGTGGGGGTGAGCACCAGATCGATTCCCGAAGCGTGGTAGTCGCCCATGATCCGGCCCATCAGATGGGAGTCCAACACGGCCTGGGCGTATTCGGGGCCGGAAATCTCCGAGCCTCGGGCCACCATGGAGGCGGCCACCGGCTCTAGGTCGTCATCGCCGGGAGGCCGGCCGGCCACCGCGGCCCGCCGAGTCATCAACGCCGAGATGTTGGAGGTGGTGATCACCCCCTGCGGGCCGCCCATTCCCCGGCGGATGGGCAGGTCGGCCTCTTCGATGTGATGGCCCAACTCCTCGCACAGCGCCGCCGCCGCATCCAGCGCCCCCCGGGCGGTGGCGTCGAGCTCAATACCGTCGGCCGATCCGTCCCAAACGGCGATGCGCAACGCCGGCTGCGGGGCGGCGATGGCCGCCTCGAACGTACCGTCGGGGGCCGGGGCGGTATAGGGGTCGCCCGGCGCCACTCCGGCGGTGAGGTCTAACAGCACGGCGCTGTCGCGCACCGTGCGGGAGATCACATGGGTACACGAGTAGCCGCTCCACCCCTCTCCGGCGTCGGGGCCGAAGCTCACCCGTCCCCGGCTGGGCTTGAGCCCGAACAGCCCGCAGGCCGACGACGGGATGCGGATGGAGCCGCCCCCGTCGGAGGCATGGGCCACCGTCAGCATCCCCGAAGCCACCGCCGATGCCGCCCCGCCGCTGGAGCCGCCCGCGCTGCGGCTTGCGTCCAGCGGATTGGCGCACGGGCCGAACAGGGCCGGCTCGGTGGTGGTCGACAGGCCGAGCTCGGGCGAGTTGGTGCGGCCCAACAGCACCATCCCCGCCTCCCGGTAGCGGCGCACCACCTCGGCGTCGTGATCGTCCACCGGCGCGTCGGCGAAGTACCGCGACCCGTGGGTGGTGACCGTGCCCCGCATGGCGAAGTGCAAGTCTTTGATGGCGAACGGCACCCCCCGCAGCCGCCCGTTCACGGCCGGCTCGGGCTCGACGGCGGTGGTGATGGCGTTCAGCGCCGGATTGCGCTCGTCGATGCGGGCCAGCGTGGCCTCCAGCACCTCGGCCTCCGACACCTCGCCGGCCCGAATGGCATCGGCCAGCCCTACCGCATCGCTCTGGTCCAACAAATCATCCATGGCCCTGAACCTAGCGGCCGATTCCCGACCAGATGCAGGCGAGGGGTTGGCATCGCAGCCGAGGCGTTGGGCTAGAGTAAGGGCAACCGCCGGCAGCCAAAGTGCGCTGGACGGGGAAGGAGAACAACGATGGGCACCAAGCTCTCCGCGCCGGCTATCTCCAGGCGAAAGACAAGCCAAGGGGCCGACCCCCTCGTCATGCTCACCGCCTACGACGCTCCCAGCGCTCGCATGGCCGACGAAGCGGGCGCCGATGTGATCTTGGTAGGCGACTCGGTGGCCATGGTGGTGCTGGGCCACGACGACACCATGAGCGTGACCGTCGACGAGATGGCCCACCACACCGCCGCGGTGGCCCGCACCCGCCCCAAGGCGATGGTGGTGGCCGACATGCCGTGGATGAGCTACCACGTCTCGGTGGCCGACACGGTGATCAACGCGGCCAAGCTGGTGCGAGCCGGCGCCCAGGCTCTGAAGCTGGAGGGGGGCTCGGAGCGGGTGCCGATGATCGAGGCCATCGTGTCGGCCCAGGTGCCGGTTGTGGGCCATCTGGGGCTCACCCCGCAGTCGATGCTGGCCCAGGGCGGCTACCGGGTGCAGGGCAAGAGCAGCGAGGCGGCGCTGGGCCTGGTGGCCGACGCCAAGGCGCTGGCCCACGCCGGATGCTTCGCCATCGTGTTAGAGGGGATGCCGGCCGCGGTGGGCCAGATGATCACCGATGCGGTGGACGTGCCCACCATCGGCATCGGCGCCGGCGGCCACTGCGACGGCCAGGTGCTGGTGTTCCACGACGTTTTGGGCCTGGAAACCAGGATGCTCCCCCGTTTCGTGCGCCGCTACGCCACCCTGCACGATGACGGCGTGGACGCCTTGGGCCGGTTTGCCGCCGATGTGCGCTCTGGGGCGTTTCCCGATCTCGCCGAGTGCTACGAGATGAACCCCGACGAGGAGATGGCGTTGGGCCTCTACGGCCACACCGGGTAGAGTTCCGGTTGCAACAGAGGCCCTGCCCCTTATTCGGGGCCCCGGTTCGTACCGGGTCCATAGGGAGGTGAGCTCGCCATGCGGGCATACGAATTGATGATCATCATGGACGCGGGCGTCGAAGAGTCCGACGTGGTCGCCCGAATCGAACAAGTCACCGAGGACATCGTGGCCCACGGCGGCGAGGTGAAGACCGAGGACCGGTGGGGCAAGCGACGCTTCGCCTACGAGATCAACCATCAGCAAGAGGGCTATTACCTGGTCCTCGAATTCGTGACCGGGGCGCGCGAGATGGGATCTATGGAGCGCCCCCTACGACTCGCGGACGATGTGGTCCGCCACAAGCTGATCCGTCTGCCCGACAACGAGGCCGCCCGACGCGGCCTGCTGGGTGACGGTGCCCCCCTGGCTGCGGCCGGGTAATTCAAGGAGACACAGAAATGGCTTTTGACAACACGGTGACCGTCACCGGGAACATCACCAGAGATCCGGAGCTTCGATTCACCCCCGGCGGCAGCGCGGTGGCCACCTTCGGCCTCGCCTGGAACCGGCGCTGGCAGAACCGCCAGACCAACGAGACCGAAGAGCAGGTGTCGTTCTTCGACGTGACCTGCTGGAACACCCTGGCCGAAAACGTGAGCGAGAGCCTGGTGAAGGGCAACCGGGTGATCGTCAGCGGTCGGATGGAGCAGCGGTCGTGGGAGACCCAAGACGGCGATCGGCGCTCCAAGATCGAGATCATCGCCGATGAGGTGTCGCCCAGCCTGCGGTGGGCCACCGTCGAGGTGATTCGCAACGAGCGGCGCGACGGCGGTGGCGGCGGCGGTCGCGACAGCGGCGGCGGACGCGATGGGGGCGGCGGCGGGCGCCACCAGGGCGGCGGGGGCGGGCGCCCTCCCCGTGGCAACCAGGCGCCCGACTACGAAGTCGATGAGGAGCCGTTCTAATGGGCAAGGGACCGAAGAAGCCGAAGGCCAAAGAGGGCGGGCGCCGCCGCAAGAAGAAGGTCAGCGTGCTCACCCAAGAGGGCATCGACTACGTGGACTGGAAAGACATCAACCTGCTGCGGCGGTTCATGTCCGACCGGGCCAAGATCCGGGCCCGCCAGGTGACCGGCAACAACCAGCAGCAGCAGAAGGAAATCGCCCAAGCCATCAAGAACGCCCGCGAGATGGCGCTATTGCCCTACAACAACCGGATCACCACCCAGCGCAGCGCGTCGCGATCGCGCGACGACAGCCGCATCGACGGGCCGGTCCCCCAGCCCACGGCCCCGCCGCCCAGCATGAGGGCGCCCGGTGAGGGGGACGACGACGAGCAAGAGGCCATGGACATGGCCGGCGAAGGCGCCCCCATGGAGTTTTCCGCCGAGGAGTCGCCCGCTCCCGAAGCTTCTGCCCCCGAGGCTGATTTCGAGGAAGCGGCAACCCCAGAGGCACCCGAGGCCACCGAGGAGGAACCGGTGTCATGAAGGTGGTGTTGCGCGACAACGTGGACGCCCTGGGCAAGAAGGGCGATGTTGTGGAGGTGGCCGACGGCTACGCCCGCAATTACCTGATCCCGGCGGGCAAGGCGTTCAAGTCGTCGCCGGGGGCCGAGCGCCAAGCCGAGCGCATGCGCAAGTCTCGCGAGCTGAAAGATGCCAAGGAGCTGGCCGAGGCCCAGGAAATGGCCTCCCGGCTGGTGTCCACGCCCATCCACATTGCGGCCCGGGCCGGTACCGAGGGCAAGCTGTTCGGGTCGGTCACCAGCGCCGACATCGTGCGGGCAGTGGCCGAGCAGGCCAACATCATGTTGGAGCGCAGGTCGATTCAGTCCGACGGAATCAAAGAACTGGGCAGCCATCTGGTGACGGCCAAGCCCCACCCCGAGGTGGAATTCCCCATCACCGTCGAGGTAATCGCCGCCGAATAGCCCCGGGGAAGCCGTCTTTGGTAAATCCCCAGGTTATACCGCGTTTTCCACCGGGTTTCCCCTAGCGTTAAACATCGCGTCTTTGCCACAGTAGACAACCGTGGAATTCGGTCGGGCCCCATCAAGTTGTCACAGGTCGTCGGTAGTCTGGGCGCAGCTGTGAGCGATCCCTTCCAATACTCCGACGACGGCGGCTACTCGTCACCGCCGGGCCGCTTGGGGCGGGTTCCGCCCAACGACCTGGATGCTGAGGAGGCGCTGCTCGGCGCAATGTTGTTGAGCCGCGACGCCATCGCCGATGCGGTCAACATGATCCGTCCCGAGCACTTCTACCGGCCAGCCCATGCCCATGTGTACGAAGCGGTGTGCTCGCTGTACGCCAAGGGGGAGCCGGCCGACGCGGTCACGGTGGCCGCCGAGCTGAACCGGCTGGGCCTGTCCGAGAAGGTGGGAGGCAACGCCGCGCTGGTGAAGCTCCAAACCGGCACCCCGGCATCGGCCAATGCGGCCAAGTACGCCAACATCGTCCACGAGGCGGCCACCCTGCGGAAGCTGATCGAGATCGGCGGGGAGATCGCCGAGCTGGGCTACGACGGCAGCGACGACGTGGTCAAAACGGTCGACTCGGCCGAGGCGATGGTGTATCGGCTGGCCGCCGATCGCATGGGCGATACCACCGCCCGCATCTCCGAGCTGTTGCCGGCCAACTTGGAGCGGATCGAGAAGCTCTACGACCAGGGCGAGATCGTCACCGGCACCCCCACCGGCTACAACGACCTCGACGAGATCACCAGCGGCTTGCAGCCAAACACCCTGGTGGTGGTGGGGGCGAGGCCCTCGGTGGGCAAGACCAGCTTCGCGCTGGGGATGGCGGCGCACGCCGCCATGCGGGCCAACAAGCCGGTGCTCATCTTCTCGCTGGAGATGAGCCAGCTCGAGATCAGCCAGCGGATCTTGTGCGCCGAGGCCCGGGTGGACGCCTCCCGGGTGCGCACCGGCAAGCTCACCGACCAAGACTGGGCCGACCTCTCAACGGCCATCGGCCGGCTGTCGGAGGCACCCATCTGGGTGGACGACAACCCGGCGGTCACCATCATGGAGATCAGGGGCAAGTCCCGCCGGCTGCGCAGCCAGACCGGCGAGCTGGGCATGGTGATCGTGGACTACCTCCAGCTGATGACCGGGCGCCATACCGCGGAGAATCGCCAGGTGGAGGTCTCCGAGATCAGCCGGGGCCTCAAGATCCTGGCCCGCGAGCTGCAATGCCCGGTGGTGGCGCTGTCGCAGCTGTCCCGCAACCTGGAGCAGCGCCAGGACAAGCGGCCCATCCTGGCCGACCTGCGGGAATCCGGCTCCATCGAGCAAGACGCCGATATCGTGATGTTTCTGTACCGCGACGAGGTATACAACCCCGAGACCACCGACGCCGGCACCGCCGAGGTATTGGTGGCCAAGCACCGCACCGGTCCCACCGGCAAGACCCGCTTAGCCTTCATCAAACACCACACCCGCTTCGCCAACATGGCCCGCGGCGCCTGAGCGAGCCGGCCTCCTGATCTAACCGGAAGGCGAGGGCAGGGGGTCGCCCTTTTGGCTGTCCTCTGTAGGGGGTTTGGAGCAGGCGTCTTGGGCTAGGGCTTTGGCGGAGTCGCCGAAGTCGAGGGTGCCGAGGGCGGTGCAAGCGGCGGCCAGGGCGGCTTTGAATTGGGGGTGGTCGGCGAAGGCGGCTTCTAGTGCCCTCTGGCGGGCGATGGCCTCGCGGCGGGTGTAGGGCAGGGCACAGGTGTCGGCCACTCCGTCGTCGTCGCTGTCGAACGCATAGGTGGTGGGGCCGCCCAGGCTCAAGTTGGTACAGAAGCTGGGGCCGGTGATCACCCCGGAGAAGAACTTGGCGGCACTTTGGGGATCGACCGCGGTGAGCAGGGGCGACGGCTCGCGTTCGGCGAGTTCCTTTTGCCCAGCCCGGCCGCACACGTCTCCGGCCAATTCGGCGGCGGTGTCGCCCAGGTCATCGGGGGCACTAGCGCAAGCACCTTTGGTGGTCTCATCAATATCAGTGGTTTCGGGATCGTCCAAGTGGCCGTGCAGGAAGGCGATCAATTCATCGGGGTTGAGCACAGCCAGAGTCTCCAGGGCATTCTGCCGGGCCACTGTGGCCCTACGGGTCTCCGGCAGGGCGCATGTGTCGGCAACCTCGTCACCGTCACTGTCGAGCGGATAGGTGGTGGGGCCGCCCAGGCTCAGGTTGGCGCAATAGTCGGGGCCGTCGACCACCCCGGAGAAGAACGGGCCAGCCACGACTACCACCACCGTGTCGGTGTCGGCGGTGCCGTTGACTCGCACGGTCAACTCGAATATGAGCTTGATGCTGTTGAATTCCCCCAGCTCGGGAGCGTCGAAGTAGGGGTAGGCTTTGTTGGCGAACTTCACTCGGCCGCCAGCATCTGGGCTGTATGTGCCCACCGCTTCGTTGGGGTCGGCATTGCCATTCTCATCGAGGCCGTCGTGGGGGAACCACTCACCGAATACATAGCCCTGGTCTTTTTCGGCGTCGGTGATCGGAATGCGGCGCTCAGTGCGTGGATGGGTCTCGATGCCCACATAGGCCCAGGTGGGGACAACCGAGGCGATGACATCAGGGCTCACCAGTCCGGAGCTGAATCGGCCATAAAGGCGCACGAAGCCGCCCGGCGCGACTCGTCCGGTCGCCCCAGCAATCGCCCTGAGGTCATCGTCGCCGTCACGAAGGGTGATGATCACCACATCGGTGTCCGGCACTCCCCACTTGTCGGTGACCTTGAATTGCACATACACCCTCTCCTGGCTGCCCCTTGTAACCTCGGGCAGCTTGAACGAAGTGTCCGGAGTGGTGGAGTCGACCAGCGAGAGCCTCGACCCCCGGAACGTCACGTCGAGGGGATCGCCGTCGGCATTGAGCACCTGTTCCCACTCGTAGGACAGATCATCGCCGTCGGCGTCAAAGCCGATCCCTCGCAGCCTTACGATTCCGGTGGGGGGATCAGCCACCGGAAACCCGCCGTCAATGCCGTCGGGGGTGTCAAAGTCGTCTGGGGCAATGGCGACTGGGGCCTGGGTGTCGGCCACTACTAGCTCCACCGAGGTTAATCCAGAGAACTGAGAGGGGTCGACCACCTCCACCTGGACGACGAACGAGTCGCCCTCGACCGTGCCGTCGGGTGCTGTGAACACCGCGGTGGTGGTGGACCCTGGGAGGTTTGACCTGCTGGGCTCTACACCAACACCCCGCCAGGTGTGCTCCAACTCACGGGTGCGGCCCGAGCCGTCACCGCTGCCCACAGCGGTTAGGGTCACCCCGTTGGCAGCGGCCTCGGTGGAGATCACATAGCGGTTCTCTCCTGCGGCCAACACCCCATCCAGTTTGGCCGCGTCGGTAAGAGCCTGGGGATCGGACTCTGGATGGCTGATCTCCACGGTGGGAAATTCGTGGGCGTCGCGGATCACGATCTTCACTACCGCCGAATCCGCGGCACCGTCCTCATCGGTCAGGGTAAGCCTGTAATAGAGAAGGTAGTAGGGATCGGCCTGCTGGCCTCTCGCATAGGTTAAGCGGCCTACGGTCTCCGAGTTGCCAACCTCTTCGGGATTCCCATCGGTGCTGAGCGCTTCTTGACCATTCGTGTCTCCCGGCAGATTGCCAGTGATGCCGTCTGCCGTGGTGGCTGGCACATGGAGGGCAGTCAGGCGCTGCCAGCGGAAGGCGCTGGCCGGCAGGGGGCCGTCGGCGTCGGAGCTGCCCGACCCGTCTACCACCAGCAGCGAGCCCTCACGGATGTCCCATTCGAAATCGGCGTTGCCCCCTTCTCCGGGCCCGTGGATCACCCCTTCTCGGGTGTAGCGCTCGTCGTTCTCGTCCACTTCACCGTCGCCGTCGTCGTCATAGAAGGGGAATTCCTCGCCGCGGGGGGCGGGGAGCTTGGCCGTCACTGTGATGTCGGCAATCGGACTACGGTTGAAGTTGTATTGCACCGTCGCAGTAGCCGAGGCCGGCTGAGTACCGCTGTCGGTAACCGTGAGGCGAAACTCGATCGATGGGCCGTAGCGGTTGGCCAGCTCTGCCGATGGCACCTTGAATGAGGCGGTGGCCGATTCGTCATTGTCGATGTCAAGCCATTGGTAGGACTCGGTCACCACTTCCCACCGGTAGGTGGCGATGCCCCCGCCCGGGTCGGGATCGAAGCTTGCCGAGCCGACGAGCTGAACGGTGGTCACCCCGGTGTCTGAGTCGGTGGTCGCTTCGCCGATCGCCACCACTGCAACCGGCGCGATTTGGATCTGCGCGCCAGCAGTCGAACCAGGTGCGGCCAGCACCAAAAGTCCGGCCAGCAAACCTGCCAATGCAACTAGAGACCGGTGCAATGCGCTACCCCCGTAGTCACCGTGAAGTTATGACGAAACCACGTTAGTTCCACGTTCTGTTGCTGTGTTCATTCAACGGCTCATAACAGTGCGTGCAACAGACTACTCCGGCCGAGTCCTCACACTAACAGCCACCTGCTAGGCGACTTTAGAGGCGGTGGACATACCGGGAGTTGTCCATGACAATACTTGCCTCAGTAACAACACCGCTAACACCGGGAGACAGCATGGCGACGAGACAGAGGCTCACAGCGAAGTTCGTGGCCGCGGTTGAGAAGCCGGGAGCCTACGGCGACGGAGGCCACGGCTCCCACGGGCTGATCCTGCGGGTGCGGGAGGCCAAGGGCGGGGGGCGTGACCAAATCGTGGGTTCAACGGCTCATCATCAACGGCAGGCCCACCCACATTGGGCTGGGGCCCACCTGGCTCGGAACGCGTTGGCCCGCCCCAGCGTCGCGGGATAGCCGGCCCACCCACATCGGGCTGGGGCCCACCTGGCTCGTACCCTGCGCCGAGGCCCGCGAAGTGGCGCTACACAACCACCGCACTGTGCGGAAGGGGGGCGACCCCAGGCGCGGCGCCGGCATCCCCACCTTCGCCGCGGCCGTAGAGCAGGTGATCGCCATGCACTCCGCCGGCTGAAGGAGGGGGGACGCACCGCCGAAGCGTGGCGCACCCAACTGGCCGCCAGCGATGACGGCGGGCCCGTCGGCAACGCTAGCTCTGTCACCGCCGCATTGGATGCCTTTGGTGATTCCGCAACTTCTCCTGCACCTGGTGCCGAAGCCGGTGACGAAGAGGTCCGGAATATGAAGAAGCTCGACATCGTCACGGTCGGCGAGCTCACCAATTCAGGTGGCACCACCCCCGCCACAGCTGCTGATGACGGGATCCCGCACGCTCCCGTCTACGTGTATTAACGGCTGACCATCACCGATGGCAGTGGCTTGAGCGGTGCTGGCAATGCCACCAACAGCGCCATCGTGAAGATCGTGATTCATGATCAACCGCAAGTGAGCGGAATAACGCTCTGGCCAAGTTCCAGAGTGACGACCAGTACAAGGATGCTCTAGGCGCTGCCTGTGCAGCTCTCGGAAGCCTGGACTTCGGCGACAACGCCGGCGACCTGGCCCGAGACGAGTGCAAGCGCCCCGATCCTCCAGCCCTGGGATCCCCGCTGTCCACCCGCAGCTAACAAACAGACCTGGCTCCTGAGAGACTCTAACTAAAGAAGTGGCCCTGGCCCTCCGGCCGGGGCCACTTCGCGTCCTGCACCCAGTTCCGGCCATGACCTCCGCGACCGTGAGACGCGGAGTGGCCCGGCCACTGGGGCCGGGCCACTCCGGGTTTATTGGTTCTTGCGAACCAGGTCGGTTATTAGCTTTCAGATGTCGGAAGCGCTGTGCCCGTGGTGGGGGATGGGGGTCGGGTGCACTCGTCCGTAGCCAGTGCGGCAGCCGAGTCGCCGAAGGACGTGCTGCCTAGTGCAGTACATGCCGCCCTCAGTGCGTCGGAGTATTGCTCATGGGTAGAGAACGCTGCGTTGAGAGCATTCTGGCGAGCAACAGCCTCTCGGCGAGTGAACGGCAGCGAGCAGACATCGGCCACGCCGTCGTCGTCGCTGTCGAAGGCATAGGTGGTGGGACCACCCAGGCTGTTGTTAGTGCAGAAGTTCGGACCGGTGATCACACCGGAGAAGAACACGTCGGCCTTGGCAGGATCGACCGGCCTCGGCGGCGCGGACACTACCCGGTTGAACGTCCCCACCCGACCACAGGAGTCGTTAGCCAAGTCGCCAGCCTCGTCACCCAGATTCCTGGGAGCTTGAGCGCACTGACTGGCAATCGACTGGAGGCTCTCGTCCACTTCCGCGGTGTTGGTGTCATCCGCAACGGTCTTGCCGTGCAGATAATCCTTGAACGTATCCGGATTCAGAGCAGCCAGTGTCTCCAGAGCGTTCTGGCGAGCCACCGTTGCCCGGCGGGTGGTGTTCAAGGCACAGACATCGGCCACACCGTCGAAATCACTATCGAACGAATAGGTGGTGGGACCACCCAGACTCTGGACCAGACAGAAGTCCGGGCCACTCACGTTGCCGGAATAGAAGCCGTCCGTGATGGTGATGGTGACAACCGCCCGGTTGACAGACGGATTGTCATCGGAGCTGTCAGTGGTGTGACCACCATCGGTGACTACCAGGCTGAACCTCAGCTTGATGCTGTTGAAGTTACCCAGCCTTGGAGCATCGAAATACGGGAACGATGAGTCGTGGTTCCTCAATGCCCCGCCAGCAGCCGGGTGGTATGAACCGCGACCCTGGTCTCCGGCCAGATTGAGGTCATCGTCGGTGGTTGCGATGGGGTCGGAGCCATCGGTGGGCTCGGTCATTCCGTCGTACGGGAACCACTTGCCCTCGACGTAGCCCATACCTATCTCAGCGGGGGTGATCGCAGAACGGTTCTCGGTACGAGGATCGGTCTCGATTCCGATGTAGGTCCACTGATATGACAGCCGGTCGCCTGGATCGGAGTCGGAGCTACCGGCACCGTTCAAGCGAACGAAGGAACCAGGAGAAACCGACTGGCTCGGCCCGGCATTGGCGATCGGTATGTCGTCGTTATTGACGATGCGGACGATCACTATCTCCGTTACCTTCACCTGCCATTGGTCAAGCACGGTGAACGCGATAGGTACATGCAAAGCTTGAACCGTCTCGCCACCGACTGTGATCTCGATCGTGGGGTGCTGGGCGTTCACCTCGGGCACCGTGAACGAGGCATCTTGGCTAAACGCTCCGTCGATGGTCACAAACGGCTTAGAAGGTGGCCTGATCCCCCGCGGTAATGTGTCTGCGCTCGTTGGCACCACATCGTTGCCATCGGTGCCAGTGGCCATGTCCAGCTCGGTCCAAGCGTGGATCAGGTTGTCGCCGTCTGCGTCGTGGCTGATGCCTCGCAGATTCACCACCCCGGTGCCCCTCCCAGTAAGCGGGTCAATGTCGCCGCCGTCAGGACCGTCGTTGACGGTGATCTGGCGATACCTGGCTGCCTGGATGTCGCCGGGAGCGACTGCCTCGGGGGCAGTATTGGTTGCCACCACGAGCGTCACCGTCGACGTCGTCGTGCGTCCGGTTGCATCGGTAGCGGTAGCGGTAATCGTGAACTCGTCACCTTCCTCGGCGGTTGCCGGTGCGGTGAACGATGCGGAGGCGACACTAGAGGCCGGGTCCGAGTCCCTTGCACCCTCCCAGGTCACCGTCGGGGTGTCTCCATCGGCATCCCATACCGCAGTGACATCGGGAATAGTAGCTCGTGCGGGGGCAACCGTCGGCGTCAAGGTGATCGCCGAGCGAGGGGCAATGATGTACCTGTTGCTGCCCGGCGCACCGGTTTCACAGCTAGCTCCCGATAGACCGGGTTGACAGCTGATCGCAGACCCTGCGACCCCGCCTGCGGCGGTATCGGTGTTCGCGGCCGGGATGATCGAATCAATTACCGGGTCTTTCGGCTGGTCGTGGATAACGATCTTGACCACAGCGGAGTTGGTCGCCGGATTCTGGAGGTTCGAGTCGGTGATCGTCAGCCTGTAGTACACGAAGAACGATGGAGCCGGACGTCCGGTATTGCCAGCGCTCACCAAAGGTGTAATCACCTCTGTCGTCCGGTCGTCCACATCTACCTCAAGATTTTCGTCAGTGCTGATCCTCTTCGTGTCCGGTGTAGTGCCAGGCAGCGATGTGGTTGGGTCTGACGCGTATGCCGTAACTGGGGTGGTGACATACACCCGAGTCCAGTCATGGTTTGCAGCGCCCAGCGTGCCGTTGGGATCGGAGCTGCCCGAGCCGTCCAAGATCAGCAATGAGCCTTCGGCGATGTCCCACTCGTTGTCGGCGTTGCCGTTCTCGCCCGGACCGTCGATCACGCCGTCAAGCGGATACTTCTCCGCGTTCTCATCCTTGACGCCGTTGCCGTTGTCGTCATAGCCGACCACATCAGGGTTCGCCGCATCAGCCAGCATTGCTGTGACGGCAATGTCGGCGGTGGGACCCTGATTGATGTTGAACGTCACCGTAGTGCTGTCGGTAGCAGCCGGGGCGTCGTTGTCGGTCACGGTCAGCCTGAACTCGATCGATTGCCCATATCGAGCCGCCAACGCCGGACTCGGCACGCTGAATGTCGATGGGGATGCCGTTAGAGAGGAAAGCGACAGCCATGAGTAGGCCTCGGTCACCACCTCCCACTTCAAGGTACAACCCGTGCAAACTGAGTCGCCATCATCGGGGTCAAAGCTGGCGCTCGTCAATGTCGCCACGGCAGGAGTCTCCTGTGTGGCTGCCGCTGTCACTGCCACCGAAGCAAGTGCCACCGGAGGGCTCTCGTTTCGCTGAGCATCCGAAGGAGCAGCCCAAAACAGCACGCTCGCCACCATCGCCAGCAGTGCCCCGAGCGCGAGCAAGGACCTGCGACGACCAGCAGCACTCCCGCCGCCGGACCAAACCGAGTGAAGCATCGTCATCATGGGCAACTTTCTATCAGACCGGGCCAATGGTTCAAAGTCTATAGGGTCGCCGAGACCCACACGGGCACAGAGCCATTTGGCTCCGCTCGACGGGTTGAGCCTGACCCCGGCTCAACACAGAGAACAGTTTTACAGGTCTAGCGGGAAGTTTCAAACACTCCCAAGCAATCTTCCGACGAAAATAGGCAGGTTGGACGGGCGGTCGAGTCGGTGCTATGGCGGAGGGGGGCGGTCATGCACAGGCATCGCGGGCCAGGCTGGCCGCCGAATCGCCCACAAAGGCGGTGCCGGCCAGCTCACGGCAGGCAAGGGCCAGCGCGTTGTCGAATTCGTTTGCCGGAGTGGCGAAGGATTCCAGGGCGTTCTGGCGGACTACCGCTTCCCGGCGGGTGGTCGGCAGCGAGCAGGTGTCGGCTACCCCGTCGCGATCGCCGTCAAAGGCATAGGTGCGGGGCCCGCCCAAGCTCAGATTGGTGCAGAAATCGGGACCGTCGATAACCCCGGAAAAGAACTGATTGGCCACCGTGGGATCGACCGGGGGCGGCGGGCCGGACACCCGGCGGGTGGCGCAGGCATCGTTGGCCAGGTCGGCGGGACTGTCGCCGAAGTCGCCGGTGAGTGAGGTGCAGGCATCTTGCACCTGGGTGCGGAATCTCACCAGATCGAGCGAGGCCAGCGTCTCCAGGGCGTTCTGGCGGGCCACCGACTCTCGGCGGGTGGTGGGCAGCGAGCAGGTGTCGGCTACCCCGTCGCGATCGCCGTCAAAGGCATAGGTGCGGGGCCCGCCCAGGCTCAGATTGGTGCAGAAGTCGGGACCGTCGATGACCCCGGAAAAGAAACGGCCGGTGACGGTGATAGTGACGGTATCGATATCGGAGGCACCGCTGAAGTCGGTGACCGTGAGCTCGAAGGTGAGCGAAATGCTGGTGTAGCCAACGAGGTCGGGAGCATCGAAATAGGGGCGGGAGAACATCTGGCCAGCGAGCGGATTGAGCCCGGAATAGTCGGTGTAGTCGGCGCCGCCAGGCACAAAGCCGCTAAGGGCCTGCCTGTCGAAAGCGTCTAGCGGCCGCTGGCGGAGGGTGGGAACGGTGGCCAACTGGATGTACTTCCACGACCAGCGGAGAGCGGCGTTGAGATCGGGGTCGGTACTGGCGGTGCCGTCGAGGCTGACCCGGGCACCGGGTCCGACCACTTGGTTGGGGCCAGCGTTAGCGATGGGCTGCTGGTTGCGGCCTAAAACGATGACCTTCACGGTGTCGGTATCGCCCACCCCCCACTGGTCTATGACGGTGAAGGAAAGGTGGATATCTCGCACGGCGAGGGCGCTGATCCGGGGGATGGTGAACGAGACGGTGTCGGTGTTGGCGTTCAACAATTCGACGGTGGGCTTTTTGAGGGGAACACCTTCTTCGTCGACCTGGGCCCAGCGGTAGGCCAGGAGATCGCCATCTTTGTCGGTACCGGTACCGGTGAGGGCGACGGTGCCCAGGTTGTTGGCGCCCCCCCGCGGGCCGTCCTCGGCAACCTGATCAATAGGCGCAGTGGCCACGGGAGGCGTGTTGTTGGCGACCACGAAGACGATGTGGTCTCGGCCCGTGCGGTTTGAGGAGTCGGTAACCGCCACAGTGACGGTGAAAGTCTGGCCCTGAAGGGCGGTGCTGGGGGCCGCGAAGGTGGCCCGTGAGATGCCGCCCCGGGCTCGATTGGTAGAGGAGGGGGTGACACCAGGGCCCGACCAGGTGTGCATCAGAGTGCGGGCTTGGCCGGCGTCGCCATCGGTGGCGGTGGCAATGAGCTGTACCGACGCGCCGGGGGCTACCACGTACCGCAGGGTGGGAGCGTCGGGATCATGGGCGTTGGCGTCTTGCACCCGCTGGAGGTTGTTGGCCAACTTGAGGGTTACCTCAGGAGTTTGCGCCTGGTCTACGACATTGATCCTCACCGTCTTGAGGGTTTGCAAGCCGCTGGCGCTGGTGACGATGAGGTTGTAGTGGAGGATGGCGCCTTGGCCGCTCTCGAAGTTGCCGGGGAGAATGATCGAGAAGCTCTGCGTGTTGACCTGGCTGCCGGGGATGTTGTACTCCGCCCGATTGGGCACCGCGGAGAGCTTTTGCCATCTGTAGCGCAGCGTGCGGTCGTTGGTGCCGCCCGAGGCGGTGCTGCCGATGCCCCGCAACGTGAGGCGGGCCCCCTCTTTGACATCCCACTCGATATTGCTATTGCCGCCTTGGCCGGGGCTGGCAAGGAGTGCATTGATGGTGTAGCGCTCGTCGTCTTCGATAAAGCCGTCGCCATCGGTGTCAGTGGCATCGGGGTTCAGATGGAAAGCGGTTACGGCAATCGCTGCGGTCGGAGCGCCTTCGAAGCGGATAGTGACAGTGTCGGTGCCGGTTGCGCCCTGGGTGTCGGTGACGGTGAGCCGAAAGGTGATGGAGTCGCCGAATCGGTTGACTTCGTTTTGTGATGGGCCGATGAATGTGGCCTGGATCCCTGGTGGAGTGCCGGCCGAAGTGAGGGTGAGCCAGGAATAAGCTGGAGTTACCACCTGCCATTGGTAAGTGAGGCCGCTGAAGCTGTCTTCAACGTCGAAACTGCGGTTGCCGCTGAGTGTTCTCTGGACGGGGCCAACGGCGTATACCTCGTCTTGGCCGGCTTCGGCAAAGGGGGGCTGGTTTTGCGCTCGGGCCGCCGGCACGAAGGCTAGGACGGTGGCAATGAGGGTGATGGCGGCGAGGATGGCGAGGGCGCCCTTGTGGGTTATGGGGCGGGTGGGGGCGCTGTGCATACGTCACGAGGATACCTGTGCGCTGCCTTACATATAGGTATACGCAGGCGCGGTTTGGGGTTTGTTTGCTATTGGGGGTGCGGGAGATCGGGGGCGCTCAGGCGGGGGCGGTGCGGACGATGGCAACCATCACTCCGAGCATCGCCACCGAGACGCTGATGTAGGCGATGACCATCGTTCGGGTGGCGCGGGCTAACTGAAGGGCGAACTCGCCCCTCAATTCTGTGAATTTGCCGTCGATACCGGCGAACTTGCCATTGATACTGGTGAATTTGCCATCGATACCGGTGAGGTTGCCCTTGAGTTCTGCGAATTCACCCTTGAGTTCTGCGAATTCACCCTTGAGTTCTGCGAATTCGCCGCGCAGCAGGGCGAATTGGCCGTTCATCTCGGCTCTGAGGCGTTCCTCGAGAGCGGCTAGGTCGTCTTTGGTGGCGAGTTGGCTCCACACCACAGGAGGCAGGCTCTCCATCAGCGTCTCAGCCTCCTCCTCCCCCAACACCTCGATCAGACGCCTCATCAGCGCCCAGCGAACCTTCTCGCTTATCGGATCACTCGCCGACACAGGAACCGCCTTGTTTTGGGATAACCAAGGGCGACCACGTCACCGTCGCCGAGTGATCCCCCAACCCTAACGGCTGTCAATTTCTGTTACAACCGTTTCCCACCCTCCGGTCGGCCCGTCCCAACGAAGCGGGCAGGCCGTCGGTGTAGGTGAGGGTGTTGTTGGGGGTGGCGGGGGTCTCAGCCATCTCTGAGCATCTCGACCAATAGGGGAACATCTTTGATCATTGTCTTCCAGATAACCCCGTAATCGACCTCACGGTATTGGTGTGCGATCAGATTCCGAAGCGCCTTCGCCTCGGCAATTGGGAGTCCGGGAACTCGTGCGCAGAATTCATCCGAGAGGGCATTGGCCGCCTCACCGATGATTTCCAGCTCTCGCTCCGCGGCAGCCTGGAGAATCCAGTCGTTGTCGAATCTCTCCCGCCCGCACTCGACTAACTCGCCCAAGCGGCTAGCTGCCTGGAGTATGTGTTCTACTCGATCGTTGTCAGAGAGCATCAGAGCGAAATTGCGTCATCGAGGACCCCACTCATACGAGGCGACAAGGCACGACGCGAAACCACGTCCACTTGACAATCCAGCAACGCTTCTAGATCCCTGATCAGTCTGGCGACGTCGAACAGCGAAGTCTCATCGGTGTAGTCGGCAAGAAAATCGCAATCGCTGCTTTCGGCGTCTTCGCCGCGGGCGACTGAACCGATAAGGGCGATGTGATCGGCATTGTGGCGCGCCGCGATGGCCCGGATGGCTTCCCGGTGGGTCGTGAGAACCTCGTCACGCCGAGACATGCCGCTTAGTTTATCTCTGGGGGCCTTTCGGGGCTCTCCCCTATTGGAACGAGGGTGGGGTGGGGAGGCCGTCGGTGTAGGTGAGGATGTTGTTGGGGGTGGCGGGGGTTCTGGGGCCTTCGAAGAGGATTCCGGTGAGGTTGAGGGGGTCGCAGGCGGCGACGGTTATCTCTTGGTTGGTGCGGGGGCGGCGGCGGACCTTTTGGAGCTGGTCGGCGGCGGCGGGGAGGGCGAACTGCTCGCCGCTTTGGCCGGCCACGAAGCGGCCGCCTCTTACGATGCCGCGGTCTTCGAAGCGGCGGAGGGCCTTGAGGATGTCTCGCCAGGGTGTTGCTGTGGGGCTGGCGGGGTGGTGGGCGATGTCTCTGAACACGACGCCCCAGCAGGCTAGGAGTTGGTGGGCGACGGCTTCGGCGAGATCCTCGGTTGGGTACTGCTCGGGGTGGGGAACGAGCGACCAGCGGCCGGGGGCGGCGTGGGCTTGAGGGGTAGAGCGCATTGTTGTTAAGGCGCGATTGGCGCCCAATCCCGGTGTGCGGAGGGCCCTGGTTCTGAGGGCTTGGGTGCGGAGGTTTTGGCCGGGGCGGTGGCGGCTAGGGCGGCGGGTGCTTCGGTTGAGCAGGGCTCGCACGGCGGCGAAGCCGTCGGCGGTGAACAGGCCGAGGGCGACGCCATTCCAGAGGGCTCGCTCCACATCGTCGGGCAGGCGGTTGGTGGCTTGGGCCAGATCGGGCATGAAGCTGGCGCCTCGGGACTCTAGGAGCTCGGCGATCTCTTGGACGGGCCCGGCTTCGGGGGGCTCTAGTTGGCCGGAGCGGGCGGCGGCTAGGAGCCATTGCAGGTCTTCGCGGTACACGAGGGTGATGGGGGTGGCTTTTCTCGGGGCCATCGAGTTGGCTTTGGCGGGGGTGTTGGGGGG
>LXNI01000759.1_pt1 | contig 34681 bp, 31 predicted proteins | sample 809091 | NCBI WGS metagenome assembly LXNI01 (sample SAMN04870527, study PRJNA318959) | sponge metagenome | biome: 01000161; feature: marine sponge reef; material: water | host: Sarcotragus foetidus | place: Greece: Milos, Mediterranean Sea | collected 2013-05-29 | depth 5-7 m
GTTTTGCGACCTGAGATTTATCGACCGCAATGCACGACTCACGACCTCCTTCGCACAACGAGGATTAATCGCCGAGCACGGCACAAGTTGGATGCTCCCTAGATTGATCGGTCCAGCAAATGCACTCGATCTATTCTGGACGTCCCGCAAATTCAATGGTGAGGAAGCCTTCCGATTAGGATACGCGAATCGCCTTTGTGAGGATGGTGAGTGTGTCAACGATGCCGTCAATTTCTTGAATGAAATCAACGAAACAAATGCACCTAACTCCCTAATGTACATGAAGCGTCAGGTCTACAAACATCTCAACAAAGAGCTGCATCCCGCGATGATCGAGTCCGAGACATGGATGGATGAAAGTCTCGCGCGCGGCGACTTTAAAGAAGGAGTTGATTCGTTTGTCCAGAAACGAGCGCCGAAATTCACCCGTGTAGGCTCCGAATAGGAGACGTGAGATGGCAGTCATTGCTTCTGAGTCGCAGAATCTCAATTGGTCTGAGCTCGTCGCTGGTCTAAACCAGTATTTACGCCTACGCACGACGCCAATCGGAATGAAACTATTCGAGAAAGCGTCAGAACTGGACGAGATCGAGCGAATACGGCGTCCGAAACACATTCACACGACGGATCAGATTGTCGGCCAAGCATCTCGCAATGGCTGGACCGTGGGTATCACGGCACAGGATCTCGTGGGCGCCCAGTGCCAAACGGTCATCGGGCTTGCGCCTCGTTCCGAGGAGTGGCTTGACGGCAAAAACATGGCCGGCGTCTGGTACGAAAACCAAGAAGAGTCTGCTAAACACCAAGCCGCGATGGATGTGGTACCCTACGGAAAGTACGAAGCGATGGTCGTGAGTCCGCTCGCCTCAGGACGACTCAACCCGCCTGATATCGCCCTGATCTATGCGACCCCAGCACAAATGATTCTTTTCATCAATGGCCTGCAATGGACTGGCTATCGAAAACTTGAATGGGGATGCGTCGGCGAAAGCGCATGTGCGGATAGTTGGGGACGCGCACTCGCAACAGGCGAACCGAGTCTCTCGATTCCATGTTTCGCGGAACGTCGTTATGGTGGTGTCATGGAGGACGAGCTTCTGATGGCTATCCCACCTAGCTACCTACCAAGTGTCGTCGAGGGACTACGGAACCTATCACGTAACGGATTGCGTTATCCGATCCCTCAATACGGTGTGAACAACGACGTGAGAGACGGTATGAACGTGAGTTACAGCTGAGCTAGGCAGCAGCTAGTTCATACCCCGCGTCACGCAGTTCGTCGAACCGGTTCCTGACGCGTGCCGCTTGTGGATGCTCTTCGATCATGCCCGCGATGGATGCGTGCGTCTGCGCCGCGACGAGTCTAGGTTGCTCTCCAACCGACCACTTAACTAGATTCCGCCAGAACGGATCTACGATTTCGTGACCGGGGATCGTACCACCGTCTTCTCTACGCAGCGTCAACGAGCGGATCTCGCCAAGATATAGTCGCAATGATTCAACATGAATCAATTCATCCGTGCGAATTCGTTCGATGATTTCCGCCGCTGCGAGTGATTGGTCTTCTCTACCAGGGAATAACTCCGTGGTCCGAAATATCCGTTGACTAGAGGCGAACCCGATTTCAGCCCTGAACTCTATCAATAGCAGGTTCATCAAGAAACTCAGAAAACCTTCATACGGAAGCGGAATTGCAGGCATGCGTCGGCGTCCTTCTTCTTCGCGACCGATCCTACCGGATGGCTCGGCGTCTGGGTAAGCGTCCTTTCCGAACGCCAAATCTCGCGCGATAAACCACATCACATCGTGACCGCCGATACCTTCTTCTGGTATTCCGCCCTCATCGATTCCGTGTGCGATCAGCAGTCCTTTATTCAAATGACCGATCGCCAAATCTTCAATATTTTCGACGACAAGAGGCTGAAGATCAGGAAATGGAGTAGTCGCAAGTGCTCGACCGCGACCTTCGATTTTCCCAATGACTGTCAGTCCATTCCAGAATACGCGACCGAGTCCGTTACCAATCAGAAGGCACTGTTGTTCAAAATTTGGCACGCGCGGTCCACTTAGGAGTGATGAGTCGGCATCCAGTAGGTCACCACCTCGTTCCCTAAGCGCAGAGGTCCAATTCGCAATCGCTTCAGGCCGTATTTTTGAACGCGGCGACAGATAACGTCCTTCTTCGTCGAAACCTCCGTGAAGTCGCTGACCTTCGATGACGTGGCGTTCAGCGTAATCGTGCTCCAATAGGAGATCTTCTTTCGTGTAAGTAAGTCGCATGACGCTAGCAATTGGGGTCTTCTGTAAGTATATGGCGGGCTTAATTTAATGATCCCCGCTGACTACATAATGCGTTGCTAATTCGAACTGGCTTCGTAGTTACGTTCGTGCGTAGATCATGCTGCGGCGTCGCGTCGCACCATAGCAAGTCGATCTCCCGAAGTCATCCCAAGCACTGGAATTTCCATGAAGAAGCACACGACAATCCTTATTTCATCCTTCCTTGCGACGCTGCTTGCAACTACGGGCGCCACGGAATCGCTGCATATAGCAACTTGGAATGTTGAACACTTAAACGAGGCTAACGACGCAGGTTGCATTCCTCGAACTGACGAGGACTACGCATATATCGCTGGGAGGATCGCTGATTTAGACACGGACGTGGTTGCGATTCAGGAAGTTGAGAGTGCGGCCGCAGCACATCGCGTATTCCCTATGGAAGATTGGACCGTAGTGATGTCTGATCGGCCTAATAATCGTGGTGACGACAGTGGTTCGATTTGCTGGGGAACTGACGATAAACGGTTACGTCATCAAGCGACCGGATTCGCCATTCGACGAGGAGTTGAGTTCGAAACGAATCCTTCGTACGCGCATCTTGCTGGTGACAATCCAAACCAGCGCTGGGGTACTGATTTGACGATCCGCACCAACGAACTTTCTTTTCGAGTTCTGTCAGTGCATCTTGCTTCTGGCTGTTGGGGACCTGAACAAGATGGCGACGCTGGTCGTTCAGGCATCTGTACGACCCTTCGCGGTCAGGTTGCACGACTCACAGCATGGATCGAAGCGAGGAATGCAGCGGATGAGGACTACGTCGTATTAGGGGACTTTAACCGAAGATTGGCTCTCCCAAATGATTGGGCGGCCGAGCAATTACTAACACCAGAATTGAAGTCAATTCTTGTCACCGCAGACTTGCGGTCAGGAACAACCGTGGATGATTGGTGTGATGCTCAATATCCAGACCTAATCGATCACATAATTGTGTCAGAACGACTCGCCGCTCACATAGACCTCGATTCAGTCGTCGAACATCCCCGCATTCGTGAGAGTCCTGATCACTGCATCATCTCGTCAATCATCGAATGAATGGCCAAGCCCGAATATCTGATTCCAGGGAATTACTTCTGATCAATTAGTGCGTTGAATTCCGTCTCGTCCAGAATCCTGATTCCGAGTTCCTGAGCTTTGTCGAGTTTAGATCCAGCGTTTTCGCCTGCGAAGACGTGAGTCGTGTTTTTAGATACGGAGCCACTGACTTTAGCCCCTCGGGCTACGAGAAGGGATTTCACCTCCGTTCGAGGTCGGGACGTCTTTCCCGTTAGCACCCAGATTTGCCCTTCGAGATCGGTATCTACCGAAACATTCGTGGTTGGCCAATGGACACCGAGGTCAACAAGACGCCTTGCTTCATCTCGATTCGCATCGATCGCAAAGAAATCAACGACATTTCTCGCAATCGTTTCAGCGATGTTGTCAACTTCAAGCAATGCTTCGTAATCAGCATTGATTAATTCCTCGAGAGTAGGAAACTGATCAGCCAGTATCGAAGACGTGTCCTCACCGATATTACGAATCCCAAGGCTGTTAATGAACCGAGGATATGTTGTCTCCTTGGCGTCCTCAATTGCATCAAGCAGTGATTGCGCACTCTTTTCACCTATCCTTTCAAGCTCGACGAGAGGCTCTTTCGTTAGGGTGAAAATATCTGAGTTTCGCTTAATCAGACCCTCATTGAGTAACTGCTCAACACGTTGTATACCCATCCCTTTGATGTCAAGACACTCACGCGAGCAAAAATAAATGACCGCGTTCTGTACCTGTGCCGGACAAGATAACTGCGCCGGACATCTCAATATCGCTTCATCTTCACCACGCGTTAGCTCGGTACCGCACGAGGGACACGTTCTCGGAGCACTAATCTCAGCTCCGTCTCCCGCCTTCAGCACTTTCACGATCTTCGGAATGACGTCGCCCGCGCGGTGTATGAGCACGGATGAACCACTGCGTATCCCTAATCGATCGATCTCATCTTGATTGTGGAGCGTTGCATTGCTCACTGTCACTCGGTCGATTTGCACCGGCTCCAAGCGAGCAACAGGAGTAACCGCACCAGTGCGGCCAACTTGATATTCGACATCAAGCAACGTCGTGCTCGCATCGACAGACGGATACTTAAACGCTATCGCCCATCTCGGTTGCCGGATGTAGAACCCGAGATCCTGTTGCGTTGGCAAATCATCAACCTTGACGACTACTCCATCGATCTCGTAAGGCAGTGAGTCTCTTTCTTCACCTAATTGCTCAATGTAGTCGGCACATGCGTCTCTGTCGACACACCTCTCTACTCGTTCATTTACGCGACAACCCCACCTACGCAGGTCCGTGATCGCGTCAAGGTGCGTAAGCGGTTGGTAGTCATCACTATGCGCACCAATCGAATAACAGAAGATCGAAAGCGGTCGCTTCGCAGTCATGGAAGGGTCCTTCTGGCGCAAGCTTCCGGCGGCACTATTACGAGGCGAAACGAATAACTTTTCGCCAGTTGTCGCAGCGTCGCGGTTATACGCTTCGAAATCCTCAATCGTGATATAGACCTCGCCGCGGATTTCCACCCATGCAGGTACGTCGTCGCTCAAGAGTTTCAAAGGTACCGCGTTTATGGTTTTTACATTCGCAGTGATCAATTCACCATAGGTGCCGTCACCTCGAGTCGCAGCTTGTGTGAGGATACCGTTCTCGTAGAGTAGATTAACGGCAACGCCGTCGAACTTTGGCTCGCAGATGAGATTTCCGACATCGCGATCCAAGTCTGATTGACAACGGCGCAACCACGCATCGAGTTCATCGACAGTCGTACATTTACCAAGCGATAGCATCGGCGCACGATGTTCTATGGACTGAAACGCGTCAATCGGTGCGCCACCGACTCGTTGGGAAGGGGAATCCGGAGTGATTAGGTCCGGATTCTCACCTTCGATTGCTAGCAATCGATCATAGAGCGCATCATATTCTGCGTCGCTGACCTCCGGGTCGTCCAGTACGTAATACCGATGTGCGTGGTAACGTAGAGCTTCCCGAATCTTCTCCAGGTCCGTGATCAATTGCGGCAAGGGTTTACATGTCGATAGGGCATCCTATAGTTATATTGAAGAACCACGAAACCGCTGAATCAGATTTGCTCAGCGCGCGTCGGCAAATCATCACTAGGCGTGTAGTCACTTCCGCTGACCACAATACGCTTCGTCGTGTCGTCGAGGTAGCGCGGAAATACTGCGCTTAGCTCACGCTTCAATCTGTCATAGTCCTCTTGCGTCAGCGGCGATATATTGCCGTGAGCATCTTTGCGACCATCGTAGATCGCGAGAGGTTTTGAGCTCACTTCGCTGCTGAAGAAACCAATCGCAGATTGGGCAACCTTCAGCATTTCATTCAACGTCGCCAACGGATCAAAGCAATCGCTAGGCTTGAAATAGAGGCGAAAACCGCGGGTCGTTTCGTTTCCTCTGACCAAGTCTCCGATCAACGTAGCCTCAAAATTCCGTACCCGAATAGCGCCCTTCTCAACCATTGATTTGTTTTGCAGGTGGTATTCCTCATCCAGAAATATGAAACCACGTTGCGTCAGAAATCTTCCTAGATGTTTGCCTTGGATGTCACGGTAAATCTGTCCATCGTCTACGCTAATAAGGCAGACCGATACTACTGCGAAATTTAGATCGGTGTAATTGGTCGTGTCTACTCGCTTCGCTTCAATCGTCCTGTGATCAAATGGAACGACCGTCTCATCGACTTCCGGATCTGTGGGTTGCTCTAATTCCTGATCATCATACGTGGCGGTAGCCAGTTCGCCATCGGTCTGATACTCGTTTGCTGCGTCATATTCATCTTCTGTTCCTTGCGCAAAAGTATCGACGTACTCGTCAGTGTTTTGGTAGTCCGCAGATTCATAACTCGTTTCGAATTCTGAGACATCGTCAGTCGTGTCAGAATCTCTATCAACCGCCTCTTGTACCTCGTCGCTGAGGTCTACGTCCTGATCGTAGGGTTCCTCCCAGGTGGTCGTTACATCTTGTGTGTCGATGGAATCCTCCCGAGCGTCACCAAAATGCTGCGAATCGCCGTTCTCTTCCCATCGAACCTCACTGTGCGCTGCAATACCAGTCTCAAATTGATCTTCATAGTCGTGTTGAGTGGTGTCTGTCGCCTGGAGAGTTACTGTCGCACCAACAACTGCTTCTGTCGCGTGTTCTTCTTGATCTAGTCCGGCATCACTACCGTTAGCAAGCGAAGTCGTATCCTCGGCTGTGCCATTAGTAGCAGGTTCTACCAGCACATCAAAATTAAGAAATCCCTCTCCGTGTTCACTATGTTCCTTCGGCCGTGCTTCAGACACCACCTCGTGGTTTTCCGTTGGAATGTCGCCAATGGTGGGTTCGCGCGTGCGAATTACGCCAAATACCCGTTTTTTAGTATGGTCAGGTAGTTTGTTTCGGCCTCTATATTGCGCTTTAATGCGAATATAGATGCTAGCAAGAATGAGAGCAGCGAATATCGCAAGGGAAAATGCTACTAACAGTTGGCTACTGGAAAGAGCAATAACTTCGAAGAAATCCATAGAGACCTCCGTGTCTCGGCAGGGTCAAATCCGTTTGACCTGCAATCAGTTTAGCAAATTCAACAAACAATGTAAAGGCGTTTGATATAAAAGGGAATTTTTCTTATATATGTAATTGCGTATAGTATAAAGACGCGGCCGCTACCGCGATCAAATTTACATCTTTATTTCATACATAGTCTATGGCTTTACTAACAAATTGACTGACATGCCGAAATCTACGTAAATCGATAAGGCGACATCTGCAAGTTCCAGATAACCTCCCAACATAACACTCAATGCTAATCCCTTACAAGATGTCCATTTCATAACGATCTAGAACTCGTCGTGTCCATCGATAAGATGACGTGCTGTATCAAGTTGCGCATGCGAACGCTCACAATATGTGTTCTTATGCCTTGAATATGCAATAACCTGAACCTTCAAGAGAACGGCTAGCGCACCATGACAGAAACGACGTTCTACACGGACCATTGGCAACATATCGAAAATGATCGTATTGACCGATATGAACAGATGTTTGCTTGGCGAGATGGGCACGCGGCACTGCTTAGTTCTCTCGATCTACGAACTGGATCTCGGGTACTTGACTACGGTTGTGGGCCCGGATTTGTTAGTCTCGGAATCGCAAGTATCGTTTCACCGACGGGTCGTGTTTACGGCGTTGACTTAAACCAGCAATTTGTACAAGCTGCTACCGAACGTGCCGAAACGATTGAGCAAGCTTCCTTTCACCTGCTCGAAAATGGTCGAATACCGTTAACCGACAATTCAGTCGATCGCGTACTCTGTAAGAACGTGCTTGAGTATGTGCCGAGTGTGGCTTCAACATTAAATGAGTTTCGGCGCGTCCTCGAACCAAACGGGCGTTTATTGGTAATTGACAGCGATTGGCGATTCGTTGTGGTCGAACCGTGGGGAGCAGAAAGAACTGCTCAGTTCTTCAATGCTGCATCCGTCGCATTTAAGACCGTCGAGATCGGGAGGACTCTGCGAAGAGAGCTGTTGAAAGTAGGCTTCCAGGACGTTGAAGTACAGATTCAAGCAGGCGTCGATACAACCGGCGGTAGTTTGTCCGTGTTACGCAACATGGCGTCATATGCAACTGAATTTGACACGTTGCGAGGCAGCGAGGTCGAACAGTTACTTAGTGAAGCACAAAGTGCGGTCAAAGCAGGTCTCTACTTGTTTTCGCTACCCCAGTTCTTAGTCACTGGAATCAACCCAAACAGGTGAGTTCTGTCGCTTTAGGAGGACGAAAGCGGATTGAGTTGATTTCTGGGTTTCGGTGAGCAGTGAGTTCTCGTCGTTAGCTCAGACGAACTTTGATATTGACGAGATACCTCTATTGTTGTGCAGCTAACGCGTACGCATCCTCCAAATTGACTGCAACAAGCCGCGAGACGCCGGGTTCTTCCATAGTTACGCCTAGCAGATTGCCCGCTAGTTCCATCGTTGCGGGATTGTGAGTGATCACGACAAATTGAGTTTCACCGCTCATCTGCGCTAGTAACTCGACGAATTTCACGACATTACGTTCGTCGAGCGGCGCATCTACTTCGTCGAGGATGCACACAGGACTCGGGTTAAGCTCAAATAGCGCAAATACGAATGCGATGGCTGTCATCGCCCGTTCACCGCCTGAGAGCATGTTGATCGTCGAATTTCGCTTACCAGGGGGACGAGCGCGCACGATCACACCTGCTTGAAGAATGTCCTCATCAGTAAATTCGAGTGATGCCGTACCGCCGCCGAACAGTGCAGCGAACAGCCTTGCTAGATTTCCATTGACAGCATCAAACGTGTCTCTCAAATTCCGTTTTGTCTCAGTGTCAATTCTCTCAATAGCCTTTTGAATCTCACCCATCGTAGTTTCAAGGTCGAGTACTTGCTCGTCGAGCTGCTCCTTTTCAACGACCCGATCTTCTAGGTCGGTTGTGGCTCGATAGTTAATCAACCCGAGTCGTTCTAGCCGCGCCGTCGATTCGGCGATCTTCAGCTCGATTTCTTCCACCTCTAATTCAGATTCGCCATCTGCATCGTCTGGAGACGTATTGAGTTCCGAGAGGTCGGAGTCGAGTTGCTCAATTTCGATTGAGAGTCGAGTCTGCTGAGACTTGTGCTCCGAAAGCGTGTCCGTGAGTTCGTCCTTTTCGTTGGTTAAACCAACTCTCGACTTGCGTACCGTCGCCAGTTCTTGCTGAGTTTCGCGGAGAATTCGGCTCTTGGTACTCAATTCCTGTTCGATCCGCGTGAGGGCTTCCTGTCCTCCATCACGCTTTGTGGTCAGTCCTGGAAGCTCGGACTTAGCTTCCTCGCCTTGTGAAATCAACGAACTTAAATCAGCCACTAATCGATTCACGACAACCTCTTGTCGAGCCTGTGATCGCTCTGAGGAGTCAACTTTGATCAAGCATTGTGTTTGGTCTTGTTCTGCGCTTAGTATGCGCTCTATCACGGTATCAAAGGATTCTTGTCTTTCTTCAAATATCGATTCGACTCGCCGTGCTGTAGACTGAGATTCTTCAATTTCTCTCTGTATTAACGCCTGTTCCTTTTTCTGCGCATCAAGTTTTCCGACCGTCGCTTCCACCGCCTTGCGCAGTCGATTGATGTCGGCTCGACGATCGTCGCTACTCTGTTGTTGCGCCACTTGCGCCTTGAGTTTTTCGTCACGCAGCTTTGTGAATTGAGTCACTAAAGTGCGGTTTTCCACTAGTTGCGCGGAAACGTCATTCAACTTGCGCTGAGATATTTCCCGCGCCGTGACCGCATCGTCGATCTCGCGATCAATTCGATCTTGTTGACCGTGGAGATCCGAAATCTCTTTTTCCATATCCGAGATTTTGGACGCGAGCTCGTTACTTCGCCTAGCGCGCTCAATAACGCCACTTGCTCGATCCTCCGATCGAAACAGACGAACCCAGTCCTTCCCGAACCAAGCACCGTCCGCCGTGACGATACTCTCATCCTCGCCGAGACGTTCAACTAGGTAGGTCGCTTCTGAATAGCTGTCACATGTGTAGATGCCCTTGACCAGTGGAGCAAGTTGCATTGCATACGGACCCTGAAATTTGGATGAAAGCGAAGGTCTAACATCCGATTCAGTCAGTCGATTGGGTTCCGTTTCAATGTCAAAGAGCGCGACATCGCTTTCGCTCAAAGACTTGAGATGGTTCCGATGATTCTTGAACTGGCTTGTAGCGATCGCTCGAATCTTTGCCCCAAGAACGACCTCCACCGCCGATTCCCAACCACTCTCCACCTGAAGCATTGCGCCAATTGGCGAACCCGGTTCTAGTTTCGCCGTCGCGAGCCACTGCTCGAGTTCAACGGTCATGGCTTCTTGCCCAAGAGACGCTTCTTGGAGAGTCCGAAGGCTGAGATGCTCATCGCGTAGTTTCTGCAATTCGCGACCTCGTTCCTCCACGGTCACCACAATATCGCGTCGTTTTTGCGTATCACTCTCTAGGGATTGCGCGACCTTAGACAGGTGCTCAAGCAATTCTGACTCAGCCTGCTTTCCTACCGCGATTTTCGCATTTGCGTCCTTGAGCTCATCGTCGAGGTCATCGATCTCAACATCTGGGGTCTCCACGGCATCTAACAAATCGGCCAGATTCTCGATGGCTGCTTGGTCAATCTGAAGTTTCGCTTCGAGCTCAGCGATTTGCATCGCGAGGGCAGATTCTCTTTCGCTAAGCGTTTCCATGCGTGCGTTTGCAGCATCTAGGTTTCTACGCGCTAAACCCAGGTTTCTATCAGCACTCTGCTTGTCATTTTTTAGATCATTCAATGTTGCCTGTATCGTGTCGAGATCAGACTCCAACGCCATTAACTCCGAACCATCGGACTCCAGCGTATGTAGTGAATCACTAAGTTGGTCACACTTTAGCTGAATGTTCACGGTCGCTGCGCTTCGTGCGCTTTCAAGTTGCTCGATTCGATGAACAACTGAATTGACTAGCGTCCGCGCCTCAATTCGAGATTCCGCTACGTCCGCTTGCTCATCTTGCTGAGCCGATAAAAGCGATTCAAGTCTGTCCTGCTCGTTACTGAATTCGGAGTTTCGCAGATCTAACTTTGCAATCGCGTCTTCAACTGAGCCAAGCTTCGAAAGAACCGTCTGTTGCTCGCGCTGCTTGAATTGAAGTTTGCGGTTCAGAAGCTGCGCCTTTAATCGATTTAGAGATTGCGTAACCTCTACGTGTCGTCTTGCTCTCGTTGCTTGTGTCTTCAACTGACGAATTTCGCGCGCTAGCTCGTCCTGCTTGAGCCGCACCTGAGCAAGATTCTGATTCGTTAAGTTGAGCTTGTTGAAGGTTTCGTGACGACGTGCGCGATATCGTGATACACCCGAGGCTTCTTCAAGATGCTCCCGCAGTGTTTCTGGGTCCGAATTGACCAGCTGCGTAATCCAATCTTGCTGAATGATCGAGTATCCCCGCGTTCCGAATCCGGTTCCCAAGAACACATCGCGTACGTCATTTCGCCGACAACGCTGACCGTTTAGAAAATAGTCGGACTTCGATTGTTCGCCACTATGGACTTCACGTCGTACCGCGAGTTCGGAGTAAGACGCGTAGTCACCGCCAATGCGTCCATCCTGATTGTCAAATACCAGTTCGACACTAGCCCGCGACGCGGCAGGTCGAGTATCAGATCCACTGAAGATGAAGTCGCGATTAATGTCGCCTCGAAGGCGTTGTGCCGCACTCTCTCCGATAGCCCATCTAACTGCATCAAGGATGTTTGACTTGCCGCAACCGTTAGGACCCACGATCACGCTCACTGCGGGATCAAGAGTGACGGTCGTCGGATCGACGAACGATTTGAATCCTGCGAGTTTGATAGATGTCAGGTGCAAGGGTCAGTTGTGCAATGCGTCGCCAATAGGTTGGTCGAGCGTCAATTCGACGGTAGCGCCAAGGTCAAACGGAACGCTTAAGCTCTCAACGTCACCAGGTCTGGCAGTTGCCGAGGTCGATCTTGAAAGACGTGCGAAGACCTCTAAATCGTCTGTCGCTGAAGGGGTATGTGTCGGGATCATGACATCCGCCAAGGTAACATCGATAACCTCATCAGGTAACGGTCCGTAAATGCGTCGAACCGCGATCGGCGGACCGCTAACAACTCGCTCTTTCACGATTATAAAGACGGATTCAAGGGGTGATATGAGCGTATCCGCTGATATCTTGACCTTTGCAAGCGAAGTCACGGTACCAAGCGGAAGGGTGACGCGAGGTTGATGCTTGGCATCTACAGGAGAACTCGTCACCTCCAGATCGTTCGTTTGTACAAGTGCGTCTGCCGAGGTAGATAGTCTGGCCGTAACGGAAACTTGCGGCGCGGTGGAGAGTAACGAATCCGGCTGCATTACTACGGAATCGTCTAACGTCAAATCAAATCGCCTTTGACCACGCAGAGGACGCTTTACGACGGCAAGCGGTGGTTGATTCACGCCCGATTTCGCATACACGAACAACCATTGCTTGTCCGGGAACGGTTGTTCTAACGAGATATTTACGACTATCTTCGGATGTGATGGCTCTTCGAGTCGCATACGTGTCGCACGTTGACCCAGAAGTGCCATTTGGTGAAGTTCGAATAGATCCGATTGACCCAGCACATCTTCCCAAGCTCGATTTGCTGCACTTAGGTCACCTCGCCCGGTATGCTCTATCGCGTCTAGCATGGCGAGTACCTGCGAACCCGCGTCAGTGTCTCGCAGCCGCTCTTGAACCAATCGATCACGCGAGGTCAGGTTGAGTTGCCGAAGTTGGAATGCATCGAGTAAGTAGAGCGAATCACCAAAAGGCGAGATATGACCCTCTAATTCCGCAGCTTTGTGAGTCTCTCTAAATGAGTCGCGGTCGCCAAGTAGCCATTGAAAAGACATGAGACTAACCCATGCTTTCTGATTGTCTGGATGGATCGAAACGTAATCCTCAATACGTTCCACGACTCGTCGTGAATTCGATTCGTTAACCTCGCTTTCTAGATAACTGGCCGCTTGCTCTAAAAGAACCGTACCTGGTTCCCCCCAGGAATACCAATAGAGACCCAGCGCGAATAGTGGAATCAGAATTCCTATTAATAGGAATGGCCAACGCTTCGAACGTCGAAGCTGACGCTTTTCCGCTAACGAAACGTCGTCCAGTAGCGCACCATCAACTTCAGTGTCGGCGAGCGCCGCTTCCTCCGCTGGTAACGAGGATGCAAGCATCTGACGATTGTCGTTGGCAATCGCCAAGTTCACCTCGTCCCGATCCACTGGTGCAGTGGAAGATTCGCGCGAAACCCTGATTAGGATGGCCGCTAACGAGCCTGCGACAGCAATTCCAATAGCCGTCAGCAGTAACAAGATTTCGGTCAAGACGGGTACTTTGCCTTCAACTGGTGAAGGCGAGTTTTTTCCTCGTCAGAAAGTTCAGTCGCGCCACGCCTCGAACCGACATACGTAAAAACAATCGCAGCACAGATCAACAAGATCAGTGGAATTGCCCACAATGCAAGCGTGCTCGGACTCAATGGCGGGTTGTAGTCGATGAAATCGCCATACCGCTCTCGTAGGAACGCCTTGATCTCCGAGTTTGTCTTGCCTTCTCGTAACTGACTCTGCACGACATTCCGTAGATCAGTTGCAATCGGTGCATTCGAGTCAGCGATGTTGATATTCAAGCACTTGGGACAACGTAGCTCCGCGATCAACACTTCATACCGATCGATAAGTTCGGGCGGGAGATCCACTTCACTCGTCGGTTCAGCTGTCAAAGCGCCACACATGAGCGCGACAACGAAGGTCAGGGGAAGCGTGATGTGGTTAGATCGCGTCATATCGCTACGCACGATCACTCGCACCGAGTAGAGTCTCGAAGATGGGACCTAGCTCTTCACGCCACTGAGACGCGCTAATTGGTCCAATGTGTTTGTACCGAATGTTGTGATTGCCGTCAATCAGATACGTAGCCGGGACACCGTATACGCCCATCTCGACACCGAACGCACCGACATGGTCTGCCAAGTTCAACCGATATGGGTCACCGATGTTGTTTAGCCACGCAATCGCTTTTAAATCTTCGTCTTTGTAGTTCAGTCCGACGACCGCGATACCTTCCGCGGCGATATCCATGAGTACTGGGTGTTCTTCGCGACACGGAAAACACCAAGTCGCCCACACGTTCAATAAAAACGCTCCTTCAGGCAGATCATCACGCGTCCGTTGCACAGCAGAATGCAGATCGGGAAGTGAGAATGACGGCACCGGTCGGTCAATCAAAGGGGAGGGCAATTCGTTCCTAGGCGAGAACTCCAAACTCGCAAAGAACACGACACATAGACCGACAAACGCTATTAACGGCAACCAGAGCGCAACACGAAGTGGTGCAAAGTTTCGCCTGTCGGCAACCACGCTAAGAATCCGACGCGAGTACGTTTTCGCGAAGTCGTAATCGGCGATACCTCACATCCAGTATCGCGAGCACGCCGGCTACGGCTGCGAGGAATGCGCCAAGCCAAATCCATCGAATTAACGGTTTCTCTTGAATCCTTACCGCCCAGGATTCATCGCCGACCGGTTCGCCTAAAGAGACAAGCAAGTCGTTGGTGAAACCAGGTCGAATGCCGGCTTCGGTCGTAACGGCACTCCTTGTTGTGTATTGGCGACGTTCAGGTAGCAACCTGATATCTCCAACGGCGAACTGCGCTTGATGGGCTACATAGTTAGGGCCATGAACGATGCGTAGATCCTCAAACAAGTACGTCCGGTCCCCAACTTGAACTTCGTCTCCCACGGAGAGGCGAAGATCTTGGCTAATTGAAAATCCCGAAGTGATCGTGACTCCAATAACCGTGACCGCAAATCCAATGTGCGCGACAGACATGCCGACAAAACTCAACGTCAGGCTACGTCGGCTGCGATAAAAATCCGCGACATGTGTACTCACGACCCACAGCGCGACAGCTACGCAGAAGGTCACACCAAGATGCAGAGCCCCCGAATATATCAGCGGGATAAGCAAACCAAGCGCAAAGGCGCCTCCCAGCATATAGAGCGACGGACGAAAGAGTTCCAAAGGGGTTCGTTTCCACCGCGCAATTGGAACCAGAGCCAAACACGCTGCGAGCATCGTCATTAACGGAACGAAAGCTCGATTGAAGTAAGGTGGTCCCAGCGACACACGCTCGCCGCCTGTAATCCACTCGTAAAACAACGGGTAGAGCGTATACAGGAATATGACTGCCAACGCTAACGTAAGCAGTACGTTATTTGCCAAGAGCAACAGCTCCCTTGAAACGCCGCCGTACGAGATACGTGAACGCAACCGGTTAGCACGAAACGCGTATAGCGACAACGACAGACAAGCAACCAAGGTCACGATCACGGCCAGGAACAATCCGCGTTCAGGATCAATAGCAAACGCATGCACACTTGTGAGAACGCCCGAACGGACTAAGAATGCGCCTACAAGACAGAGCGTAAACGTGAGTAGTGCAAGCAATACGGTCCAAGACTTAAAAGCACCTCGTTTCTCTGTGACTGCCAGAGAGTGAATCAATGCAGTGCCAGCAAGCCACGGCATGAATGAGGCGTTTTCAACAGGGTCCCAAAACCACCAGCCACCCCATCCAAGTTCGTAATAAGCCCACCATGACCCGAGTGCGATCCCAACCGTCAACAGAGCCCATGCTGTATTAGTCCAAGGTCGCGACCACCGTGCCCATGCGGCGTCTATCCGCCCGGTTAGCAATGCAGCGGCGGCGTACGCGAATGCGACTGAAAACCCTACGTACCCTAAATACAGGAACGGAGGATGAACTAAATGACCGTAGTCTTGCAGGATCGCGTTTAAGTCCGAGCCTGCTACGGTCTCTAATGGGAACGCTCGTAAGAACGGGTTACTTGCACTTAACAAGAACAGCAGAAACGCTACGTTGATGAGACCTAGTACGCCAAGAACATAACCATGCATCTCGTAACTAAGCGACTTGCCGCGTAAAGCGACCGCGCCGGTCCATCCCGCCATGACCAACGTCCACAATAAGAACGAGCCCTCATGGTCACCCCACATGGCGCTCGCCTTGTAGTACCACGGCAAAAGCGAATTGGAGTTGTCTGCGATGTACTGAACTGTGAAATCGTCACGCAAGAACGAAATGTCCAGCAACACGAAGGAACCTAGCAGGAACAGGAATTGCGCATATGCAATCTGTTTCGCAGCGCTTACCCAAGCGGGTTGGAATCGACTTGCACCTAGAAATCCCGCGATTGCAAGCGCAGTCGCGCAGGTAAACGCCAATACGCACAAGAAGTGCGCTAGTTCAGGGATCATTCAGGAGTATGAAGGTCAGCAAGCTCGGGAGGCATATAGTTTTCGTCATGCTTCGCAAGCACCTGATCGGCGTAAAACAAACCGTCGGAGCCAAGCGTTCCAGACACGATTGCACCTTGCCCCTCGACAAACAGGTTTGGCAACAAACCCTCATAAATTACCGGAAAACTCGACCCCTTATTGTCACTCAACTCGAAACGAACAGAGAGGTCGTGTTCACTTCGTTGGATGCTGCCCGCCACTACCATGCCACCGGCTCGAATAGGTTTCTCCGTTGGCGCTTCACCATTCACCACGCGATCAGGCAGATAGAAGAACTCTAGGTTCTGCTGCATGGCAAAGAAAGCCAGACTTAGAGTTGTCGTCGAACCTAGGAACACAAAGAGAGCAATACCCAGGCGACGCTTCCTGACTCGATTCACCAGCTATTTCGATTGAAATTGAGACTAAAACGATGGGGAAACCGTTTTCGGAATTTTAGCGAGCGAATTGGACCAGATTCAGCCAATCGCGCACTATGACCCATGAAAGAGACGGTAGTATGTATATCTCATCGACTTTTATATGTCAACGCCGAATTCCAATTAATATACAAAATCAAATTAATATATAAGAACTCTCACTATATATAGTATTTCGTCTATCTTGAGGAATCTTTCGTACTCCTCTACTCGGAAACGTGTATATAAGCGCCATTCGTGATCAGTGAATTACCCGAATGGTAGACTTCGCCAATTCCCCCACCAGCCCCTAACTCGTGCCAATTTCAGATCGCGTTGATGCAACGAATAGCGCCGCAGCAGTAGCTGCTATTCACGAACTCGGATATGTAATTCTTGCAAATGCCGTCCCCGCCAAGCCTCTGGCCTCTCTACGCGAGCGGATGGACCGCGATACCGAAGAGTTACTCACCTATTGCGAGACAATCGGAGGCAACCCTCGCGAATATGGGCACCTTCAACAAGGTCCCCCGGTCACCAAAGAGTACGTGTTCCCAGATGTAGCGATGAATGAACATGTCAACCGAATCTGCAATGACCTGTACAACCATCGTCCTCGATTAACTTTCTACAACGGCAATACGAACTGTCCAGGAAGCACAACACAGAGGCTACATATGGATGGTCGTCACGCGACCCTGCCACCGGAGCCGGTAGCACCGACGTATAGCGTTGTCGTGAATATTCCAGTGGGGTCGATGAATAAAACAAACGGAGCTATTCAAATTTGGCCAGGATCGCACCGTATTCGGCCAATTGAAGGCGGTCCGCGAGTCCCCGAAGCACTCGAAGCAGCCCGAGCAAAGGTTGCGCCTCCGATCCAACCGGAAACCTGTGTGGGTGATGTACTTATTCGCGACATCAGACTCTGGCATCGCGGCGTTCCGAATCCATCTGACCGACCGCGACACATGATTGCTTTGATCGTTACGGATGGAAGGCATCCTGTACGGCACCAGCTTGAATTCCAGGTCGGCTGCGAAAACGCTCTGGAAGGTCATACGGTTGGGTCAAACGCGAAATACACTTGTGGAGATATTGACTATCTAATAGAGCCCACTCGAAGAATTTACAGAAACATACAGGCGGCCAGAGAAAAACGAGAAGAAGACAAGACTCGGTCTCAAGCCTAATCTCAGTCCAGATCTTCGCTCTCGTGTTCGCTTTTTAATTCGTCGAGTAAGCGGCGATGACGATAGCGCGGCGCAATCGCTAATCCAATTACAAGAACTAGGGCAACACCAAACACCGGCCATACGTATGCGGCGTATCCGCCCATTTCGAACCATGCCATTAGGCGGAATCTCCGCGTTGACTCGCTACGACTTCACGAACCCATTCACTACCACGTTCGCGCCGAAGCACGTATATCCGCATGTAATACAGGATCACGCCTGCGGCAAGTGCATACAACCCAATCGTGTTGACGAGTAAAGGCCAAAGCATCGACGTGTCGATTCCAATTGGATTGCCGATTTGGATCGACGCAGGCTGATGTAGCGTCGTAAACCAGTCCACGGAATATTTGATGATCGGGATGTTGATCACACCTACGATCGCAAGCACCGCTACTGCCAACGCAGCGCGTTGCGAGTTGGGGATTGCGACCCGAAGCACTATCAAGCCTAGAAATAGGAATAGCTGCACTAGAACGGATGTAGTGCGGGCGTCCCACACCCATCCGGTGCCCCAAGTCGGAATCCCCCACACGATTCCACTAAACAGTGCAAATGCCGTTAGCCATGCACCCAGCCAGACCGCGGATACCATGAAAACGTCAGCCATCTTCATTCGCCACACTAGGTACACGAACCCCGCAACCGCGATCGCAAGATAGATTAACTGTGACAAATGAGCGGCCGGAACATGCAGATAAATGATCCGAAAACTGTCTCCCTGCAACCGATCGGCAGGCGTGAATCCTAATCCCCACACGGTACCGATCATCAGTGCGCCAAGACCGATGACGTAGAGCCAAACGACCCAGATTTCCGCGCCACGATAGAAAAACGGGGGTGAACCCATTTTGTGAAACGTCCGGGTGAACCAATTCAACTCAATACTCCTGACTCACACGTAGTAACGCTGCGATCGCAAACGGTAAGAACGTGATCGCCGCAGTAGCGATCGCAAAAATGCCAATCAACGCGAATTCAAAGGATTCCTCTGATGTATATCGCTGGCAAGCACCTACGCCGAGTAGTAGAACCGGTACATACAGTGGTAACACCAGTAGCGCGAGTAGTACCCCGTTCCTTCCGATGCCAAGAGTCAACGTGGCACCCAACACACCAAAAAACGTAAAGACGACGGATCCTGCAATCAACGATAAGAACAAGATTCCCCACAACTGTAGATCAAGATTTAGCATCCAAGCACCCAAAGGTACGAGTGCTAAAAGAGGAAACGAACTGATAAACCAACGAGCCGCAACCGATCCTTGAACCGTGGCGTACAGCGACTGTTGCTGCGAGACCATTTGCTCAAGCGTTCCGTCTTCGAAGTCCTGAGCAAACGCATTCCCTGAAGCCATCATCGTTGATAACAGCAACACAACCCATAGAACCGCGATCGCAAGCGCATTTTCGGACGCGGCGGGACCTCCTTCAATCGTCAGCGAGATCAATGAAGTCACAATGATGAAGAATGCCATGGGGTTAAGACTGTCGAGCGGATGCCGCCAGCCCAGTCGGAGGGTTCGATTGAAAGCGATCACAAAGGCATTCATGGCGCATTGAGGTCAATAAATCGCGTATCAGGAAGATTCAGTGTCGAGTGGGTTGCAACGATCGCCGCGCCGCCGCGCGCCCGATGCGTCGAAAGCGACTCCTTCAACCAATCGACAGCGGACGCGTCGAGTGAAGTCAGCGGTTCGTCAAGTAACCACATCTCGGCGTCGAGCACTCGTAGGCATGCCAATCCGCAGCGCCGTACTTGCCCTGCAGACAAGGATCCAACTGGAGTGTTACGACGTGATTTCATCCCAAGATCCGCAAGAACATCGTTGAGGTCGGCTTCAGCCACTCGTTGATGGGCGTTCTGTGTGATCCACTTCAGGTTTTCCATCACGGTGAATGACGCATTTAGGCCCGGTTTTTGACCGACATATGCAAACCCATGACCGTGATAGTCGATCGTTCCCTGATAGGCACGACGAATTCCGGCCAAGTATCGGAGTAGCGTAGTTTTGCCTGCGCCATTCAAGCCAGTGATTTCAATCAGCATGCCAGGCTCGACGTCAAGACTGAAGTCCACGAGCAACGGTCGCTCTGATGCCTCAACCAATAGAGCTGAAACGGTCAACAATGGCATTGCACTACCTTCGCTCTCGACATCTCGACCATCGATTACTCACCCGATCGCGCTTGACTGGACGCAAACTCCTCGGCCGTAAGGATTTGCGTCGAGCTCGTATCTTCGTCAAACACGATGACGGCGCGTTCTTTGTCCAGTGCATCGAGTACCCGCCGGCGTTTTTGCACCAGAGAGCCATCCCACACCACGCTGTCGCGAGTAATGAACTCGTCAAGCAACGCATTCAACGCCTCACCCGATAGAAGCTTGTGCGATATCTTCAACTTTCAACACAACCGATCACAAGACTAACTACGCCTCGCGAAGGGTCTCGTTCGGTCTTACTCAACTCGACAATCGAGAAATGCACGAGCTCACAACTAATGAATCGTGAATTGCCGGATGGGTTCTACATCTACCGATTCCTCAAGGGCAGCGAAATCGAACAGTTCAGAATCCGCTAAGTGCGTGGGTACGACAGTTCGGATCGCGCGGGCAATGTTCTCTACTCGACCCGGTTGGATGCCTTCCCACTCACGCAGCATTGTTTTGATGACCTGCCGTTGCAGATTCGCCTGTGATCCGCATAGGTCGCATGGGATGATCGGATGGTTCACTGCTCCAGAGTAGCGTTCGATATCTTTCTCGCGAACGTAATACAACGGGCGTATTACGTGGTGCACGCCGTCATCAGACTGCAAACGAGGCGGCATGGCTTTCATGCGTCCGCCGTAAAACATGTTTAAGAACAGTGTCTCGACCACATCGTCAAGGTGGTGACCTAATGCGATCTTGGTCGCGCCGAATCGCTTTGCGGCTGAATAGAGGATGCCTCGCCTCAGACGCGAACAGATCGGACAATAGGTCTTACCTTCGGGCGTCTTGTCCTTGACGATCGAGTACGTGTCTTCCTCAATCGCGTAGAACTCAACATCAAGAGACTCCGCGTACGAAGGCAATACATCTGGTGGGAACCCAGGTTGCTTCTGATCTACATTCACTGCAAACAGCGAGAAGTCGATCGGTGCGTTACGTCGAAGCGACATCAAAACTTCAAGCAGTGTGTACGAGTCTTTCCCGCCCGAGAGACACACCATTACGCGATCGTTCTGCCCGATCATCTGATAGTCGCCGATGGCTCGGCCGACCAAACGTCTTAGCTTTTTTCGCAGTTTGTTGTGATCGATGTCGCGTTTTCGTGCTTGCGTTAACGTCGAGGACATATTTGGATCAGTTCGATTTGACTCAGCCGGCGTCACGAAGAATGGTGACAGGTGGCAAGCGAACGAGCTTTCGCGTCGAGAGATAGCCAACGCTTGCGACGATGCCACCACCAAGTAAGAACCCGGCGATCCAGATTTCAGGTCGTGCCGCATACTCAAATTCGAGCAGCTGTTCTTCGATCAAGTAAAGTGAAAGTTCCGCACCGGCGATAGCTACGAGCCCAGCCATTAGGCCTAGTATCAGAAACTCCGCTGTGAGCGAACCTAGGATCAGTTTCTTAGTTCCTCCCATCGACCGTAATAGTGCATGTTCCTTGATGCGACTATCGCGACTCGCTTGGATTGAAGCTAGTAAAACAAGAGCACCTGACGTTAAAACCAATATCAAAATCCACTCTACCGCCATAGTCACGCGGTCGATGACGGATTGCACTTGCTTGAGGATCGAGTCGACATCAATGACGGTCATCGTCGGATTTCGCGCGATCAACTGACTCAACTCAGATCGATGTTCGTCTGGAACATAGATCATCGCTCGATAGCTGGAGGGTATGTCGTCGAACACCCTGGGTGAAAATATGAAAAAGAAGTTGAACTGAGCGTTCTCATTCCATTCAAGCGCTCTAAAGCTTGAGATTGTGACGTCAAAGACCTGGCCTTGTACGCGGAATGACAGAACATCGCCAATGTCGAGTCCCCAAGCTCGTGCGTAGTCCCGCTCTACCGAGACCTCCATTTCTTCTGCATCCGGCGTCCACCACTCGCCTGCGACAACTTCATTGTTGTCAGGTACGTCCTCGGACCAAGTTAGCTGACGACCCGACGAAAGCCTCGGTCCCGGCATGTTTGGACGCCCACTTTGGTATTCGCGAACGGGTTCATCGTTCACGGCGACCACCCTTCCATCGTAGAAAGCAGCTAAGTCGCCATCAGAGGCATATAGGTCGATAAATTGGGCGACATCGTCGCGTTGGTCCTGCGAAATATTGAAGAGGACATGATTAGGCGTATCCTCTGGCAGTTGTGCCTGCCACTCCTCCACTAACGAGGATCGAACGAGATACAAGATCATCAGCAACATGATGACCAGACTGAAAACCACGATTTGTCCCGTGTTTTCAACATTGCGTCGTTGGAGTCCGCTTAAGGCAAGCCGCCAGACGCTACCCGCCTGCATGCCAAGCAGACGTCCGGTTCGCAATAACACGATGGCAACAGCGCCGAATGTGACGGTTACGGCGACGATACCAAGTAACAACCACAACGTGAATTCCCAGCTCCCACTGTACCAGACTAGAAGTCCCAAAATGCCGGTGATCGCGCACGTGTACGTAACCAGCGACGACATACCCGCACGTCGAAAGTCTCGCCGTATGACACGCAACGGAGATACACCTATCAGATCTAAAAACGGTGGCAATGCGAACGCGAAGAGGCAAATAAACCCGGTAACGATGCCCGTCAGTACGGGCATGATGCTTGCTGCGGGTACTTCAGATACGTTAGAGAGTAAGTACTCCGTTAGATACCAAACCAAGCCAAAATGAATCGCGACCCCAGCAAGTAGCCCACTGGCGATCCCGATCAATCCAATAATCAATAAAAGCCCTAGGCAACCCCACAGCACCGTACGTGGTCGCGCGCCCAGCGTCTTCAAAATGCCAACATGGTCGAAATGGCGGCGTGCATACCGATTAGCACTCAAAGCGATTGCGACACCAGCCAGTAGCACAGCCATTGACCCGCCAATAAGGAAAAAACTCTCAGCCCGATCTAACGCTCGTCCGATGCGGGCATCTGAATCCTTGACGTTCCGCCACCGATAGCCTTCCAAGTCAGGTTCGAGGGCCCGATAGAGACCACGAAATGTCGAATCGTCTCCTACGAGCAATAATCGATAATCAATCTGACTACCCGGCTGGATGACTTGCGTGGCATCGATGTCTTCCATACGCATTAGTACGCGCGGCGACAAATCGAGCATGCTGAAGCCTCGGTCTGGTTCCGCTTCGATGATGCGCGAGACCGTGAGTGGAGCGTATCCAACCTCCACTTGATCACCGAGTTCAATGTCTAAGGTGTAGAGCAATCGCGAGTTAAGCCAAATCTCGCCTGGATTCGGGATCTCAGTGGTCTCCGTGGTCGGGCCGAATGGCTCTTCCGCAACCCGAAGTTTGCCCCGTAACGGATAGTTGCTCTCAACTGCTTTGACGCTCGCAAGTTGTGATTTGGTCTTGTCTTCGCTTGACAGGACCATCGAATTGAAGACAACCATTGAGCTCGTCGTAACTCCCCGATTAATCGCCTCTTGTACGAATTGGTCCGGGATTGGTTTACGCGAGTTGATGCTGCGATCAGCACCGAGAAAAACCGATGCTTCTTTCGTCATCGCTTTCTGCAAACGGTCTACGGTTAGCGTGATGGAAGAGACTGTGCCGACGGCAATCGCTAACGCGACCAACAACAAACGCAATTCACCGGAGCGCCAATCGCTGAGAATGAAGTTCAGAATGAGACGTAAATTCATGCGATAACGGCGCCTGCCGCAAGTTCAGTAGTCGATTGGCAACGCTCCGCCAGACTTCTATCGTGCGTTACGAGAACCAAGGTTGTTCTATTTTCATGATTGAGGTCGAACAGCAAGTCCGCGATACGATGACCTGTTTTGGTGTCAAGATTACCTGTCGGTTCATCCGCGAACAAAACTAGAGGTTCGGAACAAAACGCTCGAGCGATTGCGACGCGCTGCTGCTCGCCGCCCGAGAGCTGTCGGGGATAGTGCTTGACCCGATTCGCCAGTCCAACCCTGTCCAGGTATCGGATCGCGTCTTCACGAGCAGTCCGTTCCCCACGCAGCTCAGCTGGCAGCATTACGTTTTCTAACGCCGTTAAACTATCAATAAGTTGAAATGTCTGAAATACGAAGCCAACTGCACGTGCACGCACCTGCGCCCGTGCATCCTCATTCAGAGCCGAGATTTCATCACCATCAAGCCAGACACGCCCCCGCGTGGGAACGTCTAACCCAGCCAACAATCCGAGTAATGTAGTCTTACCCGACCCAGATTCACCTACGATCGCTACGGCTTCGCCGCGAGCAATCGAAATATCAACATCCCGCAGAATGGTTAACGACGAGCCCTCAAACTCAACTTCCTTCGTAAGGTCCTCTGCCCGAAGAATGGAATCGTTTTCGTTTGTTGTAGTAGCCAAGTTACTCCTTATCGGTTACTTGTGCATCGGCGCTAGCTTGGGTGCTGAATCCGTGCAACAAGAACAGCGCACGATTTTGGTGGTCGGTGACAGCATCAGCGCAGCCTACCGAATAGACACGGATTCGGGATGGGTGTCTCTCCTACAGCAAAAGCTAGATACTGAACGACCCGATTGGCGCGTAGTCAATGCGAGCGTCAGCGGTCATACGACCTTAGACGGCTTGGTCAGAATCGACGCTCTGCTTGATGAAGTCAAGCCACAGATCATGATTTTAGAGTTAGGCGCAAACGATGGGTTGAGAGGCTATAAGCTCGACGCCGTACGTGAAAACCTGATTGGACTCATTGATAGTGCACAATCAAGGGGAGTTTTCGTGGTCCTTGCCGGCATGCAGCTGCCTCCAAACTACGGTCCACAATACGTTGGCGGTTTCAAGAGCATGTTCGCCGAGCTTTCAGTAACCAAGAACACAGGGCTCATTCCGTTTTTAATGGATGGCGTCGCGGCGGTCGACGAACTCATGCAGGACGACGGTCTGCACCCGAAAGCGGAAGGTCAACCTGGCCTCCTTGAGAACGTGTGGCCGGTTTTAAGTCGCTACTTGGACGAACTTAGTAGCGCCGTCGATTAGGTCTGTGGCGAACCAACATGACGCTCGCCACGACTCCTCGCTAACGACTCCTGTTTCGCGCGTTCATGGAACTGCTTCTTCTGTTGCTCGCTGGTTTCGTGGAAACAGTGCGGGCAGCTCACGCTTTTCACGTATAGCTCTGATCGTTTGTCTGATTCGCTAATCGGTCTGCGACAAGCGTGGCATTGATCGAATTGTCCTTGAGAAAGACTCGAATCAACAGACACGCGTTGGTCGAAAACGAAACACTCGCCCAGCCACCGACTTTCTTCCCGCTCAACCGTTTCCAAGTAACCGAGTACACCACCGTCCAATTGATAGACCGTCTCAACGCCTCGTTCTAATAGCGAATTCGACGCCTTTTCGCAGCGTATCCCACCTGTGCAATACATGGCAATCGCAGATTTACAATGTTGTTCTAGCAAATCAGATACGCGCGTCTCAAATTCAGAGAATCGATTGATTCCAATCGGTACAGCATTTTGGAACGCGCCAGCCTCGATTTCATACTCGTTTCGGACATCGAGCACCAACACATCGGGATCAGACAACAATTGGTTCCACTCGTCGGCTGATACGTGCTTTCCGACTTGATCCATGGGCGTTAGCGACTTACCAAATTGAATGATCTCGTCGCGGGCTCTCACCTTGAGACGGTAGAAAACTGGATTGTCTCCTCTTGCCGTTGAGTATTTCGCTCGCAACGACGAGCCGGTCGACGTCTCAACGACTGATACTGCTCGTTCCAATGCGCCATGCTCTGGATGAGCGAGGCTAGCGTTTATGCCTTCACGCGCAATCAACACCGTTCCGACAACTTTCAGGTGCTCGAATCGTTCGCGCAAGCAGGAAGCGGAACTGATTGGGTCCTGTATTTCGATAAATTGATAGAACGAAACGACGTTCATCGTATATTCAGTCTGCCTTCGAACCGCCAAGGCACGGTGGAGACATCGGTGCTTGTCCGAACCTGCTCTCCCAATTCGCTTCCGTATACGCGTGAATTGCCAGTGCGTGAATTGGTCCCGAAAGTTCCGCCGCGAGAAGCTCATTAATCATTCGGTGGCGATCCAGTAATCGCATTCCGTCGAACTGGGTGCTCACAATCGTGACTTTGAAGTGCGATTCCGAACCAGGCGCAACATTGTGATTACCGCTCTCGTTCACGACGTCAAGGTGCAGCGGCTCTAACGACGCAAGCTTCGTTTCAATAATCTCTCGAATGGTCATCAGTTCACCTCAGCCAACACAACCGTGATGTTGTCGGTACTGCCGTGTTCACCAGCAGCGTCAATTAACTTATCCAAAAGAAGATTAATGTTCGATCGATTTTCATGCATGATCTCGGACAATGCGTCATTCCCGACGAAGCTTGACAACCCATCGCTGCAAAGCATGAATAAGTCTTTCGGTTTGACCGCAAATTCCGAAACTGTGGGCTTTACGACCTGACTTGGTCCAATACATTGCAGGACTCGGCTGTCCGCCGGTGCTGTTCTGGCCTCTGCTTCAGTGATTTCACCCTGGTCAATTTTCTCATTGATTAGATTGTGATCCCGCGTCATTTGGGTAAATTCCTCGTCTCGCAAGAGATATGCACGTGAGTCACCCGCGTGGCAGATATAGCCTAATTCCGCGACCAGTTGTAGCATGACAAGAGTTGCGCCCATCGCGCGCACGTCCGGTAACTCGCGTGCTCGTGCGTGAATCTCACGATTTGCCTGCTTGACGATGTCTACAAGCTTGCCGCGATCCATATTTTCGGGACCCTGCTCGCGAATCCGTTGCGTTACTTCGTCAGCGGTCATCCGTGCGGCGATATGACCTGCGTCTAACCCTCCCATACCATCAGCAACACCACATAGCTGTAATTCTGGACGTGTCCAATAGACATCCTCGTTACGTGAACGGACGCGTCCTTTCCAAGATTTGCCGATGAGAATCAATCGCGAAGTGCTCGTGGCATAGACTCGTAACCTAAGCGTATTCCGTATTTCATGCTAGGTGTCACTGAAGTCTCTCGGAATACGCTTATCGTAGTCTGTATTTTTGCGATTCTACGCTCGGTTTGAAGGGCGAATGACTGTTTACTCTCATTGCTAAACCCCAACACACTGAAGCTAGCTAATTAGTGAATCGCATCTGACGTACTCCTTAAATAGACGCATAGTTAGTTCAACGCAAGCTCTGTCGTGCGAAATCTGATGGCTGCAAAGCACGAATTCCTGTACGTCATTGCGAATACCCGCTCGATTTGAGATGACTCACTTTGTCGGCGTGAGCTACACAATGAGTTACGCCGAACCGCTCGAGAAACGAGCGCCTTACAAGCTAAACGCTTAGAGCGGAATTGATTCACTAGTACGTAAACCGCGAAGATTTCGTCTCGCGCTGGATTCCTAAGTCTGTATTTGAATACGGCTATTCAAACTCGTCAGTACTGTATGGTGGCGAAGTCCTTGCAGCTACCTAGTTCAAGCGAATCGGTCGCGCCAAATTTATAATCCATTTAACCCGTCCGCGGCATATACGAGTTCACTCTACTCTGATGTTAAGCGTCATTTCGCCATCAAAAAACCTTGATTTCAAGACGCGAGCAACATCGCGAAAGAAGACTGAACCGCTGTTTCTCAACGAGGCAGAATCACTTGTCGCCACGATGAATCAACTGAATGCCCGCGACATTAAGTCGCTGATGAACATCAACGACGATCTCGCAACGCTTAATGAGGAGCGTTTTCGCAACTGGGATACGGGTTTTCGGACCGCGAAACAAGCTGTACTCGCGTTTCGAGGCGATGTGTATCTCGGGCTCGACGCCGCTACACTCAGCGAACGGGATTTGACATCGGCACAGCGTCGGATTCGCATTCTTTCTGGCCTATACGGCGTGTTACGCCCTCTCGACCAGATCCATCCATACCGGCTAGAAATGGGGTTGCGGATCAAATCGAACGGAGCTGAGAATCTGTACGGATTCTGGGGTTCGCGACTGACCGACTATCTCAATGAAGAACTAAGTCAACAAAGCAACCCGATTCTGATCAATTTGGCCTCCGACGAGTACTTCAAGGTAATCGACACGTCACGTATCGAGTATCCCATCATAAAGTGTCAGTTTCTAGATAAGTTCCGTGACAACTATCGATTCATGAGCTATTACGGTAAACGTGCACGCGGATTAATGGCGCGCCACATCGTTACCGAAAAGATCGAGAATGTTGCGGGTCTAAAACGATTTTCGTCCAATGGCTATCGTTTCGATAAAGCGCGTTCAAGCAAAACCAAATTGGTATTTATTCGCGACGAGCCGACGACGACGCAATCCTAGTTAGTATCAGCTAAAACCCGTCGAGAAACGGAAGTCCGAGGCACTCTAGTCAATGTGCGTCCCGATTGCATTGATGTCCCTACGAACCAGCTGACCGCTCCTCGATCAACCTGCAGTCGAAGTCACTGAACACCACGCGTTCCTCCGTTGCTATCCGTTTGACTACGAACGCCCTACCGCGTACGTCAACACTAAGAGATTTAAGCAGAGTGGCTCCCGTCACGTGATCCTTGACGAACGTTGCTTCTTGTTGAAACGTTCGAATCTTGACACCGGTCATCGGTGAAGCTGGCTCACTGAGCGAGAGGAGGAAACGTTCGGGCCGCAATCCGTCCTTGACGACTGTCATACGCCCGTTCATCTTCTCCTCCATCTCTTCTGGCATCTCTCCGCCTATTTCTGGCTTGAAGGCGAGTTCGACAGTTGTCTCGTTGTCGTGCACAAGACTTACAGAATCTGATCGAATCGTTGTCAGAAACGTAAGATCAGTAGGTTTGGTCCTACGGCTGGCTCGTTCGTCCGCCTCTTCCGCATAGTCATCAAGCTCGCTTTCTGTCGGTTCGCGCCCTTCGATAGTCACAAGATGCCACGCCGTCTCCGGTGAATAACGTTCAACTTGAACCTCAGATATTTCTGACGACTCCTGGGTCCTCGTATAGGCGCACACGATGTTGTCCTGCGGCGGATTGGCCTCCACTAACTCAAGGTAACTAAGATCGAAATCGGCCGCAAAGACGTATATGGGAGTGATAACTGAGAATAGCATTAATACCTGAAGAAGACACTTTATGGTCTGCATCGACGTCCAACCTATAAATCAATTTCTGCTTATCCAACGTGAACGTCAGTACAAATATCGACTATCGCTCACTTCACCTGAAGCTGCACCGAGAAGTCACGTTCATCCATAACACGCAACACGGTCGCGTTCAAAGATCGAACCGGACAACACGATTAGCACAAATCCCGTTCGACCATCAAAAGTAGGACACAGTCTCAGATATGGAGTTCAATCCAGCAATCTCGTTAGACGTCGTACGCGGAACTCCAGTCTAACGCGCAAGCGCCGACGTATTGCGCGTTGATTCACAATCCCGATTCGCTCAACCCATCTTGCGTACCGGGTCAGAACTCCAATACGCTAGGCGATCTTGGAGTCCTGCGGAAAGAGATCGTGGAACTGTGCTTTTCGTAATTTGACCGATGCCGCACCTTCTCCTTTTCTCTTGCTTCGGACCATATTCAGAACCTCTACACAAAAAGCAAACGCCATCGACGCATAGATCAATCCTTTCGGAACGTGTATACCCCACGCTTCCACGATTAGCGCAAATCCGATCAGCACAAGAAATGCGAGTGCCAATACCTTCAGCGAGGGGTGATCTTCAACGAAGCGGCTGATCGGTCCAGCGGTGAGCATCATCACGACCACCGCGGTCACGATTGCCGCGATCATCACGATTACATCGTCGACCAAGCCGACTGCCGTGATCACTGAGTCGAGCGAAAACACCATATCGATAAGCGCGATCTGTGCCAGTACCCACCCGAACGTCGCTGCTTTAAGACTCCTTGTGCCTTCCTCAACCACGCCCAACGAGTTATGAATTTCCAGCGTCGCTTTGAAGACCAGGAAGGCACCGCCGAAAAACAGAATCAAGTCTCGACCGGAAACACCCTTGCCGAATATCTGGAAAAGATCTGCGGTGAGTCCAATGATCCAACTCAGTGTTAGCAGCAACAAGATTCGCATCACCATCGCTAGACCTAAACCAATCGTTCGCGCACTTCTCCGCTGATTCACAGGTAGCTGATTGGTGGTGATAGAGATAAACACAATGTTGTCGACACCCAGCACAATTTCGATGGCTGTCAGTGTCACGAACGCCGCCACAATTTCGTAAGTAATCGCGAATTCCATGGTGAAAGGTCTCCTTCATGTGGACGTGTTGAACGTTCGCCCGAGAAACTCCTTTTTATAATCTCCCGTTGCCGTCAACGACTTGACATCCGCGCGAATGACAACTCCCGAATCACTCGAAGCAGCCGTATTTAGGCGCTTAGTCGACCATCTAGACCAGCATAAAGAGGTCCAGAATATCGAGTTGATGAATCTCGCTGGGTTCTGTCGGAACTGCCTCGCAAAGTGGTACGTAGCTGCAGCGGAAGAGGCGGGTGAAACCCTCGACTATGAAGACGCTCGCGAACGCGTCTACGGCATGCCCTATGCCGAGTGGAAAGAGAAGCACCAACTCGACGCGACGCCAGAGCAACTGGCAAAAATGCAACAACAAGCAGATCATCACTGATTCGCCTTCTGGCGCATGACAGAATCTGATCAAACTAGCGATCGAGTCGGTCGCCTAACAAGGTTTTGGCGAGAGTGGCGAGGATTCATCTACTTCGTCATCGCCATGATCCTGTTTCGCTCGGTGATCGCCGACTGGAATCAAGTGCCATCAGGCAGTATGGAACCCAACATCATGGTTGGGGACCGCATTGTCGTAGACAAGATCAGTTATGACTTACGCGTTCCTTTTACGCTCACGCGAATCCACCAATGGAGCGACCCACAGCGTGGCGACGTCATCACGTTTCCCAATCCTCGCGACGACGAGGTATACGTTAAGCGTTTAGTGGCCGTACCGGGCGACACGGTCGAAATGCGAAACAATCGACTGATCATCAACGGTGAACGCGCTACCTATCAGCAAGTCGATAGCGAAACGGCGGAACAACTGTCATCACAGCTTCACCAACGGAGCTTGAGAACCCATCGCTTGCTTGAGGAGTCAGTGCTCGGCAGCACGCGAGTCATCATGGAGTCGCGCAACAGAGGGAACTCAATGACCCGTTCCTTCGGCCCTGTTCAAGTTCCCGCCGACTCGTATTTTGTGATGGGCGACAATCGGGATAACAGTAAAGATTCGAGGGAGTTCGGCTTCCTTGAACGCGACCGAGTACTCGGTCGCGCTTACGCAATTGCGTTCTCCGTCGATACAAGCAAGTACTACTTGCCACGCCCAAGCCGATTCTTTACTGACTTGGAGTAGTCACTCTCGTAGTTGAATCGGTAACATTTTGATGACGGTATTGGTCTAACCTGCCGCATTGTTACACGTTTAGGACGATTCCTTGCCTCGATTAATCCGCTTTCTAGTCGGCGTCTGCATTGTCTCTCTCACCAGTTCGATGGTCGCGGAGACCGGGACCACTTTTCTGCCGACGCTCGAACCGTTGCCTGTTCATCCACGTGCCGCGCGGTTCATAGTCGACCAGGTACGGAGCAATCACCTAATCCGGAACGCGCCGCTGGACGACGAAGCTTCCTCGCAAATCTTCGATCGTTATCTCGAGGTTCTTGACCGACGCAAGCAGTTTTATCTTGCTCGCGATATCGCGGAGTTCGAATCTTTCCGATATGAATTCGACAACGCTCTAAAACGTGGTCGGCTCGAACTTGCATTCAGCATGGTCAATCGACTACAGACTCGACGTGACTCGCGGTATGAATGGATTCTGAATCGGCTTGAGCGAGGCGTGGAGTCCTTCGATCTGAGTAGCAGTGTTGAGCTACCGCTCGATGCAGATGACTTGGAGTGGCCGATCGACGGCGCAGAAGCAGATTTGCGTTGGGAACACAACCTTACCGATTCCATCATCCACATGCGACTGAATGAGCGCGAACCGGATGAGATCATTGACTTGCTCACGAAGCGCTACACCAATCGTCGCAATCAGAACCGACAGTTCACTTCAGAAGAAGCGTTTGCCAGCTACATCAACTCGTTTACACATATCTACGACCCACACACCGTTTACTTCTCGCCACGTGACGCTGAGGACTTTCACATGTCCATGCGAATGTCGCTTGAAGGAATCGGCGCACTTCTCGGTTCAGAGGACGAATATATCAAGGTTATCAGCCTTGTAAAAGGTGGACCCGCGGAACTCGACGGTGAACTCAAGGCCGCGGACCGAATCGTAGCTGTAGGCCAGGATCCTGATGGTCCAATGATTGATGTGGTTGGGCGACGAATCCAAGATGTCGTTGATCTAATCCGCGGCCCGAGGGGAACGATTGTTCGCTTAGAGGTGCTAGAGCCCGTGAGTGCTGGCAGCACCTCAAAAATCGTGTCAATCACGCGGGATCGCGTGAAACTCGAAGAAACCGCGGCGAAGAAGAAAGTGTTTTCACTTCAACACGAAGGCGTTGAGCGAAAGATTGGTGTCATCGAGCTACCGAAGATGTACGCTGACCTTGCTGGAGAACAACGCGGTGAAGAGAACTATCGTAGTGCAACTCGCGATGTCGCGAACTTACTCGTCGAACTCGAAGAAGAGAACATCGATGGCTTGATACTAGATCTTCGCCACAACGGTGGCGGGTCGCTTCCAGAGGCCCTCAAACTCGTCGGTTTGTTTATCGAAACCGGTCCTACGGTTGTAGTTAAAGGACTTGGTCGAAAACGTCAGGTCATGAAGGACGACGACAAGAGCATCGCATACGACGGACCGTTAGCTGTTCTCGTGAATCGAAGTTCTGCCTCTGCATCCGAGATTTTTGCAGGTGCAATTCAGGACTATGGTCGCGGATTAGTTTTAGGTACTCGTACTTACGGCAAAGGGTCAATTCAGTCTATTCTCTCGTTGAACCACGGACAACTAAAGATCACGCAAGGCAAGTACTATCGCATAACGGGAGAAACCACGCAACACAACGGCGTGACCCCCGACATTGGCTTCCCGGAGTTAATTGATTCGGAAGCAGTCGGCGAGAGTTCCAATCAGAACTCCTTGGACCTTGATGCACTTGAACCTGCGGAATTCGAAGTGATGGGTGACATCAGGAGCATCGTCGATGTCCTGACGGAGCGACATGAGCAACGTACGAAAGACGATCCTCACTTCGTCTACTACCGTCGTCTTGAAGAGCGGATGAATCTCAATCGCGAGATTTCGCACATTTCTCTCAATGAAGATCAGAGACAGGCAAGACGCGCTGAAAGTGCCGCGTGGCGACTTAGTACTGAGAACGACTACTTGCGTGCTTTAGGCGAAGAACCAGTCGCGACCGTCGATGAATTGGATGAGGTCATGCGCGAATTACCCGACAAGCGCGTTAACCAAGTTGATGGCATGGTGGAAGAATCCGGCCGGATTCTCATCGACTACATTAACTTTAATCCGACGTTAGCCTACCGAGACGGTGCTACCGCAGCTACGTTGGAGAATTAAAGCACGAATTCCAAAGCGCGAGAATCGATGGTCTCGCGCAGATTCTCCTTGAAGGTCGCGAACGGAAGGGTCGTCTGTGCTCGTACGCCGTAACGGCGTAAGGTAACCTCGTTTGCTTCGACTTCCCGTTCTCCCACAATCAGTAGGTTCGGGATCTTGCGCATCGTTCCTTCACGAATCTTCTTGGATACCGTGTCGCTCGTTGAACCCAATTCCGCACGCACAAAATCCGATCGCAGTTCATTGACGATCTGCTGGGCGTACGCGTCAAATTGTTCTGACACAGTAAGCACTTGTACTTGAATAGGTGCAAGCCAAGTCGGAAAGGCTCCGCCAAAGTGCTCGATCAGAAAGGCTACAAAACGTTCGTGTGTCGAGAAAGGTGCGCGATGGATGCAATAGGGCACGTGCTCCCCACCGTCGGGACCGATGTACTTTAAGTCTAAACGCTTCGGGATGGCGAAGTCGAGCTGAACCGTACTAACTGATTCCTCACGCCCCGTGACGGTCGGAAACTGCACGTCAATCTTGGGTCCGTAGAACGCTGCTTCACCTTTCGCTTCAACGTAGTCGAGGTCGAGTTCATCAAGGATTTTTCTCAAAATCGCTTGTGACGATTCCCAAGCTTCGGGTTCATCGACGTATTTGTTTTTACCTTGTGGATCTTCAGGATCCCAACAGCTCAAGCGTAGCGAGTAGTCCTTCAAGCCGAGAATCGAGTATGCGCGATCGTATAGCGCGATCACATTTCGAAATTCGTCGGCAATCTGATCTTCAGTGCAATAGATATGCGCGTCATTCATGCACATCCCTCTGACGCGAAGCAGTCCACCAACCGCCCCTGAGTCTTCAAAGCGATAGACGTGACCGTACTCAGCCAAACGCACCGGCAACTCTCGATAGCTTCGAAGCGATGACGCGAAAATCTTGTGGTGATGCGGGCAGTTCATCGGCCTGAGTACGTAGGCCTCTTTCACGGTTTCACCGTGTTCAGTCTCCTCTACCAACTCCATAG
>LXNI01000760.1_pt1 | contig 34647 bp, 29 predicted proteins | sample 809091 | NCBI WGS metagenome assembly LXNI01 (sample SAMN04870527, study PRJNA318959) | sponge metagenome | biome: 01000161; feature: marine sponge reef; material: water | host: Sarcotragus foetidus | place: Greece: Milos, Mediterranean Sea | collected 2013-05-29 | depth 5-7 m
CACAGAGCGACTATCACCGCGGATCTATCCGCAGCTGAAGCAGCGACCGGAGTCCATCAACACCGCACCCCGCCGACCACCGCAAACAACATGCTCGTCGGTCTGAGGCGAAGCCTCGTTAGCACCGGGCACGTGAATGACTGACGCCAGCGTCAACCTGTGGGGCCGCCGCATCGGTGCGGTTTCATGGGATGCCGGGCGGGGAGTCGGGGTTTTCCAGTTTGATCCCGCGTTCCTGTCGGCCGGCATCGAGGTCTCTCCGCTGGCGATGCCCGTCCGTGAGGAAACTCTCGACTTCCCGGCGCTCGGGCAGTCGTTCATGGGCTTGCCCGGTCTCGTGGCCGACTCGCTGCCCGACCGTTTCGGCAAGCTGCTGATCGATGCCTGGCTGGCGGAAGACGAACGGAGTCCCGAGAGCTTCAATCCGGTGGACCGGCTCTGCTATGTCGGCACCCGCGGCATGGGGGCACTGGAGTACCAACCGGCGCTACGCAGGGGAGACCGGCGCGAGGAGCTTGAGATCGCTCGACTCGTCGATCTCGCGAATCGGGTTCTCGACGAACGAAGGGGAGTGTCCGGACGGCTCGCGGACGGCGAAGACCTCGAGGACATCCTCATCGTCGGTACATCCGCGGGCGGCGCCAGGGCGAAGGCGGTGCTCGCCTGGAATCGGGACACCGGGGAGTTCCGTTCCGGCCAGGTGGACACGAAGGCCGGCTTCGAGCACTGGATCCTGAAGTTCGAAGGCGTCACCGACAACCGTGACCGGGAACTGGCGGATCCGGCGGGCTACGGCCGGATCGAGTACGCGTATCACCTGATGGCGCTGGCCGCCGGAATCGAGATGTGCGAATGCCGCCTGCAGTGCGAGGGTGGAAGGGCGCACTTCATGACCCGACGGTTCGACCGCGAACTCGACGCGGGTGGCAAGATCCACATGCAGTCCCTCGCGGCCTTGCGGCACTTCGACTACAACGACTCGGGGGCATACTCGAACGAGCAGACGATGGAGACGGTCCGTGCGCTTGGGCTCGGTATGGCGGTGGTCGAGGAGCAGTACCGCCGGACGGTCTTCAACCTCGTCGCACGGAACCAGGACGATCACGTGAAGAACATCTCGTTTCTGATGAACCGGGCCGGGGAATGGCGCCTGTCACCGGCGTACGACGTGACGTACGCCTACAACCCGCAGGGTCCGTGGACCGGTCAACATCAGATGAGCCTGGCGGGCAAGCGTCGCGGCTTTGAACGCGAAGACCTGCTCAGGTTTGCGGAAACATCTGGGCTGAAGAAGGCCCGAGCTGTCCGCATCATCGAGAAGGTGCTCGACGCGGTCGCCGCCTGGCCCTCGTTCGCGGCCGAGGCGGGTGTGGAGCATCTGGACATCCGGCGGATCGGGAGGACGCACCGTCTTGAACTGCGTTGAACTCGGAGTTGCATCGTGAACCGTCTCGACAAGTGGTTGCAGGTGTCGCGGATGTTCCGCACCCGCTCGAAGGCGACTGCGGCCTGCGCGGCCGGCCGGGTCACGGTCAACGGCCAGCAGGCGAAAGCGCACCGGCGCCTCGCAGTAGGTGATCGGATCGAGTTTCGGATCCGCGACTGGCAGCGGATCCTGATCGTGCGCGAACTGCGCGAGCGGTCGTTGCCGAAGGCCGAGGCGCCGCGGCTGTACGAGGATCTGAGCCCGCCGAAGCCCGAGCCGCCGCGTCGCGACGCTCAGGCCGTTGTGGTACCCGCCCATCGGCGTCGCGGCGCCGGCCGGCCGACCAAGCGGGACCGAAGGTTGATCGACCGGCTGCGTTGACGAAGACGGTGCGCCGGCGCGCTACAGTCTCGCCACTATGCGTACAAGATCGCCATTGCTCCGATCCGCCGCTATCCCTGTCCTCGTCGGGTTGGTCGTGCTACTCGCGGCCGCCTGCACCGGCCCGCTGCCGGAGCGCACGGGACCCTCGGGCCCGGCCTACGACCCGGCGACCGACCCCCTGGTCAACCCGCCGACGCTGACCGAGCCGTATCCCTTCGACCGGCCGGAGGTCGTCGCTCGGGACGACACGTTGGTGCGCTACATGCTCGGCGATCCACGAACGCTGAACCCGATCTTCGCGATCTTCTGGGAGGACTACTACCTCTCGGGCGCCCTGTTCCAGTCGCTGACGACGCGCAACGCGGACATGACGACGGTGTGGAACCAGACGATGGTCGAGGAAGGCGTGATGGCCGACGACTTCATGAGCGCCCGCGTGCGCATCCGGCCGGGGTTGACCTGGCATGACGGCAAACCGTGGACGATGCGGGACCTGAAGTTCACCTACGACGCGGTCGCTTCCGACGACGTGCCGGCGGCGATGTACAAGCACGACGTCGACCAGATCGAGCGCATCGACGTGATCGACGACCTGACCGTCGAGTTCCACTTCAAGGACGCCCTGGTCACGAACATGCTGGCGATGCGGGTGCCGCCGATACCGGAGCACATCTGGAACAACCCGGAAGAACTCGCGAACGACCCGACGATGCGGAGCAGCGAGTACTTCAACCACTACGCGCGGGAGGAAGTCATCGGTTCGGGGCCCTACAGGTTCGTGTCCTGGACCCTGACCGACCGGATCGTCGTCGACCGCTGGGACGACTTCCCGGACGTGGCCCGGATCGCGCCCTTCAAGCGGGTGATCTACCGGCCCCAGAGCGATCGCAACCTGGGTCTGCTCCTGTTCAAGAAGGGCGAGCTCGACGAGTACTGGTTCACGCCGCAGCAGTTCGCCACCCAGAGCAACGACGCCGAGTTCGAGCGGCTGGGCGTCAAGGGCTGGGCGCCGGCTCGCCGGATCTCACGGATCGGCTGGAACCAGGACGGCAGCAACCCCTTCTTCACGGATGTCCGCGTACGACGGGCGATGACCCACGCCTACGACCAGAAGCGGGTGATCCGCGACGTGACCTACGGCGTCTACCTGGAGACGGATCAGCTCTGGGACAAGGACCACATGGGCTACAACCCGGACGTCCCGAAGTACCCGTTCGACCTGCTACGCGCCGGCGAGTTGCTGGACGAGGCCGGCTGGCTGCCGGATCCCGACGACGGCTGGCGCTACAAGGAGATCGATGGCGAGAAGGTCAAGTTCTCCTTCGAGCTGGAGCTCGCCCAGACCTTCGCCGACGCGGTGAAGATGGCCGACATCTACCGCGAGGACCTGCGCAGCATCGGCGTCGAGCTGACGCTCCGCATCTTCGAGAACGCGACCCACGAGCAGCACCTGCTGGAGCACGAGTTCCAGGCCCACGCCGACGCCGACGAGGTGACGACCGACCCGGACCAGTGGTCGATCCGCCTGCACTCGACGAGCTACGACAATGCCCGCAACTACGTCGGCTACAAGAGCGACCGGGTCGACGACCTGCTGGAGCGCGGCCGGCGCGAGTTCGACCCCGAGGCCCGCGCCGCGATCTACCGCGAACTGGCCCGCGTCGTCGCCGAGGACCAGCCGTTCACGATGATGTGGAACTACACCGAGATCCGGGCCTTCAGCAAGCGCCTCCGCGGCGTCGAGTTCGCCCCCTCCGGCGTCTTTCTGTTCCAGCCCACCGCGCCCCCCGGCAGCGACTGGTGGACGAGCCCCGGCTGGTGGACCCATCGCGACGACGTCGTCTCGGTTGCCAGCGGCGGCTAGGCGTCACTCTGCTGGAGGCTCGCTAGCCCGGTTCTCGTTCGTCCGTGCGTACTCCAGGATGTTCATGAGGCCGTAGTTGCCTTCGTGGCAGGCGTACTCGAAGAGTGCCTGGTCGGACTTCTTCATCTCCAGGCGCGCGCTCCAGGGGCGGTTGAAGGACTCCGGGTCGTCGATCGTGTACTCGTAGATCATCGTCGCGTCGTCGAATCGGGTGAAGCGCTCGACGAGACGCATGTTGCCGCCGGAGCCCTGGAAGCTGATCCGGGGTTCGAAGTTGCGGGTTTCGATGACCAGAGTTTCGCCGTCCCAATAGCCGCGCGAGTCGCCCTTGAACTGCCGCAGGTGCTCGGGCAGACGGGGCTGATCGTCGAGAGGGACGATTCGGGTTTCGTGGACCATCTCGTTCAGGAGCGCGACGGTGTCGGGCGTGACCAGGATGAGCACGTTGTTGTTGTAGGCCCCCGGGTTCATCGGCGGCCCCGCGTTGAAGCCCATCAGGCAGCGTTCCCAGAGGGAGCGATCCTCGGGTCCGGCCGGCACCTTCTGGCGCTTGTCGCGTCGTTCCTGGGCGCGCCGCCGGCCGTCTTCGGTCATCGGCGGGATGCGGCCGTTCGGCGGATCGAAGACCAGCGAGGTGCGGCGTGACTCCTGCACGTTGCGCCCGTGGTCGAGCCAGTAGGGCGCGTGGACGCTGGGGCTTCGTTTCTGGGCCTCGGCTCGGCGGGCAATCAGGTCGCGCTCGAAGCGGTTCGCCTCTTCGGCGGTGAAGTACTCCTGCTCCGCGTAGTCCGCGGGTCTCTGAAGCGGCGTCGCCGTGGCGAAGTCCCATAGCCCGTCGATGTCGCCCGGCGGTTGCCAGTTCGAGCCGGCCTGGGCGCAGACCGGCGCGCCGGTGGACACGACCAGAAGGGCCGCGGCTGTGGCGACCCGGGTGCGGAGCAAGCTGTAGTGGGACACGATCTTTCAGGATAGCGGCTGGCTTGCGCCCGTCAACCGCCCTGCCTTGGGGTGATGCTGGTGTAGCGTCCGCCGCCCATGACGCAGCCCCTTACTCTCGTTATCGGCAACAAGAACTACTCGTCCTGGTCGCTGCGACCCTGGGCGCTGATGACCGAGCTCGGCATTCCGTTCGCGGAACGGATGCTCAAGTTCGATTCGGAGGACTGGGATGAGAACATCGCCGGGCTGTCGCCCACGCGTCTCGTGCCGGTGCTCTGGGAGGGCGAGCCCGGGCAGGGCTTCGCAACTTTCGACACGTCGGCGATCGTCGAGCGTCTGGGCGATCTCTACCCCGACCGACGCGTCTGGCCAGCGGACGACCGGGCGCGGGCCCGGGCGCGCTCCCTGGTCGCGACCTTCCACTCCGGCTTCGCGGCGTTGCGTTCGGCGATGCCGATGAACATCCGCTCAAGCTATCCTGGCAAGGGGCACGAGCCGGAGGTTCTGGCCGAAATCGAACGGCTGACCGTATTCTGGCAGGATACCCGACGGGAGTTCGGCGGGGGAGGCCCGTTCCTCTTCGGCAGCTATTCGGCCACCGACGCCTGTTTCCTGCCCGTCGCCTCGCGGTTCGCGACCTACGAGCCGCCGCTGGATCCGGAAGCCGCCGACTACTGCGCCGTGCTGCTGGACACGACGGCGATGCGCGAGTGGAGCGCGGCGGCCCGGCTGGAGACGGAGTTCGTGCCCGAGGACGAGCCCTACGCGGATCCTCCCTGAACAGACGCCTCGCCGTTACTGCCGCCGGCGGCCTGACGGTCGGCGCGCCCAGCTTCTACGGCGCAAGCCTGGTATGGAACTGGCCGCCAAAGCGGAAACGGCCTAGCGGCCGTTGCGACCTTCTAGCCGCCTTCGGCGGCAGCCGGCCAGAAGGCCGGCGCACCCAGTAAGCGGCCAGTTCCATGCACGCCAGCGAGTCGCTCACGACTCGCTGGCTCCTAGAGAGTCCTGTCCAGTTCGAGCACCAGGGCCACGACGACGTCGTGAAGCCGCTTCATCGCGGCCTCGTTCGCTCGTTCGATCGTGTCCCTGTTCGTGTGAATGACCTGGAAGACCTCGGGCATGAAGCCCTCGCGGAGTCCGGACTCGGCGCCCGCGTTCAGGAGGAGCCACATCTGGTGCGCTTCGGTTGTTCCGTTCATGCCGATGGAGACGTTGGGGATCCCGGCGGACTGGAAGGCACGGTCATCGCTCGGGGGATAGCGGGGGAAGTCCATGCACTGTGTCCCGCTCGCGGCGCAGGCGACGCGGAGACCGCGATAGACCGCCTCGTTTCCGTCGTGGGAAGTCGGTCCGTACATCAGGGTGCCGTCGTCGACGACCACGTCGACGTTGACCATGGCCGCGATGCGGTTCCGATTTTCGTCCTGCACCCAGGCGCGGGAGCCGAGAAGGCCGGATTCCTCGAGGTCGAAGAGGACGACCCGAACGCGGTGCCGCAACTCCTGCCGTTGCAGGGTCTCGGCCACCCTGGTCAGGACGACCGACGCGGCGCCGTTGTCCACCGCGCCGCCGACGACGGAGCCGTCCTGGAGGCGGACCACGTCGTAGTGCGCGCCGACCACGATGTCGCGGCTTCCCTCGCCGAGGGTGGCGATCAAGTTGCGCCCGATCTCTCTCGGCTGGCGTTCCGACGGCGTGGTCGAAAACTCGTGAACGCCCGGATCGAATCCACGTTCCCGGAACATGCGCAGGAGCTCGTCTCCGCGGTCGACGGTTTCGCGGCCGACGATGCTGGCAAGATCGGCGAGGAGATCGGGCAGCGGGGTCTCTTGGCGTGGTTCCTCGGCAGACGCGGGGACGTCCGGGGCCGGGACGGCGATGGTTGTACACGCCAGAGCCATGCCCGCGGAGAGCGCGGCGCTGGTCAACAGGTGCCGGCGAGCCCGGTTGCTTGAGGTCGTCGGAGATTCCGTGCGCTGGTGCTGCGGTGCGGTTGCCGCTTCGCGGCGCGCGTCTCTCAGAAGCCGGCGGGGACGCCGGCGCACCCAGTTCAGAAGCCGGCCAGAGGGCCGGCGCATCCAGTTTGTGCGCTGCAAGTTCAGCCCGGCTCTCCGCCGACGATCACGTCGACCTGGTCCTGGGGTGCGTAGAAGTAGGAGCCCGGTCGGAAGTCGTAGCCGAGGTCGCCGAGAAGGCGGCGCTGGCGCGGGGTGCAGCGCTCCAGGATTTCGGGCGTGGGCTCCGGATCGTAGGTGCGCAGGAACAACTGGCAGTAGTTGTAGAGGATCGTCTTGCGGGCGCGCGGCGCGGCGTTCACGGAGGGGCCGTGCCAGAGCGAGTGCGGGAAGAGGATGCAGTCGCCGGCCTTGCCTTTGAGCTGGACCGCGCCCGGGGTCTTCGGCCCCGGCGCCGGGTACGGGCGGTCCGGGAACGGGCGCATGTGGCTGCCGGGGAAGACGGTGAAGTTGCCGCAGTCGTCGTCCGTCACGTCGGAGAGCAGGTACATGCCCTTCATCGCCAGCGGCAGACTGGTCTCCGTCACCCGGATTCGGCGCAGCGCCTCGCCGCCGTCGGTGTGGGTGTAGCCGGGCCACCTGGGGTTGGGCGGACGCACGATCGCCTGGCTCATGCTGAGCACGACGTAGGGGCCCATGATGTCCGTGACCAGGTCGAAGACGGGCGAAGCGTCCATCAGGTCGAGGAACGCCTGGTCATAGTGGAGCAGCACGCGGCGGTCCATGAAGCCTTCGGAATCCCGGTCGACGGCGTGGTCCAGCCAGGCGTAGTGGCCGAGGGGTCCGTCGGGGTTCGGCTCCCAGCCGGGAAGCTGGCGGACGCGGTCGAGTTCGGCGTCGAAGAACGCGACCTGTTCCTGTGACAGCGCCTGTTCGACGCGGATGTAGCCGTCGATTGCCCACTGCTCGCGCTGGGCCTGGGTCAGTTTCTGCATGACGGGTCTCCTGCTGCGGGCCTTGTGTCTTGCTTCGGTTGTGTTGCTGAGAGTATGCCTGCCAGGAGGCTGGAGCCTCTCGCCCGTGAGGCTCATTCGTCTGCCGCAGCCCCCTCGCGGGCTCGCTTCGCGGCTTCCGTGGCGTTGCGTGCGCGTTCCGCCGCGCCGGGGTGGCTGGCGAGCCAGTCCAGAGTGCTGCCGCCTGCGCTCGCGCCTGCTTCGCGGTCGGCGCCGCTGAGCCGCTGGATGATGTCGGAGAGTCGCGTTGGCGGAATACCGGCGCTGAGCAGGTAGTCGAAGGCGAAGCGGTCGGCGTCGTTCTCGAAGGAGCGCGAGTAGCGCTGGGCCAGCAACCGGTCCGGCCCCAGGAAGGAGAGTGCGGCGACCGACACGTCGCCCGTGAACGCGGTCCACAGAACGAGCATCGAGGAGGTCTGGGCGAAACGTCGCATTACGTGGCGTCCCGAGACGTGTCCCAGTTCGTGGGCCAGAACCGCAATGACCTCCTCGTCGTCCTCGGCCAGTTCGACCAGCAGGTCCGTGAGCACCACGGTGCCGCCCGGCAGGGCAAAGGCGTTGGGAACACCGACGGAGTGGAACCGGAGGTCCGCGTCTTCGACGCCGGTCTCCCTGCGCATCTCCTCGAAGGCCGCCAGGAGTTCGTTGCGACGGTTCGGCTCGAGTTCGGATGGCTTGAGCAGTCGCAGTTGTTCGAGCAGGGTCAGGAAGTTCTCGCCGATGACCGCCTCCACTTCGGGTGGTGTCGCGGCGACGGCGACGGTAGCTACCGCCGGTGCGCCCCACTCGGTGAACGAGTAGAGGATCGCCGCCGTGACCGCCAGGGCCGCGGCAGCGCCCCGCCAGGTGCTGTCCAGCCGATGGCGCAGGCGACCGAAACGGTCGGCTCGCGGTTCAGGGTCACGGCGAGTGCGAGCCTGCTCGCCGTCCAGAGCGTCGTTGTCCTGAACCTCGCACACCCCGCCGTCCGGAAGGTGGAGATAGCGCGGCGTGTCGGCGACGCGACCGGGGATCCGTACGTCCTCGTAGTTGAGGCGCTCGTCTGCGCCCTCGCAGGCGATGACGAGCCCTCCTCGAGCGGTGAGCGCCAGAACGGCGTCGTGGCGCCGCGAGGTGCGCCCGTCGTAGTAGTGACACGGAATGCCACTCATATGCCGATCTCCAGTCCGAACTCGCCGGCAGCCTCCGCACCGGTCGCGGCTACGCCTTGCGATTCGCCCGCCTCGAAGATCCGTTCGGCATCGGTCTGGGTGACGGAGAACTGGCCCACGACATAGCGGAGGACTCGGATGCGGGCGAAGGGAATGAACAACCCGAACGTGGCAAGGATCAGGACGGCGTTGCTCGAGTACAGCCACAGCATCTCGGTGACGGACAGATCCAGCCTGAACGTGTCCTCGCCGAGTTGGGTGTTGCTCCAGCGGTAGCTGAGCAGTCGGGTGCGCAGGTACGCCAGGACGAACAGGCTGACCGCGGCCACAATGGCCACCAGGCCGACAAGAAACAACCGCATGTCGGGTTCGGCGGCTTCCGCATTGGAACTCGTCGCGGCCAACGCCGCGCTCAGGACGACGATCAGGGCGACGATTCCTCCGATGTACAGGACTCCGACGACGACCGCGGTGACCACGTACATCCCGTAGTAGGGCCGCGGCTTGCCGGCGAAGCCGAACGGCTGGTTGCCGAAGCGGGATTCCGTGACCAGGTAGCGGTCGCGGCCGAACACGGTGAACGGTCTTGCCAGGCCCAGGGTCGCGACCGAGGCGGCCCAGGACAGGGGATACCAGACCGCGGCGTCCCAGTACTTCCCCTGGAAGTCGAGAGCAATGCCGCGATACCTGGAGTTACGCATCTGGAAGGAGCGGGCACGGACAACGACCCACGGCACCAGCGGCATCAGGGCGAGAAGCGCCGCGTAGTAGTAGAGGATCGAGAAGAACTGGGCGGACGTCAGCAGCGCCAGGACGATGACAACCAGAATCCGCCCCCGCAGGATGGCCACCGGGTTGGCCGTGTAGTCGAAGGCAGAGTCGCCGAGCCAGACGTTGCCGTACAGGTAGCGCCGCGCCCGGACTTTCGCCCACGCCGAGTAGATGCCCAGGGTCAGTAGCGTCAGCGCGACGTTTACGATCCAGATGCGGAAGTACTCCCATCCGCTGGCGGTGAAGCGCAGGCGCCGGGCCCGGGGCTCGCCAGCCCCGTTGCCCTGTCTTTCCTCGTTCATTGAGCGGTTCTTCGGCGAATCGTAGAGGAGTACGCCAAGCTCTGGACGGGGCAATTCCAGACCGGCGGACGAGAGGCTAGCAGGGCCGGCCTGGTGGCCGCTTGGACGCAGCGCGGAGCCACAACGTAGGCGTTGGCCGTAACCTCTTTGTTTTCAGAGTTTGCGTAAACACCAGGAGGCGATATCCTGCGTCATGGCGTGGTCGTTTGCTCCGTTCTTCGGCAGCCCCGTTCAGGTATCATGCCGGCACAGATTCTGGGTAGCGAGCCGGCTTGGCGGTCACCGGCGGGCCTCGCGGCTTACGGCCAGCGGAGGATGAGATGAAGGGACCTGCACGGATCGGCTCGGCAACTCCCGCGAGAACGGGGCGCGGCGTACGGAACAGGCGGCAAGGGCAAGGGGTTCGTGCGTGTCTGGCCGTCCTGGCGCTTGCTCTCGCTGCCGGCGGCGGCTGGGCTCAGGATACGGAAGAACCCAGCGAACTCGACCGGGTGCTCACGATGCACGTCGAGGCCCGGGGCGGTCTCGAGAAGCTGCGCTCGATTCAGTCGGCGCGAGCCACCGGAACGATGTCGGTGCAGGGCATGGAGGCTCCCTTCACGATTCAACTGCGTCGACCGAATCAGGTTCGGGTGGAGGGCGACTTCGGCGGCATGGCCCTGATCCAGGCCTTCGACGGCGAGCAGGCCTGGGGCCAGCAGCCCGGCCAGCCGAAGCCGGCCGCCGTTGAAGGAGACGCGGCGGCTGCCCAGGCCGCCGACGCCGTGCTGAGCAGCCCCTGGTTCGAGTACACGGAGCCGGGCTACGAGGTGGAACTTGCCGGCCGCGAGGAGATCGAGAACGGCGAGGCCTGGAAGCTCGTGGTCACCGCGCCTGGCGGCGTGACGCACCAGGTCTTCATCGGCACGGAAGACGGGCTGGAGAAGAAGAGGATCTCCAAGGCGGACTTCGGATTCGGGCTGGAGGATTCGGAGACCCGTTTCGAGGATTACCGGGAGGTCGACGGCCTGATGCTGGCGCACCGGCAGATCCTGAGCAGTTCGATGGGTGAGATGCCGTTGACCCTGGATTCCTACGAGATCAACCCCGAGATCGATGCCGACATCTTCTTCATGCCGGGCCAGATGGCCAACTCCGCACTCGGTTTGGACGCGATCCTGGAGCGCCACGAGGCGGCCCGCGGAACCTCGGCTGCCGAGGTGCAGACGGTGAGCGCCACCGGTACCGTCGTCATGCTCGGCTTCGAGGTGCCGATGACGGTGGCTTTCGCGCGCCCCAGTTCCTTCCGCATCGACATCGACATGCAGGGCCTGCCGATGGTCCTCGCGTACGACGGCGAGACCGCCTGGAACGTGTCGCCGATGCAGGGCGTCATCGAGCCGACGCCCTTGCCTGAGGAGATGGTCGGGGCGGTGGGGATTCTCTCCGACTTCCTGTGGGGTGGGCTTGCGGGGACAGGGGAGGCGTCGCTGGCGGGTGTCGAGAAGGTCGAGCGCGACGAGACCTACCGCCTGGACATCGCGACCGCGGAGGGCGAAGCGCGCGCTCTCTACCTGGGCGGCGAGGACTTCCTGGAGCGCCGGATCGTCTTCGACGGGGCGTTCCTGGGGTCGACAGGAGAGATCGACGTGACGATCGGCGACTACATGGACGTGGGTGGACTCAAGGTGCCGGGCACGATCCGGATCGCCGTCGAGGGCGTGGTCGCGGTTGAACTGAGGATCCAGGAGGCTGAAGCCGGCGCGGACATCGATCCCGCATCGTTTACCATGCCCGCTCCCGCCGACCCGGAGACCCCGGGTCCGGCCCTCTAGGAGCTTGCGCATGCCGACCCTGCCTACCGACTCGACAACGCGAATGCCCGCCGGTCGTCTTCGCGATCAGTTTCTCCTCCTCGCTGCGGCGTTCACCCTGGCGCTTCTCGCCTCCGCGGCGCCGGCCGCGGCGGACGCTTCGAGCGACGATGACGCGGACCCGGTCAAGGACCCCGCCCTTGCCGAGACGATCGTCGTCACCGCGGCCCGGGCGGAGCAGGAACTCGGGCAGGTGACCTCCAACGTCTCCGTTGTGACCGGCGACGAACTCCGCGCGAGCCCGGCCGTGACCCTGGACGACACGTTGCGCCGGGTACCCGGCTTCAGTCTCTTTCGCCGCAACAGCTCGATGGTCGCTCATCCGACCAGCCAGGGCGTTTCGCTGCGCGGCATCGGTCCCAGCGGCGTCAGCAGGACCCTGGTGCTGCTCGACGGGCTGCCCCTGAACGACCCGTTCGGTGGCTGGATCTACTGGGGCCGCGTGGGCCGCGAGAGCCTGGACCGGATCGAGGTCGTTCGCGGCGGCGGCTCGAGCCTGTGGGGCAACTCGGCCCTGGGAGGCGTGATCCACCTCGTTACGGCGACTCCGCCGGAGTCGGGTCCCGGGCTGCGGCTTTCGGCGCTAGGCGGCGACCACGGCGTGCTCGCCGGCGAGGCGTGGTTCGGCCAGGGGTTCGAGAGTGCGTCGTTGACCCTGTCGGCGAGGAGTTTCGACAGCGACGGTTACCCGGTTGTGCGCGACGACCAGCGCGGTCCGATCGATGTCGACGCGTTCTCCGAGCAGACCAGCATCGGCGGACGCCTGGCGTTCTCGCCCGGCGAGTCGGTCTCGGTGAGCATCGGCGGCGACACCCTCTCGGAGGACCGGGGCAACGGCACGCCGCTGACCGGCAACGACACGGAGTTGACCTCGTTCCGCCTGAGCGCGGACATGGTAAGCGGCCGGGGCGACACCTGGACGGTGCGCGGGTTCACCCACGAGCAGGAGTTTGCGAGCCGGTTCAGCGCCCAGCAGGTCGACCGCTCCTCGGAGCGACCGGCGCTCGACCAGTTCCTGGTCGACTCGGAAGCGACCGGCCTCGGCGCCCAGTGGCAAGGTGAGGTCGGATCCGGCCTGTGGGTCGCCGGCGCGGAGTGGCGGAGCGTCGACGGGGCGACCAACGAGGACTTCTTCTACACGACGCAGTTCAACCGCCGGCGCATGGCCGGCGGCGACCAACAGGTAACAGGCGCCTATGTGCAGCGGCGGGCGGAGTTCGGCGACCGGCTGAGGCTGGAACTCGGGGCCCGGCTCGATCGCTGGGAGACGGGTTCGGGCAGCCGGTTCGAAATCAACAAGGCGGACGGCTCGGTTCGGCGTGACGATGCCTTCGAGGACCGGGAGGAGACGGCCGCTTCGCCACGGATCGGCTTCCTCTACGCTCTGGACTTCGGCTGGGGCCTGCGCGGCTCGGTGTACGGCTCCTTCCGGGCGCCGACGGTCAACGAGCTCTACCGGCCGTTCCGGGTCCGCAACGACATCACGGAAGCGAACGAGACCCTGGAGCCTGAGCGCCTCAGCGGCATCGAGTTCGGCGCCGTCCGCTACCAGGGCGGTTCCAGGCTGTCGCTCAACGCCTTCATGAACCGGGTCGAGAACCCGATCGCCAACGTGACCCTGGCCTCGATCGCCAGCGGCCGCTTCTTCCAGCCCTGCGGCTTCGTGCCGGGCGGCGGGGCCTGCCGGCAGCGGCTCAACCTGGACCGTACCCGCATCCAGGGTCTGGAAGCGGAACTCCGTCAGAGTCTCGGCGACGACTGGCGGCTCGACGTGTCCTACCTGTACAGCAACGCGGAGGTCGACAGCGCGGCCGAGTTCCCGCAACTCGAAGGAAAGAGGCTGGCGCAGACGCCCGAGCAGTCGGCAAGCCTCGGCCTTGAGTACACGAACGCCGCGCTTCTGCAGGCGCGGCTGGGCGTGCGCTTTGTCGGCGAGCAGTACGAGGACGACCTGAACACACGGCCGCTTTCGAGCTTCGCGGTCGTCGACCTGAGCCTGGCCCGCGCTCTCGGCAGCCGCTGGCAGGTCTTTGCCGGGTTCGAGAATCTGCTCGACGAGGAAGTTCAGGTCGGCATCTCAGGCACCGGTCTGATCACCGTCGGCGCACCGCGCATGGTCCATGTGGGGGTGCGTCACACGCTGGGGCCCTAGACCCGCCCGTGATCCGCTGAAACAACCCATGACCCGAGTCACCGCCGAAACGCTCTCCCGACGCCAGCGGGAGATTTCGGTCTCGGAGTTCTTCGCCAAGAACCGGCACCTGCTCGGCTTCGACTCGCTGCGCAAGGCCCTCCTGACCACGGTCAAGGAGGCGGTGGACAACTCGCTCGACGCCTGCGAAGAAGCCGGCATCCTGCCCGAGATCTGGGTCGAGCTGGAGGCCGCCAAGGGCGCGAACCGCTATCTGGTGCGGATCACCGACAACGGCCCCGGCATCGTCCCCGAACAGGCGCCGAAGATCTTCGGCCAACTGCTCTACGGCTCGAAGTTTCACAGCATGAAGCAGAGCCGGGGCCAGCAGGGCATCGGCATCTCCGCGGCGGCGATGTACGGCCAGTTGACGACCGGAAAGCCGGTGTCCGTGGAGTCGCGCACGGGCCGGCGGTCACCGGCCTACGCGATGCAGGTCATGATCGACACGAACACGAACAAGCCGAAGGCGATCGGACGCCGGGACCTTCCCGACTGGCATCTGGACCACGGGACGCTGGTCGAGCTGGAACTGGAGGCGAAGTACCTCAAGGGCCGCCAGTCGGTCGAGGAGTTCCTGCACCAGGTGGCGGTTGCGAACCCGCACGCGACGCTGCACTACCGGAACCCGAACGGCGAGACCGAGTCCTGGGCGCGTACCGTGGAGCAGAACCCGACGGCACCGCAGGAGATCAAGCCGCACCCGCACGGCGTCGAACTCGGCGTGCTGATGAAGATGCTCCAGTCGACCCGTCACAAGACGGTCACCCAGTTCCTGTCGCGGGACTTCAGCCGCATCTCGCCGCAGCTCGCGGGGGGGCTGGCGAAGCGGGCCGGCATCAACCCGAAGGCGCGCCCGAACACCGTCGCCCGGCAGACCGTCGACGCGCTGTACAAGGCGATCAACGACAAACGCACCCGCATCCGCCCGCCGTCGACGGATTGTCTGTCGCCGATTGGCGTTCAGGAGCTCCTGGCGGGCCTGACCCGGGGCGTCCGGGCCGAGTTCTACGGCGTGGAGACGCGCCGGCCGGCGGTCTACCGGGGCAACCCGTTCCAGGTCGAGGTCGGCCTGGCCTGGGGCGGCGACCTCGCCGGCGACGAGCTGGCCAAGGTGCTGCGCTTCGCCAACCGGGTGCCGCTCCAGTACTACGCCGGCTCGTGCTGCATCACCAAGGCGGTGATGGACGTCTCCTGGCGCAACTACGGCCTGGCCCAGTCGCGTGGCGCGCTGCCCTCGGGGCCGCTCATCGTGCTCGTTCATCTCGCCTCGGTCTGGGTGCCGTTCAGCTCGGAGAGCAAGGTCGCGGTCGCCGACTACGACGAGATCCGCAAGGAGATCAAGCTCGCGGTGCAGACCTGCGGCCGTCGGCTCGGGCAGTACGTCAAGCGCAAGGCGCGAGCCAAGAGCGAGGCCCGTCGCCGCGAGGTGTTCAACCTCTACATCGAGGAGGTCGTCAACTCGGTCGAGGCGATCACGGGCAAGGACCAGAAGCTGTTCCGCGACCGGTTGCTGGCGATCAGCCGCCGCAAGACGGAACTGGCAGGCATGCTCGAAGAGGCGAAGGGTGCAGCGGCCGGCGACGACCTGGAGGCATGCGAGAACGTGCTGGTCGTCGATCCGGATGCGGAACCGCCGGCGGCGCCGCCTGCTGCGGCCGAGGCGGTAGCGGATGGCCGGGACACGCCTGGGGAAGAGGGCGCCCCCGCCGCCGAGGAAGTCGATTCGCCTGAGCACCTGCCGCCGCCGATCCCGGCCGAACCCGAGCGCGATCCCGCGGCGCAGTTGGAACTGGTCTGATGGCCGGGGGTGCCTGAACGTGGCGAGTAAGGAAGAAGGCGCGACCCCCGAGGAGGAGCGGCTCAAGATCCCGGCCCGTCTCGACGCCAGGGCCAAGATCGAGCACCTGGCGAAGAAGACGATCGCGATGGCTCGCCGCGAGGTCGACCCCTACGTGGACATCCCCTCGCGGACGCTCTCGAACGTCACCTTCTCCAAGCGCAAGAAGATCATCGAGATGGGCGACGCGACCCAGCGCCGCTCGCTGTTCAACCTGAACCAGGCGCGCAAGTACATGCAGACGCTCCTGGTCGCCCGCGGCTGCACCCAACTCCTCGACGAGCAGAAGACGACCAGCATCCGCGACCTCTACTACATGACCAAGCACACCCTGGCCGACGGCAAGGAGAACACCTTCGAGGGCCAGGAAGAATCGGACCCGATCATCGAGGACCTGGAAGTCACCCTCGGCAGTCTGCGCGAGGAGCTGCACCTGTTCGCCGCCAAGCGTGGCTCGGTCGTCGGTCCGCTCACCCTGGTCGATGCCGGCGACGTGATCGACCTGTCCCGGATGGGTTCAGGCGGCTGGTCGGTTCCCGGCATCGTCGAACCGGACACGATCCGCTTCGTCGGCCACGGGGCGAAGTTCATCCTCCTCGTCGAGAAGGAGGCTGTGTGGGCGCGGCTCAACGAGGACAAGTTCTGGAAGCGCCACAACTGCATCCTCGTCACCGGCCAGGGCCAGCCCCCACGCGGCGTCCGCCGGCTCCTCTTCCGCATGGTCCACGAGCTGAAGCTGCCGCTCTACGTCTTCGTCGACAACGACCCGTGGGGCTACTACATCCACTCCGTCGTCAAGCAGGGCTCGATCGGCCTCGCCTTCGAGTCGAAGCGAATGGCGGTCCCCAAGGCCCGCTTCATCGGCCTGTCCAGCTTCGATCCCGCCGCCTACGACCTCTCCGAAGACGTCAGCATCCGCCTCAACGACCAGGACCGCTCGCGCGCCAAGGAAATCCTGAACTACGAGTGGTTCAAGGCCAAGGCTTGGCAGAAAGAAATCAGGAACATGCTCCGCACCGGCGTCAAGTGGGAACTCGAGGCCCTCTCCAGCAAGGGCCTCTCCTTCGTCACCGAAGAGTTCCTGCCGAAGAAGATCGCCGACCGCGACTGGCTGTAGGGCCGCATCACCACTCCCCCAGTTCGACCACCGGCGTCTCCGGCAGCTCTTCGGCAAGCAGCCAGCGGGCAAAGAGAGTGCCCTCGTTGTAGCCGGCGGTGCTGATCCAGTTCTTCGGCGCCTCTTTGTGGCTCAGGTAGATGACGTAGCTGCCGTCCGGCTCGGGCACGGCGGTCTGCTTGTTGATGCACACCGGAAAGTCGGCGTGGTTCGTCGACTGCATGAAGTAGTTCCACGTCTGGAGTCCCCAGTAGCAGGCCTCCGGAGACGTGAACTTCACCTTGAGGTACTCGTGCTCCTGCAGCCGGAAGCGGCAGAAGCAGTAGATGTTGTCGACCGTCCCCCAGCCGCCCTGCTCGGGGTCGAACTCCCAGGGCGGGCAGAACTCGTTGAAGGGGAGATGGACCGGCAGCGGAGCGATCCACGTGGTGCACATGAAGAACATCGCCATGCCGCGGATGCGTCTCGCCAGTTCGGCGTCGTCGAGCGGCAGGGCCGGCGGCTGCGGCGAGGCGTTCTCGATGCTGAGGATGCTCTCTTTCGACGACGGATGATCGAAGAAGTACTCGCGCGTGAAGAGGGACACCGAGTCGGGTTCGATCCGGAACTCGTTCGGGCCCTTCGGGTCGTGCGTCAGCCGGATCTCGAAAGACCCGTCGTCGTCGAACACGATGTCGCGCTGGTTCACGTTGAGCGTTACCCGATCCGCGAGTTCGCCGCCCGGATCTCCGCCGTAGAGGCAGAAGCTCAGGTAGCAACTGTCGAAACGCTGGCCCCGGATGACGTACTCCTGGTCGCCGCGGACCTGGGAGAAGTAGTAGACCGCGTCGACGTTGTCCCCGTACAGCTTGCGGGTCCCGTCGGTGAGCCGCATCAGCCGCGGACGCAGGGGATCGTTGTGGAGGTAGAAGTCCACCGTCACCTGCATCAGGTGAAACAGGTGCTGGTAGCCGTCCACGTGGCCCTGGTGGTCGAGTTCCTTCTCCGGGTCCAGGAACGTCTGCTCCGCGTTGCGGATCACGTCCAGGAGTTCGTGCAGCGCCTGCCGGCTCTCGAAGTCGTTTTCACTCATGTTCGCGTTGCTCCTGAGGCAGATCAACCAGGTTCCAGAAAGTCCAGGTAGTGCGCGTACTTGTTGTCGAGCTCGGGTCGGGTGACCCCGATCTGGGCGAGCGAGTACTGGTGGACGCCGTGCTTGCCCCGGTGTTCCCGTTGCAGCAACTTCTCCATTCGGGCCCGGTCCTCTGGCCGCAGCTCCCAGCCGAAGCGTGAGTAGATCGAGTCGACGACCGCCATCTGGTTCTTGACGAAGTCGTCGAAGAAGACGTCGACCATCTGGTCCTCGCGACCGAGCTCCCGGCGGTCGCGGAGAAATCGGGCGAAGTAGTCGGCCCAGATCAGGAGTTGCTCCCTACCGGTTCGTAACGTGTCCTCGTGGTCCGAGTAGAACGACCGCATCGACGAGATCAGGCTCGCCACCGACGGTACGACGGACGCCGGGTGACGGTGGGTCACGATGACCCGGGCATCCGGATAGACCTCGAAGAGAGCCCGCAGCCGCATCAGGTGCACGGGTGACTTCAGCAGCCATCGACGCGTGCGAATCCCGCCCGACTGCAGGAACTGCAGGAAGCGTCGGTGCCAGCGAAGGTTCTGTACCTGGTCCGTCTTCGCGAACCAGTCGTGGTACTCCGGCAGGTAGGCCATCGCCAGGTACTGGAAGCTCGCGAAGTTGAGCGCCGTGATGCCGACGCATTCCTGAGGCGAGTCGGCGGTCATGTAGTGCTTGCGCCTGAAGTCCGGCACGAGCCGGAAGATCTGGTCGAACTCCCTGCGCACCGTCTCGATCCGGTCGTTGTCGTCGTGGTCTTCCGGCCGCGGCGCCGGGGCGGGCAGGAGACACTCCCAGGACAGCGGCGCCCGATGGTTCCGATCCAGGTGGAGCAGGGCGTGGAGAATCGTCGTCCCGCTCCGCGGCATTCCCACGATGAAGACCGACGCCCGGATCGACTCATTGGCGATCTCGGGATGCTCGGTGAGGGTCCGCTCGACCTTGGAGCGCGAGTCGGCCGAACGCTGGACGGTGCCCCGCGCGGCCAGCCGTCCGAAGGTGCTCAACCGCGCGTGCGATTCGAGACCGTGGACGAGGCGCTCGAGCCCCTCCCGGAACATGGGATCCTCAACGGCGAATCCGCTGGCCCGCTGCGCCTTCTCCAGAATCCGTTCCGGCTCCAGCGCGAAGGGTTTCAGCCCGCACCGCCGGACCACCGCCCCGACACGGTTGACGGCCTTGAGCCCGACCGGCTGCCGGATCCGAATCGAAGGACTCGCCAAGCTCAGGTCAGCTTCTTCAGCTTGGCGGCAATCGACATGTCGCCCCGGACCTTGATCTTCCCCGACGCTACGGCCATGAAGGGCTTGATCTGCTTGTTCTGCAGCTTGCCGAACGTGTCGATCGACATCCGCACCGTGCAGTCCGACTCAACCTCCTGGCCGGACACCTTCGAGACGACGTTAGCCTCGCCGGTCCCGTCGATCAGCATCTGCTCCTCATCGAGCAGGAACAGCAGTCTCTTCCCGAGCGGATCGATCGCCTCCGCCTTGACGGCCATGTCGGCAACGAACTGGTCGATCGTCATCAAGCCTCCGTTTGGACCGGGCGATCCTAGCCCACGGGCGCCGAGCCGGCTCCGGTTCCGGCTCCGCCTCAGTCCGTCTCGGCCGCAGCAGCCGGGAACGCCTTGAGCACCTCCCGCGTCATGTCCCAGCGGTCGAAGCCTTGCCGGCCCCAGTCGAGGCCGCGGCGGACGATGACGAGGTCGTGGGAGGGGACGATGACGACGAACTGGCCGCGGTTGCCGGCGGTGGAGTAGGCGTCCTTCGGGACGTCGGTGCGGTCGTCGGGGACGAGCCAGAACTGGCCGCCGTAGAAGTTGCCGCGTTCGGCGGTCGAGGGGGCGGGGGTGCGGATGAAGTCGACCCACTCCTCGGAGAGGAGGCGTTGGCCGTTCCAGAGGCCGTTCTGGAGGTAGAGCAAGCCGAAGCGGGCCAGGTCGCGGGCGTTGGTGTAGACCTGACTGCTGAGGATGAAGTCGCCGAAGCGGTCGGTGCTGAGGAGGGTGTTCCGCATCCCGATGGGATCGAGAAGGCGCTTGCGGGGGAACTCGACGTACTTCTTGTCGCTGCCGAGGGCGCGCTTCATCGCGTAGACGGCGAGCAGGGTGTCGTAGTTCTCGTAGTCCCAGTTCGCGCCGGGCTCGCGGATCAGGGCGCGGCGGCGGGCGCCTTCGACGGAGCTGGCGCCGGCCCAGTAGGACATGCCGGAGCCGACGGCGTACTCCTGGCCGTCGTTGTCCACGGTCTGGAGGCCGCTCGACATGTTCAGGGCGTGGCGCAGGGTGATCGCGGAGCGCGGGTCGGTTTCGGGTGCGCCGGCTTCCTCGGGCAGGAAACCGAACCCGAGCGGCTCGTCGGAGGGCCAGCTTGCCGTCGTCGACGAGCATGCCGATCAGGGTCGAGGCGATGCTCTTGGCCGTCGACCAGGTGCGTGTCCGGGTCGTCCTGTCGACGCCGTCGGTGTAGCGCTCGTGGACGATCTTGCCGCGGTGGACGACCAGCAGGCTCAGTGTGACCTGGTAGGGCGACTCGCGGTCGAAGGACCAGTCGGAGGCGGCCTGGAGCGCGGCCGCGTCGACGTCGGGCGGCGGCTTGATCGGACCGGTCTTGTCGCCGTCCGGCCACGGAATCTCTGAGGCAACGCCGGACGGGGGCGACATCTCGATGGCTGGCAGGTCGTCGATGTCGTCCAGGGTCTGATCCGGCGCCAGGACGATGCAGCCGATCCCCTCGCGGAAGGCGGCGCGCATCTTCGGCACGCCGTGGCCGGAGCCGATCGTCACTGCCTTGCGTTCCCGGTCGACCTCGTAGTCGCCGCCTTCGGCCGTTCCGACCGGCTCCGGCAGGAAGGCCAGTTCCTGCGCGAAGACCTGCTCGATCGTCCGGTTCGACGTGAACAGGCCGTTGCACATGAAGATCGCCTGCTGGCCCTGGCGGACCATCTGCCGCTGCGGTTGCCAGTAGTCGTAGGTTGCCTCCTGCCGGCCGGCGGCGGGAAATGCCGTGAGCAGCGCGGAAGCGCTCAGGACGATGGACAAGTGTTTCATCGGTGGCTATCCTCCTGAAGCTCTCAAGATACCAGCGGCCCGCCCCGCCCGCTGCTGGAGGACCGATGGCTGAGCCGCTTGAGAAACAGGTTGCCGGCGCCCCCGACGATGGGCCGCCACCGCAGGCTCACGAGTTTCCAGGGTGCCTGCCGGTGCGGATTCCGGCTGAGCAACTTGACGATTTCGACGGTCGCATCGAGTACTGGGACGCGCGCAACCAGATCGCGATCGTGGCGGAGGCGGCCACCTCGTACCATGAGTACGGCGCCCAGCGCTTCGCTGCCTGCGTGAAGATGATCGCCATGCGGCGGGGTTCGCCGATCGACGTGATCGGCGCTACGTGGCTCGTCGTGCGCGGAGAGGGCGGTGAACGGCTACGACTCCTGGCTGCGGACCAGGTGGCCTATCTGCATCCGGCTGAGACGCGGCCTACAGGACCCGAGATCGAACGGGGCGTGAATGCGCTGCCGGATGTGCTCCTGGAGGTCGACTACAGCACTGACGTGCGCCGCCGGAAGCTCGGCATCTACGAGTCCTGGGGCTTCCCGGAGGTTTGGGTGGATGTCCCCGACGCGAGTTGGCACTATCGCCCGAAGTCTCGCCGATCCGCCCTCACGATCTACGTTCTCGAAGGTGGGCGCTACATCGAAACGCCGTCGAGCCGGGCGTTCCCGGGCTGGACCGCGGAGGCGATTCACCGGGCCCTGAACGAGCACGAGGCTTCGCTTCAAACCGTCGACACGCTTCGCCGTGTCGCGGACACGCTCGCCGCCGCCGAAGGCACCGGCCCCGATGACGATCCTCTCCTGCGACGCGAACGTGCGGAAGGTCGAGCGGAAGGTCGAGCGGAGGGCCGTCAGCAGGAGCGCCTGGAGATCGTTCGCGTCGCTGTGCATGAAGCGCTCGCGGCTCGCGGCCTGGCGCCGCCGCCGGCCCTGGGGGCGTGGTTCGAGCAACTCGATCACATCGCGGATCCCGCGCCGCTCATCCGGTTGGCGTGGGAGTGCCGGGACGCGGACGACTTCCTTCGTCGCGCCCGCGGTCGCGCCTGAGCCTTCGAGCGCCCAGCCAGTAAAGGTTCTGCCGGTCGCCGGGGCCGTCGGCGCGATAGCGGGAAAGCTCGACAAGCGGCAGACCGTCGACCAGGCGACCGACTTCCCGCTCGTTGATCTCGTGACAGTAGCGTCGGGCTCCCGAGTCGGCCGGTCCCCAGCGCAGGAGGTGGTCGCCCGGTTCGAGTTGCTCCCGGTCGACCGCTGGCTCCTCCGACCAGTCGAGTTGGCGACCCTTGAATCGTGGGTCGCCGGTGAATTGCCAGCACGTGACCGCGAGGAGACCGCCGGGCGCGACGGTGGATGCGGCGCGTTGCAGAGCGCGGCGTCGTGAATCGAAGCCTGGGAGATGGTGGAGGATGCCGAAGAGTGCCACGAAGTCGTAGGTCGCGTCGTGGAGCAGGCAGTTCTCGATGTCGTCGATCTGGAACCGGATGTGTCGACGACCGGCGCAGGCGGAGCGGGCGTGCTCGATCAGTTCGTCGCTCAGGTCGATGCCGACGTAGGTGAAGGGCTGGTGGCTGCGGAGTTCGGCGTTGCGCTCCAGGAAGAGGGCGAAGCGGCCGTTGCCGCAGCCGAGGTCGAGGACGCGGAAGGGACCGTCCATGCGCTGTGCCGCGGTCTCGACGACGCTTCGCCAGCCAAGCCAGCCGCCGGGGTGGCGGGTGCGGTCGAAGTCGGTGGCGCTGCGGCTGTAGAAGTCGCGGTTGATCTGGCGGAGGGCGGCTTGGGTTGCGGCGTCCAACCGGCTCTACCCGGAGCCCAGACTCAATCCACCGTCGACGGCGAGGAGGGCGCCTGTGATCCAGTCGTTCTCGGGATCGCAGAGGAAGGCCACGGCGCGGGCGACGTCGTCCGGCTCGCCGATGCGGCCGAGCGGCACCTGGGCGCCGAAGCCGTCGAGGAAACCGGCCGCATCCGCGGGCTCCATCACGGTCTCGAAGATCGGGGTGCGTACGACGCCGGGCAGCACCGCGTTGACGCGAATCCGGTCGCCGGCGAGTTCCGCGGCGAGGCTGCGGGTCAACGCGTCGACGCCGGCCTTGGCTGCGGAGTAGACGGAGCAGTTGGCGAGCGGCGACTGGGTCACCGAGGACGAGATGTTGACGATCGAGGCGCCGTCACGACTTGCGCGGAGGTGGGGGATCGCGGCCCGGGTCGCGAACAGCACGCCCTTCAGGTCGACGTCAACGACGAGGTCGACCGGGTCGGGCTCGGCTGGGCTCGCGTCGGCGAGCGGGCCCGCCCGGTAGACGCCCGCGCAGTTGACCAGGATGTCGAGCCCGTCGAGTTCACGCGCCGCTTCGTGTACGAGTCGACTCGCATCGCCGGCGACGGAAACGTCGCCGCTGACGGCGGTGCAGGCGAGGCCGAGCGCGCGCAGGTCGGCGGCGGCCGCCTCGACCACAGCAGGCCGGCGGCCGCCGAGGGCGACGCTGGCTCCGCCCCAGGCGAGGGCCCTTGCGACCGCGAGTCCGATGCCGCTGCCCCCGCCGGTGACCACGGCCGCTCGGCTTTCGAAACGCCCCGCCGTCGTCGGTTCGATCGCCATCGTTCTTACCCTGCCAGGGTGTGCAGTTGCCTGACCTGGCCGTAGTAGGTTCCCGTCATGGCGGCGACAATAGCCCCGAAACGCGTCGTGTGCTCATCGGACTCCGTGCTGCGGTCGCCTGGCGCTCCTGCCGGGGTGCTCGGTGGAGTGTCCGGTCGATGAACACGGACACGAGCGCGTACCCCTTCGAGCCCGAGGAACACGCCTCAGAGCTCGAGGCGATCATCGGCGCCATCGAACGGGCGCCGCGGTTCGGGGAGCGCGACCTGGAGCACCTGCTTCGCCGGCACCCGAAGGACGGCAGGGGCTTCTTCTCCAAGAGCGAACTGATCCGCGGCTACCGGGCGCTTCGGCCCGGTTCGGCGGCCGAGCACGCGTTCGTCGAACGGGTGCGGATGAAGCCGGTACGGACCCGCAGTGGCGTGGCGCCGGTCACCGTGCTGACCAAGCCGTTCCCCTGCCCCGGCCGCTGCATCTTCTGTCCCAGCGACGTGCGGATGCCGAAGAGCTATCTGTCGTCCGAGCCCGGGGCCCAGCGTGCCGCGGAGCATCAGTTCGACCCGTTCCGGCAGACCCTGTCTCGCCTCCGTTCGTTCCATCACACCGGTCACCCGACGGACAAGATCGAGCTGATCGTGCTCGGCGGCACCTGGTCGAGCTACCCGGAGGCGTACCAGATCTGGTTCATCCTGCGCTGTTTCGAGGCGATGAACCGATTCTCCGCGACCATTGGGCCGGCCGCGCGCGACCCGCTCGCACACTTCGAACCCGAGGTCGATTTCCGCGAACTCGTTCGGACGGTCGAGGGGGCGCTGCTGGCGTCGGGGGAGGCCGCCGGCGACGATCCGGACGCCCACCGGCGCGACTACAACCAGGTCGTCTCCGCCTGGACTTCCGCGCATCCCCGAGTAGCGGACCAGGCCCGGCGGCAGATCGCGAGCTGGGCCGATCTTGAGAGCGCGCAACAGGCGAACGAGACGGCGTCCGCCCGTTGCGTGGGCCTGTCGCTCGAGACCCGTCCGGACCGGCTCGACCGCGACGAGGCCTTGCAGATGCGGCGGCTCGGGGCCACCAAGGTGCAGATCGGTATCCAGAGCATGGACGACGAGGTCCTGGCGCTCAACAGACGCGGCCACGACACCGCACGAACCCGGCGCGCGATCCGGCTGCTGCGCGGCGCGGGGTTCAAGATCCAGGCGCACTGGATGCCGAATCTCCACGGCTCGACACCGGACAGGGACTGCGAGGACTTCGACCGCCTGTTCCGCGATCCTGATCTTCGCCCGGACGAACTCAAGATCTACCCGTGTTCGCTGATCGAGAGTGCCGAACTGATGGCCTACTACCGCCGCGGCGCCTGGCGGCCCTATGACCGCGATGAACTGCTCGACGTGCTCGTGCACAGTCTCAGCGCCACGCCGCGCTATTGCCGGCTGACCCGGGTGATCCGGGACATCCCGGGGACGGACATCGTGACCGGCAACCGGACGACGAACATGCGGCAGGTGGCGGAAGCCGAGGCCCGGGATCGCGGCGTCGTCTGCCGGGACATCCGCGCCCGCGAGATCGGCGGTCGCCCGGTCGATCCGGGCCGACTCCGGATGCGGCGCACCGACTACGAGGCGGGTTCGGGGCGGGAGACGTTCCTCGAGTTCGTGGACGCGGAGGACAGGATCGCCGGGTTCCTCAGGCTGCGGCTGCCGGCGGCGGCCGGGTCGGCCGAGAGTCGCCCGGCGGAGCTGGCCGGCAGAGCGCTCATCCGGGAGGTCCACGTCTACGGCGCGGTGGTCGGCTTCGGCGAGCGAGGCGAGGGCAGGTCGCAGCACGTCGGCCTCGGCCGCCGTCTGATCGCCGAGGCACTGAAGATCGCCGGAGATGCCGGCTTCGAGCGGATGGCGGTCATCTCGTCGGTCGGCACCCGCGAGTACTACAGGGGCCTCGGTTTCACCGACGGCGAGCTGTACCAGCACCGGCCGACGGCGCCGCCGCTCGGGGAGTCCTCGCCGTGAGCGCCCTGACCACCGACCTCTACCAGTTGACGATGGCTCAGGGGTACTGGCAGCACGGTCGCCACCTCGACCGGGCCAGCTTCTACATGTCGATGCGCCGGACTCCGTTCGGCGGCGGCTTCGCCATCGCGGCCGGCCTGGAGCGGATCGTGTCCTTCCTGCAGGGCTTGCGCTTCGAGCCCCAAGACATCGACTACCTGCGTGGCCTTTCGGGCGGCAACGGCGGGAGGCTGTTCGCGCCCGAGTTCCTCGACGCGCTGCCGGCGCTCGATCTCTCCGTTTCCCTTGCCGCGGTTCCGGAAGGCACCGCGGTGTTCGCCCGCGAGCCGCTGCTGCGGGTGGAGGCGCCGCTGCTCGTCGGTCAACTGATCGAGACTCCGATCCTGAACATCATCAACTTCCAGACCCTGGTGGCGACCAAGGCGGCGCGGCTCTGCCATATCGCCGCTCCAGGCCAGCCGGTGCTGGAGTTCGGGCTGCGCCGGGCCCAAGGCTTCGACGGCGCGCTCAGCGCCTGCCGGGCCGCGTACGTCGGCGGCTGTACCGCGACGTCGAACGTGCAGGCGGGTCAGCGGTTCGGCATTCCCGTGCGCGGCACGCATGCCCACAGTTGGGTCCAGGCGTTCGACTCGGAACCCGAGGCGTTCGACGCCTTCGCCGAGACGATGCCGAACAACTGCGTACTCCTGGTCGATACGTACGACGTCGACCGGGGCATCGAGAACGCGATCGCCACCGGGCGGGAACTCGAGCGGCGCGGTCAGCGGCTGCTGGGTATCCGTCTCGATTCGGGCGACCTGCTGCAGCAGAGCCGGATGGCGCGTCGACGGCTGGACGGGGCGGGGCTCGAGGACGTGGCGATCGTGGTCAGCGACAACCTGGACGAGAAGCGAATGATGGAACTGCGGCGGGCCGGCGCCGCGATCGACATCTGGGGGGTCGGCACGTCGCTCGTGACGGCCGCGGGCGCCGGCGCGCTGGGCGGCGTGTACAAGCTGTCGGCGATCAGACGTGCCGGCGACAAGCGGTGGCGGCCGGTGTTCAAGCTCGGCGCCGGCGTCGGCAAGGCGTCGCTGCCGGGACGGCTGCAGGTGCGGCGTTACCGGTTCGGCGGAGGGCTGCTGGAGCGCGACGTGATCTACGCCCGGGACGAGGGGAGCAGTCCGGGGACAGGTTCCAACCCGGAGGGCGGCGACGACCTGCTGAGGCCGGTCCTCGACCGTGGCCGACTGGTGGAACCTCTGCCCACGCTCGAGATCTGCAGGGAGGTGGCGAGGCGCGAGGTCGCCGCCCTGCCCGTCGGTCTGCTCGAACTCGACTGCCACGCACCGGCGCCGGTGGAGGTCGCGCCGGAGCTGCTCGACCTGTGCGACGAGTTGGCCGCGGAGCATCGAGTCTCAGACCGTTCGGAGTGACCGAGGGGGCAACGCCCACCTGAGGCCGAAGTGTCGTGGTTTGAGGCGTTTGCCGGTTTGTCGTTCATAATCCCGCATGGCCGCTCCGGGTGCTCGTGGCGCTGCGCGCCGTTTCGACGACCTGTACGAACACGGGTTCGCGCGCGTTGCCGTCTGCCTGCCGCGGGCTGAAATCGCTGATCCGGCCGCGAATCTGGAGCGCACGCTCGAGTTGGCGCGGCGCGCCGACGAGGCCGGGGCAGCGGCAGCCGTCTTCCCTGAACTCAACCTGAGCGGCTACTCGCTGGACGACCTGTTCCACCAGTCGGCGGTGCTCGATGGCTCGCGGGAGGCGCTGCTCGAACTGGCCGCGGCCTCGGGCGACATGCGGACGGTGCTGATCGCCGGCCTGCCCCTGGTGGCCGACGGCGCGGTTTTCAACGTGGCGGCGGTCGTCCATGGCGGGCGGATCGCCGGGATCGTGCCGAAGATCTATCTGCCGAACTACCGGGAGTACTACGAGAAGCGTTACTTCGCCGCCGCCGAGTCACGCCGATCCGAGGTCGTCTCTCTGGGTGGCGAGGAGGTGCCCTTCGGCGAGGACCTGCTGTTCGACGTAGGACCGACCCCGGGGTTCCGCTTCCACGTCGAGATCTGCGAGGACCTGTGGTCGCCGCTGCCGCCGAGCACCCACGGAGCACTGGCCGGCGCCTCGGTGCTGTTCAACCTGTCGGCGAGCAACGTGACGATCGGCAAGGCGGACTACCGGCGGCTGCTGTGCGCGTCCCAGTCGGGGCGTTCCGTGGCGGCCTACGTCTACGCCGGGGCGGGCGCTGGCGAGTCGACGACGGACCTGGCCTGGGACAGCCACGGTCTTATCTACGAGAACGGCGAACGGCTGGCCGAGTCGGAGCGCTTCAGCGAAGAGGCCCAGATCATCGCCGCCGACCTCGACCTGGAGCGGCTGGCGCAGGAGCGGATCCGCATGTCGACCTTCCGGGACGCGGCGCGCCGGGAGTCGGCCGCCGGGCGGTTCCGGCGGGTCAGCGTCGCGGTGGAGCGTCGGGCCGCCGCGGTGGCGCTCGATCGCGAGATCCCGCGCTTTCCGTACGTGCCGGCGGACAGCGACGAGCGGGACGAGCGCTGCGCCGAAGCGTTCGACATTCAGGTCGCGGGCCTGGTCCAGCGCCTGCGCGCGACCGGCATCGAGAAGGTCGTGATCGGTGTCTCGGGCGGCCTCGATTCGAGCCACGCGCTGATCGTCTGCGTCCGCGCCGTCGACAGGCTCGGCCTGCCGCAGGAGAACATCCTCGCCTACACGCTGCCCGGTTTCGGCACTTCCTCGCGCACCTACGAGAACGCGAAGCGGCTGATGGCGGCGCTCGGTGTCAGCGCGTCGGAGATCGACATCCGGCCGGCCAGCGCGCGGATGCTGGAATCAATCGATCATCCCTACAGCCGGGGCGAGCGCGGCGCGGAGGTCTACGACGCGACCTTCGAGAACGTCCAGGCCGGCGAACGCACGTCCCACCTGTTCCGGTTGGCCAACCTGAACCGCGGCCTCGTCATCGGCACGGGCGATCTCTCCGAGCTCGCTCTCGGCTGGTGCACGTACGGCGTCGGCGACCAGATGGCCCACTACAGCGTGAACTCGTCGGTGCCGAAGACCCTGATCCAGCACCTGATCCGCTGGGAGGTGGAGCGCGGCGAGTTCGGCGCCGAAGCCAGCGAGACCCTGCAGTCGATCGTCGATACGGAGATCTCACCGGAGCTGGTGCCGGCCGTGGAGGGACAGGAGGCGGACAACGGAGAGCCGGCTCAGTCGACCGAGGCGGTCATCGGACCCTTCGAGCTCCAGGACTTCCACCTCTACTACCTGAGCCGGTACGGCTACCGGCCGAGCCGCGTTGCCTGGCTGGCCCACCAGGCCTGGGGAGACCGCGACCGCGGTGCCTGGCTCGACACGATGCCCGAGTCCGACCGCCGGGAGTACTCCCTGGCCGAGATCAAGCAGTGGCTGGAGGTCTTCCTGGTCCGCTTCTTCGGCACCAGCCAGTTCAAGCGCTCGGCGCTGCCGAACGGCCCCAAGGTGGGATCGGGCGGGTCGCTTTCGCCGCGTGGCGACTGGCGGGCGCCGTCGGACGGCGGGCCGGCGGTGTGGGTGGAGGAGCTGAACCGGAACGTGCCGTGAGGGTGCCGGCCGTGGGCCGGCGCACCCAGTCAGCCCCAGTCGGAGGCGTCGTCCTCCGAGCTCGCGATGTGGACGCCGGCTTCCTGCCAGCGTTTCATCGAGGCTTCGACTTCGGGCGTGAAGTCCGCCACGAACTCGCCGCTCTTCTCGGGGTTCGGCACCGCCACCGCCGACATGCAGTCGGCGAGGACGTGGAGTTTGCCGGCCGGCACACCGCGGGTATCCATCTCGGCCAGCAGGTCGTCGACCGTGCTGCGCACGCAGTGGCTGGCCGCCTGACCGGCGACGATCAGGGCGTCGGCTTCGAGCAGCCAGTCGATCAGCGTGTCGTTTCGTGCGTCGAGCTTCTCGCCGTCATGGCGGACAAGGACCTCCGGCGAGAGCACGGAGTAGTACTCGGTCAGGGCGTTCGTGCCCTTGATCAGCATCGGCGTTTCGGACTTGCGGGCGTAGCTGAAGAAGAGCCTCGCCTCCTGCACGGCGCCGACGAGGCCATGTCCCTCGCTGCCGAGGAAGCAGTGCGGCGGCCACAGGTAGAGGCGGTAGCGGCCGGTTGTCTCGAGCCGTCGGCAGTAGTCCAGGGCCTGGCGCCTGAGCCACTTCGCGGTGCCGTCGCCGAACCAGCCGGCCAGGGCGGGGTTGGGAACCGCCTCGCCGGCTTCGACCTCTGAGGCGAGCACTTCCCGGTAGCCGTCGAGCTGCTTGCCCGAGGCGTCGACCCAGAACGAAGAGAAGAAGATCTGTTGCGGTGTGTGGCTGTCGAGGCTCGAGGCAATCTCGGTCAGGCTGCCGAGGTTTCGGTAGATGAAGCGGACCACGCGGTCGGTGTCCTCGACCGCGCCGCGGCCCGAGCGGCCGCCGACGTAGAGCGCGCCCTCGGGCAGGCAGAAGTCGCGCTGCTCGTCGACCAGCAGCAGGATGCGGCGGGTCGTGTCCTCGGTGGCGGCGGGCAGGCTGTGGCGCCGTCGCCATGCGCCTGCTGCCGCCGCGACCCGGTTGGGATCCGGGTTGTAGGACCATTCGCCGGCCTTGTACGGATCGGCATCCGTTCCGGGGCCGCCGGGGAGGGGTAGGAGTGTCATGTGGGTGGACGCTAGCAAGTTGTGGGGGGCTGCGGGCCAGTCCTGGGCCGAGCGTCCCGGGACTGCTGCTACTCTCGCGGCCTTCCCTAGAACGGCCGTGAAGGCCACCGTAAAGCGAACAGGAGCAGGCAAGTGAGCTACGAGTTTCTCCAGGTCGAAAAGAACGATCACGTTTGGGAGGTGACTCTCAACCGACCGGAGCGCATGAACGCGATCCACCCGCCGACGAGCCAGGAGCTCGACTCGGTGTTCAACGACTTCGCGGCCGACGATGACGCCTGGGTGGCGATCCTCACCGGCGCCGGCGACCGGGCGTTCTCCGCCGGCAACGACCTGAAGTACCAGGCCGAGCACGGCAGCAAGACCGTGCGCGCCGGAATGAAAGGTGTGCGCGGCGGCTTCGGCGGCATCACCGCCCGCTTCGACCTGCACAAGCCGATGATCGCGGCGGTCAACGGCTTCGCGCTGGGCGGCGGCTTCGAGCTGGTGCTCGCCTGCGACATCATCCTCGCCTCCGAGAAGGCGACGTTCGGGCTGCCCGAGCCTCGCGTGGGTCTGATGGCGGGCGCGCTGGGCGTGCACCGGCTGCCGCGGCAGATCCCCTACCACCAGGCGATGGGCATGCTGCTCACGGGGCGGCACATCACGCCGCAGGAGGCGAAGGAGCTGGGCATCGTCAATGAGATCTGCGCCCACGACGAACTCCTCGACCGGGCCCGCGCCTGGGCGGCGCAGATCCTGGAGTGCGCGCCGCTGTCCGTCCGTGCGAGCAAGGAGGCGGCGAACAAGGGTCTCGGCATGGCGCTCGAGCAGGCGGCGGGATCGATCTTCCCCTGGACGGCGGCGATGAACACGTCGGAGGACCTGATCGAGGGTCCGAAGGCGTTCGCCGAGAAGCGGCCGCCGAACTGGAAGGGCCGGTAGGCCCGTCGCGTCCGCGCGACTCAGAGAATGGAGATCGAAGGCAAGGTTGCCGTCGTCACCGGCTCGTCGTCGGGCGTCGGCCAGGCGAAGGCGGAGTTGCTGGCGAGCCTGGGGGCGTCCGTTGTCGTCAACTACCACAGCGGCGCCGAGGCCGCCGAGCGGATCGTTGAGGGCATCAAGGGGGCCGGCGGCAAGGCGGTCGCCGTTCAGGCCGACATGCGCAAGGACGCCGACTGCCGGCGTCTGATCGACTCGGCGGTCGACGCGTTCGGCGCCCTGCACATCCTGGTGAACAACGCGGGGATGACCCACTTCATCGCCCACGATGATCTGGAAGGCGTGACCGACGAGGTCTGGGACGACATCCTCGGCGCGAACCTGCGCGGCGTGTTCAACTGCACGCGGGCGGCGGCGACCCACATGAAGGCGGCCGGCGAAGGCGCGGTGGTCAACGTCGCTTCGATCGCCGGCATCGGCGGCGGAGGAAGCAGCATCCCCTATGCGGCGTCGAAGGCCGCGGTCATCGTGATGACGAAGTCCCTGGCGCGCGTGCTCGGACCCGAGATCCGGGTCAACACGATCGCCCCCGGGTTCATCGAGGGGCGCTGGCTGCGCGGCGGACTCGGCGACGAGACCTACGACAAGGCCCAGCAGCGGGTGAGCGCGGGGGCGCCGCTCAGGGGCGTGGCGACTCCCGACACCTGCGCCGACGCGATCCTCGCCCTGATCGAGCGCAACGCGTTCGTGACCGGTCACACGGTGACCGTCGACGGCGGCTGGAGCCTGTAGCCCCGCGAGGCTCTACTCCCGCAGCGTCTCCCGCTCCACCGTCAGCGCCTCGACCCGCTCGCGGTCGACCTCGACGCCGAGCCCGGGGCCGTTCGGGATGTCGACCCAGCCGTTGGCATCCATCGTCCACTCGGGCGAGACGATGTCGCGTGCCCAGTAGCGGTTACTCGGGCTGACATCGCCGGGGATCGTGAAGTTCGGTAGCGAGGCCAGAGCAACGTTGTAGGCGCGGCCGATACCGCTCTCGAGCATCCCGCCGCACCAGACCGGGATGTCGTTCGCCGCGCAGAGGTCGTGGATGGCCTTCGAGGCCGTGAAGCCGGCGACCCGGCCCGGCTTGATGTTGATGATCCGGCCGGCTCGGAGGCGGATCATGTCCTCGGCGCGGGAGATGTTCGTGATCGATTCGTCGAGGCAGACCGGCGTCCGCATGCGGCGCTGGAGTTCCGCGTGGCGGGCGACGTCGTCCCAGGCCAGGGGCTGTTCGACCATCACGAGGTCGAAGTCGTCGAGCCGGAGCAGGTGGTCCGTGTCGTCGAGGGTGTAGGCGTTGTTCGCGTCGGCCATCAGCGGTGCGTCGGGGCCGAGCCGGTCGCGGACCGCCCGCAGGTACGGCAGATCCTGGCCGGGCTTGATCTTCAGCTTGATCTTTCGGTAGCCCTCGGCCAGCGCCTTCTCGGCCTTGTCGGCGAGTTCCTCGGGCGAGTTCTGAATGCCGATCGAAATGCCGGTGCGGATCCGCTTGCGCGTACCGCCGAGCAGGGACGAGAGACTGCGCCCGGCCTTCGTCGCCGCCAGCGCCCAGGCGCCCATCTCGATCGCCGCTTGCGCCATCTCGTGGCCGCGGAGGTCCTCGGACAGCGCGGCCGACACCTCCTGCGGTGTCTCGAAGCGCCGGCCGAGCACGCGCGGCGCCAGCCATTCGCGGATCGCCAGCGTCGCCGTGTCGATGCTCTCCGGCGAGTAGTTCGGGAAGTCGCCGGCGACGCACTCGGACCAGGTCGAGGCCCCGTCCGCGTCGATGATCTCCAGAAGCAGGGTGCGCCGCGTCGTCGTGACGCCCGACGAGATGCGGAACGGCTCGACCAGGGGCAGCCGGATCTCCCGCAGGGTGATCGTCTCGATCTGTAAACTCACTTCGCTTCCGTCCGTTCCAGCCGATAGTAGTAGCGACGCTCCGGACCACTGGGTGCGCCGGCCTGCCATCCGCGCGCCCGATGACGGGCGCGGGGACTGGTTCGCGGGTGGCGCGGGACCGCGCCACCCGGGTTCTGGCCGGCTTCCGGTTCCGCTCCCTGGCCCCGCCAGGTGAACCCCGTCACCTCATAACCCGCCCCCAGGTGCTCCTGGAACTGCGCCCGGGTCCTCCGCCGCCAGTCGAAGGCTTCCTCCGGCGAGGCGCGCAAGATGGCGCCAATGTTCGGCGGCACCTCCACCCAAACCGTCTCCGGCAGAGACTCGTCCACCGAAAAGGGAGGCGCGGCCCGCGTCGGCGTGGCAGCCGGCGCTCCGTTGATCAGCCAGTCGACACGGGAACTCGCAATCGCCCAGGCGACGACGAAGCGGTCCGTGCCGAGCCCGCTGTGCAGCACGCTGCCCGTATCCTCGCCGTACATGTTCTCCACGTACTCGACCGGCAGCGCGCCGAGCCGGTTCAGATTCAGGTTCGCGTTGCGGGCGACCAAGGGGTCGTAGGTCCAGTAGACCGTCTCGACGCCGAGCGGCAGGAGCAGCTCGCGTTGGAACACCTTGAGTTCGCGCCCGAGGCCGAGGCCCCGCGCCTCGCGCGTCACCGCGAGCATGTGAGACCAGTGCGCCCGCCGCCCGTAGCGGAAACCGCTCAGGCCGTAGAGGAAGCCGAGCATCCGGTCGTCCTCGTCGAAGGCGCCGACGAGGACGCCGCCCATCTTCTGCGAGATCATCAGGATGGCGTGCGGCACCGTGTCCTCGAAGCGATCGCCCCAAGTCTGACGCTGCAGGTCGACCGCCGCTTCGTAGTCCGGCTCCGAGACCAGGTCGCGCAACTCGACGCCAGAGGCTAGCTGCTTGCGCATGGTGAGGGATGGTACAGCGGTACGCGCCGAGGCGATGTGCTTGGGTGTCGCCGCGGCCGGTAGCGCGGGTTGAGCCTGGGTCGGCGTCACTCAGCCAGATCCCGTGCTTCGGGAGACAGATTCCGTCCTTGTCAGTGAGGGGCAAGGCTGACGCTGGTCAGGACGATGCCCCTCTCGGAAGCCCTGCCGGCTCGAACGGCAGGATCGTTGAACCCAGAAGGAAAGGAACAGGAGATATGAAGAAGACTCTCCCCTGCTTGCTTGGAATGCTCGCCTTGGTAGTGAGTCCGTGGGCTGCCTTCGCCATTGGCAACTCTTCCCCCGTTGAGGTGGAAGCGGTATCCGACATGGGCCTCCAGACGATCGAGGGCGGACTGACGGAAAAGCAGTTCGGTTGCGGGATGGCCGTGGCTGGTCTCATCATTGGAACGGCCACCCTGGGGCCAGGCTATCTCGCGGCGTTCGGTTTGTCGCTCACGTTTCATGCCGGGCTCTTTGCGTGCTTCTAGCAGCCCGGGGTGAAAGTGGGTTTACTGGTGTGAGGGAGGCGTTCTTGCGGTGCTCGTTCGGCGTTGCGGGTCATGCGCACGGGAGCGTGGCGAGTTCGGATCGCCGGGGATTCGTTGCG
>LXNI01000761.1_pt1 | contig 34637 bp, 25 predicted proteins | sample 809091 | NCBI WGS metagenome assembly LXNI01 (sample SAMN04870527, study PRJNA318959) | sponge metagenome | biome: 01000161; feature: marine sponge reef; material: water | host: Sarcotragus foetidus | place: Greece: Milos, Mediterranean Sea | collected 2013-05-29 | depth 5-7 m
GTCGGCGTGCGGGCGGGCACCGAGGCGGGCGGTCGGCACCGAACGTCGCGGTGAGTCAGGCGCGCAGCTTCTCGGCGACCCGGAAGGCCAGATCCAGCGACTGCCGCGCGTTCAGGCGGGGGTCGCACATCGTCTCGTAGCGAATCGGCAGGTCGTCGTGGCCGAGATCCTCGGATCCGCCGAGGCACTCGGTCACGTCGTCGCCGGTGAGTTCCACGTGCAGGCCGCCCGGCCAGGTGCCTTCGGCCCGGTGCACGGCGAAGAAGCCGTCGATCTCGGCGCAGATGTCGTCGAAGTGGCGCGTCTTGTGTCCGCTGCTCGAGGAGGTGAAGGTGTTGCCGTGCATGGGGTCGCAGGTCCACACAACCGGATGGCCGGCGTCGCTGATGGCCCGCACCAGCCCTGGAAGCACGTCGGTGATCTTCTGAGCGCCCATCCGGGTGATCAGCGTCAGGCGGCCCGCACGGCGCTCCGGGTTGAGCGCCTCGCACAGCTCCAGCGCCTCAGCGGCCGTGACGGTGGGTCCCAGCTTGCAGCCCAGCGGGTTGCGGACGCCGCGCAGGAACTCGACGTGCGCGCCGTCGAGTTGGCGGGTGCGCTCGCCGATCCAGAGCATGTGGGCCGAGCAGTCGTAGGGCTCGCCGGTGAGGGAGTCGCGGCGCGTCAGCGCCTCCTCATACGGGAGGATCAGGGCCTCGTGGCTGGTGAAGAAGTCCACAGTGTTCAGCGCCACGTGGTCGCTGCTGCCGATGCCGCAGGCGGCCATGAAGCGCAGGGCGGCGGCGATGCCGCCCGCCAGCTCCTCGTAGCGCTGCCCGGCAGGGGAGGAGGCCACGAACTCCTGGTTCCAGGCGTGGACCCGGCCCAGATCGGCGAAGCCGCCCTTGGTGAAGGAGCGCAGCAGGTTCAGCGTGGAGGCCGAGGCGTGGTAGGCGGTGAGCAGCCGGTTGGCGTCGGCCACCCGCGCTGAGGCGGAGAAGGTGATGTCGTTCACCATGTGCCCGCGGAACGAGGGCAGCGTCTCGTCCTGCACCACTTCGTTGGGGCTCGAGCGGGGCTTGGCGAACTGCCCGGCGATCCGCCCGACCTTGGTGACCGGCACGCCGGCGGAGTAGGTGAGGACCACGGCCATCTGCAGGATGACGCGCAGCTTGTCCCGGATGCTGTCCGCCGACAGGGCGTCGAAGGACTCGGCGCAGTCGCCGGCCTGCAGCAGGAACGCCCGGCCGGCGGCGACGTCGCTCAGCTTCGCGGTGAGGTTGCGCGCCTCACCGGCGAAGACCAGCGGCGGGAAGCCCGCCAGGACTTTGAGGACCCGCTCCAGGTCGGCGGCATCGGGCCAGACCGGCTGCTGCTGGGCCGGAAACTGCCGCCAGCTCTCCCGGGACCAGGGCTTCGCGGCCATGGTGCGCGCCGGCTCAGGCGGCGTCGGTGCGCTCGACAGCCCGCTCGCGCACCACGTTGACGGCGCGCTTGACGAGTCGCCGGGCGGCCTCTGCGGTGACCCCCAACTCCTCACCGACCTCGCGGTAGCTCCGCTTCCGGCCGTCCTGCAGCCCGAAGCGCTGCTCGACCGCGTAGCGGGCGCGCTCGTCGAGGACCGACAGCAGGTCGGTGACCATCTCGTTGTCGGCGAACGCCATCACCATCTGCTCCGGCCCGGGGTTGACGTCGGCGATCAGATCGATCAACTCGTTGCTGTCGTCGTCGCCGATGGTCCGGTCGAGGGATGTCGGGGTGGTGAGCCGGTGCAGGCGAGCGTGCTCCTCATCCAGCTCGTCGCCGTTGCCCGAGACCTGGCGCAGCGCCGCCCGCAGGCTTGCCGAGCGGTCGCCCGGCAGGCGCACGAGGCTGGCCTTCTGGTCGAGTGCCCGGCCGATGGCCTGGCGGATCCAGAAGGTGGCGTAGGTGGAGAACTTGAACCCCTTGCGCCAATCGAACTTGTCCACGGCGTGCTCGAGTCCGAGGTTGCCCTCCTGGATCAGGTCGAGCAGCTCCATGCCCGGGGGGAGGGGATAGCGCCGCGCCACGCTGACCACGAGGCGGAGGTTGGAGCGGATGAACCGGTCCTTGGCGGCGGCCGCAGCCGCGATCTCGCGGTCGAGGCGCCGGGCCCGCTCGCCGGCGGCCTTGTGTTCGGCGGCGACGCGGCCGCGCTCGATGATCTGCGAGAGCTCGCGCTCGTCGGCGGCGGTGAGCAACGGCACCACGCCGATCTCGTTGAGGTACTGGCCAACTGAATCACTCATTGTCTTCTTCGTCTCTGCTTCTTCGTCTCTGCTTCGTTTGGTTTCCCACATCGCCGCGCGGCCTTCGGCGGCCACCGGTGCGATCCCCGTGGGTTCGATCTGAATCGACTTGTTCCAACAACTCCTGGGGCTGTCTTGTTCCCGCCCCCTGACGTCTGGCGATCCGAGCTTGTGACAGATTTCACAGGTTCCGGACGGCCCTGCGGGCGACCATTGGCATCGGCCGCTGCAGGAGGAACTCAACCAGGTTTGCCAGAATCCGGTCAAGACCGAACAAGGGGCTGTTTGCTTGCAGATTTCCTTGCTTTTCCTGCCGTCTGGCCCCAGCAAGGGGCTGCACGGCACGCGCGGGAACGCCACAGGCACTGGCGACTCTAGCGCACCGAGACCGTCAGGTCCAGTCGGCCGGGCGGTAGGTTCGCACGATGGAGGGTTCATCGAGCGCGGCGGTGGCTGGGCCCGAGCGGCTCGGTGTCTTCGGCGGGACCTTCGATCCGCCCCACATCGGCCACCTGGCCGCGGCGGAGGCGGCACGCTGGTCGCTGGGCTTGCACCGCGTGCTCTTCGTGGTCGCCAACGCGCCCTGGCAGAAGATCAGCGACCAGCCGGTGAGCCCGGCGGACGACCGCCTGGCGCTCGTGCGCGCCGCGGTGAGGGACCTCGAAGGGTTCGAGGTCTCGACGCTGGAGACCGATCGGGGCGGGGAGTCGTCCACGGCCGAGACGCTGACCGAGCTGGCCGACGAATCACGGGAGTTGTTCCTCGTCGTCGGCAGCGACCTCGCCGGTTCTCTCGACACCTGGCGGCGCCCCGCGGTCATCCGCTCCCTGGCGACGGTCGCGGTGGTGGCGCGGCTGGGGGCCGCCGGACCTGGCGTGCCGCCGCCCGGTTGGCGCTGGGTCCCGGTGGACGGCCCGGGCATCGAGGTCTCCAGCACGCACGTGCGGCGCTGGTTGGCGGAGGGCCACCCGCTCGGCAGCGTCCTGTCGCGGCCGGTGGCGGCCGAGATCGAGCGTCGGGGGCTCTATCGCTGAGCGGCGCCGCCGGCGCTGACCCAACCCCGGGCGCCGAGCGATCTACACTGGCCGGAGTGCGGAACGGCAGGGACCGAAGCGACCTCATCTCCTGGGCGACTGCCGGGGCGCGGACGGCACACGAGCACTTCGGCCGCGACACGCTCATCATCGATGTGGCCGAGGTCCTGTCGATCTGTGATTTCTTCGTCATCACCAGCGGCGCCAACCCACGGCAGATAAAGGCCATCTGCGAAGAGGTCGCCGCGGGCGTGCGCGCCGCCGGGGGGCCCGCACCACTGTCGGTGGAAGGTCTCGAGGCGCGCTCGTGGGTGCTGATGGACTTCGGCGATTTCGTTGTGCACGTCTTCGGCGAGCAGGATCGTGAGTACTACCAGCTCGAACGCCTCTGGGGCGACTGTCCCCGGCTCCCCTGGGAACTCGGACTCGTGGCCGAGGCGGGCTGAGGGTTCCGACGCGCGGGGGCGTGAAGGGCCGCCCCGGCTAATCAGGCGCCCCGGCTAATCCGACTCATCGAGCACCGCCACGGTCTGCTGGCGCAGCCAGTGGTCCGCCAGCACCAGGCAGACCATCGCCTCGACCATGGGGACGGCGCGGGGCAGCACGCAGGGGTCGTGCCGGCCGCGGGCCGCTAGGACGACCGGCTGTCCGGAGCGGTCCACGGTGCGCTGGGCAGAGGCGATCGTGGCCGTCGGCTTGAAGGCGGCGCGCACGACGATGTCCTCGCCGTTGGAGATCCCGCCCTGCACGCCGCCGGAGCGATTGGAGGCCGTGCGCGGCCGGCCGTCGGGGCCCGGCACGAAGGGGTCGTTGTGCTGAATCCCCGTCATCGTCGTTCCGGCGAAGCCACTGCCGATCTCGAAGCCCTTGGCGGCCGGCAGCGACAGCAGCGCTTTGGCGAGGTCGGCTTCCAGCTTGTCGAACACCGGGTCGCCCAGTCCCGGCGGCACGCGGCGTGCCACGCAGGCCACGACGCCGCCCAGCGAGTCACCGCGCCGGCGCGCCTCGCTGATCGCCGCGCTCATCGCCTCGGCCGCTTCGGGGTCACCGCAGCGGACCGGCGACGCCTCGACCGCCTCCCGCTCGACGGTGCTCGAGTCAGCGGTGGCCCGGATCTCGTGGACCTGCGCCACCCAGGCGACCACCTCGATCCCGCATGCGGCGGCCAGCAGGCGGCGGGCCACGGCGCCCCCCGCCACACGGGCAGCGGTCTCGCGGGCGCTGGCGCGCCCCCCGCCCTGCCAGTTCCGGATGCCGTACTTGGCCTCGGTCACGTAGTCGGCGTGGGAGGGGCGGTACACGTCGCGCAGGTGCTCGTAGGCCTCGGGGCGGGCGTCGGTGTTGGGGATGAGCATCCCGATGGGGGTGCCGAGCGTGCGCCCCTCGAAGATTCCCGACAGGATCTGCACCCGATCGGCCTCGTCGCGCTGGGTGGTGAGGCGGCTCTGGCCGGGGCGGCGGCGGTCCAGGTCCACCTGAATGTGCTCGGGGCTCAGCGCCAGCCGGGGCGGGCACCCCTCCACGCTGACGCCGACGGCCCCGCCGTGGGACTCCCCGAAGGTGCTGATCCGGAAGGTGTGGCCCCAGGTGCTGCCCATCGCCTCTACGTTAGGTCGCTGGCAGGCCGCCGCCGGCGGTCAACCCCTCGGAGTCCCCGCCGCCCCGGCGGCTGGCTGGCCCGCTCACGCCAGCAGCCCCAGCAGGGCCTGCTCGACGACCTCGCTGAGCGCCGGATGGATGTAGAGCTGCCCGGACGCGATCTGCGTCACGCTCAGGTCGAAGGCCATGGCCTGCACGAGTTGCTGCAGCAGCACCGCCGCGTCGGGCCCGCAGATGTGCGCACCCAGCAGACGGTCCGCGGCCGGGTCGGACAGCACCTTGCAGAAGCTTGCGGTGTCCTCCATGGCCCACCCGTAGGCGGTGTCGCCGTAGGGCCGCAGCGAACGGCGGAAAGGTCGGCCGGCGGCGACTAGCTCCTGCTCGGTGAGACCCACCGAGGCCACCTGCGGCGAGGCGAAGACGGCGTGGGGGACCGGCCCGAGCGCCAGCGGTCGCAGGTCTTCGGGGTGCGCCAGATTGTGGGCCACCGCCTGCGCCTCGGCGTTGGCCACGTGCTTCAACTGGTTCGGGTTGCAGATGTCCCCCAGTGCCCAGACCCCGTCGGCGGTCGTGCGGCCGTAGCGGTCCACGACCACGTAGCCGGCCTCGTCGAGTGCCACGCCGGCGGCGGCGACGTGCAGTTCGTCGCCGTTGGGGACCCTCCCGGCGGCCACTAGCAGCACGTCGGCGCTCAGGGTCTCGGTGCCGGAGGCGTGGCGAACGTCCAGCGAGACCTCTCCGCCGCCAGCGCGCGCGGCGGCGACCGGCTGCGCGTCGGTGATCACCCTGAAGCGCTTCCGGTAGGCGGCGGTGAAGGCCTCGCTCACGTCGAGGTCCTCGGCCCGCAGCAGGCGCGGGCCGCGGTTCAGGATGGTCACCTCGCTGCCGGCTGCGTCGAAGACGTGCGCCAGCTCCGCGGCGATGTAGCCGCCGCCCCAGATCAGCAGCCTGTCGGGAGGCTCGGGCAGGCGCATGACGTCATCGGAGGTGTGGTAGGGCACCGAGCTGAGGTCCGGATGCGGCGGGATGAAGGGCCGTGCCCCTGCGGCCAGCACCACGGCGTCGCCGGTGATCTCCGCGCCGGCCGCCTCGAGGCGGCGCGGCCCACAGAACCGGGCCTGACCCTTGTACACGGCGACGTTCTCCAGCCCCCGGCGATACTCCTCGCCGGCCGCCGCGATCGGGTCGATGCGGCCGAACACCCGCTGGGTGACCTCGGCCCAATGGACTTCTGGCGCATGCGGGGTGACGCCGAGCCGACCGGCGCGGCGCGCCGTCTCGACCACGTCGGCCACGTGCACCAGCATCTTGGAGGGAATGCAGCCCCGGTTCAGGCAGGTCCCGCCGAAGTCGGCGCGCTCCACGACGGCCACCCGCCGCTCCTCCAGTTCGGGGATCAGCAGCGAGTTGCCCGAGCCCGCCCCGACGATGACGAGATCGAAGTGCTCCACGGCCAGAACCCTACGCCGACCCTCCCGAACCCGGTCCGACCCCGATGGGCCGGCGACGCCAGGAGAGGCCGGGAATCCCGGGCGCTTGGCCCCCGGTGGAGCGCCTCGGTAGTCTCCGCTGCATCGTCGGGAGCGTCGCCGGACCGCGGCGCCCGCGGCGGGCACGCTGAAGCGAACTGAACGAAGGGGTGTCGGTGAAGACCTACCCGACCGAACGCATCCGCAACGTGGCGCTCGTGGGCGCCGGCGGCGCAGGCAAGACCATGCTGGCCGAGGCCATGCTGTTCCGAGCCGGCGCAATCGACCGCATGGGCGGCATCGAGTCGCAGAACACGGTCTGCGATCACGAGCCGGAAGAGCGGGACGCCGGCAGCTCGCAGGTCATGGCGCTGGCCTCCTTCGAGTGGAACGACCACAAGATCAACCTCCTGGACACGCCGGGATCGTTCGACTTCGCCGGCGAGCAGTGGGCGGCGATGGCGGTGGCCGATCTGCTGGTGATGGTCGTCGACGCCACCGCGGGAGTGGACCACGCGGTGACCATTGCCTGGCGGCGCGCGGCGGAGGCGGGCATCCCGCGACTGATCTTCGTCAACAAACTGGACCGCGAGTTCGTCTCGTTCGACTCGGTGCTGGCCCAACTGCAAGAGATATTCGACAGCGGTGTGGCCCCGCTCGAGTTGCCCATCTCCGAGGGCCCGGACTTCTGCGGTGTGGCCGACCTGCTGAGCGACGACGCCTGGCTCTACGAGGGCACGGCGATCACCGAGACGCCCATCCCCACCGAGATGGCTGATCGCGTCGAGGAGGTCCGCGAGTCGCTCATCGAGGGCATCGTCGTGGCCGATGACGACCTGCTGGAGCGCTATCTGGAAGGCGACGTTCCCTCGACGGAGGAACTGGAACAGACACTCGGGCAGGGAGTCGCCGATGCTGCGGTGTTCCCGGTCATCTGCGGTTCCGCCACGACGCCGATCGGCGTGGACCGGCTCTGCAACTACATCTGCGGCATCGGCCCGTCGCCGCTGGCGGCGCGCCCCATGCACGACACCGCAGGCGAGCCCGTACCCCTGTCCGCCGACGCCTCGCCGGTCTTGCTGGTCTTCAAGACCACCGTCGACCCGTACCTCGGCACCGTCTCGGTGTTCAGGGTGGCGACGGGCACTCTGGTCGCCGACACGAACCTGGTGAACTCCCGCACGGGCGACAACGAGCGGGTTCGCACACTCGTGACGCTTCGCGGGGCGAGCAGCGAGCCGGCCACCGAACTGGCCGCCGGCGACATCGCAGCGGTCGCCAAGCTCGCCGACACCACCACCGGCGACACCCTCGGAGACGGATCGACGGAGCTCGCGCCACCGCCGTGCCCCGAGCCGATGCTGTCGTTCGCGGTGGTGCCGCGCAGCAAGGCCGACGAGGAGAAGCTCTCCAACGCGCTGCGGCGACTCTGCGGCGAGGACCCGTCGCTGCGCGTGACTCGTCCGGTCGAGACTCGCCAGACGTTGCTGTCGGGGCTGGGGGACATGCACCTGCGCACGGCTCTGAAGCGCACCGAGCGCAAGTTCAACGTGGGTGTGGACCTCGAGGACCTGCGGATCCCGTTCCGGGAGACGATCACCGTCAAAGCAGCCGCCGAGGGCAAGCACAAGAAGCAGACCGGGGGCCACGGCCAGTTCGGCATCGCCCACGTGCGCATCGAGCCGCTACCCCGGGGATCAGGGTTCGAGTTCTCCGATGAGATCACCGGTGGGGTGATCCCCCGGCAGTACATCTCGGCGGTCGAGGCCGGGATCCGCGAGGCCATGGAGAACGGCGGCAAGCACGGGTATCCGGTCGTCGACCTGCGCGCCACCGTCTACGACGGCAAGTACCACTCGGTGGATTCCTCGGAGATGAGCTTCAAGATGGCCGGGCGGCTGGCCTTCAACGCGGCGCTGAGCGAAGCCCGCCCGGTGGTGCTGGAACCCGTCTCCCTAGTAGACGTGCGCGTCCCCGGCGAGTGCCTCGGGGACGTCATCGGCGACCTCTCCTCACGCCGGGCGATCGTGCAGGGAACCGACACCGGCAACCACGGCGAGCAGCACGTCCGCGCCCTGGTGCCGGAATCCGAGTTGGTGCGCTACGCCATCGATCTGCGGTCCATCACCGGGGGGCGCGGCGCTTTCACCGCCGGCCACGACCACTACGCGGTGCTGCCGGGCGCCCCGAGCTGATCGCTAGACGCTCGGTCCACGGTGTCCACGTTGGAGTCGAGCGCCCGCAAGCCGTCCCAGCGACAGATGACGTACACGAGGTACAGCGCCAGGGCGATTCCGTTGACGCTGAACACGAGGCGCAGGCCCAGATGGTCGCCGAGCCAGCCCCCCACTAGGGCGCCCGTCGGCCAGCCGCCGAAGATGCCCACCACGTAGAGCGACATGGTCCGGCCGCGCATCGCCTCGGCCACCTGGGACTGGACCGCCGAATTCAGGGAGATGGCGATGCAGACGTGCGCCACCCCGCTGAGGAAGTACCCGGCCAGACCGACCGGGTAGCCGGTCGTCGCCACCGCCAGCAGCGAGGCCGACGCGTAGAGGGCCAGGCCCAAGCGGGCCAGCGCCGAGCGGTCGAAGCGGTCTCCGTAGCCGATGATCAGCGCCGAGCCGACCACGGAGCCGACTCCGGCGGCCGTGATCAGCCCCGCCAGCCCGGTCTCGCCCACGCCGTAGTCATCGCTGGCCAGTCCGGCCGCGAGGTGCAGCAGCGCGCCGCCGAAATAGGCCATGACGAAGCCCGTGAGTATCGCCTGCCGCAGCGATGGACGGCGCCGGACATAGGCGACGCCGTCGGCGAGGAAGGCGCGAATCCGCTGGGGGGCCGGTGCTGCCACCTTGCGTGGTCGCATCGTTGTGATCACGACCATCAGGAGCCCGTAGGTGACGGCGTTGGTTATGAAGACGGCGCCGGGGCCGACCAGCGCCAGCAGTCCCGCCCCCGTGAGCGGTCCGATGGCGCGCGAGGCCGTGAACTGCGCGGAGTTGAGGCGGATCGCCGAGAGGAGGCTCGAGCTGGGCACGAGCAGCGGCACCAGGGCCAGCCAGCTGGACGCCTGGATCCCCACGGCGACCCCGATGACGAGGTTCAGCCCGATGATGCGCCACGGCGTGAGTTGGCCCGTCGCATGTAGTGCCGCGAAGCCCGCGCAGGCCGCGGTGTTGACGACCAGCGTGACGATCATCACCTTCTGGCGGGCGAACCTGTCGGCCACCACTCCGGCGACGGGGGCCAGGAACACGGCGGGGATCAGCATCGTGAACGCCGCCGCCCCGACCCAGGTGTTGGAGCCGGTCATGTCGAAGACGAGGAACGGGACGGCGAACTGCTGCATCCAGTTGGCGGCGTTGGAGATGAGGGCCGCCCACCAGAAGAAGGCGAAGTCCCGGTGCTGCAGCGCCCCGAGAGCGGCGGAGGTCGTTCGCTGCGGGGCCTTCACACTCAGCGAGCCTAGGTGGGGCGCTCGCGAGGGGGACCGGACCCTGCTCGGAGCGGGCCGGGGAATATGCTCTGTCGGGTGAGTGGGTTCTCGAGGCTCCTGAGGTCCGTGCCCCGCCGGCGCATCTCTCGCCGCCTCCTAGGCGGCGCTCTCGTCGCCGCGACCCTGGCCGCGGTGCTGCTGGCCGTCGGTTCGTCGCCTGCGGCCGCCCACACCCGGCTGCTGGAGACGGTCCCCGAGAACCGCACAGTCGCTGAATCGCCTCCCGAGCGGCTGAGGTTGGTCTTCGCCGAGGCCGTCGATCCCCGTACGGTCCACCTCGACGTGATCGCCGCCGACGGCGGCCTCGTGGGGGGCGCCGTGCTGGCGACCCCGAGCGGCGCCGACCGGGCCGTCATCGAGTTCTCCCTTCCCCCGCTCGACGACGGCGTGTACGGGCTCTCCTGGATCACCGTCGGACCCGACGGCCACAGGGTGGCCGGGGAGGTCGTCGTCGGTGTGGGGGCAGTCGACGGCACCCGCGTGCAGGAGGCGCGTTTCAGCGAGACACCGCTGGTCGAACGTGTCCTGAGCGTCGCCGCCGTCCTGGCCCGCTACCTCTGGTACTTCGGCCTCGCAGCCGTGGCCGGGTCGATGCTCGTGCTCGCCTGGAGTCTCCGCCGGGGGGCCGGATCGCCGGCGAAGGAGATCCTCGCCCGCCGGGCCCGGCAGGGGTTGGTGCGGGGTTCGTTGCTGCTGCACGTCGGCATCCTCGTGCGCGCCGGCGCCACCATCACCCTCGTCACCCGCGGCTACCGCAGCGGATCGCTGAGCGAGGACCTGCGACTGGCCCTTGTGGACGGCATGGGTCTGACGCTGCTGCTGGCAGCGGTGGGCGCCGGCGCCCTGCTGGTGTGGGCGCCCCGGCTGAGCCGGGCACGCTCGGGGTGGACGCTGCTGCAGGCAGGCCTGGGCCTCATGGCCCTCGTGGCGATCGGGTCGGCGACCTCGCACACCGCCGTGCTCTCCGAGGATCCCTTCGGCATCTGGGTGTCCACGCTGCACCTGACCGCCGCCGCCCTGTGGCTCGGGCCGCTGCTCGTCGTGGGCTGGGCCACCGCCTCGGGCCGCTGGCGGGCCCGGCCGGCGGCGGAACGGGCGGCGACGCTGCGGGAACTCTTCGGCCGCTTCGGCCCCGTGGCCGTCGGCGCCTTCGCCGTGCTCGTGGTGACCGGCGCGCGCTCGACCTGGCTCCTGGCAGGCTCGGAGCTGCTCTCGGGCTCGAGCTACACCACCGCCCTCATCGTCAAGCTGGCCCTGCTGGCGATTGTGGTCCTGCCCCTCGGCACGTACCACGACCGGCGCCTCGGCTTGCTGGCCCGCCGCCGGCCGGAGGCGGACTCCCGTGCTGCCCCGGTTCGCTCGCTGCGCTGGGAGGCCGGGGCCCTGGCGTCGGTCTTAGTCGTGGCGGCCGTGCTGGCAGGGCTGAATCCCGTCGTCTTCGGCTCGGGCGGGGGAGGGGACCGCGCCGAGGTCGCGGCGGTCGGCGGCGCCGCCGCGGCGGAAGCCGCCGATCCGCTCGCGCTGCTGTCCGACGCCCCGCCGGAGAGCCTCGAGGAGTGCCGCACCCGCACGGTGGGCAAGCCCAACTGCTATCGGGACTACTTCGCGGAGGTGATGCGCACCGAGGGGGCGGACGTGGCCGTGGCGGAGATCGACGCCCTCTCCGAGTCCGACGAGTACATCGCCCGAGACTGCCACCAGGTGGTACACGACCTGGGCAACGACGCCGCCGAGCACTACGGCGACGTGGGCATCGCGCTCACCTACGAGGGATCGCCGTGCTGGTCGGGCTACTACCACGGCGTGGTGGAGTACGCCATCTCGCAGTTCAGCGGCACCGAGCTGTTCGACGAGATGCCGAACATCTGCACGACCGCGGCGCAGGTGGAGTACTCCTTCACCCACTACAACTGCGTGCACGGGCTCGGCCACGGGGTGATGCTGAACCTCGACGGCGACCTGTTCGGCTCCATCCCGTACTGCGAGACGCTGCCGGACCGCTGGGAGCTCAGCTCCTGCGTGGGCGGCGCCCTCATGGAGAACGTCGTGTCGGCCCAACAGGGCATCCAGACCGACCTGCGCACCGACGACCTCATCTACCCGTGCAACGTGATCGGGGCGGACTACGTCGACGAGTGCTTCGCCATGCAGACCTCCTGGATGCTCTACAACCTCGGCTACGAGGACGAGAACTTCGGCGAGGCGTTCGCCATCTGCGACACCGTCGGAGAGGACATGGTCGACAACTGCTACCGCAGCATGGGACGCGACATCAGCGGCTCCTCCCTGCTGGAGGTGAGCCGGATCGTGCGGCTCTGCTCGCTCGGCGATCCCGCCTACCAGGAGGAGTGCTTCGTGGGCGCCTCGTTGAACGCGGTCTACAACGACCACGGCACGGCGATGGCGACGGCGCTCTGCGAGGCGATCCCGGCCCGCATGCAGGACGCCTGCTACGCGGCGCGCGACCGGGCGGCGGGCACCTTCTGAGCCAGCCGCCTCAGAGGGCCGCCAGCAACCGCTTCACGATCGCCTCGATCGGCGGTCCCGGGGCCGCCGTGAGGCTCTCCAGGGTGAACATGATGGCGGTGTCCCCCTCCCGCCGGTACACCTCCGCGAGGAGTTGGGCGGGCGGCGCGCCGGGGGCCTCGACGAGGATCTGCAAACTCAGCGTCTCCGGGTCGACGCCGCTGAGACTGCCCACCGCCGGAGCCGCCGCCCGGAGCCGCCCGAAGACCTCCTCGGGCGAGCGCCGCCCCACGACCGCGCCGGCCGTGCCCGCTCCGCCGGCGTGCTCCGCCGCGGCGCGTCGCTTCGGCTCGGCGGGCGCGGCGCGGCGCGCCGCCGGCGGCGCCGGGGCACTCCTCGGCGCCGGGAGCGGGCGGCGGCCGCCGCCGGTGGCCTCCCGCAGCACGGCGTAGGCGGTGGTCAGGCGAGCGGTCCGGTCGGCCGCGCCGGGGGCGGAGGTCAGGTCGGGATGGTGTGCGCGCAGCAGCCTGCGGTAGTGGGCGCGGACCTCGTCCCAAGTGGCGCCGGGCGCCAGCTGCAGGGCCCCCAGGGCCTCGGCGACCTCCACCGCCCCCCGCCGCTTCGGCTCAGACGAAGGCCGAGGCGAAAATGAGCGACACGATGGTCATCACCTTGATGAGGATGTTCATGGACGGACCCGAGGTGTCTTTGAAGGGATCCCCGACGGTGTCGCCCACCACCGCGGCCTTGTGGGCCTCCGAACCTTTGCCGCCGTGGTTCCCGGCCTCGATGTACTTCTTGGCGTTGTCCCAGGCCCCGCCGGAGTTGGCCATGAAGATGGCGAGCGCGAACCCCGACACCAGGGCGCCGGCCAGGAACCCGCCCAACGTGTCGACGTCGATGAAGCCGATGACGAGCGGAGCGGCGATCGCCAGCGCGCCCGGAATGAGCATCTCGCGCAGCGACGCCCGGGTGGAGATGTCGACGCAGCGCGCGGAGTCCGGTTGCACACCCGCGGCGCCTTCCCGCAGTCCGGGGATCTCCCGGAACTGCCGTCGCACCTCCTCGATCATCTTGTTGGCGGCGCGGCCGACCGCGTCGATCGTGAGCGCGGCGAACAGGAACGGCAGCATCACCCCCAGGAACAGGCCGATGAAGACGTCCACCGAGCTCAGATCGAGGAGCAGGACGGTGCCTTCGGCGCCGACGGCCTGTTTGAAGGCGGCGAAGAGGGCCAGCGCGGTGACCGCTGCCGAGCCCACCGCGAACCCCTTGGCGACCGCGGCGGTGGTGTTCCCGAGCGAGTCCAGCGAGTCGGTGACCTCGCGCACCTCCGAGGGCAGTTCCGACATCTCGGCGATGCCGCCGGCGTTGTCGGCGATCGGGCCGTAGGCGTCCACCGCCACGACGACCCCCGTGGTGGCCAGCATGCCGATGGCGGCGATCGCCACGCCGTAGATGCCCCCGGAGAGCCCGGCGCCGGCGGCCCCCAGGGTGGCGTCACCGGCCCAGAAGGCCAGCCCCACCGCCACCACGATCAGACCCACCGAAGCGGCCACGGAGATCATGCCCGCCGAGAGGCCCGACAGGATCGTGGTGGCCGGACCGGTCTCGGTCTGCCGGGCGATGTGGCGCACCGGCCGGTAGTGGTCGCTGGTCCAGATCTCGGCCACCTGGCCGATGGCGTAACCCACGGCGATCCCGCACACGACCGCCAGCGGCAGGCCCCAGGCGGCGCTGCCCTCGAAGAGCGCTGCGCCGACGGCGAAGACCCCGCCCAGGGTGATCACCATCGCCGCGTTGGTTCCGCGGTGCAGCGCCTTGGCCAGGTCCTTGACACGGGAAGAGTCGCCCGCCCGGACGAAGAAGGCCCCGATGATCGAAGCGGCCATACCCACGAACGCCACCAGGAACGGGAACAGCAGCAGGTCGCCGAGCAGGCCCTCGCCGGCGTCGCCGACCGAGGTCGCCCCGTAGGCGAACCAGACGTAGGCCACCGGGGCGATGATGGCGCCGGCGTAGCTCTCGAACAGGTCGGCGCCCATGCCGGCCACATCGCCCACGTTGTCGCCCACGTTGTCGGCGATGGTGGCGGGGTTGCGCGGATCGTCCTCGGGGATGCCTGCCTCCACCTTGCCGACGAGGTCGGCGCCCACGTCGGCGGCCTTGGTGTAGATGCCGCCGCCGACACGGCTGAACAGGGCGATGGAGCTGGCGCCCAGGCCGTAGGCGGTGATGACCTGGAAGGCGTCCAGGTGCTCCAGCCAGACGACGAACAGCAGGTAGCAGAAGCTGAGCCCCAGCAGGCTCAGGCCCGCCACGGAGAAGCCCATGACGGCGCCGCCCCGGAACGCCAGCGGCAGCGCCTTCTGAGGCCCCGTGCGGGCGGCCTGGGTGGTGCGGGCGTTGGCCATGGTGGCGACGGTCATGCCGATCCAGCCGGCCGCCGCCGAGAGCAGGGCGCCCAGGAAGTAGGCCACCGCTCCCAGCGGGCCCCAGTCCAGGAGCGTGACCAACAGCACGATCATGATGATCACGAAGCCGGCCACCCAGCGGTACTCCCGGCGCAGGAACGTCCGGGCCCCGCCGGCGATGGCCTCCATGATCTGGACCATGCGGGGGTTGCCCGGGTCCGCGGCGCGCACGCAGCGGAAGAAGTATCCGGCCAGAACCAGGGCCGCCAGCGCGATCGCGCCGGCAAGGTAGGGGATTGCCTGCACTCCTATGACCTCCTCGGTCCCAAAAGTCCTCCGCAAGCTAGCAGGCGCCTTCCACGGCGCGGCGCCCCGGCGGGCGCGCCGCGCCAGCGGCGGCCTCCCTCGCCGGACGCCTGATTCATCCCGGCGCGCCGACCTCGCTAGAGTTCAATCGGTGGAGGTATCCACGCGACAGGCCCGTGCGCGCCGGCGGCGCCGCGGCCTCCGCGACGACGCGCAGGCGCTGGCGAGCGCCGAGCTGGCGGCGCATCTCTGGGGGCTTCCCGAGATGCAACTCGCCCGCGTCGTCGCCGCGTTCATCGCCGATGACGGTGAGGTCAGTCTGTGGCCCGTCGTGGCGCGCCTGTGGGCCGACGACGCCACCGTCACCGTGCCGGCCATCGATGAGGCCGACCGGTTGATCTTCGTGCGCTGGGACCGCGGCGCCGAGCTGGCGCCGGGCCGTTTCGGGATCCCCGTGCCGCTGCGCCCCGAGCCGGTCGACGTGCTCGATCATGACGTCATCCTGCTGTCGGGAGTGCTGTTCGGCCCCGACGGCGCCCGCGCCGGCCGCGGCCGCGGCTACTACGACCGCGCCCTCGCCTGCCGCGGGGCCCCCGGGGCGCCCCTTCCCCCCGACGGGCCGCTGCTCGTGGGTGTGGGCCATCTCTGCCAGTGGGATCCCGAGCTGCGCCGCAGGCCCCAGGACGCGGCCACCGACGTGTTCGTCTCGCCGGCGGGCGTGCGGCGATTCTCGCCGGCGCCGGCGCCGTGGAATTGACTCCCGGCCCCGAGGCTCCGGAGACAGGGGCCAAGCCGCCGCATCCGGCTGCCGCTGACGGCCGACGCGGACAGGGCCGGCGATGAAGGTCGTCATCGTGGGCGCGGGCGAGGTGGGTTCCTACCTCGCCGCGCGGCTCACCAGGGAGAACCATCACGTGGTCGTCGTCGAGCAGGATCCCGAGCGCGCCCAGCACGTGGAGCAGCACATCGACGCCCTCGTGGTCACCGGCAGCGGCAGCCACCCCGGTGTCATGGCTGCCGCCGGCATCGGCGCCGCCGACCTGCTCGTGGCCGTCACCACCGACGACGAAGCCAATCTGGTGGCGTGCATGCTGGCGCGCCAAGCGGGTGTGGAGCGGAGGATCGCCCGCATCGAGGCCGCCGCCCTGCGGGCCCCGGAGGCCGCCGACCTGTTGCGCGCGGCAGGGGCCGACGAGGTCATCGATCCCGACGCGGAGACCGCGGCCGAGATCCTCCATCTTCTCGACTACCCGGGCGCCAGCGAGATCAACCTGCTGGCCGACGACCGCGTCACCGTCATCGGCACCGTCCTGAGCCCCGGCTCGCCACTCGTGGGCCGGCCCCTCTCGGAGAGCTTCGCCTCGTACGGAGCTGACTGGGACTTCCTGATCGGTGCAGTCTCCCGGGGTGACAGGACGGTGATCCCGCGCCGGGACATGGTGCTGCAGGCCGGCGACGTCGTCCGGATCGTGGATCTGGGAACGTCCTCCAGCGAGCTCCGGCGCCTGCTCGGGTTGGCGGATGCCCGTGCCCACCGGGTGATGCTCCTCGGCGGTGGCCGCACCGGCGAGATGGTGGCGAGACGGCTGGTGGAGATGCACTCGGAGGTGTGCCTCGTGGAGCGGGATCCCGAACGTGCCCGCAAGCTGGCCGAATCACTCGACGACGTGCTGATCCTCGAGGGCGACATCACCGACGCCGAATTGCTCGAGCAGGAGCAGGTCGGTGACCAGGATGCCGTGATCGCGGTCACCGGCAACGACGAGGACAACATCCTGGCCTGCCTCTACGCCAAGTCGATGGGCGTCACCGAGACGATCGCCCTGCTGCACCGCCTGGAGTTCCTGCCTCTGCTGCGCACGCTCGGCATCGACGGCGCCCTGTCGCCGCGCACCGCCTGCGCCAACGGCGTGATGCGGATCATCCGCGGGGGCGTCCAGGTCGCCACCTACCTGGACATGGACGTCGAGGTCCTGGAGATGACGGTCGCCGACGGCAGCAGCGTCCACGGCCAGCGGATCGGCGACCTCCACCTGCCCAAGGAGGTGCTGATCGCGGCGGTGGTCCGCGACGAGACCTCAATGATCGGTCGAGGTCACACGGTCCTGCAGGAACAGGATCACCTCGTGGTCTTCGCCCGTCCCAAAGCGGTCGCCGCAGCCCGCAAGCGATTCGAGTGAGAGCCGCGGCGGACCCGCCGGCGCGACGCGGCTCCACCGGCAAGCGGACCCACTCCCGAGCGAGCACCGACCTGGCGCTCTGGGCCTCGGGATGGGCGACCGTCGCCTGCGGCGGGGGACTGGTGCTGTCCGGGCTGGTCGGGTTGGCGGAGCCGGTCCCCGCCGCGGCGCTGCTGGGGTTAGGAGTCGGTTGCAGTACAGCCGCCGGGCTCTGCGTGCGGCGGGCGCGCGTCCCCTCGCAGCCGCCGCCCATGGCGATCTTCGCGGCCGCCTGCAGTGCCTGGTTCATGATGATCCTCACCTCGACGGGGGCGTACCTGCTGAGCGGGGCGACGGGATCGCTGCCCGACGCCGTATTCGAGTCGGTCGCCGGGTTCTGCACCACCAACATCAGCGTCCTGTCCGATATCGAGTCACTGCCGGCCGCGGTGCTCTTCTGGCGAGCGCTGACGCAGTGGCTCGGGGGATTCGCGGCCCTGGCGCTGCTGGCTGCGGCGCTCCCTCTCCACGTTCCGGCGCTCGTCCTGCCCGGCGACAACGCCGGTCTGCCGGACCGCTCCTCAGCCCCGCCGTTCGGGACACAGCTTCGCCGGATCGCCGTCGTCTACGGCGCCGTCGGCGGGCTGTGTGCGGCCGCCTACGCCATCGCCGGCATGGGTGCGCTCGATGCCTTCAGCTACGCCTTCACGACCGTCTCCACGGGGGGATTCGGCAACCATTCCGGCGGCCTGGGGTACTTCGACTCGACGGCCATCGAGTCGGTGGCCACGGTCTTCATGGCGCTCGCCGGCGTGAGCGCGGTGACGCTCTGGTGGGCGGTGCGGGGTCGCTGGGGAGTGCTGTGGCGCTCCTTCGAGCTCCGTGCCTACCTGCTGGTACTGGCTGTGGGGACCGCGGCGGTCACTGCGCTGACTTGGAGTGACGGTGGCCTAGGAGCGCTACGGCGGGCCGCCGTTGCCGTGACCGCGGCCTCGAGCAGCACCGGCTTCGAGCCGACCGACTGGTCTGGTTGGTCCTGGGGCGCGCAGATGCTGGTGGTGGCGCTGATCGCCACCGGCGGGATGGCCGGCACTGCCGGCGGCGGCTTCCAGATGCGCCGCGCCATCGCCGCGGCGCGCTACGCGTACCGGGAACTGGTCACCGAGATTCACCCCCACACGGTGCACGTGGTGAAGATCGGCCGGCGTTCGGTGGCCGAGAGGCCTTTGGCGCTGCTGAACGGCTACCAGGTCCTGTTCGCGGTGGCCGTCCTGGCCGGGGTATTCGGCCTGAGCCTCGCCGGCATGGATCTCTGGGCCGCCGCCGGCGCCGCGATCAGCGCGCTGTCCACGATGGGTCCCGCACCCGGCGCCGACCTGGGTGCACTGGGCGGCGGCGAGCGGAGCGTTCTGGCGGTGCTCATGGCACTGGGGCGGCTGGCCTTCTTCCCGCTGGTCGTGGTGGCGGGAGGGGCCGTGACAGGGACGCGCCGCCTGCTGCTGGCTGAGCGATCCAACGGTCGCAGGGCGCGTTCATGAGACGGGCACTCCGAGGCATCCCCGAGCTCTCGCTCGTGCCACGGCCCCCGCACCGCGAGAACCTCTCGCTGCACGTCGTCGGTCTGGCCCTCCTTTTCCTCGTCCCGGGCATGCTCATCGCGACGCTCGTGGAGTGGGGCTCGGCGGCCTCCGACGGCGAGGGCCCGTTGCTCGTCGCCGCGCTGATCACGGGCGCGGCCGGGGTGATCCTCTTTGCGGCGTTCCGGCCTCCCGACGATGTTCGACCCGCGGACGTGTTCCCCGTCGTCGTGTGGACATGGCTGTCGTGCTCGCTCCTGGGCGCCCTGCCGTACGTGCTGGACGCCGATGTCTTCGGCTGGTCGCAGTGGGACTCGGCACTGTTCGAGTCGATCTCGGGGTTCACCGCCTCGGGCTCGACGGTGCTGAACGACATCGACTCACACGGCCGCGGCCTGCTGCTTTGGCGCCAGCTCACCCAGTGGTACGGCGGGATGGGGATGGTCGTGCTGGCGGTGAGCGTGCTGCCACTGCTGGGCGTGGGCGGCCAGGAGCTGATGCGCGCCGAGACGCCCGGCCCCGAGAGCGACCGCCTGGCGCCGCGCATCAGCGGCACCGCCAAGCGCCTCTGGCTGGTCTACGCCGGACTCACCGCGGCGATCGCCGTGGCGCTCTTCGCCGTTCCGGGGGTAAGTCTCTACGACGCCGTGGCGCACGCCCTCACCGCGGCGGGCACCGGGGGCTTCTCGCCCTACGGCGGTTCGATCGGCCACTTCGAGTCGCTCGGGGCCGAGCTGGTGATGGCCGGAGGCATGATCGCCGGGGCCATGAGCTTCAGCCTCCACTACCGGGCGCTGCGGGGCGACTGGCGCGCCTACGGGCGGGCCCGCGACCAGATGCTGTTCCTGAGGATAATCGCCTCCGCCACGATGGTCATCACGCTGCTGCTGTGGCTGCGCCAGGGGGCGTCGTTCGGCCTCTCGCTGCGCGACGCCTTCTTCAACGTGGTGACGCTGGCCACCAGCGGCGGATTTCACAACATCCGCCCCGGCGGGCTGGGAGACTTCGCCGCCTGGACGCCGCCGGCGCAGGTGGTGCTGGGAGTGCTGATGCTGATCGGCGGGGGAGCGGGCTCCACCTCGGGGGGAATGAAGGTTTTCCGCGCCCAGATCTCCGCCGCGCACGCCCTGCGCACGGTCCGCCTCGCCCGCAGGCCCCGCTCGGTCGTCCCGGTCAAGCTGGGCGGGGCGGTCATCCCCGAGCCCGTAGTCGGGCGGGTGCTGGCCTTCGGGACCCTCTACATCATGTCCTTCGGGCTCGGGACGCTGATCGTGGCGTCCCTCGGCGCCGATCCGGTCACCGCGGTCTCTGGTGTGATCAGCGCCCTGTCCAACATGGGTCCGGCCCTCGGTGAGGCCGGTCCGTCCTCTGACTTCACGGTCTTCGCCCGCCCCGCGCGCCTGGTGCTCGCCAGCCTGATGATCGTCGGCCGCCTCGAGATCACCGCGGTCTTCCTGGGAGCGGCGGTGATCCTGCGACACCTGCTCCGACGGCGCTAGAGGTCACGACCGGTCCCGCATCGCCCGCCCCCGCGCCCGGAGAGTCGACCTTGGCCCCGCAAGGGCGTCTCGGTAGGATGAAGCCCCCTGTGGGAACCGCACAGGGGATCGGCCGCCGACGGAGTCGGCCGGCTCGGGCGCGCTGACCAGAGCATCTCCCGTCTCTCGCGCGCCCCCGACGGACAACCTCCACAAGCGTCACGAGACGAGACACGATGCCCCCCACGACCGATCTGCCGCCGCCTCAGGGGCTGTATCGCCCGGAGTTCGAGCACGACTCGTGCGGTGTGGGCTTCGTGGTGGATCTGCAGGGGCGTCCCGGCTACCGCATCGTGGAACTGGCCCTGCGCGCGCTGGGCAACCTCGAGCATCGCGGGGCCCTCGGCGCCGAGGTCAACAGCGGCGACGGCGCGGGGATCCTGGTTCAGGTGCCCGACGCCTTCTTCAGGGCCGTCGTGGACTTCGACTTGCCCGCCCCCGGCAGCTACGCCACCGGGATCGCCTTCCTCCCGAACGACCGGGCTCGGGCTGACGAGGCCTGTGCGGTCGTGGAGCGGGTCGTCCGCTCCGAGGGCCTGCAGGTCCTGGGATGGCGGGAGGTTCCGACCGATCCGAGCATGCTAGGCGCCAGCGCGCGGCGCACCATGCCCCGCTTCCGGCAGCTCTTCATCGCCGGCGACGGCGCGGCGGGCATCGACCTGGACCGCAAGGCGTACATCTGCCGGCGCCGGATCCGCCACGAGATGGATCCCGACCCCGAGCAGACGAGCGGCGAGATGCTCGGGTCGATGAGCCTGGCGCACGAAGGCGTCTACTTCCCGAGCCTCTCGGCGCGCACCTTCGTCTACAAGGGGATGCTCGTCGTCCCGCAGCTGAGCCGGTTCTACCCCGACCTGCTGGACGAGCGGCTCGTCAGCGGGCTGGCCATGGTGCACAGCCGCTTCTCCACCAACACCTTCCCCTCCTGGCCCCTGGCGCACCCCTACCGGATGATCGTGCACAACGGCGAGATCAACACCGTGCAGGGGAACCAGAACTGGATGCGCGCCCGCGAGGCGCTCCTGGCGTCGGAGCACTTCCCCGAAGGCGCCCTCGAGCGCATCTTCCCGATCTGCACCCCCGGCGCCAGCGACACGGCGCGCTTCGACGAGTGCCTGGAGATGCTCTGCCTCGGCGGCTACTCGCTGCCGGAGGCGGTGCTCATGATGATTCCCGAACCGTGGGAGAACCACGAGTCCATGGCGCCGGAGCTGAAGGCGTTCTACCGCTACAACGCCTCACGCATGGAACCGTGGGACGGTCCGGCCTCCATCGCCTTCACCGACGGCACAGTCATCGGGGCGGTCCTCGACCGCAACGGGCTGCGCCCGAGCCGTTACTGGGTGACCGACGAGGATCTCGTGGTTATGGCCTCGGAGGTCGGGGTGCTGGACGTCGCGCCGGACCGCGTCATCGAGAAGGGCAGGCTGCAGCCGGGGCGGATGTTCCTCGTGGACACGAGCGAGGGCCGCATCGTGCGCGACCACGAGATCAAGCACGACCTCGCCGCCGCCCGCCCGTACGGCGCGTGGCTGGAGGAGAACCAGATCCGCCTGGACGACCTGCCGGAGGCCTCCGCCGGTCGCAGCGCCGCCGAGCCACTGCGGCGGCGCCAGCTGACCTTCGGCTACACCCACGAGGAGCTCCGGATTCTCGTCGCCCCGATGGCCCGTGACGGCAAGGAGGCGCTCGGGTCGATGGGCACCGACACCCCGGTGGCCGTGCTGTCGAAGCGCTCGCGGCTGCTGTTCGACTACTTCCAGCAGCTGTTCGCCCAGGTGACCAACCCGCCGCTGGACGCCATCCGGGAGGAGATCATCACCTCGGTCTACGGCTGGCTCGGACCGGAGGGCAACCTGCTGGACCCCCGGCCGGAATCCTGCCGGCAGATCCTCATCGACCACCCCGTGCTGACCAACGAGCAGCTGGCCCGCCTCGTCGACATCGATCACGTGAACCCGGCCTTCCGCCCCGCCGTGATCGATTGCCTGTATCCCGTCGCCGAGGGCGGTCCCGGGTTGCACAGCGCCCTCGACAGGATCCGCGCCGAAGTCAGCGAAGCCATTGGCAGCGGCGTGAACCTGGTCGTGCTGTCGGACCGCTTCAGCGACGAGACCTTGGCGCCGGTGCCGTCACTGCTGGCCGTCGGCGCTGTCCACCAGCATCTCGTGCGCGAACGCAAGCGCACCCAGGTGGGGTTGATCGTGGAGTCCGGCGACGCCCGCGAAGTGCATCACATGTGCCTGCTCCTGGGTTACGGCGCCACTGCCATCAACCCGTACCTGGCGCTGGAGTCCATCGCCGACCTCATGGCGCAGGGCGCCCACGGCCTCAGCTCCGACGGCGACGTGGCCGAGGCGCACCGCAACTACATCAAGGCCTGCGACAAGGGGATCCTGAAGGTCCTCTCGAAGATGGGCATCTCCACGGTGCGGTCCTACGTCGGGGCGCAGATCTTCGAGGCGGTGGGTCTGGGGCACCGGCTCGTGATGGACTGCTTCACCGGCACCATCAGCCGGCTCGGCGGGATCGGCTACTCGCACCTGGCCCGGGAGGTGGAGCTGCGCCATCGCCTGGCCTACGCCCCCAACGAGGTCGAGCGGGCGCACCGCGACCTCGAAGCAGGCGGCGAGTACCAGTGGCGCCGCGAGGGAGAGTTCCACCTCTTCAACCCCGAGACGGTCTTCAAGCTGCAGCACGCCACCCGACAGGGCCGCTTCGACATCTTCCGGTCGTACTCGCACGCCGTCGACGAGCAGTCCCAGAACCTGGGGACCCTGCGGGGCCTGTTCCGGCTGCGCACCGAGCGCTGCGAGCCGGTCCCCCTCGAAGAGGTGGAGCCGGTAAGTGAGATCGTGAAGCGGTTCGCCACCGGCGCCATGTCCTACGGCTCGATCTCCGCTGAGGCGCACGAGACCCTGGCCATCGCCATGAACCGCATCGGGGGCAAGTCGAACACCGGCGAGGGCGGCGAGGATCCGCGCCGCTACGTGCGCGACCCCAACGGCGACTACCGCCGCAGTGCCGTCAAACAGGCGGCCTCGGGCCGCTTCGGCGTCACCAGCCAGTACCTCGTCGAGGCCGACGACATCCAGATCAAGATGGCCCAGGGCGCCAAGCCGGGCGAGGGCGGCCAGCTTCCCGGCCACAAGGTGTGGCCCTGGATCGCCGAGGTGCGGCACTCGACGCCGGGGGTGGGCCTCATCTCGCCGCCGCCGCACCACGACATCTACTCCATCGAGGACTTGGCGCAGCTCATCCACGACCTCAAGAACGCCAACCCCCGTGCCCGCATCCACGTGAAGCTGGTCTCGGAGTTGGGGGTCGGCACGGTGGCCGCCGGCGTCTCCAAGGCGCACGCGGACGTGGTGCTGATCTCGGGCCACGACGGCGGCACCGGCGCCTCGCCGCTCACCTCCATCAAGCACGCCGGCACGCCCTGGGAACTGGGTCTCGCCGAGACGCAGCAGACGCTGCTGCTGAACGACCTGCGTGACCGCATCGTGGTGCAGGTGGACGGGCAGTTGAAGACCGGGCGGGACGTGATCATCGCCGCGCTGTTAGGCGCCGAGGAGTTCGGTTTCGCCACAGCCCCCCTCGTGGTCATGGGCTGCGTGATGATGCGCGTCTGTCACCTGGATACCTGCCCGGTGGGCATCGCCACCCAGAACCCCGACCTCCGCAAGAAGTTCGACGGGCGGGCGGACTTCGTCGTGAACTTCATGGAGTTCGTGGCCGCAGAGGTCCGCGAGACCCTGGCCCAGCTGGGCTTCCGGAAGCTGACCGAGGCGGTGGGCCGAGCCGACCTGCTGGACGTGACCGGCGCGGTCAACCACTGGAAGGCCGAAGGGCTGGAGCTGGGCCCCATGTTCCACATGCCCGCGGTGGCGCCCGGCAGCCACCGGTACTGCGTGAACGAGCAGGATCACGGCCTGGACCGGGCCCTCGACAACGAGCTGATCCGGCTCGCCGCCCCGGCGCTGACCGAGCGCGAGCCGGTGCGCGTCGACCTGCCGATCAGCAACGTGAACCGCACCGTCGGCACCATGCTGGGCGCCGAGATCACCCGTCGCTGGGGCCCCGACGGTCTTCCCGACGGCACCATCGACATGCGCTTCGAGGGCTCGGCCGGCAACAGTTTCGGCGCCTTCGTGCCCCGGGGCGTCACGCTGCGGCTCTTCGGCGACGCCAACGACTACCTCGGCAAGGGTCTATCCGGGGGACGCATCGTCGCCCGGCCGCACCGCTCGGCGCGCTTTGTGGCCGAGGAGAACGTGCTCGCCGGCAACGTGATCCTCTACGGGGCCACCGGCGGCGAGGTCTTCCTGCGCGGCGTGGTGGGGGAGCGGTTCTGTGTGCGCAACTCGGGCGCGATCGCCGTGGCCGAGGGGGTCGGTGATCACGCCTGCGAGTACATGACCGGTGGTCGGGCCGTCATCCTGGGCCCCACCGGCCGCAATTTCGGCGCCGGCATGTCCGGCGGGATCGCCTACGTCTACGACCCCGACGGCGCCTTCCCGCTCCGACTGAACCGGGAGATGGTGGACCTCGACCCGATGGGCGAGGCGGACCGCGCTTGGCTCACCGAACGTTTGCGCCTGCACCACGCCGAGACCGAGTCGGAACTCGCCGGGCGGATGCTCGCCGGCCTCGACGCCCATCTGGAGATGTTCGTGAAGGTCATGCCGAAGGACTACAAGCGAGTGCTGGAAGCCACCGAGCGCGCCGCGAGGACCGGCAGCGACGTCCAGTCGGTCGTCATGGCCGCGGCGCACGACTAGCGATGCCGACGGAGGCCGGACGTGGGTGACCGCACCGGCTTCATGAAGCACGACCGCGCCCTGCCCGAGCGGCGCCCCGTGCCGGTTCGGCTGCGGGACTGGCGCGAGGTGTACAAGCCCTTCGGCATCGAGGCGGTGCGCACGCAGGCCTCGCGCTGCATGGACTGCGGGATCCCGTTCTGCAACAGCGGCTGCCCGCTCGGCAACCTCATTCCCGACTGGAACGATCTCGTCTACCGGGACCACTGGCGCGACGCCATCGAACGGCTGCACGCCACCAACAACTTTCCCGAGTTCACCGGTCGGCTCTGCCCGGCGCCCTGCGAAGCGGCGTGCGTCCTGGGGATCAACGAGGACCCCGTCACCATCAAGCAGGTCGAGCTGGAGATCATCGACCGGGCCTGGGAGGAGGGCTGGGTGCGTCCCATCCCGGCCGCCGAGCACACCGGTCGCCGCGTGGCCGTGGTGGGTTCGGGTCCGGCCGGACTGGCCGCGGCCCAGCAGTTGACGCGCGCCGGCCACGAGGTGGTGTGTTTCGAGCGCGACGACCGCCTCGGCGGGCTGCTGCGCTACGGGATCCCCGAGTTCAAGATGGAGAAACGCTTCCTGGACCGGCGCCTGGACCAGATGTCCGCCGAAGGCACCCGCTTCGTGACCGGCACCGACGTGGGCGTCGACATCTCCGCCGGCGAGTTGGGTGAGCAGTTCGACGCGGTCGTCCTAGCGGGTGGGGCCACCGCTTGGCGGGATTTGCCCATCCCGGGCCGTGAACTGCAGGGCATTCACCAGGCGATGGAGTTCCTGCCCCCCGCCAACCGGGTCATCGAGGGCGACCTCCGGAACCACCCCTTCCCGGCGACCGGCAAGGACGTGATCATCGTGGGTGGGGGAGACACGGGAGCGGACTGCCTCGGCACGGTGCACCGCCAGCGCTGCGCCTCGGTGCAGCAGTTCGAGATCATGCCCCGCCCGCCCGCGGGGCGCGCCGCCAGCACTCCCTGGCCCACCTGGCCGCTGATGCTGCGCACCTCCTCGGCGCACGAGGAGGGCGGTGAGCGGCTCTACGCCATCCAGACCCAGGAGTTCACCGGTGACGGCGACGGCCGAGTGGCCGCGCTGCGCACGGTGCGCGTCGAGCAGAGGATCCACGACGGGCGCCTGAGCTTCGAGCCCGTCGCTGGCACCGAGGAGAACCATCCGGCCCAACTCGTCCTGCTGGCACTGGGTTTCACCGGACCCGAACGCTCGCGCCTGCTGGAGGACTTGGACGTGGATTTCGATGCCCGCGGCAACGTCGCCCGCAACGACCACTGGATGACGAGCACCGACGGCACCTTCGTCTGCGGAGACATGGGGCGGGGTCAGAGCCTTATCGTGTGGGCCATCGCCGAGGGTCGCTCCTGCGCCGCCGCCGTCGACCACTGGTTGGAGGGCCGGACCTTCCTCCCCGCGCCGGTGACGCCCACCGATCAACCCCTGCGCTAGCCGGACCGCGCCGAACCGCCGGGCCACAAGCGCGCAGTGGAGCTCTACCGGCGACCCGAGGTTCACCGGCGACGTTGGTGGCTGCTCGCCGTCCTGTCTCTGGGCCTGGTGCTCGTGATCATGTCGATCGCCGGGGTCAACGTGGCGCTGGCCAGCCTGCAGCGGGACCTAGGCGTGGGCCTCAGTGTCCTGCAGTGGATCAACAATGCCTACACGCTCACCTTCGGGGGGCTGCTGCTGTCCGCCGGCGCGCTCGGCGACCGCTACGGCCGCAAGGGCGCATTCGAGGTGGGATTGGTGATCTTCGGAGGCGCCGCACTGCTCGGCGGGCTCTCCGGCAGCGCCGCAGTGCTGCTGGTCTCGCGGGCGCTCATGGGCCTCGGTGCCGCCTTCATCATGCCGGCGACGCTGTCCATCACGACGAACATGTTCTCGCCGCGGGAGCGCCCCAAGGCGATCGCCGTCTGGGCGGGCGTCGCAGGCGCCGGCGGCGCGCTGGGCCCTCTCGTGACTGGCGTGCTCATCACCGGCTGGTGGTTCATTCCACCCGGTGGCTGGGAGCTGGCCTTCCTCTACAACGTGCCCATCGCCGCAGTGATTCTGGTCGCCGCCGCCGTCTGGGTGCCCCGATCCAGCGACCCCGAGGCCGCCAGGCTCGATCCTGTCGGAGCGATCACCTCACTCGTGGCGCTGAGCGCGCTCCTGTTCGGAATCATCGAAGGACCCGAGCGAGGCTGGGGCTCGCCTCTGGTAGTGGCAGGGTTGGCTGTGGCGCTCGCGGTCGGTGCCGCGTTCGTGGCCTGGGAGCGGCGGGCGCGACAGCCCATGTTGCCTCTCTCGCTGTTCTCCCAGCGCCGGTTCACCGTCGGTGCCGGGGTGAACACGATGGCATTCCTCGTACTCATCGGGTTCTGGTTCCTGCTGGTGCTCTACGTGCAGTTCGCCTTGGACTACAGCCCCCTGCAAGCCGGGCTGGCCACACTGCCCGACGCCATGGGTGGGATCCTCATCGCACCCCTCACCCCCAGGCTCGTCAGCCGCTTCGGCGCGAGCCGCGTCATGGGGGTCGGCTTCGGCGTGCTCGCCGTTAGCTTCGGGCTGCTGTCGCTCGCCGACGCGACCACCGGCTACGGGTTCTTGGCAGCGCCGATCACGCTCGCAGGCGTTGGTCTGAGCCTCACGACCATCCCCGCCACCAACGACATCATGGCGAGTACGCCCCTGGCAAAGGCGGGCGTCGGCTCGGCGGTCAACGACGCCACCCGGGAGATCGGTGCCGCACTGGGTATCGCCACCCTCGGCACGCTCTCCACGGTGATCTACCGCCGCACCGTGGATCTGGCGGGCATCCCCGGTTCGGTTGCCGGCGCCGCATCGGACTCGCCGGGCGCAGCGCTCGAGATCGCGGCCGGTCTCGCCGCCGAGGACGAACTGACCGCCGCTCAGGTGGATGCCGTCGCCACCGAAGTAGCGACGGCGTTCAGCCGTGCCTTCGCGTTCAGCATGCTCGCCGCCGCGCTCATCTCGGCGGCGTGCGGGCTGTGGGTGCTGCTGGCTCGCCGCGACGGCCCGGCGAGGGCGAGCCGACCAGTGGAGGGAAGCGCCGTCGCCGACGGCCGCGCCGCACGCGCGGGCGGTTCTGCACACCTAGCATCTCGGCGTGGCTCGTCCCAGTCTGCGTGAGGCAAGCGAGGAAATCGCCCGCCGCAGCCCCGAGATGGCGCGCCTGGTGGCCCTGCACGGCCCCTGCCGGCTCGGGCGGCGGCCGCGGCGTGACGCCCGCTTCGGCTCGCTCGCCCGGGCGATCGCCTACCAGCAACTGGCCGGCGCGGCCGCAGCCGCCATCTGGGGGCGCGTGCTCGGGCGACTGGCCGGCGACTGCAGCGCCCGCGGCATCCTCGAGGCCGGGCCCGAGGCGCTGCGAGGCGCCGGTCTCTCGGCAGCCAAGACGGCCTCCCTGATGGATCTGGCCGAACGCGATCTGTCCGGCGATCTGGCGCTCGAGAGCCTCGGCCGCCTCGGAGACGACGCCGTCGTGGCGCGACTCACCGGGGTCAGGGGCGTCGGCCCATGGACGGCCCAGATGTTCCTGCTGTTCACGCTGCACCGGCTCGACGTCTGGCCCACGGGCGATCTGGGGGTGCGCAAGGGCTTCGCCCGGGCGTTCGACCTGCCCGACGTGCCTGCTCCGGCGGATCTCGAAGAACTCGGCGAGCGGTTCCGGCCGTACCGGTCCGTGGCAGCCTGGTACTGCTGGAGAGCCTGCGAAGGCACGTGAAACAAGGCACCTGAAACTAGCGAGGCCCCTAGCGGCTCGTCGGCTTGCGCCGGTCGGCTGAAACTAGCGAGGCCCCTAGCGGCTCGTCGGCTTGCGCCGGTCGGCTGAAACTAGCGAGGCCCCGAGTAGCTTTCCGGCTTGCGCCGGTCGGCTTCTCGGGGCCTCCGTTCGAATCGCCTCCAGCGGCCGTGCCACCCCGCAGAGGTGGCCCGCCTCCTCCGATCCGTCCCGGTCTCTACCGATGGCCGCAGCCTCCGGCGGTTCCGGTTCGGTTCGGAGCAGATCCGCCTGCCTTGCGGCCGGCGAACCCGCGACCGGTTCCTGTTTCCAGGTTCCAGCGGAGCCGATCCTGGCCGAACCCTCTGCCCGCCTCCGCCGGAGCCGCTTCGCACCGGTTTCCCGGTCCTCTGCGTTTCCTGCGGGCTCCTCTCCTCGCGGCAAGGAGCAAGGCAGGTGATTCGGTTGAGTGTGAGTTTGGCAAGGGGTCGGCGGGCGTGCAATCGCGAAATGCCCGAATTGAGGGAAATCCCCAGAATTCCAGGAGAAATCCCCAGCTGGACCCGCACTGTCAACAGGGTTGCAGACAGTTGTCAACGCACTGCTCAACAGGTGCCCGGCGCGTGGCCGCGGACTCGCCGTCGGGGCCGCGGCGCGAGGCGCCTGAGGCGGCCTCACCAGACGCCGCGTGCCTGCAGGACGCGGCGCAGGACGCTCGGTCTGTCGGTCATCAGGCCGTCCACTCCCAGATCCAGCAGCCGGTGCATGTGGCCGGGATCATCCACGGTCCACACGTGGACCTGCAGCCCGCGGCGATGCGCCGCCTCCACGAACTTGCGGTCCACCAGTGCCCGCCCCTCGATGTGAGCCGGCACCTGCACGCAGCGGGCGGCACCCGCCAGAGCCGGCACGGGTGCGCCGCGCGAGCGCAGCCACAGCCGCGCCGCGCCGAGCGGCCCCAGACTCCGGCACGCCGCGGGTCCCAGGATCCTGCCCAGGCGTGCGGTCCGGCGGGCCTTGAACGAACCGAAGCCGACCCGCTCGACCATCCCCAGGTCGCGCACCAGACCGGCCAACGGTTCGACGACCTCGTCGCACTTCGGGTCGATGTTGAAGCGGACCGATTCCCAGGCGCCCAGAACGTCAGCTAGGCGCGGCACCGGTTCGATGCCGTGGACCCGGGCGGCGGCGACCTCCGCCCAGTCGAGGTCGGAGATCCGGCCGCTGCGGTCGGTCAGGCGGTCGAGGGTGGGGTCGTGGAAGACCACCACGACGCCGTCGGCGGTGAGTCGGGCGTCGGTCTCCAGGTACTGGAACCCCAGGCTCACCGCCCGTTCGAACGCGGCGAGGGTGTTCTCCGGGGCCTCGTGGCCGCCGCCTCGGTGCGCGAAGGCCAGAGGCCCGTCATGTCGCAGGTAAGGCGCCGGCTCGGAGATGGCGCGGAGGTTAGCGACGCCGGTAGCCTGCTGAGGACATGAGAGGTCGAGGTCGCTTGTGGGCGCACGGGTGGGCGCACGACCTGAACATCCGCCGAGTTGCGAGGGCGCCGCGATGAGCGGCGACCGGCGGCGCACGAAGATCGTCGCCTCCATCGGGCCCGCCTCGGAGAGTCCTAGAGTGCTGGCCCGACTCATGGCTGCCGGCATGGATGTGGCCCGGATCAACCTCTCCCACGGGTCGCTCGGGGCCGCGCTCGAGTTGTACGAACGGATCCGCCGTGTGGCTCGTTCTGAAGGGCGGGAACTCGGCATCCTGGCCGATCTGCCCGGCCCGAAGATCCGCGTCGCACCGCTTCCACGGGGCGGTGCCATGCTCGAACAGGACGCCGAGGTGGTCCTCCGGCCCGGACGCACAGCCAGCGCCGGCCGGGTACTCGAGGTGGACTACGAGCGCCTGCTCGACGACGTGGTCGTGGGGGACCTCGTCGGTCTGGCGGACGGTCAGATCCTCATCGAGGTCCAGTCCGCCGGCGAGGCCGAGTTGCGCGGTCAGGTGCTCCACGGCGGGTTGCTGCGCGGCCGGCCGGGGTTCTACATACCGGCCGATCGGCTCAGCCTCGCCACGCCGACCGAACGGGATCTCCGCTACGCCGAGGCGTTCGTCGAGGCCGGCGTGGACTTCATCGGCGTGTCGTTCGTGCGAGGGGCCGATGACCTGCGCGCGCTGGGCACCGCGCCACCGCCGGCCGGGCCGCTGCTGGTCGCCAAGATCGAGACGCGCCCCGCAGTGGAGAACATCGACGCCATCATCAACGCCGCCGACGCCATCATGGTGGCTCGGGGCGATCTCGGCATCGAGTTCCCGATCGAGTACCTGCCCCACCTGCAGAAGGACATCATCCGACGCTGCATCGCCGGGGGCCGCCCCGCCATCACCGCCACGCAGATGCTGGAGTCCATGATCGAGTCACCGGTGCCGACCCGCGCCGAGGCGTCCGACGTGGCGAACGCCGTCTTCGACGGGTCCAGCGCCGTCATGCTCTCCGCGGAGACGGCTATCGGTGCCGACCCGGTCGGGGTCGTCACCACGATGGCGCGGGTCGCTCAGGAGGCGGACCTCCGCTTCGACCACACCGGCTGGGCCCAGCACATCACCAAACTGCGCATGATCAACCCCGAGGTGGCGTCACTGTCGGTCACCGACGCCATGACGACGGCGGCCTCCCGGGTCGTGGAGGAGGTGGACCTAGCTGCACTCATCTGCGTCTCGGGCAGCGGGTTCACGGTTCGGTCCATGGCCCGGTTCCGTCCCCGCGTCCCGGTGCTCGGCTTCAGCGCCGACCCCCGGACGGTGCGCCAGCTGACGCTGAGCTGGGGGGTCGAACCCATCTGTCTGGCCAGCGAGATCGCCTACGAGTCGCGGGTGGCCGACGCGGTGGCGGCCGCCACCGAGCTCGGCCACGTCCGCGCCGGTGACCTCGTCGCCGTGCTCGCCGGCATCAACCCGGCGATGCGCAGCACCGACGTGCTGCGGCTGCTGCAGGTTCCCGAAGATCCCGGAGAACTCCGTCGCGCCCCCGGTCCGGCGCGATAATGCGGTCAGCCGCCGGAGAGCTGGCGGGAGGCTGCGCCGGGCAGGCCCCGGCCCGGCGCCTGCGGGGTGCCGGCCAAGGAGTGCAGGTGAAGGAGCACAGTTGAAGGAGTACAGGTGAGCGACGTCCCCATTTCGCTGAGTCCGTCGGGCCCGTCGGAGACGGTGCTCGACCCCGAACCCACCGAGGCACTCACCGGTTTGGCGAGCGCCCTGGCCGCGGCCGGCTCGGACAGGCGCGCCCTCATCAGCGACGTCGTGGCCCGCTGGCCGCAGTTCCTCGAGGGCTGGGCGCGCCTGGGCCAAGAGGCCCGGGACACCGTGGAGGCCTACGCCTGCTTCCGCGTGGGCTACCACCGGGGCCTCGACAGGCTCCGGCGCAGCGGTTGGCGCGGTTCGGGATTCGTGCGCTGGAACCACCCGTACAACCGGGGTTTCCTGCTGGCCCTCGCCGGCTTGGCGCGCACCGCGGCGGAACTGGGGGAGCGGGAGGAGGCGCAGCGCTGCGAGCATTTCCTGCACCAACTGGAGCCTCACTGGCCGCCGGAGGGTTTCGATTCCTAGCCCGCCGCCGACGGTTTTCAGCGGCGCCGTTCTCACCGGCGGCCACAGCCGGCGGATGGGCCGCGACAAGGCCTTCGCCCTCTTCGAGGGCCGTCCCCTCGCCGCGATCGCCCGCGGCGCGCTCGTCGAGGCCGGGGCGGTCGAGGTGCTCAGCATCGGCGGCGACGAGGCCCGCCTGGCCGCGCTGGGGTTCACCGCGATCCCCGACGATGCCGCCGGGCAGGGGCCTCTCGCAGGGCTGCTCACCGCACTCCGGGCGGCCGCCGCGGACTGGGTCGCCGTCCTGGCGACCGACCTGCCCCACGCCGGCGCGGGGACCGTGCGCGAACTGCTGGCGCACACCGGCGACGGCAGCGACGCCGTGGTGCCGCTGCTGGACGGGCGCCCGCAGCCGGCTCACGCCGTCTGGCGGCGCGACTGCCGGGGGCTGCTCGAGTCGCTCTTCGGTGCGGGTGAGCGCCGGCTGAGCCAAGCGCTCCGGCACGTGCGGACCAGCCTGGTCGCCGTGACCGACCCGATGAGCCTGCGTGACGTCGACACCCCCGGAGACCTGCGGGCGCTGCAGGTCCCGCCCTGTTGGGCACCCGGTGCGGCGGCGGACAGCCCCGCCGCTGCGGCCGGCGCCGCAACCGGTGCCCCGCGGCGGGGAACGTGATGGAGGACCTGGAACCCTGAACGACTACGAAATGGTGACCGACGAGGGCCGCCTCGCCGAACTCGCGGTCGAGGCGAGCACTGCCCCCGGCTACGCGCTCGACACCGAGTTTCACCGGGAGCAGACCTATTTCCCCCGCCTCGGGCTCGTGCAGCTCGCCTGGGAGGAGCGGGTGATCCTCCTCGACCCGGCCGCCACCTCGCTGGACCCCCTTTCGGCACTCCTGGACAGTCCCGCCACAGCGATCATGCACGCCCCTGACCAGGATCTGGAGATTCTGCGGCAGGTCGTCGGGCGGGTGCCGGCACGCCTGATGGACACACAGACCGCGGCGGGATTCTGCGGCCTGCGCTCGGCTTCGCTGCGGGACCTGCTCGCCCGGTTCTTGGACATCGACGTGGCCAAGGGCGACCGGCTCACCGATTGGCTGCGCCGGCCGCTGCAGCCGGAACAGCTCGCCTACGCCGCCGCCGACGTGCGCCACCTGCTGCCCCTCTGGGCGGCTCTGCAGGCCCGGCTGGAGGCCCATGGGCGCGTGGAGTGGTGCGAAGAGGAGTGTGAGCGGCTGCGCGTCCGCCAGTCGGCCCCGCGCCGTCCGGAGGACGCCTGGCTGCGGGTGCGGGAACTGCGCAGGCTGCCGCGACGCTCTCAACCCTTGGCGGTGGCGCTGGCGGCGTGGCGTGAACGGCGCGCCGCGCAGCTGGACATCCCGGCCCGCTACGTGCTCAGCGACCTGGCACTGGCCGCAGTCGTGCAGTCCGCCCCGACCTCCCGGGCCGCTCTCGCCGCGGTGCGGGGCGTGGACGGCCGGGCTGTGGCGGGCTCGACGGGCAAGGAGTTGCTCGACGCCATCGCCGAGGCGCGCCGCAACCCCCCGCGCGTGCCCCGCCAGCCGCAGGGAACCGCCAAGTCGCACTTGCAGCCCGTCGTGGCGCTCGTGTCCGCGTGGCTCTCGCAGGTCGCCCGCGACGACGATCTGGATCCCGCCCTCGTGGCGACCCGGGCCGACCTGGCCTCGTTCCTCGAGGGCGAGCCGGAGGCGCGTCTCGCCGGCGGCTGGCGTTACGAACGCTACGGCTCGCGGGTCGAGGAGTTGATGGCCGGCAACGCCGCGGTCGCCCTCGAGCCGGACGGGAAGCTGCGCCTCGAGAAGCGCTCCGGGCGGCCGCTCTGAGTCGCCGGCCGGGCGGACGACCTCGAAACCCCCGCAGGCGTCCTGCGCCAGGGCCAAGAGGAATGATGGAGATGATCGTAGCCGGCGCACTAGAGTTGTTGATCCCGCGGGAACGCGCGGTGGTCGTGGCGTTCCTCGCCCAACAGACAGAGCTGGACGCCGGCGGTACGGCGCTCGGCATATCGAGTTCGGAGTTCTGGTTGTGAAGAAGGGCCGCCACCGCCGCTACGAGGAAGCCCGAGCGCTGAAGCAGACCAGCGACGGGTTCGACGAGCTCTTCGAGGACGACGAGGAGCCCTGCCCCGAGTGTGAGGCGCTCCCGGGCCACGACCACCGGTCTTGGTGCGCGCACAGCTCTGACGCCTA
>LXNI01000762.1_pt1 | contig 34625 bp, 35 predicted proteins | sample 809091 | NCBI WGS metagenome assembly LXNI01 (sample SAMN04870527, study PRJNA318959) | sponge metagenome | biome: 01000161; feature: marine sponge reef; material: water | host: Sarcotragus foetidus | place: Greece: Milos, Mediterranean Sea | collected 2013-05-29 | depth 5-7 m
GCCCCACCAGCCATGGTTGTCATCGAATTCCGCGAGCAGTTTGAGGAAGCGATAGTCAGCGGCGTTGATCTCGCCGGCGAGCTTGATGATCTGTGGTTCCAGTTCTGCACTGCGGGCGCGCCGCTGCAGGCTGCGTTCAAGTGAGTTCTCGGGGTAGGGAGTGGGATCGGGGGATATCATGGGCTGAATCACTACTGTAATAGAATACAGTATATTATAGCTTAACTAGTTCATATTGCTACAATTAGTTTGTAACTTTAAGTGGTAATTCCGGCATCCGCGATGGTCTATTAAAGGGCTCGGGCAGCTACCGGATTTTGAATTCATGAGAACATAAGAAGCAAATCCAGCAGAGGTGGCTTGTCTGTTACAGGGCGCAAGTACAAGCGTTTCCGGGGTCGTACCGTTGCCAGTCAGTAATTTCTTACTCAGGTACACGCTGTACATCCTCTCTGTTTGTTGGCGGGGGCGCCTTTTGTATCCTTGGGGTTCGATAATGGGAGCCGTATGACATGAGAATGTCACGTACGTTTCTGCGAGAGAGAACTCGCCCCGCGAGCGGCGCGCTGTCGCGCAGCAAACATATGTGAAGATCCTCCGTTTTACTGGACACTCAGTTAAGCACTATCCTGCTCAAACTGCATTGGGATTTTATTTCCGATAGGGGGTCAAAATTATTGTCCGTTGACACGCACAAACTGGAAGAATTCGGCATAACCCGTTCTAAGTCCGATACCATCATCGCGGCGGTGCCGCTTCCTCTTGAGTCAGCCGCTTCTTTGTCCAACTCTCGTAGACCTCTTCAAAGCGCATTAGTCTCGTCTCCTTTAACCATTTTGCCGGTCTCATCAGGTACTCCAAATCGATTGAAATACCAAAAGTAAAACCGGACAGATAACTTGTTATAAAACCGGACAGATTAATTGTTCTCTACATTCATTAATAAACGGTTTGAAAGGTCTGTTACTTTACCTTAAAATAACGCGCCTTTTGACAGGCCAGCCCTCTCATTCCAATTCCGCTACAGGCTGACAATATACTTACTGAGGATATCAACCAGATGGTTATCATTCGCTTATCCAGAGGTGGCAGTAAAAAGCGACCTTTCTATCATCTTACAGTTGCTGATCGCCGGCAGCCTCGTGATGGAAGATTCATTGAACGTGTCGGTTTTTTCAATCCGATCGCACGGGGACAGGAAGAAACTTTACGAGTTGACCTGGAACGTGTCGATTACTGGGTTCGTCAGGGAGCCCGGATGTCTGATCGGGTCAATAAGCTGGTGGGAGATTTTCGCAAAGCGTCTGCTGCAATACAAACGACAGATACTGATCAGGAAGTCGCATAATTTTCGGTAAGCCACACAAGTTTAAATGCACCTGATTTAAGTCATTGTTGAGTTGATAGATTGGAGATGTTGAATAGAGAGTTGGAAAAAAATCAAAACAATGTCGGAAAACGTCGGAAATAGAGTACCGCTGGGTCATATCAGTGCAGCCTATGGGATGAAAGGATGGGTCAGGATATTTTCCTGTACTGACCCGATTGAACAGATTCTGGAATACTCACCGTGGATTCTTGGCGGACCTTCACCTGGGAAGAATGGTTCCGGATATAGAGAAATAAAGGTAGAAAAAGGAAGAAAGCATGGCAGGGGAATTGTTGCTCTGCTGACAGGGATGGATAATCGCGACCAGGCCGAAGCATTGATCGGTGCAGAAATACTGGTTGAGCGGGAACAATTCCCTGAGTTGGAAAAAGGAGAATACTACTGGCATGAACTGCAGGGACTGGAAGTCGTCAATACTTCAGGAGAAGTCTTTGGCAAGGTTGATCACCTGATTGGAACCGGCGCCAACGATGTGTTGGTCGTTGAACCGATGGCAGACAGTCTGGATGACAGGACGCGTCTCATTCCATTCGTTGAAGACAAGGTTGTCAGGGAGGTGGACCTGGGAAGTTTGAAGATCGTTGTAGACTGGCAGGCGGTCTACTGATCCTGTGCGAATCGGTATCGTTTCGCTGTTTCCGGAAATGTTCCGGGCGGTGTCAGATTTTGGAATTACCGGTCGGGCGGTTTCGAACGGATTGATAGAACTGGATTTTTTTAATCCTCGAGACTATACGACAGACCGGCGCCAGACAGTTGATGACAAGCCATATGGCGGCGGCCCCGGTATGTTGATGAAGGTACGTCCTGTACAGAAAGCGATTCAGGACGCCAGGAAGAGTACCGGGCCGGCCAGGGTTATATACCTGACACCCCAGGGAATGCCGCTGAGTCAGGAGACACTTGGATCACTGTCGACGGATTCCGCCATGATTCTGCTGTCTGGCCGCTACGAAGGGATTGATGAACGCTTGATCGAACAGGAAGTCGATTTGGAATTATCCATCGGGGACTATGTTCTCAGTGGAGGAGAACTGGCGGCGATGGTGTTGATCGATGGATTGGCAAGATTGCTTCCGGGTGTAGTAGGAGATGATGAATCGGTTATCAGAGATTCATTCTATGATGGGTTGCTTGATTATCCGCAATATACCCGCCCGGAAAGATTGGAAGGTGAGGATGAAGGTAGCGAACAAAGTCGGGTGCCGGCAGTTCTGCTAAGTGGTGACCACGCTGCCATCGCACGCTGGAGAGTAAAACAGGCTTTAGGCAGAACATGGGAACGACGACCGGATTTGCTCGCCCGGCAAGTGTTGGATGATGAGGCAAAGCAACTTTTACAGGAATACCTCAGAGAGAAAGATTAACGGGTACTTGTCCGTAATAAATTATGGACAGAAACAAACCAGAGGACAGAACAATGCGTAAAAATAAAGTGATACAGCAAATAGAAGATGCGCAGATAAAACATGATCTGCCACAGTTCAGTCCAGGGGATACTGTGGTGGTTCAGGTCAGAGTTCGTGAAGGCAATCGCCAACGTTTACAGGCTTTCGAGGGAATCGTCATTGGTAAACGCTCACGTGGATTGAATTCTGCATTTACTGTTCGCAAGATGTCGCACGGTGTTGGAGTCGAGCGGACATTCCAGACGCATAGTCCTCTGATTGAGAGCATTACGGTTCGGCGGCGCGGTGATGTCAGAAAAGCCAAGCTCTACTATCTGCGCGAGCGCAGTGGCCGTTCTGCCCGGATCAGGGAAAAACTCAACAAGTAGTCTTCACGGTATTGAGTTTTTCCAATAAAGGAAGATAATTCATGGTAGTTGCGCACTACCTGGATCCATAATCAATGTCGGTTCCTGTCTCTGAACAGTCGCTTATCGACAGTTTTCTGGACAGTCTCTGGCTGCAAAAGGGGCTCAGCCAGAATACTCTGAACTCCTATCGATATGATCTTCAGTCCTTTGAAGTCTGGCTGCACGATCAAAACACAATCATAACTGATACCCGTCGGTCGCATGTTCTTCAATATCTTTCTGATCGAATGTCCCTGGGTATTCAAGCCCGGTCCACTGCTCGATCTCTTTCCTGTCTGCGTGGCTTTTTCCAATACCTCCTGCAGGAAAATCGTATTAGCGAAGACCCGACCCTGCGTGTGGAAAATCCAAAACTCGGCAGACCCCTGCCGGACAGCCTGACGGAATCCGATGTCGAAAAACTGCTGGCTGCGCCTGACCTTGATTCTCTTATTGGTATTCGTGACAGGACCATGCTGGAGGTATTGTATGCCTGTGGTTTACGCGTCAGCGAACTGGTGAATCTGAAACTTCATGAAATCAACCTCAGGCAGGGTGTGGTCCGGATTGTTGGCAAGGGGTCAAAGGAGCGTCTGGTCCCCATGGGAGAAGAAGCCATCGACTGGGTGTCTTCCTACCTGTCGGAAACCCGTAATGAATTGCTTAAACAAAACCTTAACCAGGACATTGTTTTTCCCAGCAACCGCGCCTGTGCGATGTCCCGGCAGGCTTTCTGGTATCGAATCAAGGCACATGCGAAACACGCTGGTATCCGCAAGAAATTGTCTCCCCACACTTTACGGCATGCGTTTGCCACCCATCTTCTGAATCACGGGGCTGATTTACGCGTTGTTCAACTGCTTCTGGGTCATAGTGACCTGTCCACAACGCAGATTTATACGCATATTGCTCAACATCGAATGAAGGAGTTGCATCAGCAGCACCATCCCCGGGGGTAATCGGCGTCTGTTTACTTGATGCCTGTAGTCATGCTCCTCCAACTCGGCGCTGCGACATTAGGCTTACGCAAACGAACACCCCAAAGCCATCTGCTGTGTGTCGGACGTAGTCATGCTCCTCCAGCTCGGCGCTGCGACATTAGGCTTGCGCAAACGAACACCCCCAAGCCATCTGCTGATTGTCGGATGCTGTATGTATTTGATTCTGTAGTGTTTCATTAAAAATCAATAACTTGTGTATAAAATAGCAGGTTCGGTGTTTGTTTCCTGACAAGAACAGGATAAGATACGCGTGGTCGCGTGGTCACACTATTTGTCGGGATTCAGTCAAGATTCCAAGGTATGATGAACAGGCTGATTTCAAGACAAAACCAGTTTATTTCACAGGAATAACAGATGAAGTACTTACTCACTCTCCTGCTTGCAGGCATGATACTCAATGTGCAGGCGGAAGAAACCCATCAGGTGATACGTGGCAAGTTGCTTCAGGCAATTCCCGAGCTGGAGATTCAGTCAATAGAGGTGGGTCCTGTTGACGGGTTATTCTCGGTAAAACTGCAGGATGGCTCGGTGTTGCATGCATCTGAAGACGGCACTTATTTCATCTATGGCGACATGTACAGGATCCAGGGAACTGATCTGGTAAATCAGACAGAAACAGATCGTATTCTCAGGCGTAGAATTCTCATGGACAGTCTGGATGAATCCAATATGATTGTCTTTTCTCCACCAGTGGATGAAGTCAAAGCCTCCGTTACCGTATTTACTGATGTGGATTGTTCCTATTGCCGTATGTTCCACCAGGAAGTATCGGAGATGAACAAAATGGGCATAGCTGTGCGTTATCTCGCCTTCCCCAGGCAGGGTATTGATGAACCGCACTCGTCAGGTTATAAAAAAATGGTTTCCACATGGTGCGCAGATAATCCTGGACTTGCTCTGACCAAAGCCAAGGCAAATCAACAGATAGCAGATAAAACCTGCACTAACCCCATTGATTTTCAATATACACTGGGCAAACAGATAGGTATTAACGCAACGCCAACCATACTGTTTGATGACGGAAGAATATCCGTGGGTTACAAGACTGCGGCAAAGTTGTCGAGTTTGCTGGAATTGGACTATTTACCTGAGACCCCGCAGTAGGTCAGTCTGTTCTCGGACAGCCTCCTGGATGTTGCTTCCCAATGCACTGAGAAGAAAATGGATGATGAATTTCCCCGGATAAAGCGGCTTCCCCCTTATATCTTCAATATCACGGATAGCCTGAAACGTGAGGCTCGGGCAAGGGGTGAGGACATAGTCGATTTTGGTATGGGCAATCCGGATCGACCAACGCCCAGGCACATCGTTGATAAACTGACAGAAACAGTTCAACGAGGTGATACTCACCGGTATTCCCAGTCGAAGGGAATTCCCCGGTTACGCCTTGCCATCTGCAACTGGTATAAACAAAGGTTCGATGTGGACCTTGATCCGGATACCGAAGCCATTGTGACACTTGGTTCCAAGGAAGGTATTGCGCATCTGGCCATGGCGATACTCTCTCCAGGCGATGCCGTTCTGGTGCCCAATCCGTCATATCCCATACATCCTTATGGCTTCGTCATTGCCGATGCCGATGTTCGGCATGTCCCCCTCACACCCGATACCGACTTCTTCATGGAGCTCCAATCCGCCATTCGCAACAGTTGGCCCAAACCCAAAGTGCTGGTGATCAACTTCCCGGGAAATCCAACGACCCAGTGTGTTGAGCTGTCATTTTTTGAAAAGGTCGTTAACATGGCCAGAGAGCATGGCATATGGGTTATACAGGATCTCGCGTATGCAGACCTGGTGTATGACGGCTATAAAGTCCCCTCGATATTGCAGGTGCCCGGCGCCAGGGATATCGCCGTGGAATTCTTTACCTTGTCCAAAAGTTACAACATGCCAGGTTGGCGGGTTGGTTTCTGTGTAGGGAATACAACATTGGTGGGCGCCCTTGGACGCATCAAATCCTATCTTGACTATGGTTTGTTTACACCGATTCAGGTTGCTGCCATAGCGGCTCTGGAGGGAGATCAGTCCTGTGTTGAGGAAATCAGGCAAACTTACAAAAAGCGGCGCGATGTCTTGTGCGAAGGGTTGAATTCTTTTGGCTGGAACGTTACTCCACCCAAGGCGACCATGTTCGTATGGGCCAGGATACCACCACCCTTCGAGCAATTGGGATCTCTGGATTTCAGTAAAAAATTGCTGCAGGAAGCCAGGGTTGCTGTTTCGCCGGGGATTGGATTTGGACAATACGGGGACAACCATGTACGTTTTGCACTGATCGAAAATGAACACAGAACCCGCCAGGCCATTAGGGGAATAAGGCGAATGTTCAGAAATGCAGGTGCATGTCAGGATTCGTAATCAGCAGTGGAAGAGTGAGTAAGGAGCGGTAAATGCAAATTGGCATCTGTGGTCTGGGTACTGTTGGTTCGGGCGCATTCAACCTGTTAGCAGGAAACAGAGATGAGATTTATCGGCGGACCGGTGTCGAAATCCGTGTTGTCCAGGTGGGTTGCAGACGCGACCATCCGGACTGCGACCTTTCGGCGACGAATGTTACCCGGGATATCTTTGAGGTCGTCAATAACCCGGAAGTGGACATCGTCCTTGAACTCATTGGCGGAACAGACGATGCACTCAAGCTTGTTCTTGAAGCAGTCCGCAATGGCAAACATGTGGTTACCGCCAACAAGGCGCTGATTGCGGAGCACGGCTCGGAGATTTTCAGTGCGGCCGCGGGCATGGGTGTTCAGGTAAGATATGAAGCGGCTATTGCCGGCGGTATTCCTGTTGTGAAGGCCGTACGCGAAGGACTCGCGGCGAACAGAATTGAATGGATAGCAGGTATCATCAACGGGACATCCAACTATATTCTGACGGAGATGGCCCGGCCGGGAAGTAACCTGGGCTTTGCCGATGTACTGAAAGAAGCCCAGAATCTGGGATATGCAGAAGCTGACCCAACCTTTGACGTTGAGGGCATTGATGCAGCCCACAAGTTGACGATCCTGTCTTCGATTGCCTTTGGAGTACCCCTGCGGTTTGATGATATCTATACCGAAGGCATATCCGCCATTACTGCTGCGGATATCAGTTATGCCGGGGAACTGGGTTATGCCATCCGGCATCTGGGTATCACCCGCCGTGTCGGCGATGCCGTTGAATTGAGGGTACATCCCTGCCTGGTTCCTCAGGATCAAATGCTGGCCCGGGTCAACGGTGTCATGAATGCGGTAATGGCAGGCTCAGACCAGGCGGGTCCAACGATGTATTACGGCGCTGGCGCCGGTTCCGGGCCAACGGCATCGGCCGTGATTGCTGATGTCATCGATATCATACGCAGCGATGGAATTCACAACGTTGCAAACCTGGGATTCCTGCCGGAAGCAATACAATCCAGACCGGTCCTCAACATTGAAGAAGTGACCGGCAGTGCCTACCTGCGGATGGTTGTCGCAGACAAAGCAGGGGTGATGGCCAAGATCTCTACCATCCTCAGTCAGCACGGAATCAGTATAGAAGCGTTGATGCAAAAAGAGACTCACGGTGAAGATGCGCACGTAGTCATCATTACCAATGAGGTGTTGGAAAAATCCTTGAATGCCGCCATCCGGGAATTGTCTTCGCTGGAGGAATCCATGGCTGAAGTAGCCAGGATCAGAATTGCGGATCTGTGATTAGATGGCACAGACGCTGAGTCGACGAAAGGCAAATCCGGATACAGATTTTTGCGGTGTCCCTTTGTTGAATCGGCTTTATTCAGGTCGCGGTGTCACGAATGCCCATGAATTGAATTATGAGCTGCGCGGTCTGATTACACCGGATGTCATGCGTGGTCTGAACGAGGCGGCTCAACTCCTGGCCGATGCCGTTCAGCAACATCAGCAGATACTGATAATCGGTGACTTTGATGCTGACGGGGCGACCAGTTCCGCGCTGATGGTTCTCGTGCTGAAGGCTATGGGAGCGCAGAGAGTCGATTATCTTGTCCCCAATCGTTTTGAATACGGCTATGGTCTGACACCGGAAATTGTCGAAGTTTCACGGCAGTTCAAGCCGGAGCTGATCGTGACGGTGGATAATGGTATTTCCAGTATTGAAGGCGTCAGGTTCGCCCGGCAACTGGGTATCAAGGTACTGATTACGGACCACCATCTTGCAGGTGAGAAATTGCCGGAAGCGGATGCCATCGTCAATCCCAACCAGCCCGGATGTCAATTTGCCAGTAAGGCACTGGCCGGAGTTGGTGTTGCGTTCTATCTGTTGTCGGCGTTGCGCCAGCATTTACGGAAGGCTAACTGGTTTGCCATGGCCGCTATCAGGGCGCCAAGGCTGGCCGATTATCTTGATCTTGTTGCAGTCGGCACCATCGCGGATGTGGTGCCACTGGATAAAAATAACCGGATACTGGTCAACGAGGGCATTCGTCGGATTCGTGCCGGTCGCGCCCGGCCCGGCATCATCGCCTTGCTGAAAAGTTCAGGGACAGATCATCGTACTGCGACCACCAGGGATCTGGCTTTTGGTGTTGGACCGCGGCTCAATGCGGCAGGTCGTCTGCAGGATATGTCCATAGGTATTGAATGTTTGATGGCTGGCGCCCGGAGGTCTGAAAAACTTGCGGTGGAGCTTGCTGCGATCAATCAGGAACGTAAGCAGATCGAACTCAAGATGAAAGAGCAGGCAGAATCGGCACTGGATACGGAAGTTGATCCAGGTCGAGTCGGCGTTTGTCTGTATCATCAGAAGTGGCATGAAGGAATTGTTGGAATTATTGCCTCCCGTATCAAGGACAAGATACATCGACCCGTCATTGCCTTTGCAGATGCGTCAGAAGGTGAACTCAAGGGTTCCGCAAGGTCCATTCAGGGTTTGCATATCCGGGACTCCCTGGATGCCATCGCAACCCGGAATCCGGGGTTATTGAAGAAATTCGGTGGCCATGCCATGGCAGCGGGGCTCAGTCTCGACAGCGCTGACTTGGATCATTTTACTGATGAATTCGACCTTGAAGTAAAGCGATGGCTGTCAGAAGAGGATCTGGATAATGTCCTGGTCAGCGATGGTGAAATCGGGGAGGAACTGGATCTTGATCTGGTGAAAACGGTGATTGAGGCCGCGCCCTGGGGGCAGGGATTTCCGGAACCGGTCTTTGACGGTGTATTCGAAGTGGTTGAACAACGTATCGTGGGTTCTCTTCATCTGAAAATGAAGCTGCTTCCGGAGAAGGGTCAGAAGACAATCGAAGCCATTGCCTTCAACCATCCGACTCTTCTGGATAAACGGAAACTGCGCCTTGCCTACCGGCTTGATATCAATCGCTATCGAGGTATGGAATCAGTGCAACTGATTGTGGAGTCTACGGACCTGAACTCGCCTTGACTCGGACAACCTCCATTGCATCGTCACCATGATGGGTATTAAACCGGCTGTTATCTCGCCTCTGATGTGTAGTAGAATGCCGCTCATTTTCCAGGAGTCAGACCAATGTTGGAGATCAACCCACTGATAACCAAAGTCAGGGATTGCATGCAACGCACGGACATTCTCAGAGGGTATCTTTGACTATACCAACAAGAAGGAACGTCTGACGGAGGTCGATCTTGAACTTGCCGATGCGCGGGTATGGGATAATCTGGAAAATGCACGGAGGTTAGGCAAAGAAAGGTCTTCCCTTGAGTCAATCGTCCACGTCATTGATTCTCTGGACTCAGGATTGAACGATATTCAGGACCTCGTCGAACTCGCGGGAGAGGAAGAAGACACGGCGCTTCTGGCGGAAGCAACCTCTGACCTTGAAGTTCTGGGTAAAAGACTGGCAACCCTGGAATTCCAGCGCATGTTCTCGGGTGAAATGGACTCCCGCAATGCGTATATGGATATTCAGTCAGGTTCCGGTGGCACGGAGGCTCAGGACTGGGCAGAAATGTTGCTGCGCATGTATCTGCGCTGGGGTGAGAGTCACGGGTTTGTCACCGAGATCATGGAAGAATCGATGGGTGATGTTGCCGGAATCAAGGGCGCAACGATTCATTTTAAAGGTGAATATGCCTTTGGCTGGTTGCGGACGGAAACCGGAGTACACCGACTGGTGCGCAAGTCGCCATTTGATTCCGGGAATCGACGCCACACATCATTCGCATCAGTTTTCATATCCCCGGAACTGGACGATGATATGGAAGTAGAACTGGATATGTCCCAGGTTCGCATTGATACTTATCGTGCCAGCGGCGCCGGAGGTCAGCATGTCAATAAAACCGACTCTGCAATCCGTTTGACACATATTCCTACCGGGATTGTCGTGCAGTGTCAGAATCAGCGCTCCCAGCATCAGAACAAGGATCAGGCGATCAAACAACTGAAGGCGAGACTGTATGAAGAAGAGGATATGAAGCGCCGTGCAGAAATGAAGGAAATAGAAGAAAACAAATCCGACATCAGCTGGGGCAGTCAGATAAGATCCTATGTCCTTGACAGTGGGAGAATCAAGGATTTGCGAACCAACACGGAGACTTCGGATACCCAGTCAGTACTCGATGGGGATCTTGACCTGTTTATTGAAGCAAGCCTCAAGCAGGGACTGTAGACCGACACTCATGTAAAACGACCATGTCAAAAAATAATATTGAAGAAAACCGGATAATTGCATTACGCAGGGCATACCTGGCGGAACTGCGTCAGAAAGGCAATGCGTTCCCCAACGATTTTCGCCGGCAGCACTTGTCTGCAGAACTGCATGAAGCTTACGGTGACGGTACGAAGGAATTTCTGGACGAACAGAATATCAGGACCACTGTCACGGGTCGGGTTGTATTGCGCCGGCTGATGGGCAAGGCCAGTTTTATCACCCTGCAGGACATGACCGGACAGATTCAGCTCTATATTCGTCAGGATACGATCGGTAAAGATGAGTACGACGATTTCAAACGCTGGGATATTGGAGACATCATCGGCGCCACAGGTACTGTGATGCGCACCAACAAGGGCGAGTTGTCAGTCAGCGTGGATAAAATCCACCTCCTGACCAAGTGTTTGCGGCCGTTGCCGGAAAAACACAAGGGGCTGACGGATACGGAAACCCGTTATCGACAGCGCTACCTGGATCTCATGGTCAATCAGGACAGCCGAAACGTTTTTATCAGGCGTGCCAGAATCATCAATGCTATTCGCCAATACTTCATTGAGCGGTCATACATGGAAGTTGAAACTCCGATGATGCAATCAACCCCGGGAGGAGCTACCGCCGCGCCGTTTGTTACGCATTACAACGCATTGGATGAGGATATGTATTTACGGGTAGCACCGGAACTGAATCTGAAACGTCTGGTCGTTGGCGGATTCGAAAGGGTATTTGAGATTAACCGGAATTTCCGTAACGAGGGTATGTCCGCAAGACACAGTCCGGAATTCACAATGCTTGAGTTCTACCAGGCATATATGGACTACAAAGACCTGATGGACCTGACCGAGGATCTGTTTCGCGAGCTTGCACAATCCGTCCTGGGAAGCACCCGTTTCAATTACCAGGGAACGACTCTTGATTTCAGTCAGCCGTTTAAACGGAGTACTCTCAAGGAGTCAATTCTGGCGTTCAACCCCCGGATTTCCGCAGCAGATCTGGCGAGTCGGCAAGGCTTGGAAAAAACAGCCCGCGCTGCCGGTGTCGACATTCAACCCGGCCAGGGTGAAGGTAAATTGCTGATGGACATGTTCGAGGCACTGGTGGAGGAGAAAATTGAGCAACCTCTGTTCATCACGGGGTATCCCACAGAAGTATCGCCACTGGCCCGGCGCAGTGATACTGCACCCGAGATGACGGATCGTTTTGAACTGTTCATTATGGGCAAGGAGATTGCAAACGGCTTTTCCGAATTGAATGACCCGGAGGACCAGTCGGAAAGATTCAGGCAGCAGGTAATGGCTCGGGAATCCGGCGACGATGAAGCCATGTATTTTGACGAAGATTACATTACAGCACTGGAATTCGGCTTACCGCCTACCGCGGGTGAAGGGATCGGTATAGACCGTTTGGTGATGCTGTTGACGGATTCACCCTCAATAAGAGATGTGGTACTGTTTCCCCATATGCGTCAGAAACACTGATTGTGTTTCGTTCATCGGGCAAGACAGATGGCAGGGAAATCCATTCAACTCGACGAGTCCTGGCTTGATCAGTTGCAGGCGGAGTTTGAACAGCCCTACATGCAATCGCTGCGATCATTTCTGGTTGAGGAGAAATCCCGGGGAAAGGTCATCTATCCCAGGGGGTCAGAGTACTTCGCAGCGCTGAATACAACACCCCTGGACAGGGTCAAGGTCGTTATCCTCGGTCAGGACCCCTACCATGGTCCTGGTCAGGCTCATGGCTTGTGTTTTTCAGTTCGTGAGGGTGTTTCGCCTCCCCCGTCCCTGTTAAACATATTCAGGGAAATCAGTGATGATCTCGGTGTGCCGGACCAATTTCCTCACGGATGTCTGACCCGATGGGCAGAACAGGGTGTGCTTTTACTCAACAGTGTACTGACAGTAGAAAGATATCGGGCCGGATCACACCAGGGCAAAGGGTGGGAGTCTTTTACCGACAGAATTATCGAAGTATTGTCCCTCAGGCCCCAGCCCTGCGTATTTCTCCTCTGGGGAAGCCATGCACAGAAGAAAGGCAGCATGATAGACCAGTCCAGACACCTGGTCCTGCAGTCGTCGCACCCATCCCCGTTATCGGCTCATCGAGGATTCTTCGGTTGCCGCCACTTCTCACGGAGTAACGAATTTCTGTCAGCACATGGGATGACCCCGATAGACTGGGTACAGATTGATTAATTCCGGAACACGAGAAATTTCCAACACTAAAATTGAGAAAACAAGATGAAGACACGTATTACAGAGATGTTTGGTATCCAACACCCGATTATCCAGGGTGGCATGCATTATGTTGGTCTGGCCGAGATGGCAGCGGCCGTTTCCAATGCCGGAGGCCTGGGTATCATCACCGGTCTCACCCAGAGAACACCTGAAAAGCTGGCGGCAGAGATTGCACGATGCCAGGCGATGACTGATAAGCCCTTCGGTGTCAATCTGACATTCCTGCCTGCCGTGACGCCGCCGGACTATCCTGGTCTGGTGCAGACGATCATTGATTCAGGTGTAAAGATTGTTGAGACCGCAGGCAACAACCCGCAGAAATGGTTACCGGCACTGAAGGAAGCCGATATCAAGGTTATTCACAAGTGCACCTCGGTCAGGCATTCGTTGAAGACTCAGAAGATTGGCTGCGATGCAGTTTCTGTCGACGGCTTTGAGTGTGGCGGGCATCCTGGCGAAGATGATGTGACCAACTTTGTGTTGCTGCCACGGGCTGCTGACGAACTGGACATTCCTTTTGTCGCCTCCGGTGGACAGGCGGATGCCCGGTCCCTGGTGGCATCACTCGCCATGGGTGCTGAAGGTATGAATATGGGGACACGCTTTATCGCAACCAGGGAAGCACCGGTGCATGAAAATGTAAAGAAGGCACTGGTTGCCGCCAGCGAGCTGGATACAAGGCTTGTGATGCGACCGCTCAGAAATACTGAAAGAGTCTTGACCAATTCAGGAGTTGAAAGTTTGCTGGAGAAGGAGAAAGTACTCGGCGCAGAGCTGAAATTCGAGGACATAATCGAAGAAGTTTCAGGTGTCTATCCAAAGGTCATGACAGATGGCGAAATGGAAGCCGGCGCCTGGTCCTGTGGCATGGTGGCCGGACTTATTTATGACGTGCCTACGGTCAAGGAACTGATCGACCGTATTATGGCCGAGGCAGATGCAATCATTAACCAGCGTCTTGCCGGCATTGCTGCCTGATTAATAATTAATCAGTGCAAGATGATAGCATGTGCGCAACTGGTCTCTTTGAGGAACTTTGAAATGATGAAACTACACTTTGCACCCAACTCCCGTGCCGGTCGAATTCTCTGGCTGCTGGAAGAACTGGAACTCCCCTATGAATTGAACCGGATGGATTTTCATCCAAAGGATCTTAAATCAAACGAGCATCGAAGCCGACATCCACTGGGTCGTGTTCCTGTTCTGGACGACGGTGATGTCAGAATCTTTGAATCTGGCGCCATCGTTGATTACATTCTTGAACGTCACAAGAACGGTGGACTGAAGCCCGCTGTGGATTCACCGTTCTTTCCTGAGTACCTCCAGTGGTTTCACTACTGCGAGGGTATGGTGATGCCACCAGTCAATACCATTGTCGTACATACACTGATATTGCCACCGGACCGCCGTGATGCAACAGTACTCGGTCAGGCTCAGCGGTTGCTGACCAAGGCATTGGCTCCCGTGGAGGAAGCTCTCACCGGCAGGGAATATCTGATCGGTGATTTCTCGGCCGCTGATGTCATGTTGGGTCATGCCGTTTTTATGAGCAATCGTCTCGGTTGTGTCACCGACGAGATGTTGACCCTGAAAGGCTACGTTGAACGCATTGCGGCAAGACCGGCGTTCGATAAAGCCATTAACGCATAGGAGGCTGTCCGGGAATCTGGAACGGTGAAAATTCCAATGATTGTCCATTACCTGACTGCACGGATACCGGACTCTCTCCGGGATTTTGCAGGACTGCCAGAACTTCCCAGGAATCCAGCTGCGTGGCGGTGGAAGGTGCGGCAGCAACCACCTGCCCGATATTCCTGCCATCTTCTCGCAGCAAATCGGCGCCGACCTGTATAGCCGCCGATGACACACCGTGATGAAGCTGGCGCTTCAGAGTACCCCGATAATGTGCCCGGGCGACAATTTCCTGGCCAAGGTAGCAACCTTTTGCGAAATCAACGCCCCCAAGATTATGCAGATTGAACATCTGCGGAAGATAAATGTTTGCAGTAATGTCCTGCACCCAGGCGAGTCCTTCCCGGCAATCAAGTTCCTGCCAGACTGCTGCATCCGACGTTGCTTCACTGATGTCCTCCTGACTCCAGAGTTCAAACCGGTCACTGTTGACCTGTTGCTGAATCCGACCCGGAACAGGGGGAGCATTGTCACCGATCACACCAAAACATTGCCAATGTCCGCTGGCATCGACCAATTCTGCTTTGGAGAAAACGATGTATTTGGACAGGAACGTCAAGGTGTCCTGAACCCGACTGCGGTGCATGCGTAACAGCAAACCATCTTCAATTTCCGCAATTCTGAAATTGGTGATCATGCGGCCTTGCAGGTTGCAGATTGCACCAATATTTCCTGTGTCCGACAGCTTTTCCACATCACAGGTGGTATAACCCTGCATGAAAGGCCTGGTGTCTTTGCCCCTGACGGCCAGAAATCCGAATTGGGATAGTCTGATTACGTTTTTCATACCAGTATTCTACAGACGTGTTTCAATAGATCACAATTTATTCAATAACTTCAAGTACACTGGTGTCCGTATTATTTTTTTGTCGCCATATGCGGTGACATCAGGTAACAAAAGAACAAAATTGAGGTGCATGGATTGTACTCAGACATTGAACTGAACCGGTTGCGATGGCGATCAAGACGCGGAATGCTGGAACTGGATCTTCTGCTTGTGCCTTTTTTTGATGAAATGTTTGTAGCATTACCTCAAGAGTTGCAACAAGCCTTTATAAGATTACTGGAACAGGATGACCCGGATCTGATGATCTGGTTCAGTCGCCGGGGTCAACCGGATGATCCGGAATTGAGGACACTGGTGTGCATGATATTGCACCGGGTGCAGCCAGAGAATGACTGAATTCAACAAGTCTGTACTTGACTTCGATATCCGGGTATCCAGGTCGCTAGCTGTCCTCAATATTCTGCTGCATGTTTCGGCGCTATGGGGTATTACGATCTCGGCACTCCCCTGGTACGGTCAGAGCGCCTGCATGGTGGCAGTCATTTCTTCACTCATTTTTACTATGTATCGTTTCATCCTGTTAAAGAGCGCAAACGCCGTGGTTGGTGTCCGTTATCGACAACCCGTGTGGCAACTGCAACTAAGGTCTGGAAACAAGATACCCGTCACACTGACAGGCGAAGTTGTCGTCACCAACTTTCTGATCGTCATGAATTATGCTGACAGGAAAGGTCGCAGGTACCCGGTGCCGTTGTTTACAGATTCAGTGGATGCTGAACAGCATCGACTGGGACGTGTATTTTTCAGAATGCGCGGGTTCAAGGCTGATTCTTCATCCTGAGACTGGACCAGGTATTAGGCCTGAACCGGATACATCATACGACCCGAGCTTACCCGTATCCGGGTGGTATCAGAATCGTATCTACCGCCTCCGGCTCAAGATCGGGATAATCCAGAGTAAAATGCAGCCCCCGGCTTTCCTTGCGTCTGATAGCGCTCTGGATGATTAAATCTGCAACGGTAATGAGATTGCGCAGTTCCAGAAGGTCATTGCTGATGTGATAGTTGCTGTAGTATTCGGTGACTTCCTGATGCAGTAGTTGTACCCGCCGGCGTGCCCGTTGCAGCCTTTTGTCGGTCCGGACAATACCGACGTAGTCCCACATGAAGTGACGCAGTTCGTCCCAGTTGTGCGAGATGACCACATCTTCGTCCGAGTTGGTCACTTGTGATTCATCCCATGGGGGAATTGCCACATCCGGCATTGGGGATTTACCCTGCTGCTGTATATGACTGGCGGCGGCACTCGCAAAAACCATACATTCAAGCAGGGAATTACTGGCCATTCTGTTAGCGCCGTGCAGACCGGTAAAACTCGCTTCACCGATAGCATACAGATTGGGCAGGTCTGTCAGGCCGTTCATATCCGTGACAATGCCGCCGCAGGTATAGTGCGCTGCCGGGACGACAGGGGCAGGTTGTTTTGTGATATCTATACCGAGTTCCAGACAGCGGGCGTAGATATTCGGGAAGTGTGATGTGATGAAATCTGCATCCCTGTAACTGATATCCAGATACACACAATCACATCCCAGTCGTTTCATCTCGTGATCAATTGCACGGGCGACGATGTCCCGGGGAGCCAATTCCCCCCTTTTGTCAAACCGGGTCATGAACCGGCTGCCATCGGGCAATATCAATTTGGCGCCTTCACCCCTGAGTGCTTCTGTAAGAAGAAAATTTCGGGCTTCCGGATGATACAGACAGGTTGGATGAAACTGGTTGAATTCGAGGTTGCCGACTCGACACCCCGCACGCCAGGCCATGGCAATGCCATCGCCTGATGCAGTATCCGGATTACTGGTGTACAGATAGACCTTACTGGCGCCCCCGGTGGCAAGTATGACGTATCGAGCCCTGAATAGTTCCACCTGGCTGGAATCCTGATTGAGTACATATGCACCCAGGCACAGGTTTCCTTTGTGACCGACCTTGTGTTCCGTAATGAGGTCTACGGCAACATACTGCTTGAAGAAATCGACATTTTCACAGGTCTGGAGTTGTTCATACAGTTTTAGTGCAATCTCCCTGCCGGTTGCATCCGCGACATGGATAATCCGGCGATGACTGTGCCCACCTTCCCGGGTCAGATGAAAATTGTTATCTCCTTCTGCATTGACTTCGGTATCAAACTCGACACCCAGTTCAACGAGCCAGCGAATGACTTCAACGCTGTGCTCTACGGTAAACTGAACAACATCTTTGTGGCAGAGCCCCGCACCCGCCTGCAGGGTGTCCTCAATATGCGAGTCGACAGTGTCGGATTCATCCAGTACGGCGGCTACACCACCCTGGGCATACCAGGTTGACCCCTCGTTTGGCTCATCTTTGCTTAATATGGCAACACGGTAATCCCGTGCCAGTTTAAGAGCCAGGGTCATTCCAGCAGCACCGCTGCCGATAATCAGAACATCATAATTCCGTGTTGACATTGTTTCAGTGATCCCGGGGGGTTAGTAAGAATATTGATTCACGTCCTGCTTTGCCACTGCCTTTTCAATTCTGTTAACGATTCAGCATTCAGCAAACTTTTAAGGGGAATGATTTGTTATCATTAGCACCTTTTTCAGCATGAAATTAATTCCTGGTCGTGACCGGGGGTAAAAGGAAAATCAGGTGACTACCGGGGAGCCGTCCGATCAACAGTTGGTAGAAAGAGTTAAACGCGGCGATAAAAGAGCATTCGACATTCTGCAACTGAAATATCAGCATAAAATTACTGGTCTGGTAAGTCGATACATCAAGGACCAGGATGAAGTACTGGATGTGACCCAGGAAGCATTTATAAAAGCCTATCGGGCCATATCCGGATTTCGTGGTGAAAGTGCGTTTTACACATGGCTTTATCGGATTGCCATCAATACATCCAAGAATTTTCTGGTGTCAAAGTCCAGACGACCTCCGGATACGGATATTGATGTAGATGAAGGGGAATTTCAGGACAATTCTGCTGTCTTAAGAGATACAGAGTCACCAGAACAAGCACTGGTAACTAAGGAACTGGAAGATTTAATATATAGTGCAATTGATGACTTGCCTGAAGAATTGAAGGTAGCGGTTACTCTACGTGAATTTGAGGGCTTGAGTTATGAAGATATTGCAGGTGTAATGGAATGTCCGGTAGGTACAGTCAGGTCCAGAATATTCCGGGCGCGGGAAGCGATTGAAAATAAGATTTCCAGGTTTGGTCAATAAAACCTGCATTCCAACGGTTTGAGGATTGAATGTGTCAGGTAAACTGAAAGAGTCCGTGTCGGCGCTCATTGATGACGAAGCTTCAGAAATAGAGGTTCATCGTCTGCTTCGTAATCTGGATTCCGAACAGGACCTTAAAAAGACATTTTTTATCTACCAGCAGATTCGCAGTGTTCTCAGGAATCCTTCTGATAAAGTACAGCGAATTCCTGATGTTGATCAGCAGATGAAATTATTCCAGCGGATCAGTGATGCCATTGAAGATGAGGAGACCTTTACTATTGACAGTCCAACTCATCGTAACTGGCTGAAACCTGTCGCAGGACTGGCAGTTGCCGCCACTCTGCTGATGACTGTTGGCATCGTCTTCAACAACGGAACAGGACCCTTACCAGACAGTATACCCACAAACACCCCGACGATAGCCCAAAATGTCGATACCCAACCCATAGAACCTGAACCTGAACTTAGGGAACTAGACGAAGAGAAACAGAAATTGTTACGGGAATACCTCAATAAACACGACCGGATGACCCGACTTAAGGGTAATACACATCTGGTCAACTATCCTCCGGGTCAATGAAGAATTTTTACCTGGGTTCTATTGGCGCCCTGCTCTTCAGCCTGGGCGCTGGTGTATGTCATGCGGATGATGCCAGACAGTGGCTCGACAGGATGGGCGTGGCGTTACATGAACAGGACTATCAGGGCACATTCATCTACATGCGTGGTTCCCAGTTTGAAACCATTCAGGTTACTCACCAGTTCAAGGATGGTCGGGAACTGGAACGTCTGGTCTACCAGAATGGCGAAGAACGTGAAATAGTTCGCCGTGACAATGAACTGGTGTGTTATCACCCGGACCCTCATAACGCTGATTTTGATCACAATTTACCACTGGGTCCTTTCAGTACTGCATTCAACGACAATCTTGCGACATCCCAGGACCTGTATCGATTCAGTCTGCATGGGAAGGAAAGAATCGCAGGCCGGACTGCTGTCAAATTAAAGATCACTCCCCGGCATGATAATCGATTTGGTTACCGGTTATGGCTGGACGAAGAAACAGGGCTGTTATTGCAGTCACAACTGGTGGACCGAAATCGGGTTCTCGAATTGTTTCAATTCTCATCGATACAGATCGGCCAACCAATCGATACAGCCATGTTGAACAGTTCTTTTGGCGATACCGCAGCCGTGCATCAGTTGTCACCGGTTATCACCGAGGTAGCCGAACAGCAATCGAGCAGACCAGTCTGGCGTGTTTCCTGGCTGCCTGATGGTTTTAAACCCATGTACAGCCGCCAATCCAATCTCCTGCACTTTACGGATGGACTGGCAACATTGTCGGTATTTGTTGAACAGACCGGGACCGCATCTCTTCCTGATATGATTACCTCCCATGGCGCCACAACAGTCATTACCAGGCGTCTGAAGAATGCCCAGGGACAGATTACCGTGGTCGGTGAGGTGCCGGTCAACATGGCGCGCAGGGTTGCAGAATCCGTGGAGCCGGCACTCTTCTAGTTCCGGCAATGTCCGCTGTTCACAGATGTATACTGAATTCATTTCTGGTTTCTTTAGCGCTTATTGCTTGCATTTGGACGATTAATCCGCATATTCCGACACAAGTCACTCGATATGTGCGGCATGGAGAGAAATGCTGATTAAAGGCAGTGTTACAGGAGAAGTGGATGGTTTCGCTATTATAGAGACAGCGAATACGTCCTGTACTGGATGTCGGGGCTGTAACGAGCCTCGATCAACCCTTGTTAATATACCAATGACCAGTGTTACGGGAGATGTGGTGTCGCTGTCGATGACAGTTGGAAATCAACTCCTGCTTGCATCGAATTCTCTGTTGCTGCCATTGATGGGTTTTGTCACGGGCAGCGTAACAGCGATGCTATTCGACGCTGGGGATGGCGGGCAGATGATCGGAGCAATAGCTGGGTTTCTAATCGGAGCAGTATTCTGCAGACGGCAGGATTTTTCACGGATACAGATTAAGGATACTGATAATGGGTAAGATACCAGTCATTCTGGCCAGCATCGCAATGATGGTGATGAGCACCACTGGACGGGCGGAATTACCCGAATTTACCAGTCTGGTTAAAAAAACATCGCCAACAGTGGTCAATATCAGCGCTGAAAGGGTCCGGGTAAATAGAAACTTCCGTCAAAATGATCAACTGTATGATCAACTGCCAGAGGAAGAAATACCTGATTTTTTCAGGCGTTTCTTCCGTGAAATACCAGAGACGCGGTTACCCAACCCTGCTCCTCCTTCCATGGGTTCCGGATTCATTATTTCCAGCGATGGATATATCCTTACCAACAATCACGTAGTCGATAACGCAGATGAAATTATCGTCGCCCTGAGTGATCGAAGAGAGCTATTGGCCGAAGTGGTTGGCAAAGATGAATTGTCAGATCTCGCTCTGTTGAAAATTGACGCGGAAGATCTGCCAACTGTGGAAATCGGCAGTTCTGCAGATCTCCAGGTCGGAGAATGGGTCGTAGCCATTGGTTCGCCATTTGGTTTTGAACATTCCGTTACAGCGGGTATCGTCAGCGCCAAAGGCAGGAGCCTGCCCGGTATGAATAACGAAAATTACGTACCCTACATTCAGAGCGATGTCGCTATTAATCCGGGGAATTCCGGTGGTCCACTGTTTGATATGGAAGGCAGGGTGGTGGGTATTAACAGCCAGATTTTGACCCGCTCCGGTGGATTTCTGGGACTCTCATTTTCGATACCGATTGATGTGGCCATGGAAGTTGTGCAGCAACTCAAGGAGAAAGGCAGCGTTTCCCGGGGGTATCTGGGCGTTCTCATTCAGGGTGTAAACAGGGACCTTGCCGAGTCCTTTGGTATGGACAGACCCCAGGGGGCATTGATCAACGCGATATCACCGGATGGTCCCGCTGCGAATAGTGGATTGCAGGTCGGCGATGTCATCATTGAATTCAATGGTCAACCTATCGATTTGTATCATGATCTGCCGCAGGTGGTTGGTCGTACCCAGGCGGAATCCGAAGCGGATCTGGTCGTATATCGTGACGGCAAAAAGGTCACACTGACTATGAAGATTGGCGCCCTGCCGGAAAGAGAAGATCGGCAACGATTAAGAAGCAGTGGTTCCGAAAAAACATCCTGGAATCGTCTGGGCATTCAGGTTGTTGATCTGGAAGATTCTGCTCGATCTGAACAGGGCAATGAAGGCGTGTTGGTGCAACGGATTACAGAAGGTCCGGCAATGGAGGCGGGAATTTTACCGGGCGATGTTATTACGATCCTGAATAGGAAAGCGGTACATAACCGGGAGCAATTTGAAGAACTGATAAAAGATCTGCCCGCCAATGTGTCTATTCCGGTACTGATCGTCAGGGACGGGATGCCCGGCCACCGGGCTCTTAAAATACCGGAGTAGTGCCCTGACTCATGTTGTCAATTATTACATCAGTCCCGGGCGATTAGCGTATAATCGCCCTTTCAGTCAGACTGCAGGGCTCTTGCGCCTACACATTGGTTGATCCAAAGTACATTCGTAATTTCTCCATCATTGCCCACATTGATCATGGCAAGTCTACGCTTGCAGATCGGTTTATCCATCTGTGCGGCGGCCTGACAGACCGTGAAATGGAAGCGCAGGTTCTTGATTCGATGGACATTGAGCGGGAGAGGGGTATTACCATCAAGGCTCAGAGTGTTACCTTGATGTACGATGCACAGGATGGTCATTCATATCAACTCAATATTATCGACACACCCGGACATGTGGACTTCACCTATGAAGTTTCCCGGTCCATGGCCGCCTGTGAGGGCGCCTTGCTGATTGTTGATGCTGCCCAGGGCGTAGAAGCCCAGTCGGTTGCCAACTGTTATACAGCCGTGGAACAGGGGCTGGAGGTGTTGCCGGTTCTGAACAAAATCGATTTGCCACAGGCGGACCCGGATCGTGTATGCCAGGAAATCGAGGAAATCATTGGCATTGATGCTTCGGCTGCGGTTCAGGTCAGTGCAAAACACGGTACCGGCATCCGGGAATTACTGGAAACCATTATCCAGGTTATTCCTCCTCCGGAAGTTCAGCGGGATGGTGACCTGCAGGCTTTGATCATCGATTCATGGTTTGATAACTATCTGGGTGTGGTATCCCTGGTTCGAGTCGTCCATGGCAGCATATCGGTTAACGACAAAATAGTGGCCAGATCGATCGGTAAGGTACACCAGGTTGATTCAGTGGGAGTATTTACACCTCACAGGAAGGAAACCAGCGTGTTGCAAGCTGGCGAAGTCGGGTTTGTTGTCGCTGGTATCAAGGATGTAAAAGGCGCTCCGGTAGGCGATACAATAGCCCATGCAAACTCGCAGATATCGCCATTGCCTGGATTCGAGAGGGTCAAGCCACAGGTTTATGCCGGTATGTTTACCACCAGTGCCGATGAATTCAATAATTTCCGGGACGCGCTGGAAAAGCTGACCCTGAATGATGCTTCCCTGATGTATGAACCCGAGAATTCCAACGCACTGGGTAGCGGCTTCCGATGCGGATTTCTGGGTATGCTGCACATGGAGATAGTCCAGGAGAGACTGGAACGCGAATACAACCTGGACCTGATTACATCCGCGCCTACCGTAGAGTATGAAATTGTCACCAGAAACGGCGCCATTATCCGGATAGACAATCCATCACAACTCCCTGACCTGTCGACAATTGATGAGATGCGCGAGCCAATTGTCCTGGCCAATATACTGGTGCCTTCAGAGTACCTGGGTAACGTAATGACCCTTTGCATGGATCGCAGAGGTGTCCAGAAAGACATGCAGTTTGTCGGTAACCAGGTATCCATTTCCTGTGAGTTGCCGATGAACGAGGTTGTTCTGGATTTTTTTGACAAACTGAAATCAGTCTCCCGTGGATATGCTTCGCTGGATTATGGCTTTATCAAATTTCAGGCATCCAGACTGGTTCGGCTTGATGTGCTGATTAACGGAGATCGGGTTGATGCTCTGGCGCTGATCGTTCATCGCAATGATGCGAGATCCAAAGGACTTGCTCTTACCAGAAAGATGAAGGAGCTCATCCCCCGACAATTATTTGATGTTGCGATTCAGGCGGCGATCGGCAGTCAGATTATCACTCGTCAAACCGTCAAGGCGTTACGGAAAAACGTGACCGCAAAGTGTTATGGTGGTGATGTCACCCGGAAGAAAAAACTACTGGAAAAACAAAAAAAAGGTAAGAAACGTATGAAGCAACTTGGTAGTGTGGAGATTCCCCAGGAGGCGTTCCTTGCCGTATTGAAGGTGGATAAGTAGATGAGTATTGATTTTCCTCTGATACTTGTATTGGGTACGCTGATTACCGGACTTATCTGGCTGATCGACATTCTCTTTTTAAGGAAGAAACGGGAGCAGTTTGCGGCAGATATCCCGGAAGACGAGGCAGTAGAGGCTAAAGCAGAGCTTCGGGTACCCCTTGTCATCGAGTATTCAATATCTTTCTTTCCGGTGTTGTTGATCGTTCTTGTATTGAGGTCTTTTTTGTTTGAACCATTTCAGATTCCTACCGGCTCAATGATCCCGACATTGAAAATTGGTGATTTTATCCTGGTTAACAAGTATGTCTACGGGCTTCGTCTGCCAGTTGCAGGTAACCTGATTTTACCGGTGGATGATCCAAAAAATGGTGAAGTCATGGTGTTCATACCACCCCATGAAGATGAATACTTCATCAAACGGGTAGTGGGTATTCCGGGTGACGTAATTCGATACGAGAACAAGCAACTGTATATCAACGAAGAGCAGCAACCCCTGGAATTTGTTGAGCAGGTCCCACCCCTGAATCCGAAATACCTCGTTTATAAAGAAGAACTCGGTGAGGTGGAACACCTGATCCATCGAAACCCATTCAAGGATACACGAGTATTGGAATGGGAAATTCCCGAAGGCTATTACTTCATGATGGGTGATAATCGTGATCACAGCAGTGACAGCCGGTATTGGGGTTTGGTGTCGGAAGAGAATATAGTGGGTAAGGCAGTAGCGGTCTGGATGCACAAGGACCCGGGTTGGAAGTTACCGGTGTTATCCCAGAATCGCTGGATACAATAGAATCATTCATGGCAGCAGCGATGCGCTCAAATTGCCACTGAGTAACCAGAGACACAATGGTCAAGATCGAAGAGGAACTGGACAAATTACAGGAACTGATCGGTTACCGGTTTCAGGATATCAATCACCTCAAACAATCTTTAACGCATCGCAGTTACGGCGCGTTCAATAACGAACGTCTGGAGTTTCTGGGTGATGCCATCCTCAATTGTGTCATAGCCTGCGCCCTTTATGATCAGTTTCCCGAAGCCTCCGAGGGGCAGCTCAGCCGTTTACGGTCCCAGATGGTGAGACGTTCAACCCTGGCTGAAATTGCCAGGGAATTCTCAATCAGGAATACCATGATTCTGGGTCGCGGCGAAATGAAAAGCGGCGGATTTGATCGGGAATCAACGCTATCGGACACCATGGAGGCCATTATCGGGGCGGTATTCATGGATGGTGGTTTGGAACTTACCCGGAATCAGATCCTTATCTGGTACAAGAGCCGTATGAGTGAACTGTCTCTCGAAAACTCCCAGATTGATGCCAAGTCCAGATTGCAGGAATATCTGCAGGGTATCGGTGAGGAATTACCCCAATACTCTGTTGTCGGCAGCAAGGGCAGATCCCACGAACAGATGTTTACCGTTGAATGTCAATCCAGTCTGTTGCGGGAAAGGGCGATAGGAGAAGGTACGAGTCGTCGAATCGCGGAACAGATCGCTGCCGGCCGGGCGCTGGATATACTGGGTATCACCAGTAAGGATACAGGGTGACGACTCAACGATGTGGCTATGTGGCAATACTGGGGCGACCCAATGTTGGCAAGTCGACTCTGCTGAACAGAATTCTTGGTCAAAAAGTCAGTATCACATCAAGGAAGCCACAAACCACGCGGCATCAGCTTCTGGGAATCAGGACTCTGGCTGATCATCAGATTCTGTACGTTGATACGCCCGGTATACATGGTCAGGAACAGCGGGCAATCAACCGGTATATGAATCGCAGTGCATTGAGTGTCATCAGTGATGTTGATCTTGCTGTATTTATCGTAGACCGGACCGCCTGGACATCAGATGATCAAATTGTCGCAGATGCTCTGCTGGCTGACCTGGACGGCAAGTTGATCATCGCCATCAACAAAATTGATCAACTGGACAACAAGGAAAAACTGCTTCCTGTTCTGGCCGACCTGCAGTCAAGATTCCCGAAAGCTGATGTCATCCCCATATCGGCAGTCACCGGAGAAAACGTCAGTCGTCTGGAAGATATCATCGGTGGTCTGCTACCTCCGGGTCCCTTCTATTTTCCAGAAGATCAGATTACAGATCGCAGTGAACGATTTATGGTATCGGAAATCGTTCGTGAGAAACTGATGCGACAACTGGGTAAGGAGCTACCCTATGCGGTCACTATTCAGGTTGATCGTTTTGTCATCGAAGGAGAAGTGACACAAATTGACGCCACGATTTTTGTCGAAAGAGAGAGTCAGAAAGCCATAGTCATTGGCGGGAAGGGTGTGCGGTTGAAACAGATTGGTTCCGATGCACGCAGAGATATGGAAAAACTGCTGGGTACCCGGGTGATGCTGACAACCTGGGTAAAGGTAAAATCAGGCTGGTCTGATGATGAGCGTGCGCTCAAAAGTCTTGGTTATGACCAGGTCTGAAACATCGGTGTTGCAGCCTTGTTTTATTCTGCACACAAGAAAGTATCGTGATACCAGCGCTCTCGTCGAAGTATTCTCCAGGGAGGCAGGCCGCTATACCCTGGTGGCGCGGGGAGCAAGAAGTAAAAACAATCGATACGGAAACTGTTTACAGCTTTTTGTGCCATTGTTGATCGCAAGTGTTGGACAGGGGGAATTAAAGACTGCCCGAAATATGGAAAACAATGGCGCCCCATACCATTTATACGGTCCTGGTCTGATCATTGGCATGTATGTCAATGAATTGCTCTACCGGTTGCTGGGAAAGTTTGATCCCTATACCGCGTTGTATGACCGGTATGAGACGCTGCTCAATGCATTACAGTCAGAGTCCTTTGATACCTCCATGCTCAGGGATTTTGAGTTGTCTCTGTTATCGGACCTGGGTTACGGCATCTCTTTTGATGTTGAGGCGCAGACCGGAGATCCGATATCCAGGGATAAGCGATATCATTTTGTCGTTGAAGATGGTTTTCATTACCTGCCGGATAATGATTCCACCAGGCGGGCATTGGAAGGCGAGCATATTTTGAACATCGCCGATGGAAAACTCGACGCAACAGCGGACCAGATCGCAAAGTGGGTGATTCGACAATCCATCAATCAATTACTGGGCGGCAGAATCCTGAACAGTAGAATGTATTTCAGTCACCGGGTGCAGCATCCATCATGATCAGGGGAGTCGGCGTTGATATTGTGGAAATTACCCGCATTGCAAAGGCGCTTGACCGGTGGGGAGATCGATTTATCCACAAAATACTGAGCGGGGAAGAGTTGGCGGTGTTTGGTGACAGGGGAAGAGATGCCTCTTTCCTGTCCCGGCAGTTTGCCGCAAAGGAAGCCGCCGCCAAAGCTTTGGGTACAGGCATGAAAGACGGTGTTCACTTCCGCGACATTTCCGTCTTGCGGGATCAGGAAGGCTGCCCGTTTATACAATTCTCGGCAGCTTCCGGTCACATTGTAAAAGAGCGGTCTTTTGGGCAATTCCACGTCAGCATATCGGATGAACGGGAGTATGCGATTGCTTATGTGGTGGCAGAAGGGTCTTTATAACCCGCTGAATCAATCAAGGGGCGGGGCATTGAAAGGGTCCGGATTCTTACGACTCCAGAGAATCATTGTATTTATTTCACTGTTCAATACATTGAGAGCACGGCGTACATCTTCGTCAATACCGGACTTGGAAATGTTGACTACTTTCTCCACTGCGTTCTCCAGTCGTGGTACGCCGCAATATCGAATAGAACCGAGTAGTTTATGAACGGCATCTGCCAGTTGTTCATTTTTACCATCAGAAAAGGCACTGTTAATCGATTCCTGATCGATAGGTAAATTAGCAATCAACAATGTGAATAATTCACCTGCCAACGCCTGGTTGTAATTGGCGGCACTCAATGACAACTCCCTGTCAAAGAGTGTTTCCTCAATGGTTTTTCCGGCTGGTCTAGGGGGCTTTGTACCACGGATGGTGAGTTCTCTCAGGATGCTGGTTTGAACTGGTTTGATGAGTACTTCTTCCATACCTGCAGACAAACAGTCACTCTTTTCATGCATGGTGACATGAGCAGTAAGACCAATAATTTTAGGCTGGTGCACCACTGCACTGCAAATATGGCGAGTTGCTTCAATGCCGTCCATTACAGGCATTTGTATGTCAAGGAACATAAAGTCAAATACCTTTGCCATACAAAGATCAACGGCCTCCTGTCCGTTCTTCGCGGTGGTGACGTTGAATCCCAGAGATTCCAGTTGTAGAACCAGAAGTTGTAGATTAGGGATGCTGTCGTCAACAGCCAGAACCTGATGGGGTTCCAATTTACAAGAGGCAACATCATCAATATTTTCCTGATCAGCTTGAACACGATTTTGTAGAAGGTTGGATAGATGTTCAGTCCGGAATTTATCTTCAGGATTCGACAGATTCCGCCCAATTGCGGTAGACAGCCTTGCCAGTAGTCCAGAATCCGGCAGTGTCCGACCAGTGTCCAGAAGCTCCCTGATGTTGCCCAATGGCATTGCAAAGCGCCGGATTAATATGCAGGACGAAAGCGTAGATGCCGCAAACAGCAATACAAATACGATGATCGTGCTTATGATGATCTGTTGGCTGAAGATAAGCAGGATGACATATCCCGTGAAAACCAACGTAGGCAGAAAAGACAGCAGCACTAATTCTGTTTGAACTTTTTTCATCAGACTTGCAACGATCCAGGTAATCGGATTCATTGTCTCATAGCGTCTGATAGAGAATATGTACCCGTGAACCTGATATTATATACAAAGTTATTAAATTGATAGCAGGGTCATCCTCGAACAGGATTCATGAATACACCCGATTACCCCACAATAGAAAGCTGTATCGGCGATACACCGCTGGTGCGATTACAGCGTCTTCCCGGCAATACCAGTAATACTGTTCTGGTGAAGCTGGAAGGTAACAACCCTGCCGGTTCGGTAAAGGACCGTCCTGCGCTCAGCATGATCAGCCATGCGGAAGCAAGGGGAGACATCAAACCCGGTGATACGCTGATAGAAGCCACCAGTGGTAATACCGGTATTGCCCTCGCCATGGCCGCGGCAATCAAGGGATACCGGATGATTTTGATCATGCCGTCTCACATGAGTGATGAGCGAAAAGCCGCGATGGCTGCCTATGGAGCGGAACTTGTCATGGTGACAAAAGAAGAGGGCATGGAGGGTGCCCGGGATTTGGCGGAACAGATGCTGCAAGACGGTGAAGGCAAGGTTCTGGATCAATTCGCCAATCCGGATAATCCGTTGTCGCATTACGAAGGGACGGGTCCGGAGATTTTTAACCAGACCGGTGGTGAGATTACTCACATAATCAGTTCCATGGGTACTACAGGAACAATCATGGGTATCTCACGATTTTTCAGGGAAAAAAAGCCGGAAGTTGAAATTATTGGATTGCAGCCCACTGAGGGTTCGGCAATCCCCGGGATCAGACGCTGGCCGGAAGCATATCTGCCTAAAATTTACAATCACGATCTGGTGGACCGGGTGATTGATATTGAACAGTCTCTTGCAGAAGAAATGATGCGGCAATTGGCCAGGGTGGAAGGGATTTTCTGCGGCGTTTCTTCCGGAGGAGCGGTAGCCGGCGCTTTACAGGTGAGTGCCAGGGTGGAGAACGCCACCATAGTCGCCATCATATGTGACCGGGGCGACCGGTACCTGTCATCGGGATTGTTTCTTTCGGACACAATGGCGTAACTCATGGTCAGTATTAAGCAGGATTATTCACTCGCAACAGACGGTACGGTGGACCTTGAATCGTGGCTGTACGGCATCGGAAAACGACAACCGGTATTGAACCCTGAGAAAATCAGGGATGTCTGTGAGTTGTCCGAGCAGGCTGCAAAGAAAGCAGGCTCAACCGATGGGCTGGTTCACAGGAGCTACCGTACAGGTCTGGAGATTGCCGATATTCTGTGTGACCTGCGGGTAAACGAAGATGGTATCAAAGCCGGCATCATCTATCGTGCGGTGAGGGAAAATCAGATTACTCTGAATCATGTCCGCAATCAGTGTGGAGATCAGGTCGCTGAACTGGTTGAGGGTGTTTTACGCATGGCGGCGATCAGCAACGTCAAATTTGGAGACAGAAAACCTGTTCTGGGTCAGCGAAAGGATCAATTGGAACAGGCAAGACGGATGCTGGTAGCGGTGGTTGACGATGTACGGGTTGCATTGATCAAACTGGCGGAAAGGACCGTTGCCATAAGGGCCAACAAAAACAACGATCATGATGGACAGATTCGTCTGGCTAGAGAGGTGTTGGAAATCTATGCGCCCCTTGCGCATCGTCTTGGTATTGGTCATCTCAAGTGGGAGCTCGAAGACCTTGCATTCCGTTATCTGGAACCACTGGCCTACAAGCGGATTGCCAATCTTCTGGACGAGAAACGTATTGTGCGACAGGAATATATCGAGCGGATTATCAGGGAACTCGATTATCATTTACACAAGGTGAATGTCCATGCCCGCCTTGAAGGCAGGGCAAAGCATATCTGCAGCATCTGGAAAAAGATGCGTAGTAAAGGAATCGCTTTTTCCGAGGTATATGATGTACGGGCAATTCGTCTGCTGGTGGATCATCAGGATGATTGTTATCGCGCTCTGGGTGTTGTACACAACCTTTGGCGCAATATCCCGCACGAGTTTGATGACTATATCGCCACCCCCAAGGAGAATAACTATCGTTCGTTGCATACCGCCGTGATCGGACCGGAAGGCAAGGTCCTTGAGGTGCAGATTCGCACCGAAGCAATGCACCAGGAGGCTGAATTCGGTGTCTGTTCCCACTGGCAGTATAAAACCCCTGAAGGCAAGGAAAAATCGTCAGTTTATGAAACCCGGGTCGAGTGGTTACGCAGGATTATCGATTGGCAGGTGGATTTGAATAACGATCCGGTGCTGGCAAAGGAAATACTCAATGATGTGACGATGGACCGCGTTTACATCTACACACCGGAAGGACATGTAATCGACATGACACCCGGTGCAACTCCTGTGGATTTTGCTTACCGGGTCCACACCGATATTGGCCACAGGTGCTGTGGCGCCAAGGTCAACAGCAGGGTGGTTCCGCTGAACACCAGACTGAAGTCAGGAGATCAGGTTGAAATTATCACCGGTGATGCAATTAACCCCAGAAGGGAGTGGTTGTACGAACATCTGGGATATGTATCGACATCAAAAGCGCGCACAAAAATAAAGTCATGGTTTGGTCAACGGGAAAAACAGAAGAATATAGACGAAGGCAAGAAACTCCTGCTGGAAGAACTGGAGCACATGGGTATAGAACGATTGGACTTTGGTCAGCTTGCCGAAAGGACCGGTATGTCTTCATCAACCGAGCTGTTTTACAGCATTGGTGTCGGTGATGTGGCTGTTGTGGACATCGTTGAGCAGGCAGCTGTAATAATGGAACTTGATGTCCGGGAGCATCAGCAGACATTTGATGTGGTTCAAAATAAACAGGTCGTATCCGGGTTAGGCAACATGGATCATGTGATTTCGGATTGTTGCAAGCCGGTTCCAGGTGATTCCATCGTCGGTGTAATCGATGACAACAGTGTCGTTAACGTCCACCTGCAGGATTGCCTTCAGGCTTTACACGCGGATGTATACGGAAGGCTTATACGCCTTGACTGGCAGGCGGAACTCAGTGCGACATTTCCGGTGAGTATCGAAGTCACTGCTTACGATCGTTCCGGATTGCTGTATGACATTACTGGCATTTTCATGCATGAAAACACCAATGTAATATCGATATACACAGTTCCCAACAAGCCTGAAAACACGATAATTCTTAAAATGGACATAGAAGTGACCAGGCTCAATCGATTACTGAGGACATTGGAAAAAATTGGTCAGTTGCCCAATGTCATCAATGCCAGAAGGTCAATCAGTTCGTGACTGTCATCAAACACAACGGGGTTGACGAGCAGGGTTTCTGGCCCGGGACTCATAAGTAAACAGGAGTATTTTGTGAGAATTATTCTATTGGGAGCTCCCGGCGTCGGGAAAGGTACCCAGGCAGGATTTATCATGGAGGAATTCGGCATTCCCCAGATCTCAACCGGTGACATGTTGCGTGAAGCCATAAAGGCGGGAACATCACTGGGCAGGAACGTGAAAGCCGTTATGGACAGCGGCGCCCTGGTGACCGATGACATTATCATTGATCTCGTCAAGGAAAGAATTCGACGGGATGACTGTGAGCATGGTTTCCTGTTCGACGGATTTCCAAGAACAATCCCACAGGCAGAAGCACTTCTTCAACAGGGGATAACCATCGACTTTGTCATCGAAATCAAGGTTCCGGAAGATGAAATCATTGATCGGCTGAGTGGCCGTCGAGTACATATTGATTCCGGCCGGGTTTATCACATCATCCACAATCCACCTGCACGGGAAGGACTGGATGACATCACCGGAGAACCATTGCTGCAAAGAGATGATGACAGGGAAGATACAGTCCGGGAACGATTGAATGTTTACCAGGAACAGACTGAACCCTTGATTTCGTTTTACAGGACATTATCGGAAAGTGCAGGGAGCAATACCATCTGTGCCGCAGTCGATGGCCAGGGCAGCACGGAAGAGATTCGAGAGAGAATTTTTGCCGTAATCGATTAAAAAACGGGAGAAATTGCAAAAAATTTAAGAAAAAATGCACAAAAAGCGCAGAAAAGTTCATTAAAGTGTTGATTATCGAAACTTTTTCAATAAAGTAGGGGGTCAGGACTTTACTTTTTGCAGGTTATACACAACTGGACGATCTGCAGACACAACTGCCGAGGAGATATAAACAGGTTTTCAGATACACTGCTGAATTGTTTACGCGGTAACAGCCGACAATTGAAACAGGAGCAGTGGAAGTGTTTTCCGGTTTTGATATTTTCAGTGGGATCAAATCTGATAATCTGCCCGTTTTAAAAACCCTGTAGCCTCTGATTACCCGGAACGGATGAGTGAATATTCTGGCAATTGACACATCATCTGCCGCCTGTGTTATTGGCGTTGAATTCGGGGGGAGACGGGACAACAATGTGCGCATGTCCGGTCGATCTCACAGCCGTGATATATTGCCGACGATTACGGCCCTGCTCACCAAAAACAAACTCTCACTGCGAAACCTGAATTACATTGTGTACGGTCAGGGTCCGGGGTCTTTCACGGGTCTTCGAATAGCAGTTGGCGTTGTTCAGGGTCTGGCGTTTGGCCTGAATATTCCTGTAGTACCCGTTTCGAGCCTGGCGTGTCTGGCTCAGGCCCAATACCGGAGATCGGGTCAACAACAGATAGTCAGTGCCTTGCATGCAAGAAAAGAGGAAGTTTATCTCGGTATATATCAGGTTCAGCATCATATCGCCCGGACTGTCACCGCCGAAACAGTTACAGACGTCAGGAATATTAAACAGAAGTTGGACGGTGACTGGGTTGGTGCAGGTGATGGTTGGATATTGCGGGAACAACTGGAAGCTGCTTTCAATACTCACATGACCAGGGTTGAGACCGATGTTCATCCGGAACCCGACGCGTTGCTAGATCTGGGTATCGATGGTATCAAATCAGGTAGAACGATCAGAGCAGTGGATGCCCGTCCTGAATACCTGCGGGAGGAAGTTGCCAGCTTGCCCGGTAAAAAACAGTGAGCCGGTATCAGCTTCAACAATCCGCATCGGGGTTATGTCTTGCGGATACTTTCAGCCGACAGCATCCGGTTAGCATCGACTTTGTGGCCGAGGCATCCAGTAACCGGATACGAAAAGGTGGCGCCAGGCAGGAGTTGCTGGCGAAAGCAACTGGTCTCAAGAAGGGATTGCGGGTGGTTGATTGTACGGCAGGGCTTGGGCGTGACGCCTTTACACTTGCTTACCTGGGATGTGATGTCACCATGATCGAGCGCTCTGCAGTGATGGCAATGCTGCTTGAAGATGCATTACAGCGAGCTGAGTGCCACCTGAAACTGAAAGAGGTTGTGTCCCGCCTCCGTCTGATCAGAGGTGATGCTGTTCATGTTGCTGCAAATCTGGCAACAGTTCCGGACGTCATTCTGATCGATCCCATGTTTCCAAAGCGCAACAAAACTGCTCTTGTACAGGGAGATATGCAGTTGCTGCAGCGGTTTCTGGGTGTTGACGAGGATGCTGCGGCGTTACTTGAGGTTTCCCTTTCCTGTGGATGTCCCAGAGTCGTATTGAAAAGGCCTGTTCACGACAAGTCGCTTTCAGATGTGAACCCGACTTATTCCCTTAAAGGCAGTACCGTTCGATTTGACGTATTCATCAATTCTGCAAAACAGACCGGGCGCCCGTAACAGCTCAGGCTGTCCAAAGCCATCTGCTGTATGTCGGATGTTGTACTTATTTGGTAGATTGTTTTGTTAACGAAGCTGTTCGCAGATGGCTTTGGGGCATTCATTTGCACCAGCGTCTGCGCGTCCCTCCCGGATTCCCGAGCTTCCCCCGCATGCCTGTAGTCATGCTCCTCCAGCTCGGCG
>LXNI01000763.1_pt1 | contig 34590 bp, 31 predicted proteins | sample 809091 | NCBI WGS metagenome assembly LXNI01 (sample SAMN04870527, study PRJNA318959) | sponge metagenome | biome: 01000161; feature: marine sponge reef; material: water | host: Sarcotragus foetidus | place: Greece: Milos, Mediterranean Sea | collected 2013-05-29 | depth 5-7 m
GCGCAGGGGAATTCCCATCTGCCGGTGATAGTCGCCGAGGGGTTCGGCCGGCCTGAGGATGATGCCGCCGCCGGCGCGCCGCTCCATGTCCACCGACGGCTCGGCCAGCGCCACCGCGCGGTATGATGCGCCGGCAATGTTGTCGGTGTCTGTATTCACAAAGCCACCTGCCTCCCCATTGAAACGGCGCCTAATTGCGGCCTGAGTCCGGTCTCATGTGATGCAACGAGCCGGGGTTCTCGTTTGCATGGTCAGGGACATCTGGTATAAATTTTATAAAGTGTAAATTTTATTGAGCGTCGCGAGTCAACTTAAATCTGACCGGCTCGTTGCGGAAACCGTGGACAGGGTATGACGACTAGATCTTCATCGGCCGTTTCGAGCGATGATTTGCAAACAACGAATAAACCATCCGACGGACGAGGCCGTGGTAAACGCCGCAAGGAACTTGTCGAGCACGCGGATCGACTGTTTTCCGCTTTCGGTTTTCATAATGTTTCGTTTGACGACATTGCCCAGGCGGCCGGGATCAAACGGGAAGGCATTTACTACTATTTCAAAAACACAACTGAATTGCTTTTTGAGATCGTTGAGCCGCCGACACACCGCCTGATCGAACGGCTCTCTGCAATCGCTGCTTCTCAACTAAGTCCCGAGGCTAAATTATATTTAGGCCTGGAAACTCACATCAAAGTTTTTAACAGAACGGCCCTGGACGCTATCAGCCTGAGTGCGGGTGCCGGCAAAGCGCTGGGCTCCGAGGAAATTTCCCAAAAATTCCGGCCACTGTACAAGCGTTACGAAGACTTATGGATGAGTGTCCTGTTTGATAGTGGCGGGGCCGACAAGATGCGCTTCAAACACCCGCGAGTTGCCGTGTTCGCTACCCTCGGCATGTGCAACTGGATGGTGCGCTGGTTCAGGGAAGATGGCGACGCCAGCTTGGACGAAATTGTGGAGATATTTTTCGATTACGCCAGTACCGGTCTATTTGGAGAAGTTGGGGCCGCTGGTTCTCTATCCAGTGAACGGCGAAATCAGATTTTGGAAGAGATACGGGCTTTCGAATTGGTACATGGATCGCTTTAGCGACCGATCCACTTCAGATGAGGAACTGAATCATGAATATCGATGAATTGGTTGCAATCGACATCCATACGCACGCTGAAGAGCCCTGCCAGCCTCACCGGGACGACGGCTATAACGAGTTCCAGGAGGGCATGCAGAACTACGTTCGAACCGGCCGCGACTATCCGCCAGCCATGCAAGAAACCGCCGACTATTTTCGGGAGCGCAAGATCGGCTGCGTCATATTCCCTGTGGACGCCGAGCGCGAGACGGGGTTCCGCCGCTACTCGAATGAAGAGGTTGCAAAGATCGCCAGCGAGAACAGCAACATTATGATCCCGTTTGCCTCCATCGATCCGGCCAAAGGTAAGATGGGCGCACGTGAGGCCCGGCGCCTGGTCCGGGATTTTGGTGTCCGGGGCTTCAAGTTTCATCCGACACAACAGGGATTCTTTCCCAACGATCGGAGCGCCTACGTTCTTTACGAAGCCATCCAGGACGAAGGCGCCATCGCCCTTTTCCATACTGGCCAGACCGGCGTCGGTGCCGGAATGAAGGGCGGCATGGGAATGCGGATCAAATACTCCAATCCCGTCTACCTTGACGACGTTGCCGTCGACTTCCCGGATATGCCGATCATCATGGCCCACCCGTCCTTCCCCTGGCAGGACGAAGCGCTGGCGATCGCAACACACAAACCGAACGTGTATATCGACCTGTCCGGTTGGTCGCCGAAGTATTTTCCGGAGAACCTCGTTCGCTACTCCAACACGCTGCTCAAGCACAAAGTTCTGTTCGGCTCGGATTGGCCGGCGATCACCCCGGATCGTTGGCTTGCAGACTTCGAAAAGATCGACATCCGGGAAGAGGTGAAACCCGGCATCTTGAAGGGGAACGCTGCAAAGCTACTCGGCTTAACCAGCGAGACGGCGTAGATGGACCTTCAGGTAACTGAAGAGCAGCAGCTCATTCGGGAGAGCGCGGAGAAGTTTCTTGCCGATCAATATGGACCTGAAACCTTCAGGACGCTGATCGGGTCGAACGCGCGCTGGTCTCCCGGCGTTTGGGAAGGTTTTGCGGAAATGGGTTGGCTCGGGCTGCCGTTTCCTGAAGACGCCGGCGGCTTCGGGATGGGTCCGGCCGAGGTGGTGATCCTGATGGAGCGGTTTGGCCGAGAGTTGGTGCTCGAACCATATGTGTCTTCGGTCATTCATTGCGGAAAACTTATTGAGCTCTTAGGCACGGATGAACAACGCGAGACGTTGTTGGGCGAAATCGCGTCAGGGCAGCTCCGTCTGGCATTTGCCCACAACGACTTGGATGGTTCGATGATGGCCAGGCAGGAGGCCGGTGCATTCCTGCTTTCGGGGGCCAAGCGCTCGGTCTACGACGCACCAATAGCAGATATCTATCTCGTTTCGTGCTCGCTGCACGATGGTACGACCGCAGTCTTTTCCATTCCTGCAAATGCGAACGGCATCACGGCACGAAGCCACAATACGCTCGACGGCCGCCGATACGCGGATTTGGATTTCGCCGATGTTCGGGCCCAACCTGACGCTCAGCTGGGCAGCGGTATGGATGCCGAGGCGGCAATTGACGAAGCCATGGCATGGGCCGTCACCGCTTCATGCGCCGACGCAGTCGGCGCGATCTCCGCGATGGTCGAGCAGACGGTCGACTATGCCAAACAGCGCGAGCAGTTCGGTCAGCCGATTTCGAAGTTTCAGGTTCTACAGCACCGGCTCGTCGAAATGAAAATCGCCGAGGAGGAAGCACGCGCCTCTGTACTATTGGCAGCACTGTCACTCGATGGAGATTCGGCGATGCGATTGCGGGTGACATCCGGCGCAAAGGCCAAAGTCGGCAGAGCGGCACGCTTTGTCCATCAGGCGGCGATCCAAACTCACGGCGCGATCGGCACAACCGACGAGTTGATGCTTGGCTGGTACGCCAAGAGATTGGTGGCGTTTGAGAAGCAATTCTCACCAACGCGGACACATCTGGGCCGCTACGCAGAGCTCATCTCCGATCCAGAAACAGCTGCGGCACCTCTCTTAAGAGAAGCGACGGCATAGGGATGGCGTGACATGGATTTAAGACTTTCCGCTGAGGACCGTGCTTTCCGGGACGAAGTCCGGGGCTTCCTTGCCGAGCACATGACCGGCGACCTTCGCAGAGCCATGGAGCTGAACACCTGCTTCATCAACGAACCCCCGGTTGCGCTTGAGTTTCACAAAGCTCTGCATGCCAAGGGTTGGGCCGCGCCAAACTGGCCCGAGGAGTTCGGGGGTCCGGGCTGGTCGCCGGTCCAGCGCTACATCTACGAAAGCGAGAGCGCACGAGTCGGCGCACCGACTTTCAACGACCAGGGGATCAAACACATCGGGCCCATTCTGATGAAGTACGGCTCGAAGAGGCATCAAGACACCTACCTGCCGCGCATTCTCAGCGGCGAGGACGTCTGGTGCCAGGGCTATTCGGAGCCGGGCGCCGGATCGGACTTGGCGTCGCTCAAGACCCGAGCCGTGGATGAGGGCGGCCACTACCTCGTCAACGGCCAGAAGATTTGGACGACCCACGCACACTTTGCGAACCGCATCTATGTTCTGGTGCGGACCAATTCGGAGGGCAGAAAGCAGGAAGGTATTTCGTTCCTGATCATGGATATGGACCTCCCCGGGATCACCGTCCGTCCCATCGACGGGTCGGGCGGAGATCACGAGTTCAACGAAGTATTTTTCGAGGATGTCAAAGCGCCAAAATCCGGCTTGGTGGGCGAAGAGAACCAGGGCTGGGAGATCGCCAAATACCTCCTTGAATACGAACGAGGCGGCAACCCTCAAGCTGCGCGCGTACGGGCGCGGCTGAGCTCCGTCGCCCGTTTGATCAAACGGTACACAGACGATGAACCCAGCTTGATCCTCCGTCTGGCAGAGTTGGGCACGGACATCGATGCGATGGAGATGCTCGAACTGACCTTGTTGTCGGACCTTCAATCCGGGAAGAACCCCGGCGCGGTGTCGTCGCTATTGAAGCTCCGCTGGAGTGCGATGCAGCAACAATTGGCTGAGCTCGCCCTCGATACCGTCGGCGAGGACGCTCTGCGTTGGGAGCCCGAGCGGCCATTTTACGAATCGCTGCAGCTCCCGCCGGAAACCGAGGAAATGCTCAGTATCGGCCCCAGATACCTCAACTATCGGGGCTACTCCATCCTCGGCGGCACATCTGAGATTCAAACGAGCATCCTCGCCAAGCAATTGCTTGGCCTTTAGCGAAGGCAAAACCGATGGATCAGCAATCCGGCAATGAGGCCCCGTACAGGGATACAGCACTGGCCGAGAAGTCCCTCTTGGTCGAGCGGCGAGACGACGGGTCCTTTATTCTGCGATCCGGCCACGAGCCTTGGGCCTACCCGGCCCAGCTATCCGAATGGTTGCGGCATTGGGCCGAGGAGCGGACTGAGCAGGTGTTTCTGGCCGAGCGAGCCTCCGGCCCAAGTTGGCGGTCCATCACCTGGGGCGAAGCGCGCACCAAGGTTGACGCTGTTTCCCACGCACTGCTGGAGCGCGGGCTGGGTCCCGATCGGCCGGTCATGGCACTGGGCGGCAATTCGATCGACCTGGCGCTGCTCAAACTCGGCGCTATGCAGGTCGGTATTCCGATCGCGCCAATCTCTCCATCCTACTCCTTGCTGGTCGAGGATTTCGGCCGGCTCCAATACATCGCCGATCTGCTGAAGCCGGGGCTGATTCACGTTCCCGAGGCCGGATCGTTCTCTAAGGCGCTGGCGGCACTGGATCTGGCCGGGGTGATCAAGGTTTCCAGCAGCGGTGACGCCGGTTTCGAGGACTTCGGATCGTATGTGGAACCCACTGATGGTTCCGACATCGCAGATGTGTACGCCGGCGTAAACGGAGATACCGTAGCCAAGTACCTCTTCACCTCTGGCTCGACCGGGTTCCCGAAAGCGGCGATCGTCACCCAACGGATGATGTGCGCCAACGTCACCGGGATTTGCCAATTGCTGCCGGTGCTGGATGAGCACCCGCCCATCTTGATGGATTGGCTGCCATGGAACCACGTCGCCGGTGGGAATAAGAACTTCAACATCATCCTCCGGTGCGGCGGTACCATGTATATCGACGACGGGCGGCCACAGCCCGGTAAGTTCGAGCGGACGATAGAAAACCTTCGGGAAATCCCTCCCACCTTTATGCACAGCGTACCGCTGGTCTTCGGGCTGCTGGCTCCCTACCTCGAAGATGACCCTGAATTTGCCGAGCGTCTATTCAGCCGGATGAATTTCATCTTCTATGCCGCGGCGCCTATGCCCGAGGTCGTACAGGCGCGGATTGACGCGGCGGCCGAAAAGGCAACCGGGGAACGTATTCCGTTCCTGTCTTCGCTTGGTAGCACCGAGACCACGCCCTCATGCATTCTTTGTCATTGGCCATCCAAGGTCCCGGGGAATCTGGGACTCCCGTTGCCCGACGTAACGGTGAAGCTTGCTCCGACCGCCGGAAAGCTGGAAATGAGGGTCAAGGGACCCAACATCATTCCCGGGTACTTCGGCAGTCCGGAGGCAACGGAACGGGCTTTCGATGAAGAGGGCTATTTCCGGATGGGTGACGCGGTGAAGTTCGTTGACACTGAAGATCCGGAACAGGGTTTGTTGTTTGACGGCCGGGTCGTCGAAAACTTCAAGCTGGCGACGGGTACATGGGTGCAAACCGGCGAAGTCCGGGTCGCCGTGGTCAACACTCTTTCTCCCTTGGTACGCGACGCAGCTATCGCTGGTGAGGCGCACGACGACATCGGATTGCTGCTGTTCCTCGATGCGGACGGCATCGAACGCGAGCTCGGGCTGGCCAGTGACGCGGAAACGATGGCGCAGGCAGACAAACTCCGCGATGAAATTAGAAACCGGCTGTTGGCTTTCAACGCTTCCGCCGGTGGCTCCAGCCGGCGGATAGCGCGGGTGATGATCATGACTGAACCGCCATCCGTCGACGGTAACGAAATGACCGACAAGGGTTACCTGAACCAGCGGGCAGTATTGGACCGGCGGGCCAATCTGGTGAGCCAGCTCTATGCGGATGACCCGGGCCCCGACGTGATCTTGTTGAACACTTGATATTGAACTACAGGAAATTTTGTTTATGATTATTTTACAACAAGTAAAAAAAATACCAATCTTTAAGGCAGACGTTTAACCCAGATAGGGAGACTAACTCATGTACAAGCGAATGTTCGTTGCGGGTTTGGCGCTGGCCATTTCCGCAGGTGCTGCCGAAGCGCAGGAGAAAACACTGAAGCTGGCGTTTTTTGCGCCGCCTCAGGATCCGACCTTCAAGGACGTCATCAAGCCGTGGGCGGATGCCGTGAACGCCGAAGGCGTGATCAAGATTGATACGTTCCCGAGTGGCGCGTTGGGCCGAAATCCCCGTCTTCAGCTCAAGATGGTGTTGGATGGCGTTGCCGACATGGCTTGGCATGTTCCGGCCTACACGCCGGGCCGCTTTCCCGACAATGCGGTAATGGAACTGCCGAATATAATCCGTGATGTGAAGGAGTCATCAATTGCCTTCCGCCGTCTCCATGACCGCGGCCTACTGCGCGGCTACGACAAGTATTATGTTCCGCTTCTCGCGACCACGCACCCCTACTTCATCAACACGGTGAAACCGGTCAAGAAGATCGCCGATCTGAAAGGCCTGAAACTCCGGGCCGGTGGTCCCGTGGCCAGTGCCTCAATGAAGGCCTTGGGTGCGGTCCCGGTGGGAATGCCGATCCCCGCCGTTGCGGAGAATATCTCCAAGGGCGTTCTCGATGGCTCGGCGGCTGAGTGGAACGTCATGTATGCGTTCCGAATCGTCGAAGTTGCCAAGAACCATTACATGGCCCGCCTCGGCACGGTTCCTTTGGTAGTGCTGTTCAATCGCGACGTATACGACGGCCTGTCTGCCAAGGCGCGCGCCAGCGTCGACAAGCATTCCGGGCTCACATTGTCCAAAAAGTTCGGTGAGGTTCACTTCAATATCCAGGGTGACCGGCTAAAGCGGACCCAAGCCAAATCGGACCACAACTTCGTCTTCCCGGACGCGGCGGCTCAAAAGGAATGGACATCGCGGCTCGAGGGCGTGACCGCGGATTGGCTGAAAAAGGATGCAAAAAATCCCAAACTCCTGGCCGCGCTGAAGGAAGAACTGGCCAAGGTTAGGGCCGGCAACTAGTCGTAGAGGTCTCTCAGCGGTTAGCTGATGCAAAATGTCGTCGAGTCCCTGAATGCGGGCGGCGCGAGTGCCGCCCGCTGGCTCGCTTTGATCGGGCTGATTGGCCTCGTTGGCCTGGCCCTGATTACGATCGCCGATGTTTTGATGCGGTGGTTGTTGAACAGCCCGATGGATGGGGTCGCGGATTTAGGCCGGCTCATTGTCGCTGTCGTGGTCTCCACCTTCTTTCCGTTGGCACTGGCCGAGCGGCGACATATTTCGATCAAGTTCTTGGGAAACGCTGTTGGAAATCGGGGCCGAGCCTGGCTCGAGCTGTTCTCTGCCCTGGTTACAATGGTCTTCTTCACCATTCTCTTGTGGGAGCTGTTCAAATTTACCGAAGAGCTCTTCGAGGCCGGTGAGACCACCTGGATACTTGGCCTTCCGGTGGCGCCCTGGTGGACGGTGGCGACCGCTTTCATGTTTATCTGCCTGCCGATCCAATTGGCGGTACTCATCTCCGTATTTCTTACGGCACTCGGCGGCGGCGATGACTCCCCCGTCGAACCGGGCGCGCACTGAGTTCCAGTCGTGGATCCCATTTTCATAGCGACCCTTGGCCTGATCGGCATGTTTGTCCTGATCGGCCTGCACGTGCCCATCGGGGTCGCGATGGCTACAGCCGGGGTCGTGGGCTTCGGCCTCCTCGGTGGCTGGAAGCCGGCCATTTCCCTGTTGGCAACAGAGCCGGTGAGCGTTTTCACCAGTCTGGATCTCGCGGTCATTCCGTTGTTCCTACTGATGGGAAGTTTCGCCGGCGTTAGCGGTCTTTCCTCGGATATCTACCGGCTTGCCTACGCGTTTATTGGCCATCGCCGTGGCGGATTGGCGCTCGCGACCATCGGCGGCTGTGCCGGCTTCGGCGCGGTATGCGGATCATCCCTGGCCACCGCGGCAACCATGGGCCGCGTCGCATTACCCGAAATGTTGGATCGCGGCTATTCGACAACGCTTGCCACGGGCTCGGTGGCAGCGGGCGGTACGCTGGGCATGCTCATTCCACCGAGCGTGGTCATGGTGATCTATGCATTCCTTACCGAGCAGTTCGTCATCACGCTGTTCGTTGCAGCTCTGATACCGGGCCTTATTGCAATCGGCGCCCACTTTGTAGCGATCAATATTCTCGTCCACCGCAATCCCGACATCGGCCCCGCGGGCGACAAGATGGGTTGGTCCGAACGTCTTCAGGTATGTCAGGAAAGCTGGGGTGTCCTGGCTTTGTTGTTAGCTGTCATCGGCGGAATTTATGGGGGCGTTTTCACGGTCAACGAAGCGGCGTCCTTGGGTGCCGGTTTGGCATTCTTCTTCGCTGTCTTCCGCCGCCGCCTCACGCTGGATGCATTTTGGCAGGTGCTTAAAGACACAGCCGCCAATACGGCAATGATTTATCTGATCATTGCAGGCGCGTCGGTGTTCTCGAGCTTCATCACCCTCTCCAAAATGCCCGATGCCGTCGTGACTCTGATCTCGGATGCCCAGCTTCCGGCGCTACTGGTGATTTTCGTGCTGATGGTCGTGTACCTGATCCTCGGCAGCGTCTTCGACACCATTGCCGCCATGGTCATCACCCTACCGTTTGTCTTCCCTCTGATTTTGGACCTCGGATACCACCCGATCTGGTTTGGCGTGATCCTGGTCATGATTATCGAGGTCGGCATGATCACGCCGCCCATCGGGATGAACGTTTTCGTTCTTTACGGAGTCGCGGAAAAGATTCCACTCAACGTCATCTTCCGAGGGATTCTGCCGTTCTTTTACGCGGACCTGATCCGCATCACGATCATCATCCTGTTTCCTGCTCTCGCGCTCTGGCTCCCAGAAGTGATGGGCTACAACCTCCACATCACCCTGAATTAGGGGTCAATCCGACGGAGATCACCGATGGCCAAACGAGCGAAATCCAAATCGACACAAAAGCCTGCGAGCCGTTCTTCAAGTGTTGAAAGCCAAGGGTCGGATCTCAGCACGTCGTGCGTTGACGTCACGTTTGAGGACGGCATCGCCTGGGTCACCCTGAACCGGCCGGACAAACGCAATGCCATGAGCCCGACGCTCAACCGCGAAATGATCGGCGTTCTGCAGGCCCTGGAGCTGGATCCACGGTGCCGGGTCCTCATCCTGACCGGCGCCGGCACCGCCTTCTCATCCGGGATGGACCTTAAGGAATATTTCCGGGAGCGGGACGGACAGGATTTCGTCACCATCCGGCGAATCGAACGGGACGCGGAAGATTGGCAATGGCGGATGATGCGCGTGTTCCCGAAACCGACCATTGCTATGGTGAACGGCTGGTGCTTCGGCGGCGCGTTCGCGCCCGTCGTCGGTTGCGATTTAGCGATTGCTGCGGACGATGCTGTGTTCGGCGTGTCGGAAGTGAACTGGGGAATCATTCCCGCTGGCAACGTGGCCAAAGCGGTGGCCGAAACCATGAGTTCCCGCAACGCCATGTATTACCTGATGACAGGAGAGACCTTTACCGGCAAGCAGGCGGCTGAAATGGGCTTGGTGAACAAATCGGTGCCGAAACGCTCACTGAATAAGGCCACCCGCGACCTGGCCAAAAATCTACTGCAAAAGAACCCGGCCGTTCTGATGCAGGCGAAGCATGCGTTGAAGGCGGTGCAGGGAATGGATGATTGGGAATTGTCGGCGGACTATCTCCATGCCAAAGCGGACCAGCTCAAAATTATGGATGCGGACGATGCCCGCGCCGAAGGCCTCACGGAGTTCCTGGACAAGAAATCCTTCAAGCCCGGCCTCGGCCACGTCAGCGAGACAAAGAAATAGACGTGAATTTTTCTGGCCTCGCGGCTATTCAACTCGGTAGTCGCCGTCGGAGAAGTTCACCACGACCTTCAAATGACCCTCTCCCATGTGCCACTGGTAGAGGTCGAATTTCCTGAGGCCCGCCCGGACTAGGGGATCGGACCCGGCGATCTCTAATGCGTGTTCCGCGCTCTCGGCCCGCAGAATGGTCATGCCTCGTCCGACACGCTTTCCGTCCGGCTCGGCCAGCGGTCCGGCCCCGAAGATGATTCCCCTGCGTTCGAGGTCCGCTTGGTGGGCGCGGAACACATCCCGCGTATTCCTCACTTCGTCCGGTGCACCTGTATTCTCAAAAATTATCAACCAGAGAGAGAGCCCACTACCACCGCTATTTCCTGCTAATTTTGGGTTTGTATGTGATTCGGACATGAGTTCAGAGGTGTCGTTTCAGGAGAATCAATAATTGACCATTTTATTATTACGCATAATATTTTATTATATGCGTAATATCAAGAAGCGTGCTAAATCAATGGTTGGCAGTCTGGAGACAGCGTGAAACTAAGAATCGGAATGGCTTCAAACCCTCGAACCCAACCCATTTTTCAAGGTTTGGTCGAACAGGAGGGAATAGTCTTCGAATGCGAGGACGTTCATGGTTCCGAGCTATTTTATCGCCAGCTCAAGTCCGCCGAATTCGACGTGGCGGAAATGTCCATGTCGTCATTCATGATCATCACCTCACAAGGCGATACGCGTTTTATCGGCCTGCCCATCTTCACTATGCGGAAATTTTTCCATACCGGCATTCTGGTGCGGACCGATTCAGGCATTGAACGTCCCGAGGATTTGAAAGGTAAACGGGTCGGCGTACCGGAGTATCAGCAAACGGCCATGCTATGGATTCGCGGCATCCTTCACCACGAGTTTGGCGTCGCCCCTCCTGACATGACCTTCTGGATGGAGCGGACGCCGGATCTCAGCCACGGGGGGCTGACAGGATTCGCGCCGCCGCCCGGGGTCACCATCAATCAAATCCCAGCGGAGTCCAGTCTTGGCGACATGGTGGCGTCGGGCGAGTTGGACTCAGCGCTGCTCTATCTTTCGGACCGCAATTTGGTGGATCGCAGCCGGGTGGACCTCAACAATCATCCCGAGGTCAAACCGCTCTTTTCCGATCCGCGTGCGGAGGGCGTTCGCTATTACGAAAAGACCGGGATTATGCCGATCAACCACTGCATGGTCATCCGCCGGGAGCTCGCTGAGCAAAACCCCGGATTGGCTGAACAGGTTTATCACCTCTTTGTGCGCGCCAACGAACTCTGCGAGGCGCAGCGGATTGAGCACATGGCCTATCACGTCGATACCGGCTTGGTCGCCGAAGAAGCGCTCACAACCCAGATCATCAAATACGGCATGGTCGCCAATCGAGCCGTATTGGAAACCGCGGCAAGCTATTCGCACGAACAGAGCCTGACCCCCCGACCGATGGGGATGGAAGAGCTATTCGCGTCCGAACTGATGAACGTTTAGACGGATTGGAGGGGAGGTCTCCAAAATGCTGAAACACGAAGATAACGAACGACTCACACGGGTAGGTCCAGGTACGCCCATGGGTACGCTCATGCGCCGCTACTGGCAGCCGATACTCCTTTCATCAGAGGTTGCCGAACCCGACTGTCCGCCCGTACGCGTCACGCTATTGGGCGAAGACCTGATCGCGTTTCGAGACACCAACGGAAATGTGGGGATGGTTGACGCCTACTGTCCCCACCGGCGGGCACCCATGTTTTTTGGTCGCAACGAAGAATGCGGAATTCGTTGCGTGTATCACGGCTGGAAGTTCGACATTGAAGGAAATTGTATTGATTTGCCGTCTGAGCCCGCCGACAGCCCGATGAAGCACAAGGCAAAAATGACGGCGTATCCGACGGTCGAGAGGGGCGGCGTCGTGTGGACCTATATGGGTTCGCCTGACAAGCAGCCCGAGCCGCCCGACTATGAGTGGACCCGGGCCCCCGAGTCCCACCGTTTCATTTCAAAAACCCATCAGGAATGCAACTGGCTCCAGGCCATGGAAGGCGGTTTGGACACCAGTCACTCTTCCTATCTTCACAACAACAACCTTCAAGACAAAAACCAACTTCGACAGCGTGACCGGGCCCCAAAAATCGAGGTTCATCCGACGGGGTACGGATATTCATACGTATCGCATCGCAGCCTCGGTGACGATGGCACCTACGTCAAAGTCTACCAGTACATCATGCCTTGGCAGCAGTGCCGCGGGGGAATAACCCGACCTTCGGGCGGGCGCAACGAGGTCGCCAAGGTAGACGGCCACATCTGGGTGCCCATCGACGACTACCAAACCTTCACTTGGAACTGGATGTACGGGATCGACGAAACCTCGCCGATTTCGTCCGACTACGCCGCGGATTGGGAGAAGATGTTCGGCCGCGCACCGGAAGACTATATCCCCGGCACCTTCAAGTTGGTCAAGAACCTATCGAATGACTACCTCATCGACCGGGAGATTCAGAGGACCCAGACCTTTACCGGAATTACCGGCACCAACACCCAGGATGTGGCGCTCCAAGAGGGCATGGGACCGATCGTGGACCGGAGTAAGGAGTATCTGGGTACGTCAGACAAAGCGATCATCGGCATGCGTCAGATGCTGCTTGCTGCTCTGGATGACGTCGAAAATGGCGATGCGCCAAAAGGCGCCGCTCCCGAGGAACACCGAAATGCTCGAGCCGCAGATATGGTGGTGCCAGACGGCGTGGACTGGCAATCCCACATGGCCGAAATACTGGAGGCTCAGTGGTAGGAGAGACGGTGACTGGCTATTCGAGCCGGTAATCGCGGTCGGAAAAGTTGAGAGTGATTTGGATATGCCCTTCCGCAAGTTGCCACTGATAGAGCGTGTACTGCCGGACACCGGAACTGTGCATCGGATCGGTGTCAGCAATCTCACGCGCTTCGGCCTCGCTATCGGCCCGAATGATGATCAGGCCACGGCCAACGCGGGTTCCATCGGGCTCCGCCAGCGGGCCGACGCCAAACATAATTCCAGCTCTCTCGAGTTTGACCTGATGCTCGAGATGGGCATCCCGGTGTTTCCGAACTTCCTCGGCACTAACGACGTTTTCGGTGATGATCGCCCACAGCGGCTGTTTGAGCACGGTTGGACGATCTGAGACGGGAGAGGTGGACGTGCTTTCGTTCATGAGGACCTCGTCGGGTAGAGTTTCTAATTGACAGTTTTCATTCTATGCATAAATCTATAAACAATGCGAAAGATAGGCAACCATGCAAAATAATCTAGCTGGAGTTCGACCTCCTGAAAGCCAATCCCGTCCTACCCGTGCTGAGAACGCCTATGTTCTGCTTCGAGCGGAGATACTACATGGCAGGCTTGCGCCCGGAGAGAAGCTGAAGATCGACGATCTGCAGACGGCCTTTGCATTCTCCAACTCGCCCCTCCGAGAGGCATTAAATCGGTTGGCTGCCGAGGGGCTCGTGGTTGCCGATGGCCGCCGAGGGTTTCGCGTAAGCCCAATTTCGGTTGAAGATTTTTCCGACCTGACAGAGTTTCGCCTGGTGCTTGAGTGCTCCGCACTAGAAGCAGCTATCGAACTTGGAGGGGACGACTGGGAGTCGGAAGTTGTAGCCGCCGCTTATAGGCTGGATGTTGCAGAAGGCCGACTACGCAGTAAAAAGCCGGAGCACGGTGATGCATGGACCGAGCGACACAAGGCCTTCCACATGTCACTGCTATCAGGTTGTGGCGTGCCGCGGCTACTTCAGACGTGCTCTGAAATGTATGACCAGGCGGAACGGTACCGCCGGTTGTCGAGCAAAATGCGTGTGAAGCCTCGAGACGGGAGAGTAGAGCACGAGAACTTAGCGAAGCTAACTGCCGCGCGGGATCCTGCAGCGGTAGAACTGCTCCGCGAACATATATCCCAAACAGCCAAGAACGTAGCAACCATCCTCGGTCGGTAAGCTAGATAACTGGGCCATCGGGAAATTTGCGGAACGGAGGCACCATGGGAGATTGTTTCAACGTTGGCGGTGTAATGCTCGACCGGCCCTTCCGTATTCGGCGGCTCGGGCATTTCATGTTCAACTTCAGCAAAATCCACGAAGCCTACAAATTCTACATCGACCTGTTGGGCTTCAGCATTACCGATATAGTGGACATGTCGGGCCGGTTGACGGCGGAGGTTGCCGCGAGCCTCGACGACCTCAACATGTACTTGTCGCGTTACAGTTCGGATCATCACTCCTTCATCTTCAGCTCCAAGAACCTCGCCGAAGCCCGCGGCAGAGGGGCCCCACCCAAAGTGACCGTCGGCCAGCTTACCTGGCAGGTAGGCAGTCTGGATGAGGTGGTGAATGGAGAAGAATGGTTCCGGTCTCAACAAATGAAAATCCAGAAGTCAGGCAGGGATACGCCTGGATCCAACTGGCACACCTATACCCTTGATCCTTGGGGACACCCGAACGAGATTTACTACGGGATCGAGCAGATCGGGTGGAACGGCTACAGCAAACCGAAGGAACTATGGCGCGGTTTTCTGGAAACCCCCGAGCGTCCCCAAATCCCGGAGTACCAGGAAGTCCAAGAGGCCATCGACAAAGGCGTAGACCTTTGCTCGGGCTATCGCCACCAGGAAACCCGGGAGTTTTCTTACGCAACGGACGGTATCTTGATGGCCCGGCCGTTCAAGATCACCTCCATCGGCCCGGTGCGATTCATGGTGCCGGATATGGAGGAAGCGCTCGAGTTCTATTGCGGCAAGCTGGGGTTCCAAACTACGGAAGAAGTCATGTGGGAAGGGCACCGATGCGTCTTCCTCAGGATCAACACCGACCATCACGCCCTGGCACTGTATCCAGAGGAAATCGGCCCGGCGTTGGATCTATCGGACCACTCCTACTGCATGTCCTTCGGAGTCCAGCTCTATAGCTACGAGCAACTGCAAAACGCGATCCGATTTCTTGAAGAGAACGGCGTCACTATCCGTTACCTGCCGCCAGAGTTGACCCCTGGCATGGACTACACCGCGTTCGCCGTCGATCCCGATGGGCATCTGGTCCAGCTTTACTACTACATGGAGCAGATCGGCTGGGACCGCCACCCTCGGCCACAGGACCAGCGCCGACCCATAGATCACTCGAACTGGCCTGAAACCGTTGACGCTGCGAGCGACGTTTTTAGCGGCCAGACCTATCTGGGCCCATGGGCATAAGCCGGCACAGAGTGAAGTGAGAGACCGATGAAAGCAATTGTCATTCACGAATTCGGCGGACCGGAGGTGATGAAATACGAGGACTTCCCGACGCCAACCGCGGGCGAGGGCGAGGTGGTCGTGGAAGTCCATGCGGTTTCCGTCAACCGCACATTGGACCTCGTGCTGCGCTCCGGAGAATACGCGCGGCCCGTGACACTTCCACATATCATGGGGGTCGACCCGTCAGGCATCGTTACCGAGGTGGGTGACGGGGTTGACGACCCCAAAGTCGGCGATCGGGTGTACGTGGTGCCGTGGCGACCGGTGCCCAACACGCCGTCAGAGTCTGTGGGCGTTCAACACCTGGGCGGATATGCCGAATTTGTCAACGTGCCTGCGGAAGCGACCGTACCGGTTCCTGACGGGTTGGAGTTTCCGGCAGCGACGGTGGCCGGCCGCCATCTCGGCGCGGCATTTCAGCAAATGCGGGACGTAGCCGAAGTGAAGGAAGGTGAGTGGGTGCTGATCATGGGCGCAACCGGCGGACTTGGCAGCGCCGACATCCAAGTCGCCAAGCATCTCGGTGCAAAGGTCATCGCGGCGGCGGGCGCAGACGACCGTGTAGCCGATGCACTGAAACTCGGCGCCGACGCCGGTGTGAATTATCGAACCGAGGACCTGACCGCCAGGGTCAAGGATTTAACTGACGGAAAGGGCGTCAATGTGGTCGCTGAAAACATCGCCGCCCCCGATCTTTTCCCGCCGGCGTTCGCCTCAATTTGCCGGGGCGGGCGGCTGGTCACCGCCGGCGCGCATGGCGGGGGAAAAGTCACCTTGGATGTAGCGCATTTGTTCCGCAACCAGATCACCATCAAAGGAATTCTAGGCTCATCGCGCGAATCTGTCGTCGGGGCGATGCAGGAAGCCGTGGCGATGGACTTTAAGCCGCTAATCGATCGAATCATGCCGCTCGCGGAATCCGCGGAGGCGCACCGATTGGTTGCGGACCGCAGTGTGTCCGGCAAAATTATCCTCGACCCGCAGGCTGGTTAGCTGCGATGCAGCCACCGGTGAACGAGCCGTGGTCGGGAGCAGGGAGTAAATCACGATCAGACCGCAACGTCACAGAATGAGTCCCAGCGGAATATGCTGATGGAAGTCAGTCTTCTTGATGGAGCCGCCCAGGCCTTCTTCATAATGATAGAGCCAACCCGGCTGCTCGTCCTCTCGGCCGGGGTAATTCTGGGGTTGATCGTAGGCATTATTCCGGGCATCGGCGGACTCGCCGGGACAGCTCTGGTATTGCCGTTCACCTTTGTCATGGACCCGGCAACTGCAATCGCGTTTTTGCTGGGGCTGGGTTCGGTGGTGGCTACTGGAGACCCAATTCCAGCGATTTTGTTCGGCGTGCCGGGAACGGCGGGATCCGCGGCAACTGTTGTCGATGGTCTGCCAATGGCCAAGCGTGGCGAGGCAGGCCGGGCGCTTGCAGCCGCCTACATGTCTTCGCTTCTTGGCGGCTTATTCGGCGCGGTGCTATTGGGCCTCTCAATACCGTTGCTGCGCCCGCTAATCCTACATATTGGTTCGCCGGAACTGTTGGCATTTGCACTCTTTGGGATTTCGATGGTGGCGGTTCTCTCCGGGAACGCGCCGTTGAGGGGATTAACCGCGGCATGCCTCGGCATTCTATTCGCAATGGTGGGCTCTGATCCCCAGACCGGCACCCTGCGCTGGACCATGGATTTGATTTATCTTTACGACCGATTGCCATTGCTGCCAGTTGTTCTTGGCATCTTCGCTTTGCCTGAACTCGCTGACCTCGCCATCGGGCGTTCATCTATCGCCAAGAAAGGCAAAATGAACGCGACGACCGGCATGTGGGTCGGGACGAAGGATGTCTTTCGGAACTGGTGGTTGGTTTTGCGGTGCAGCTGGATTGGAACCGGCCTCGGCGCCATTCCCGGCATCGGCTCCGCAATTATCGATTGGGTAGCCTACGGCCATGCCGCCAAGACCGTAAAAGGCGGACGGAGTTCTTTTGGGAAGGGTGATGTCCGCGGCGTCATTGCGTCGGAGAGCGCCAACAACGCCCGTGAAGGCGGCGTACTGGTTCCTACAATTGCCTTTGGCGTCCCCGGCAGTGCCGGCATGGCCTTGCTCTTAAGTGCATTTATCGCGCACGGCCTCATTCCAGGGCCGGAGATGCTGACGAAGAATATTGGGATCACCTACTCCATGGTCTGGAGTATTGCTATCGCCAATATCCTCGGTGCAGGCCTGTGTTTCGCCTTCAGCGGACAACTCGCCCGGGTCGCGATGCTGCGCTACACCATCATCCTGCCCGCAGTCATGAGCGTGATCTATATCGGTGCGTTTTCTGGTTCCCGGAGTTGGGGTGACTTAATCGCGCTCCTGCTGTTCGGCGTTTTGGGTTGGATAATGAAGCAATTGAAATGGCCGCGACCACCGCTGATCCTCGGTTTCGTGTTGGGCGTGATCATTGAACAGAACCTTTTCATCTCAGTGACGCGGTTTGGCTTAGAGTGGCTCTCGCGGCCAATTGTGATTGTCGTGATTGTCCTCTCCATCATCGGATTTGCGCAACCGATGTCACGGGAACTCCGCGCGCAGGGTGGATTGCTGAGAATTGCTCAGCAGTTTGGAAAGCCGCGCTTATATCCAGGCGACGCGTTCTATTTTGTTCTGTTCGGCTTTCTGCTCGCGCTGTTGGCTGTCACTCACGATTGGGAGCGTGGCGCTCGGCTCGTCCCCGTCATCATCGCGATTAGCGCGATTATTTTTTCCGGCGTGAGCCTGCTCAACCTTGCCTGTCGTCGCGATGTTGTCCATGGCGCAGCATCGATGGATCAGCCCATTGTGGATAACGTCGGGCATTCAATGCACATGGATGTGACCGCAGATACGGCGCACTTGGCAACCAAGACCGTCATTCAGCGGGCCTCTATTTTTCTTGGGTGGATGCTGGCGTTTTTGGGTTCGATTGCCGTGATCGGCCTCATCCCGACCGTTCCGATTTTTGTTGTCTTATATATGCGCATCGAGGGCCGGGAGCCGTGGAAACTGGTCCTCAGCATGGCCGTCGGCGTCGCCCTGTTTGTTTACCTTGTTTTCGACGTGGCTCTGTCCTTGCCATGGCCGAATACGCTGCTGGGATCACTTCTGCCGGTCCTGAAAGTGATCCCATCCCTATGATCGATGCACAGGACCAAGTCAAACACGACAATTTCACATGGGAGGTTGTATAAATGTCCAAGCTTATCAAACGAAGTGCAATGTTCGGGGTTACCGCTGGCATTGCGGGCCTGGCTTTGGCCATGCCGGCGCATGCGCAAAACGTCGCCGAATTCTACAAAGGCAAAACCATTACTTTGATAAATGGTTTTCCGACCGGCGGCCCGGCCCAAGCAAGCGTCAACGTATTCATCAAGCACCTGGCCAACCATATTCCCGGTAAGCCGAAGATCGTCTCCAAGAACCAGCCGGGTGCCGGAACCCTCCGCGCCGCCAATTTCGTGTTCAATGCAGCCGACAAGGATGGATCCGTGATCGGTCTGTTCTCGGCAGGAGCTCTCTTGGCGCCTTTATGGAATGCAAAGGGAGCCAAGTATGATCCGCGGACCGCGGGTTGGCTTGGCAGTCCGACCCGCCGCCCGACGGCAATTGCATTCTTCCGCAAGGACGCCCCGGCCAAGAGCTGGGCAGAAGCCAAAAAGATTGAGATGACCGTCGGCTCGACTGGTGCCGGCGCGTCAAGCTCTGCTTACGCGCGAATGCTGAATGCCACCGCAGGTACCAAGTTTAAGCTTGTGCTCGGTTACAAAGGTGGCCGGCGTCTCAATCTGGCGCTTGAACAGAACGAGATCCATGGCCGGCTGGGCTATTCCTGGGCCTCGCTGAAACGGCGTGAAAAGCATTTGCTGGGCTCGGGTGTTCTCCATGTCATCGCCCAACTTGCGGTGAAACCAGATCCGGAATTGACGGCGATGGGCGTTCCGATGGCCATAGACGACATCAAGGATCCGATTGACAAGCGGATTGCCCGGACGATCTTCGGCGTCGAAGAAATGTCGCGCCCCTATGCCGTTCCGTCGGGCGTACCTGCGGCCCGGCTCGCAGCACTTCGAAAGGCGGTGGCCGATACGGTGGCCGATCCTGCCTATGTCGCGGAAGTGAAAGCTAAACTTCCGGATCCGATCGCACTCACGACGGGTGGTGAAATCACAAAGTTCATCAATGATGCTTACAGCATGCCTGAGAACGTGCTGAATCGTGCCCGCAGCTTCATGACGGGTAAGTAGCCGAACACCTGTTCCCGCCGTCATCAGCCGGTTAACCGCGCGCGATGGCGGCGGGGATGAGTTTTGGTAAGTGCATCAGCTTGTGAATTCGGGGAGGCAAACCAGACATGATCATTGATAGTCATGCGCATGTCAGCGCACCCGCGGAATTATGGGCCTACAAAGCAACCCAGCTGGCCTCGAGGGGCACACATGGCCGAGGCGGGGTCAACGTCACCGACGACCAAATTCGTGAGGCCGTCGAAAATCACGCGGAGATCGGACCCTACAGCCATCTTGATTATATCGACCACGTCAAGACCGATATGCAGGCCCTCAGCTCGCGTCCGTTTCAACTTATGCACAATGAAAAGCCGAAGCGCATCGTTCAGTGGTTCCACGAGGAGGTGAATAACATCATCCATCGTGAGACCCAGATGTATCCGGACCGATTTTTTGGCATCGCGGGACTGCCCCAGCCTTCGGGCGAGCCGTTGGATATGGCGATCCGGGAACTGGAACGCTGCGTCAATGAACTTGGATTCAAGGGGGCCCTCGTCAATCCCGACCCTTACGAGAATTCTGGGCTCCAGGCACCGCCCATGGGCGACAGGTACTGGTATCCGCTCTATGAAAAATTGTGCGAACTCGATGTGGTCGGGCATATCCACGGTACCGGTTCCGTGCAGGAGCGGGAGCCCTACACATTGCATTTCATAAATGAGGAAACCACTGCTGTGTTCGGATTGGTTAATTCTCAGGTCTTCGACGACTTCCCGGACCTCAAGATTCTAGTTTCCCATGGTGGCGGGGCGATTCCGTACCAACTGGGCAGGTTTGAAGCGGGAACTCTCCGGCGTTCGGGCGGGGATGAATCAAGGCTGTTTTCGAACAGGATAAAGAAGCTCTATTTCGACACGGTGCTCTATACCCGAGATGCCATTGAGTTACTGATTAAGACGGTGGGGCCGGACCGCTGCCTCTTTGGCGCTGAATGTCCTGGTGTCGGTTCCGAAATTCATCCGCAAACGGGAAGACCGCTTGATGACGTAGCACCGTCGATTCAGGCGCTGGATATCATCGGTGACGCTGAGAAGGAGGCAATCCTGCACGGCAACGCCACAGCTCTGTTTAAGCTTGACGCGCAGTCAGACGTCAAGGCCGCGGAATAGGAGCCGATAGTGAAACTCGCATTTTATAATGATTTCCAGCTTGGGGTTATACGTGGCAATACTATTGTCGATGTCAGTAAAGCTGTCGAAGATATTGATGGCAGAGAGCCACAGGAACTGATCAAGGCGGTTATTACTGACTTCGTGTCCTTCTGTGAGCGGTTGGAGGCGGCGGCATCGTCGGATGGCGTGCCATTGGACAGCGTCCGCGTTCGTCCCCCAGTTCCCAAACCTGAAAATATAGTCTGCATGGCCGTGAACTATCTCGAAAACGGCCGACGGAAGGAATTCCCGACCATCAATGCATTCGCTAAACCGGCTTCCTCGGTCATTGGCGATGGGGATGAAATGATCCTGCCGGATCTTCCGGCGAAAGTCTTTGAAGGAGAAGCGGAGATTGCCGTCGTCTTTGGAAAAGAGGCGCGAAACGTTCCAGAGGAGGACGCTTTCGACTACCTCTTCGGCTATACCAACTTCATCGACGGATCGGCGCGGGGCTTGGGGCCGGATCGGAATATCTATTATGCGATGAAGTCACACGATACCTTTGCGCCTATCGGACCATTCTTGGTCACCAAGGATGAGATCGAGGACCCCCAGAATGTGCAGGTTCGTTTGTGGAATAATGGCGAACTGCGACAGGACTACAACACCGACGATATGGCGTATCCGATCGCCCGATGCGTTGCCTATGTGACATCCATACATACCATGTACCCCGGCGATGTTTTGGCACTGGGTACAAATCATGCTGGTCTCCATGCATTTATGGATGGCGATCAGATTGAGATGGAAGCCGAAGGCCTGGGAAGACTTCGGTTTTCGATCCGGGACGATCTAAAGCGCACATGGACACGGGAGACGCACCTGGAACGCGAGTTGGCAGGCCATGAAGGGATCCGCAATCAGATCGCGCCGCAGCTGACGGGCAAATACGCCGAAAATTAGTGGCTGCGGGTGAAGGCAAAGGAGGAGATGAATGGTTGAGATCAGTCTTGCAATGGCAACCACGCATGGACCGCAACTGCATACCACCGTTGAACAGTGGCAGCTCAGAGTGGACGCTGATAAGAGAGCAAATCACCCCTTCCGCGGAGATACTTATACCTATGAAGACCTAGTGCAACTCCGAAAGGATGAGGACTTGGGCTCCAAGAGTTCTATGGAGGCACAGCAAGGATATTGGGAGCGATGCCAGGCGGGGATGAAAGCTCTCGCCGAAAAGTGGGATGAGGCGAAGCCCGACATTGCGGTTATTCTCGGCAACGACCAGAACGAGGTTTTCAAGACCGAAGAACTCAATCCAAGCTTCATGGTCTTCTACGGTCAGCGCATCCCGAACTTCCCCCAATCCGAGGAGCGACGGAAGGAATTGCCTCCCGGCATCATCGAAGCGGAGCCGGGACATGCCACCCCTGACTACACAGAGTATGACGGACAGCCGGCACTCGGCCTGCACATCATCCAGTCATTGATGCAGGACGGCTTTGACGTGGCGGCATCCAAGGTCTGGCCAATGGACGCCCGCAACGGCACTTCTCATGCTTTCGGACACATCTATCGTCAGGTCATGAGCGACGATGTCGTACCGTCGGTCCCTATTTACCAAAATACTTTCTTTCCCCCCAATCAGCCGACGGCACAGCGATCCTACGAGTTTGGCCAGGCGGTAAAGCGGGCTCTGGACAGTTGGGAGTCCGATCTGAAAATCGCCGTCTTCGGGTCAGGCGGGATGAGCCACTTCGTGATCGATGAGGTGTTCGACCGCAAATTCGTCGAAGCGCTCAAGGCCAAAGACAAGGCGTATCTCTCGTCCATCCCGCTGTCATTACTACAATCAGGCACATCGGAATTGAAATCCTGGATCTCCTTGGCTGGCCTTCTGGAAGAGGTGGAATGCACCATGCACGAGGTCGACTACATTCCATGTTACCGGTCACCTGCCGGGACCGGCACGGCGAATGGCTTCTACTGGTGGGAACTCAACTAAGTACTGATGGGTCCGCTCAGGGTCGATACCGTTGATAAAGTCCTCTGACCGGGGATTACTTGATGTCCGCGTTTACCGATAGCGGACGTTTTTTCGCCGCCGCCGCTCGATTGCGGGACAGGCAAAGTACTCCAGGAACTTCGCCCGCATCAGCTTCAAATCCACGATCTCTCCGGTCTCCATATCAACCCAGTGCAACTGGAACACTCGCTTCGCCGTATCCACGCCGACGACGGTTCTGTTAGTCTTCATCTCGGACCCTCCGGATTGCCCGCGAAGAGCTTGCTCTTCGCCATTTGGCACTTTGATGCCGTCGGCCCGTGAGGGTCCAACCCTTCCGGCCTCCGAACATCAGGGGTGGGAGGCGTCCATCCCATTCCCTTCGGTCACTACGATGAGCCAGAAATCCTCCCTTAGGAAAAACCCCCAGTGTGTCCCAAGGGCGTTGATGTCAGACATTTGGATCGGCATAGCGAGAAGGCATATAAAGACGGGCTGTACTAATCGCGAGGTTGGGCGGCCAGGGTCAATTCGCTCTGGCCAGACTGCCCAGCCTATACCAAGCGCGCCCGGCCAAATACAGATGTGGATATGCATGCATTATGGGCAATTCGGTCTGCACTACATCAACTGTATAAGGTTTGCGTAACCGGTTCCGCGGCAGACAAAATCCACGGCCATGCTGGGCGTACGCATCGGCGTCCGGCGGCACGGCAACTCGGCCGCACCGTCACCGGATCATCGTCTCCGGCAATAGAAGCGCGATCTTGGGAAAGATAATGAGCAGCGCCGTGCACACCAGCATGGCGCCCCAGAACGGAATGACGCCGCGGAATATCTCCCCCATGGGCACGCCCTCGGCGATCCCCTTCACGACGAACACGTTCAGGCCCAAGGGTGGACTGATCAAACTCATCTCCAGCACAACCACCAACAGCACGCCGAACCAGATGGGATCGAAGCCCATATCGACGATCATCGGAAAGACGATGGGAATGGTCAGCACCATGATGGCGAACCCTTCAAGGAAGGTGCCGAGCACGATGTAGCCGAGGATAATCATGATCAGCACGGTAGTCGGCGCGAGGCTCAGTCCTTCCACCATCCGCGCGAGATCGGAAGGCAGTTGGGTGACGGCGAGGAACGGGTTGAATATGAAGGCGCCGATCAGGATCAGGTAGACCATGGCAAAAGTCTTGATGGTCTCCAGCACGCAGAACTTGATCGTCTCCGGATTGGCCCGGCCGCGCACCACCATCAGCATGAAGGTGAAGAATGCGCCGACGGCCGCCGCTTCCACCGGCGTAAACACGCCGAGATAAATTCCGCCAAGCACAACGATGACGACGCCCATCAGCGCCGACGCGCTGCCAATCGAAGCCATCCGTTCCCGCCAGGCCTGGCGGTCGGCCCGCGGCCCGATGGCCGGATTGAAGCGGGTGAGGATATAGATGGTCAGCATGAACAGGCCGGTCAGCAGAATGCCCGGCAGCACACCCGCCAAAAACAATTGCCCGATGGATTCCTCCGTCAGTAGGGCGTAGATGATGAAACCGGTGCTGGGCGGGATGAGGATTCCGAGGGTACCGCCCGCCGCCACACAGCCGGTGGCCAGCCTCGGGTGATACTCATAGCGCTTCATTTCGGGGAGCGAGACCCGTCCCATGGTGACGGCGGAGGCGAGGCTGGAGCCGGACACCGCCGCGAAGCCCGCGCAGCCGACAATGGTCGCGGACGCTAGGCCGCCCGGCCAATGGCCGACCAGCGAGCGGGCCATGTCATAGAGCTCGCGGCTCATGCCGGACACCATGGCGAAGTTCCCCATCAGCACGAACAGCGCCACGATACTGAGATCGTAATTGTAGGAAATCTCGAAGGGAATGGAGCCGAGGAGCGCCAGAGTGGCGTCGACGCCGTTGAGCCACAAATAGCCGAAGGTGCCGGCGATCCCCAGCGCGATACCAATGGGAAACCGCATGAAGATAAGGATGAACAGGCCCCCGAGGGTATAGAGGCCGACAGCGGTAGCGCTCACGTCACTCTCCGCTGGGCGTGTCGGGTTTCTCTTCGGCCGGGAAGAAAATCCGCAGGATCATGACGAAGGCGAACAGCGCCGCGCCAAAAGCGAGGATGTAATAGAACGGATAGAACGGGATCAGCACCAGTTGGGAGGCTTCGTTGAACTCCCGCACATCGACGGACTGCACCAGGGTTCGCCAGGCGATGACCAGAAAGAACAAGCTGCCCGCTAGGCTGATGAAGCGGTTGAGGAGGCCCTGAATACCCCGCCCCATCTTGTTGTAGAAGATGTCGATGGCGACATGCCCGTTGTGAAAGCCGCAATAGGCAAGACCCAGAAACACCATCACCAGCACGGCGAAGTGGGTGATGTCGAAGACGCCGGTGATGGGGCTATTGAAAAAATATCGTCCGGCCACATCGGCTGTGGTCAGCAGCATCAAAGCGACGAGGATGATTCCCGCGATGAATGCCGCCGCCGTAACGGCCAGCCGAGTGGCGCGGACGAGCATGGTGCTTCGATCGCCTATGACGGTTTGGCGGTGTAGTCGGAAACCATCTGGCCGTAGGGCAGGCCCTGGGCCTCGAACTCCTTGATCCACTGGGTCTTGGCGGCCTGGAACCGTTCCACCCATTTCGCCTTCTCGGCGTCGGTCAACTTGGTGATCGAGGTGTCGGGCCGGTCGGTAATGGCCTTGATGCCGCCGGCGCGGGCGGCTTCATAGGACCGGGCGCCGACGAGGCTGAACTTGAGACCGCTGTTCTTGTCGATCACCGCCTTCTGCGCCGGGCTGAGCTTGTCGTAGGCGGACCGGTTCATGGCAATGATCTGCGGCGAAAAGCCCATGGGCAGATCGACGATGTAGTGTTTGACCACCTCGGCGAGCTTGAAGCTCTTGACCGTGGAAATGCCGACGATGGCGCCGTCAACCACGCCCTTTTCGAGCGCGCCGTAGGTTTGCGGCATGGGCATGGCGACCGGGATCGCCCCCAGCGCCTTGATGATCGCAGCTTGGTTGCGGGACGGGGTCCGCAGTTTGAGGCCTTTCAGATCATCGGGCGTGCGGACCACCTTGTTGGTCATGACCACCGGCACGTCGGTGCCCCAGAGGCCAAGCAGCTTCACCCGCTTGTAGTCGTCGGCGATGTGCTTGTCATAAATCCGCCACATGGCCTTGGTGGCTTCGACGGAGTCGGCGTACTGAAGCGGAATCTCCATCACCAGGGTGCGCGGGAATAGCGTCGAGGTGTAGCCCGGAAGATGGAACTCGATGTCGGCGATGCCGTTGACCACGCGCTTGAAGGCGCCGGGGGGCTTGCCGCCGATCTGCCCGCCGGGGAAACCGACGATATTGATGCCGGCGCCGGCGCCGGACAGGGTCTTGCCCCAGGGCACCATCATCCCCGCCCATACGGGATGTTTGGGGCTGGAGAAGAATGCCATCTTGAGATCCTTGTCGGCGGCCTGCGCCGAACCGGCGAACAGGCCGGCACCGAACGCGATGACGCCAGCCGCCGACACGGCCAATGCCGTCCGGCGGGAAAGCTTAGGTAGTGACTTGGTCATTTGAACCTCCGTGTTGCGATGTGTTGTCGACCCTCGGGGGTCTTGTTCTTGCTTATCTTAAGGGGGTGACTGGCGGGCCGCCAAGCCATTTGGGTGGGCGGAAGCCCACGTCGAATTAAATATTCCGCATCAACCGCCCGATCCGAGGCGTTATTCGCCCAGCATAAAGCCCTTCCCAAGACGTGTCATTGCTGACCACGCAAAGTATGGATACACGATCAATTTCGACGGTTGTGTGATGGTTAGGCGACCGCGCCGAGACCGTTCTTCGCCACCAACGTCAGGAGCTTGAAGTGGCGATCAATCGCGGTGATGGCGGGCGTCGTCGAGATCCGCCTTGAGAGAGGCATTCCCGTAGCGTAGCACATCCAGTTGCGGCTATGTTGCTCTCGGGTGGTCGCGTCCACATGGCGGCTCCAGGTCGGTCTCAACAACCTTCCGGGAATCACATCGATACCGGCCACTCAACCACTTTCAAAACAGCCTCTTATTCAGACCTTCACTAACTATAAGGTTGATGTCCGGTTTCGAACCGACTTCTTCTGTCGTGAATTGCAGTTCAATGACTTATAGGCGAGCGTCATGCAGGCCGGACGCGCCTTCCTAGCGACGCTCAGTGTCATCTTTCCAAGCTTTCACCTAACCAGATGCCCGCGAAGTCCGATAAACTCTGATGACGGACACTCCGCCACAACGTAATTTCCAGTCGTTCCGGTTCCACCAATAACGGCAATCATGTGTGTCTCCCTATACAATTTTGATACCCAGGATGCCGGGTCGCCGGCGCGCCTTTATGCCCGTGAGATACAATTGGAAGTAGTACGGACGGTGTCCATTGTTCTCCGAAAGGTCTAACCTGGCTGGAAACGGGTGGTTCGGAAGGGCGGACGTCAGGCGTTGCCTTCGCTACGATCAATTCCGATGTCTGAAAACCCAGCCGGCGTCCTTGAGACAAGGATTTCGGCCATACCGGCGCCGATATTTTCAATTCGGTGGACGATTTCAGCATTTACGTGGATGCTGTCGCCTTCGCGAAGTTCAAATTCTTCGTCGCCGTGGATGACACGAAGGTGTCCCTTTAGGACATAGAAAATTTCTTCGCCTTCGTGACAATGATTTGCGTCACCGGCAACGTAGCCTGGTGAAAGCTCCAGCAGGCTAACTTCGATGTCCCGTCCTGATTCTGAAAGAAAGTGGATGGACTTTCTCTCGTTTGCCGGTGCATCGGGTGATCCAAAGACCAACACCCGCCGTTGATCTTTCGGAATGAACTTTACGCTGAATTCCTGAGATTCATCGGCGAACAACGACGCCATTGGAATATCCAAGGCGTTAGCGAGTTTTTCCAATGACGGAATAGACGGAGAGGCCTTACCGGTTTCTACCTGACTGATATATGGGCGTGATAGTCCGCTGGCACCGGCAATCTCGTCTATCGTGAGATTGCGGCGTTGGCGGGATTCTCTAAGGCGTCGTCCGATTTCCAACTTTATCCAGCTCCGGTTTTGCTGCGTACGTGGGTTCTAACCGACCTGACCGATAGTTCAAGTGGTCTCGTCCGCCTTTTCAACGCCGCGTTGCAAGCCCGCAAAGCGGCCAAGTCCTTCCTCAAGTGACCATTCGGCGAAAGCGCCGTCGGAAGGGACGATCGTCCGTGGCACCCAATTATCTGTCACGCGATCAGTATCAAACCCGTATTCGGCAGCGCCTCCGGAGGGGTTGCGGAAGTACCAATAGTACGCCGATGTCACATTGTGCCGACCGGGCCCAAGATGTGTCGTCCAACCCAACTCATTCATCCTCAGTCCGCCGCCGAAGACCTCGTGAATATCACGCACTTCAAAGGCGGTGTGGTGGAACCCCTTGTTGGGCGGCATGTAAATCAGGAACAAATTATGATGGTCGACAGAGCCATCACATCGAAGAAAACAGCCACGGTCCGTGTACGCGTCAGTTAGTTTGAAGCCGAGCCGTTCGCGATAAAACGCCGGTGTGCCTTCAAGATCGTTGATATAGAAAACTGCATGCGCCAGATGTTGGGGGACTGCTTTATCGTAGAACTTCGCAGGCTGATCAAAACGTTCCTCTTTCCACGGGGCGTTATACTTGGTGTCCGCCGGTTCGAGCGGTACGCGTTCCGTTACTTGAAATCCCAGGCCCAAACCCTCCGGGCCAACCGTGTGGATGCCGCCTTTGCTGTCCGATGTCAGCGAGTGGTCGCTCGAGAGCTCGGCCGCAATTTTGTCCACGGTCTCCTGATCGGTAGCGCCAAATACGACCTCGCGAACGCCCGGATCGGCAATCACCGGTGGAGGCAGCGACGGGTCATCGGCGAGGCGAACTTCGACTTTGGCGTTTGATGCACATGCAAACACGGCATGCCCATCACTTTCTTCGACGTCGGCCAACCCAAAATCGCGCCAGAACGACTTGCAGCGCTCAAAATCGTGTACGCCAAAAACCAATTTCTCGATACCGATCAAACTCATCTCTACTTCCTGTACGAACCGCAAACTGTCACGAGAGGAAGAATTTAACAGCCAATGTTGATATATTCAACATTACTTCAATATATCAACATTTCTTTGTTGCGGATGAACACCCAAAACCTTAAGCTAAGTACCATCTACCGCAGTTATGGTTTTAGCGAATTAGAGCCCAATAATAAGAATTGTATATATCAACTTTTGTAGCTGCCTGATGGCTGGTTAACACGGAGGACCCAAATGGGACAGAGACCAACAAAGATTTCAACAATTCTTATGTCGGGAGCCGTCGCTCTCTTGGCGACCGGTTTGATGACCAAACCGGCGCCTGCTGCCGACTATACCTTGAAAGTCGGGTTTGTAACTTTCAAGGATCAGCAGCATGAATGGGGAAACATGCTGAAGGCATCGTTGGAGAAAGCGACGAACGGCCGGATCGAGGTGAAGCTGTTCCCACGCGGCCAGCTCGGCGCCATTCCCCGTCAGATTGAGGGCGTGCAACTCGGAACGGTAGAATCGTTTATCGCGCCCACAGATTTTTACGCCGGTGTTGATCCGCGTTTTGGCGTGTTTGGTATCCCGTTGCTGTTTCGCGACAAACCGCATGCCGCAAAAGTTCTTCAGGACAAATCATTGAATGATGAGTTGCTGGCCATGGCGGAGCCCAAGGGCATGGTTGGTGTTACCGTGTTTCCGCATTCGATGGACCTCTATCTCGCCAAGGAGCCCATCCGAAGCTTGTCAGATTTCAAGGGCAAGAAGATGCGTATCAATGCCTCTGCTCCCGAACGAGCAAAGATGAAGGCGCTTGGCGCGACAGGCATACCGATGCCGCTTGGCCAGGTTCTTCCATCGCTGCAGCGTGGTGCCATCGACGGTACCAAAAGCGGCATGATCATCTACGTGATCTTCAAGTATCACACGATCAGCACTGTGGCGACGGAGACCAATGATCAGATGCTCGTCTCCCAGGCCATGTTGAGCAAGGCCTGGCTCGATAAGCTTCCCGCCGATCTACGCCGGACGACCATTGAAACTGCGAAGAGCTTGCAGCCTGCGATCAGCCAGTTCTCAATTGAGAAGGGCAAAGCCTACGATGCTGCTTGGGCCAAAGCGGGTGGCACCATCCACAAGCTTCCAGACGCCGATCTGAAGGAAATGCATGGCTTGCTGGCAGGTGTCGGTGACGAAGTCACCGAGGGCAAGCCGGACCTTCGGGCGCTGTACAACAAGGTCAAGGCGACAGCCGCCAAGTACTGAGTCTTCGAACAGGTGCGAGCCCGGAGGTATGGCTCACCTCCGGGCTTGCAACTCATCACGAAAACCCTGTCTCGGGATGAAAATTATGCAGTACGGTGTTGGGCAATCGGTTAAGCGTTCGGAAGACCCTCGCTTCCTAACCGGAAGAGGGACGTACCTGGATGACATTAATCTACCCGATCAAACGTATGCAGCCGTACTGACTTCGCCGCAGTCCCATGCGCGAATTTCCGCCATAAATACCGAGGCGGCGAAAGATATCCCCGGCGTCTTACTTGTCGTGACCGGCGCAAATCTCCGCGAGGCAGGGCTTGGCCATGTCTTGCCCCGGTTTATGCCGGAGGATATGGGCGGTCCGAAGGGGTTTCGGACGAAGCGGCCGGTTCTTGCAGACGGCCTTGTTCGGCACGTCGGCGAACGGGTTGCCATGGTCGTTGCCGCGTCTCATGAAATTGCCCTCTCAGCCGTTGAGGCCATTGACGTAGGGTATGAAGCGCTGCCGGGTGTCGTTGATGTTTATGATGCAGCGCTAGATGGTGCGCCCAAGGTGCATCCCGAGGCGGAGAACAATATTTCCTTCACCATGTCGGTCGGCGATCCAGCCTCGGTTGATGCAGCCTTCGCCGAAGCGGCGCACATTGTTTCGTCTGATCTTCGTCACCGGCGGCTCAGCGGTAACGCTATGGAGACCCGAGGCTCCATTGGTGAGTACAATTCGGTTCAGGACCGTTTCACCCTTCACGCCAATACGCAACTCCCACACATCTTGCGCAGCGAATTGTGCCGGATGGTCTTTGGCATTCCCGATTCCAAGATGCGTGTGGTTGCCTACGACGTTGGTGGTGGGTTTGGTCTAAAAACCAATCCGTTGCCCGAAGATGCGCTGGTTCTCTATGCGGCAAAGCTGTTGGGTCGGCCGGTCAAATTCATCGCCAGCCGCACTGAGCATATGGGCGCGGATGATCACGGACGCGACCAATGGGGTGTTGGCGAAATGGCCGTCGAGAAAGACGGTAAGATTTTGGCAATCAGGACACGGGCGAAGACCAATGTTGGCGCCTATATCATCGGATCGGGCGCCAATCCGGTCAGCCACTACCTCCGCCTGTTGATGAACGTCTATAAGGTGCCCGCGATCGACGTGAGCTGTGATCTGGTGATGACAAACACGTCGCCGACGGCGCCTTACCGTGGTGCCGGCCGGCCGGAGGGCGTGTTTGCGGTCGAGCGCCTGATGGATAAGGCCGCTGACGCCGTCGGTATTGACCGGCCGGAAATTCGCCGCCGCAACATCATCGCACCGGAGGAAATGCCGGCGCCGACCCATATGAATTTTGTCTATGACAGTGGTGAGTTTGAAACGGTCATGGATAAGGCCCTGGCTAAGGCAGATTGGGAGGGGTTTGAGACCCGCCGCGCCGCCAGCCTGGAGCAGGGAAAATATCGGGGTATTGGTCTCGCCAGCTACATTGAAGATGCCGGCGCACTCAACGAGCGTATGGACATCGAGGTTGATTCGACCGGCAATGTTACCATCTTCGCCGGCACCTCCAGCAACGGCCAAGGGCATGAAACTGTGTTTTGCCAAATGGTATCGGACTGGCTTTCGATTCCCTTCGATAACATCCGCGTCGTACAAAATGACACTGACCGGGTGCCCGTCGGCCGTGGCACCTATGCATCGCGGAGTATGGTCGTTGGATCGGGTGCCATCAAAGATGCCGTTGAAAAAATCATCGATAAAGGGCGAGGATTTGCTGCCCACATGATGGAGAGCAGTGTCGCCGACGTTGAATTTTCCGGTGGTAAGTTTGCGGTGGCAGGTACCGACAAAAGTGTTTCATTCGATCAGGTAGCCGCACTCGCATACAAACCGTTCGGGGTGCCGCCTGAGCTCGGCATCGGGTGGGAAGCTAACGGCGAGTTCGGCGTCAAGATGTCGAGCTTCCCAAACGGTTGCCATGTGTGTGAGGTCGAGATTGATGCCGACACCGGTGAAGTCGTTATTGACCGTTATAATTTGGTCGACGACATCGGTGTTGTGATCAACCCGCTGCTCGCGGCTGGGCAAATGCATGGGGGCGTTCTGCAGGGCGTCGGGGAAGCCTTATATGAACAGATGGCCTACGATAGCTCGTCCGGTCAGGTGATCACCGGTTCATTCTTGGATTATTGTATGCCGCGTGCCGAGCACATTCCCAGCGTCAACGTGGATTTTCACGAAGTGCCGTGTAAGACCAACCCAATGGGCGTCAAAGGGGCCGGCGAGGGCGGTACCGTCGGTGCAACACCGACCGTGATCAGCGCGATCCTAGATGCCTTGCGGCCGCTTGGTGTCACAGATATTGAGATGCCGGCAACGCCGGACCGCATTTGGTCCGCCATTCAGCGCAACCGTACCCCTTAGTCATGGTAATCGAACCTCACAATCCACCGGAAAAGGTATCAGCGCGGCTGCCGCGCTATTTGTTTGGGACCATCCCGGCGTGGATTATGGGGTCACTCATTTTGATCGGTGTTGCGATCAATATCTCCAATGTCATCAGCCGGCACCTGTTTGGGTTTGCGCTGTTTTGGGCGGAGGAAATCTTGGTCTTTATCGTTATTTGGAGCGTGTTCATTGGTGCGGCGGCTGTGACGTTCGATGGCGCGCATCTAAAAATGGATTTATTCTCGACCCGAATCCGCGCGCCGTGGAAGCACATCGTTAACGGGACGACTATCGCCGCATTTATTCTGTGTGGAATTTTTGTCCTCATTCAATCTTTCGAGGTTGTCTCCCTGATGGGGCGCCTCGGTCAGGTGAGTGTCGCGGCCAGTGTCCCCATGATTATCCCCCATATGGCCATTCTAGTGGGCTTCGCGTTGATGATCGTGGCGGTCATCTTCCGCTTAAGGGCTTACCTGACAGGCCGCTTCGACGATGAGGGGCCGGCCTGATGGGCTGGGTGATGGTCGGACTGCCCATCGTGCTGCTGGCGATGGGATTCCCGGTGTTTCTTATTCTGCTTACGACGTCGGCTGTCGTGCTGCTGTTCTTTGTTGATGTGCCGGCGACCGCCGTTCATCAGGTGATGTTCGGCAGCATCGACAAGTTCGCACTCCTTGCCGTACCGTTTTTCATATTTGCCGGGGAACTCATGAGTCGTGGCGGGGTGTCGCGGCGGATCGTCAGATGGGTGACTTCGGTGGTCGGCAGCGTGCAGGGCAGTTTGCCGCTGACCGCGTTGGGGACCGCGACCGTCTTCGGCGCGATCTCGGGATCTACTGCCGCAACCGTCGCCGCTGTCGGCAGCCTGACCTACGATCCACTGCGGAAAGCCGGATATTCTGAGCGATTTTCCACCGGGATGCTGACCTCGGCGGGCGCAATCTCGAACATCATCCCGCCGTCCATTGCCATGATCCTTTATGGCGCGGCAGCTGAACAGTCGGTTGTTCTGCTGTTCGGCGCGGGAATTCTACCGGGGCTGCTGATCGCTCTTTTGTTCGGCCTCTATATATATGTCCACGCCCGCCGGGCGGGTATCCATGAGGTGGAAAAATTCCGCATCGGTGAATTTCTAGCCGCGACTAGGGATGGAATTTGGGCAATCCTCGCACCGGTCATCATTCTCGGCGGCATCTACTCCGGTATATTTTCGCCGACCGAAGCGGCGGGCATCGCCAGCGTCTATGCGATCGTCGCCACCATGCTGGTGTACCGGGATATCGGCATCCGGGAGCTTTTCGACATTGCCGCGCGCTCCATGTACCTGACGACGCAAATATTTATCATCGTCGCCGTGGCCGGGGTTTACTCGTGGTTGCTGACCGTCAGCGGTACCGCCAACGTTGCAACAGAGTTTATCGCCGGCCTGCAGCTCCAGCCCTGGATGGTGTTACTGATTATCAACGTATTTTTGCTTCTTGTCGGAACGGTGCTCGATACGGCGTCGGCTATTCTGGTACTGACGCCTTTACTCGTGCCCATCGCCACAGCCGCCGGTATGGACCTCATTCACTTTGGCATCATCGTTGTTGTTAATCTCAGCATCGGTACCTTTACACCACCTTTCGGGCTAAACATTTTTGTTGGCCAGGCTGTGTTCAAGGCACCGCTATCAAGCATCTATCCGGGTTTGGTACCGTTTATCATCTTGAGCATTATCGGATTGTTGATCATCACCTATCTGCCGTCCCTCTCTCTCGTGCTGCTACCCTACATTGGTTGACGCCATCAACTGGATCGACCACCATGGACAGACGATAGCCTCGCGACCGACCTTGCTGCTCTCATCCTTGACCCTCAGCTCCGCCGCATCCTGGTGGCGTTGTGTTCTCTGTCTCATCGCGGCGACGTAAGGAGCGAAGATGAGACGAAAACACGAAGCGAGACCGGACAGCGCAGAAAAGCCTGTCCGTGATATCGGCGTTGTACACCCACGCCGAACAACACACGACTCGGGC
>LXNI01000764.1_pt1 | contig 34510 bp, 25 predicted proteins | sample 809091 | NCBI WGS metagenome assembly LXNI01 (sample SAMN04870527, study PRJNA318959) | sponge metagenome | biome: 01000161; feature: marine sponge reef; material: water | host: Sarcotragus foetidus | place: Greece: Milos, Mediterranean Sea | collected 2013-05-29 | depth 5-7 m
CGAAGTCATGGACGTCGCTGGCGCACGAGGCAGGGGTTGCGGACACCACGGCATTCAGAACGTGCATGGGAGATCCGACGGTAGAGGACACCGTTGATCGCGATGTGACCGCTGCGTCCAAGCACGTCAGCTCGCGGCGTTCCACGGGAGCCGTCCGTGCCACGGTGACGCTCACCGACCAGGTCAGGGAGTCGTATGCATTCGGCGACGAGATCCCGCTTCTCGAAACCACGGTCACGTTCCGCGATGGCCAGAGGGCGGTGTTGGGATCGGGTCCCGGCAACGCCGAAGGGGCCGTCCTCATCCTCATCGTAACCCCCAGGATCGACCCGTAGCGGCGTACTGTGACCATCACCCGCCCCCCCACCCCCACCCTCCTGGCATCCCTGTGCCTCCTGACCCTGTCGTGCACCGACCCCACCCGGGACGCCGCCACCACCGCCGCCGACATCCCCCTCACCGCCACCACCCAGCCCATCTACACCGTCGGCGCACTCGTGGGCGAGGACTGGGAGACCTTCGGCAACGTTCGCTCGGTACACTTCGACGGCGACGGCAATCTGCACATCTTCGACGCGGGCGCCCACCGGATCGTCGTGGTCGACGCCGGCGGCAACCACCTCCGCACCGTCGGCACCCAGGGCGAGGGCCCCGGCGAGATCCAGAACGCCCACGCCGCTGTCCTTCTCGCCGACGGCCGCACGGTCGTCTACGACTTCAGCATTCCGGCCGCCTTCGAGATCTTCGACCCCGACGGCGAGTTCGAGCGGAGCGTCACCGCGGACGTCAACCGTGGCGTGCCCGGCGAGCAGATGCATACGCTGCCCGACGGACGCCTGGTGACCCAGGGCGGCCCGAAGATCCGAATATATGCCCAGGGTGAAGCGCCCGACGATTCGGAGGAGGAAGCAGAGGAGGACCATCGCCGCGACATCGACATCTTCTCGCTGGACGGCAGCGACAAGGTGGTCCTCTACCGCGCCTGGGACCTCCCTCCCACCGAAGCCGACGAGTCGATCGAAGGAAGCTCGGATGAGAGCGGAGGCCTCTCGATGAGCTTCAGCCGTATGCGCGAATTCAACCCCGCGCTCCTGATCGGGGTCCTGTCCGACGGTCGCGTTGCGGTGGTCGATTCGATGGCCTACGAAGTGAAGCTCGTCGCCACGGACGGCACCGTGGACGGCACGGTCACGCGGCCGATCGCGCCCGAGCCGGTGACCGAAGCGGTCAGGGAGGCCACCCGGTCCGCCCGTCTGGAGGGGTTGGGTGAAGCGACGGGCGGCGGCATCCGCTTTCAGACCATCGGCGGTGACGTCAACCTGGGGGACATGCAGGAGCAGATGCACGCAATGATCGTGCGCCAGGTCGAGACGATGGTCTTCACCGAGGAGATTCCGGTCATCGCGGATCTGGCGGTGGACCAACAGGATCGGCTCTGGATCGCGCGCATGGGTCCGGCGGGAGACGGAGCCGCCGGTCCCACGGATATCATCACTGCGAGCGGTGAATACATCGGCACCCTGCCCCCTGACGGCCTGCGCATCCCGGCAGCGTTCGGCCCCGGCGGACTCATGGCCTACATCGATTCGGACGAGATGGGCGTTCAGACCGTTCGCGTGATCCGACTGGTGTCGCTGGATGGGGGATCGGTCCCGTCCGCGACCCCGTCTGGCGACGCTCGCCAACGCAACCACGCACCGCCTCTTCACTCGACGGCAAAATTCGCCCTACTGGGAGACGCGGCAATCCGAAAATGACAAGCGCAGTTGTCGTTACCCTCCTCGCGGCCACCCTGGCCATCGCCTGCGCCCAGGAAGATTCCACCACGAACCCAGGCGACATCGTCACCACCTTCGACACCATCAATGCTGTAATCCACGTCACCAACTCCGGCACCCCTCCTGCGTGGCAGCTCACCCGGGTCGTCTCGATCGGCCCCGAGTCGGTGACGGAAGAGGAGGCACCGGACGAATTCGGGGGGGTCACCGCGGTCGCCCTGGGTCCCGGCGGCACCGTCTTCGTCGCGGACGCCGTGAACAGCGAGATCCGTGTCTTCGGACTGGACGGGTCGCACATCCGCACCTTCGGGAGGGCCGGCGAGGGGCCCGGGGAGTTCGGGAACATCTATTCCATCGCCTGGGTCGGCGACCGGCTTCTCACTCTCGACCCCAGGCTGGGCCGCATCGGCGAGTTCTCGGCCGAAGGCGAGTGGCTGGAGCAAAGGCGGACTGCGGGAAGTATCAGCGGATCACCCACCTTCATCCGCTTCTTTCCCGTCGGTCCGGACGAGGCTTTTCGCTTTGCTCTCAGCCCCGACCGGGGATCGCTCTGGGTGGGCCTTGACAGCCGTGGAGGAACGAGCGACACCGTGCCCATCCTGACTCTGCAGGGGGACCTTCCCGGCATGATCGAGACCATCATCTGCGAGTGGGACCGGGGAACCGGCTGGTATCCGCACACGGCCGGGGCGAAGTTCGTCCAGCACCCGGCCTCGGGTGGCGTCATGTATTCCGCATGGGGGTATTTCTACCGCGTCGCCGTCACCCAGGGCGACGGCGACACCCTGCGCGTGATCGAACGCTCGCTGCCGGCCGAGCCGGTCACCGACGAGGCATGGGCCTCAGGAAGCGCCGAATACGACGAAGCCCGGGAGCGGTGGCCGGACGCCTCCTGCAACCCGCGCGGCTACACCCGGCCGGAACGGAACTCGTTCATCGAGGAGATCTTCGTTTCGCCCGACGGAAGGCTCTGGGTCGAGGTCATTCGCAACGCAGGCAACCGCTGGGAGTTCTTCGATACCGAGGGGAGGCTGCTCGGCAGCGTTCCCGCCGTACCGCACAAGGATCGCACCGTCCCCGTCTTCTACGCGGACCACCTCGTGACGATCCGGCAGGACGACCTGGATCTGGACCATGTCGACGTGTGGCGGCTGGAGCGGGTGGGACGGTAGAGCGGACAGCGGCCGTGCCCTCGCGTTCCAGAGCCGGCCCCATGCAACCCCACGCCAGTTCGCTACGTCCTTGAGTCAAGCCCGGTTACCCTTGGGGGACCGCCCGCGCACGACCCACCCGCCCGGTCCGCCGTCCCATCACCAAAGACGGAGTCAGGAATGCCCACCCGCCCTCGTTCGCCTCGCGTCCCCCTCTCCCCCCTCCCCGTCACCCTCGCGGCCACCATGGCCGTCGCCTGCGCCCAGGGAGACTCCACCGCCGAGACCGGCGACCTCACCACCGCCATCGACACCATCAACGGCGTCATCCACGTCACCAACGCCGGCACCCCGCCCGAATGGCAACTCACCCCCGTCGTCTCCATCGGCCCCAGCTCCGTCACGGAACAGGAGACGCCCGACGAGTTCGGCCGCGTCAGCTCCGTCGCCCTCGGCCCCGACGGCACCGTTTTCGTCGCGGACGCCGCGAACCGCGAGATCCGCGTCTTCGGTCTGGACGGGGCGCACCTCCGCACCTTCGGGCGACAAGGCGAAGGGCCCGGCGAGTTCACAAGCATCTATTCGATCGCCTGGGCTGGGGACCGGCTTCTCGTCTTCGACCCGCCGCTGGGCCGCATCGGCGAGTTCTCGGCCGAGGGCGAGTGGCTCGGCCAGAGGACAACCACGGGAGGTGTGACCGGCACCGGAATCCGATTCTATACCGTCGGGGCTGACGAAGTCTTTCGCTATGCCATCGGTTCGGACATGGAGTCTCTGTGGGTAGGCCTCGACAGCCGCGGAGATACGGGCGACACCCTGCCCCGCCTGCGGGCCCCTGAGGACTTGCCCGGCGCGACCCCTGCCCTTGTCTGCCGGTACGAGGGGGGAATCGGCTTCTACCCGCACACCGTCGGAGCGAAGTTCGTGCAGCAGCCGGCCTCCGGTGGAATCATGTACTCCGCGTGGGGGTACTTCTATCGGATCGCCGTGACAGCGGCCGGCGACGACACCCTGTGGGTGATTGAGCGCGACCTGCCGACCGAACCGATCTCGGACGAGGAATGGGCAGCCGGAAGCGCGGATTTCGAGGAATTTCGGGAGCGAAGGCCGGACGCCTCCTGCAACCCCCGCAGCTACAGCCGGCCGGAACGGAAGCCGTTCATCGAAGAGATCTTCGTGGCCCCCGACGGCAAGCTCTGGGTCGAGGTCATCCGCACCGAGGGCAACCGCTGGGAGTTCTTCGATTCAGAGGGGAGGCTGGTCGGCAGCGTGCCCGCCGTCCCGTACAAGGAGCGTACGGTTCCGGTATTCCGTGGGGACTATCTCGCGACGATCCGCCAGGACGATCTGGATCTGGATCACGTTGATGTGTGGCGGCTGGAGGGGGCGGGGGGTTCCCGGCGGGAGTGATGCGATATCAATACGATATCAAATAGATATCACAATCAGGACTCAGCTACCCGCACGACGGAGCGGTAACTCGGTTTGGTCGCCATCCGGGTCATGGAGGATGCCGGTCAACATGTCGTCGCCCGCTCGAGTTCCCACCCATCGAAATGCCAAGTCTTCGTCGTCGAAGAAGATGGTGAGCGTCATCCTCACGTCGGGGTGTGTGTACGATCCGGTAACGTCGCCCGTGAACGATACGGGGTCTAGCGCAAACGATCCGGTACCCGCGATCACGCCGCCACTCTCCCGAAGCTCCCATGAGAATTCGATGATGTCGCTTCCAAAGACGGCTAAGCCGGTCCACGTCCCGGAGAGGGGAACGTCTTCGGGTTCCGTCGCGCAGCCAGGGACCAGCACGGGCGCGAGGAGCACCAAGATCCTGAGAGAAAGAGGTCGCAAACGCATTTTCGCTGAATACCGTGACTGCGCTACATACCATGGCCTAGTGGAAGCGCGGAACTCTCTTGGTAGAATGCAGCACTTGTTGAGGCCCATGACAGCCTTGGCACAACATAGCCGGTTGCTCAAGTCCAGTTCACCGGCAAATGAACATCCACGTGCCAGGGCGACCCGGAAGCCGCGTCCACCAAGAACGGGGTCGCGCGTGTCCGGACCCCACCTCACACGCCATCTTCCAGAAGATCTGGAGGTCATTTCTGGCTGTTTAGGGACAGGACGGTCAGCCCTCTCCCTCCCCGAACTCCCCCGTCCGCAGGAACCGGATCACCGCGTTGGCCGTGTGCCGGCTGTTTGCGATGAAGGCGTGGGACCGCGGCAGCACGAGCATCGGCACGTCGCCGATCCGTGCCTGCTCCACGCTGACGATCCCGTCGTCGGGACCCGGAATCGCCGCAGGGCCGATCGGCTGCGTGCTGCGATTCCCCGCGATGATCCCCACTTCGTAGTCGGGCAGGGGAAGGGTGGCGGGGATGTCGGTGGTGTCGGTACCGAGCGCGCTTCCCACCGGCCCGAGCACATCCGACGCGAGTTGCATCTCCTCCAGCCAATCCACGAACAGGCTCCCCTGGTTGGGGGGCGCCAGCAGCACCACCCTGCCGAGCGACTCGGGCCGGTGCTCTGCGAGGAGGCCGCGGATGACCAGCGCGCCCAGGGAGTGTCCCACGAAGTGCACCCGGGATGCGTCCGAGCAACATTCCTCGACGACATCGTGAAGGGTCTTCAGTTGCTCGTCAAAGGAGGCGGTGAGCGAAGGATACTCCGCAATGCGGACCTGATAGCCGGCCCACTCGAGCCGCTGCCCGAGGATCAGCATCGAGGACGGCGAACGCCCCAGGCCGTGGACGAGAACCACGGCCTCCTGGTGGGCATCCGGGCCTCCCCCACACCCCGCCAGGGGGAGCACCATCGCCAGGATCAGAATCCATTTCTTGTTCATGATGCCCGCCTATACCCCGGTCGCGGCTCAAGGATCACGGTTCCAGGCCCCTTGCCCGCGGACTTCCAACGCCTATCGCAGACTGTCGAAATCGGCGTGATCGGACAAGTCCACATCTGGCGACGCGACCGGTTGACCGGCTAGCCTTTAGCAAAAGTTCCGCCCCACCCGCATCAAGGAAGACCACGATGAAGTCGTTCCAACGCCTCACGGCCACCGTCATCGCCCTCGCGGCCGCCATCCTGGCGCCCCCCGCCACCGCCCAGCAGCCCCTCGACGAGGAGTACACCGCGCTCATCCGCGAGTTCACGACCGAGACCTTCTTCTCCACCCCCCTCGTCGACCACCTCCCCTTCAGCGAAACGGTGCCCACACCGCTGGACCACCTCGGCCACATCTCCGGCGCGCCCGACATCCTGAGCTACCCCGTCGAGGTGCACTCCTACATGCGCGCCCTCGCCGCCGCGTCGCCCCGGGTCGAGGTCTTCACGATCGGCACCTCCGAGGAAGGCCGCGAGATGATCCTGGTTGTGATCAGCTCCGACGAGACGATCGCGGCCCTGGAGGAGAACAAGGCCGGGCTGCGGGCCCTGGCGGACCCGCGCGTCACCACGCCCGAGCGGGCCGCCGAACTCATCGGCACCACCAAGCCCGCGTACTGGTCTGCGGGCGCGATCCACTCCACCGAGACTGGGTCGCCCGAGATGTTCATGGAGCTGGCCTACCGGCTGGCCGTGGGAGAGAGCGACTTCATCCGCGAGATCCGCGACAACCTGGTCTACATGATCACGCCGGTCGTCGAGCCGGACGGGCGGGCCAAGGTGGTCGACCTGCACATGGGGAAGCGCAAGGATCCCGACGCCGACCTGCCCACGCGGCCGCTCTACTGGGGCAAGTACGTCGCGCACGACAACAACCGCGACAACATCGGGCAGGCGCTGGAGCTGTCCCGTGCCGTCACCCGCACCTACCTCGACTTCCGCCCGACCGTCTTCCACGATCACCACGAGTCGGCGTCGCACCTCTACACCTCGACCGGGCGCGGCCCCTACAACGCATGGCTCGATCCGATCGTCATCAACGAGTGGAACCGGCTCGCCTACAAGGAGGTGAAGGACATGACGGCGTACGGCGTGCCCGGGGTCTACACGCACGACTTCTACGACGGCTGGGGCGCCAACTACATGATGTGGGTCGCGCACATGCGCAACTCGGTCGGGCGCTTCTACGAGACGCAGGGCGCGGGGGATGCCTCCACCCGTGTCATCCGCTCGAATGTGCAGCGCCAGTGGCACCGTCCGAACACGCCGCTGCGTGAGGTCGTGTGGGGGATCAGGAACAACGTCAACCTGCAGCAGAGCGCGGTGCTGATCGCGATGCACGAGGTGGCGACGAACCGCGAGGAATTCCTTCACAATTTCTACGAGAAATCCGCGCGCTCGGTGGCGAAGGCCCGCAACGAGGGCCCCGCCGCCTACGTTCTGCCCGCCGACGACCCGCGCTCCGGCCAGCAGGCGCGCCTGCTCAAGGTCATGGAGGACCACGGCTTCGAGGTGCACCGCGCCGACGAGGACATCGAGATCGGCGAGACGGTCTACCCCGAGGGCAGTTACGTCGTCCGCATGGACCAGCCCTTCTCGCGCGGCGCCGACATGCTGCTCGACAAGCAGTACTACAACCCCGACGATCCGCGCCCCTACGACGACACGGGATGGACGATCGGCCCCCTCTTCAACGCGAAAACGGTGCGGATCGAGGACACCGCGATCCTCGATGCCGACATGACCCTCGTCCCGACCGTGATGGTCGACGGCGGGGTCGAGGGGCGCGGCGGCACCTACCTGATCAACTACAACGCCGACAACACGCTGGCGCAGTTCCGCTTCGCGCACGACGACCTGGTCATCCACGCGGCCGAGTCCTCCTTCACCGACGACGACCGCGAGTTCAACGCGGGCACCTTCGTGATCCGCGAGGAGGACAACCCGATGGTGGACCTGTCCACGGTCCTCGACCAGGCGGGCGCCGAGTACGGTTTCACCGCCTACCGCACACGCGACGAGCCCGAGGTGGCGATGCACGAGACGCGCGTCCCCCGGATCGCGGTCATGCACACCTGGACGAGCACGCAGGACGAAGGCTGGCTCCGGGTCGGGCTCGACGAGTACGGAATCCCCTTCGACTACATCTCGGTGCACGATGTGCGCGACAACGAGCAGCTCATCGACTCCTGGGACGTGATCGTCATGGGACAGAATCGGGGCAACGCGCTGAGCGTCGTGCGGGGGCTGCAGGGGGACGACCCGCGTCCCTGGAAGGCCACCGACCTCACCCCCAACATCGGCCGCCAGGCGTCTACCGACGACATGCGCGGGGGACTCGATCTGGAAGGCGTTCTGAACCTGAAGCACTTCGTCGAGGCGGGCGGGGTCTTCGTGACGATGGCGAGTGCGTCGCAGCTGCCGATCCACTTCGGTCTGGCGGATGGTGTGTCGATCCGCACCACGCCGGACCTGTGGGCGCGGGGTGGTGTCTTCGCGACCCGCGTGACGGACGACGAGAGCCCGATCGGGTACGGGTATGATGAGCTGGGCGTGGCCTTCAATACGGCGCCGGTGTTCGCGACGGGCGGTGGGGGATTCGGGGGGTTCGGGCGGTTCTTTGGCGGGGGTGGCGGTGCGCAGGAACGGGGTCCGGGCGACACGACGCGGCGGCGGACGGGGCGGGGCGGGGGGGACGAGCAGGACTTCGTGCAGGGCAGGGCGCGGGATCTGGGCGAGGCGGGTGTCGAGGCCTTCCGCGAGGCGCAGGAGGAGGAAGACGAGGATGACACCCCGGAGCGCGGCGGGGCTTCAGACGGTCCGGACCGCGTGAGGGTGGTGATGCGGTTTGCCCAGAGCGCGGAGGACCTGCTGATCAGCGGGGGGCTGCGGAATGGGCAGACGCTGGCGAACGCCCCGGCGGTGGTGGACGTCACGCTGGGGGACGGCCATGTGGTGCTGTTCTCGTTCAATCCGTTCTGGCGGTCGCACACGCATGGGTCCTACGCGCTGCTCTTCAACACGTTGATGCATCATGACGCGCTGTCGGCGGTGGCGGAGGAGATGGTGGCGGAGGAGGATGAAGCGGAGCGGCCGCCGGCGGGGCGGTAGAGAGGTGAGGGGCGTGCACCGGGTGGCAGGGCGGTTGGAACCCCGTCGGTCGCCCGCAGGTATCAACCGGTACTGCAAGCAGTTCGCGACGAATCCGCCCGATCCGGAAGGAACCCACCCAATGCGCCGATCCCGAGTCCTCGTCCTCGTCCTCGTCGGTCTCGCGTTCGCCTGCGAAAGTCCCACTACGCTCGCAACCTGCCGCGAGCCCGGGGCCACGCAAATCTACCCTCGGTATTCCAAGGAGCATGAGGTCTGCTTCGACCCGATCGGCGATGGCGCCACCTACACCGCGACGAGTTCCGACACGGACGTCGTCACCGCCGGCATCGCCGGCACCACGCTTACGGTGACCGGCCAGGAACTGGGTAGCGCCCGGGTCACGGTGACGGCCACGGATTCGGACGGGACCACCCAGACGGTCGTCTACCCGGTCGTGACCATGCATGCCGCACTGGGCAACTTCCACTGCAGCGTGGAGCTTGGCGACAACCCCGATACCTACGACATCACCTGGGAGGGGTGGGTGATGCCCTTTGTCGATCTTGCGGAGGTGTACGCCCGCCACACCTTCGACGACCAGTCAACTGTCAGGCTTCTCGGTACGAACTTGAATCAAGGTCACACCTACAACTACTCCGGTGTCAGCCAGATCTGGACGGAATCGGTCGACAACGCCGAGTGCAGCATCGAAATCGCCGACTACACGTACGCCAGCGATTAGGGCGACCTGGGGGTTGGCCACTACACGACAGTAGGAACCAGTCTTCCTCCCGGGGTCTGACAGTCAACTCAGCGTCGAGACCAGCCCCGCTTCCACGATGTGGCGGTCGTTCGTAAGCAGCGTCGCGCCGAGGACGCGGGCGGTTGCGACTAGAATCCGATCCGCGGGGTCACGGTGAAACGAATCCGGCAGAGCCGCCACCTCCGCCCCGACCGCCGGCGAGATGCCGTGTCGCCGAACCAGCGGTGGGGCGGCCGCCTTCTCCAGCCATTCCCGGAGTGGAAGCGTGAGCTGGATGCGGCCGAGGCTGTGGAGCGTTGCGACCTCCCAGAGTGAGATGTCGGACACGCGCAGCGGCGAGTCCCCGTCGGCCGCGCCCAACACCCGTCGTTGCGCCGGCGACAGTGGCCCATCGCCCTGGAGCCACCAGATAAGGACGTGAGTGTCGAGCAGCGCGGTCACTCGCCGCCAGCCTTGCGGCCTTGCTTGCGGGACGCATCCACTGCTTTGCCGGGATCCGCAGTCTCGTCGGCGCCCGCCAGGCTATCCCAGTAGTGCTCCGGCACCACCGGCCCGACGATGTCGCCGACGATTGTGGCCGTGCCCTTCAACTCCAATTGCGGATACTCCGATTCGGCCTGGCTGGGTGGCCAGAGTTCGGCCACCGGCCGACCCCGCTTGAGAATCACGATGCGTTCGCCGGTGTCCCGGACCCGGTCGAGGATCGCGAGGCACTTGGCCTTGAATTCGGAAGCGTTGATGGTTTCCATATGACTAGTATTGATGACTGGTCATATCAAGTCAAGTCAGCCTACCGAATCGGTCCGTTGGGCTGCCGCACCCCACAACCAGGGTGGGCCATCGACCGGTTCACCCGTGGCGCTCACGTCGATCACAATCACGCTGATCTTGTGGCGGTAGGGACCGGTGAGCTGCTCCTCGAGACGGGCACACAGCTCCCCGGGGGTCTTCGGACGACGACCGGTGGGCGGCACCGGCGTCTTGCCTTGCCCGAACCACAGCACGAGGAAGACCCCGAAGCCGGAGGACTCTGGGGCGGTCGTGTACTTCGGCACGAGTTGATTCGCAACGGCCCGCCAGAGCTTTGTATTGTAGTCCTTCTTGATTTCGACGGGGATCGCGTGGTCGTCGAAGAAGACCCGGATGTCCGACTTGTTGCCTCGTGTGTAAACGGCTTCGCGCTGGGCGTCCACCCCTTTCGGCAAGAGTTTCCGGAGGTCGGAGAGGAGCGCATCGCGGCAGGATTCCTCACGGCGGGGGCCCAGGAGCCGACGCTGCTCGTCTTCGCGCCAGTATTGCCGCCAGTCGTCCGTGGTGCCGTATCGGATCTCCCGGCCAAGCAGTTCCAGCCTGTCAGCGACCAGGGCGGTCAGGTCGGCCGGATTGGCGGGCGCGGCGTTTTCCAGGGTCCGTTGAACAGCGACCAGATCCGGTATCCGAAAGGTGGTGTGCCGTCGGGCTGCTACCTGCTCGTCGCGCTTCCCCTTGAGGATGATGCGCCAAGGTTCCAAATCCGGGCTGTCGACGAGCCCCTGGAGGGCTTCGCAGGCGTCGGGGGCTGTACGCGAAGCAAGGGTGGACGCCCAATCCGAGATCAGCGCCTCCACCTTCATCCGGTCCTCGTCAACGAATTGTGCGACTCCGAAGGACTCCGGCTGCCATGGCGAGAAGCGACTACCCAAGAGTTGGATCATGGTATTCAACTCCGCAGTTCGCCAAGGCATGGCCCAACGCTCCGTACGGCCTGGTGCTAGCAAGCCGACCAGTTGTCGTGATCGTGCCTCCTCACCTTCTTCCAGGAACGTCACGACCTTGGGCACATACCGATCGGGAGACAACAGCGATCCTGCGGCCAGCCACAGCGCCTGCTGGGACACGTCCTGGCTTGTCCTGCCGACCCTCTGCTCCACGAATTCCTGCAGCCCGTCGGCCCTCCACGTGAGAGCCGCGACAAGTACTTCGGAGAGCGCCGATATCTGGGGTTCGGTGCAGCGGGTGGGAAAGGCGCGCAGCAACGGAACCGCCGCCAGCCTGGCGACCTCGCGATGGGACGCTTGGCGGGCGAAACCCTGCAGGTGAATGCAGTGGCGGCGCTTGCGGACCCGCGAGCGAGTCACCTTGACCAAAGCCTTGGCAACCGCACGGGGCCGAGACTTGAGCGCCCGGCTGTACCACGCCGGGTGTCCACTCCTGTCGATGGAGGTGAGGTAGTACAGTGCCGCTGCTCTCGCGACCTCCGCGTCGCTGAGCGAGTCCAGGGATTCGGAACTCATGATGTCCAGACCCGCCAGTATCGGCAACGCGAAGAGAGACATCTTGCCTTCCTCGTCGAGGCGAATGAGGGCCTGCAGGGTAGGAAGGTCCTTCCGCGCGCTGACCCGGCAGAGCCCCAGGATGGCGGCCTCGACCAGGTCGTCTTGCCCGTCAAGCAGCCTATCGAGACGTTCGAGAGGAGAGGCTGCCTGCCGTTCGTCGAAGTAGTCGTGGTAAGCCTGGGCAAGGTGATGCAGCAGTCCGGGGGGACACCGGCCGTGCTTCAGATCGTCAACGTGCTCCCGCACCAGGGCAAGTTCCCGGGCTCTCTCCGCGCGGCGCGTCGCTTCATACTCGGCCGTCTCCTCACGAAACTCCGTTTCCACAGCTTCCATTTGCGTTGCTGACCGGTTGTGTTCCACGACGAGCTTGTCGATTTGCTGCCGAAGAACCGGAACAGCCTCCGTAGCCATGCGAACCTGCTCCAGCGGGAGGCCCAGGCCCGAATCGCCATCGCGCCACGGTTGGCTCCATTTCAGAAGGGCAACAGCGACTTCCGGGTCGTTGTCGGCTTGCCGTCCGGCCTCTTGGACGCACCACTCGGAAAAACCCTCTGGGAAATCTCCCCCATAGACCAGCCAACTGACCTTCGCTGCGCTCGTGGTGGGTCGGTTGTTGGACCCTTGGTCTTCCGTTGAAGTCCTCTTGCTTCCAGCACTCTCGTCTCTTGAGAAGACGCGGCGGAGACCCTCCAGGGCCAGACGCCGCTGAAGACCGCGACGAGCCGCTAGCCACTGCCTGATGACAGATGCTGCTTGGCGACTCCGGGGAGTGTGAACCTTGAGTCGAATCAACTCCAGCCAATCGTAGACCGATGAGACCGCCGCGCTGTCACCGCCGGCGGCCAAGGCCTCTTCCACGAGCTTAACCGACAATCCTCGGAACCGATGATCCGAAACGTAGGCACGGAACTCGGCTCTTTGCGTCCCCAAGGCCTCCAAGAGGGTCACGGCGTGGTGCCCTTGGGTCTTCCGTGGCAGCACGGCAGTCCAGAACAGGTGGTACTTCCCCCCGCGGTTCGACAGCGCGTGCGGAAGCAGGTAGTCCCAGATCCGGCCCGGGCCAACATGAGCCGGGTAGAGTTCGCGAAGCAGGCTGCCCAGCAGCTCACTGTCACGGTCGTCGACGGTGCCGTCCCTGAGGTCATCGAGCAGTTGGAACAGCGTCAGTACCTCTTGGCCCGTAGAGTGGCGAATGAGGGCGCGTAGCGCCGCTTGTCGCACCCAGGGCTGCCAGGCAGAATCCCGTACCGCGCGGTCCAGATCGTCTAGCGCGCCTTCCAGGCTCGGTCTGCGCTCTCGAGGTCCGTCAACGGATGCCAGGGCATGAATCAGTAGCCCAACAACGGCTTGCGCACGGTCGCTTCGGTCCTTCGATGACACGTATTGGGCGAGGAGATCCAGAGTGCGGTGCCGGATCAGTGAAGCCAGTGCGAGGGGTGACCACTCCCATTCCCGGATCTCGTCGGCCCTGTCCGCAAGTGCCTGAAGCAAGAACACAATGTCGTCGTCCGGGAATCCACTGATGTCACCGTACAGCGCGACTCCTACCGGGTCCGTCTGGACGAGCAAGAGCCTTGATGTCCGGTCAACGGCCGCCAGCCACGCAGAAGGTCCACGCAATTCCGTTACGACGACGCCGTCCTCGCCGACCATGAGCGCCATGACCCGGCGAGCGGGGACCCCGGCCTCAATGCGGTCGTGTAGGAAGCCCGCAGCGAGGAAGTCCGCCACCTGGCGGTGTACCGGAGCCAAGCCACCGTCCACTTGGCTGCCGAACAGGTTCGACTTTACAGCCCTCAGCAAAGCAGTCTGGTCCCCGTCGGATAGGTCTTCCAGGCAAATGCTGTCCGCATCGGATGCATCTGTGGACACGTGGTCTTTGTCCGAAAGCAGAATATGCGCACAAAGTTGCCCTGCCGCCGCCAGGATGCGATCGGTTGACACCCGAGTTGCGGATTGGTGTGTGGCGAGATGCTGATCGTTCCATTCCCGGGCCAGCTTTCGGCAAGCGAGGTCCATTGTACCCCGTCGGTCTTTGGGCCACTCACCACCCAGCGCGAGATTGACGAGCAAGCCGAGTGAGTGCGGGTTGCCGAGCATCCCACCCAGACCCCGGTCATCGGCTTCGGCCACGAAGGCACGTGAATCCGGTAATCCGAGGTCGGCAACGATGTGTGCGATGTTGTCGCCGGAGAGCGGTTCGAGCTGGAGCACGGCGAGTTCCTCATATCCCGCTCCCGACGCGATTTCACGCAAGTCGTTCCGTCCCAGCCAGTCTGCCGCCCGACACGAAAGCCGGAACGTGGGCCTCCCCAGCCGCTCAAGTCGCTCGAGGACGCGATCCAGTGGCCGGCGTGGGTCGGAACTCCCGGCCCGCACCTCGTCCAGCCCGTCAATGAATAGCGTCTTCCCCACCCATTCGGACAGCCGGTCGGTACCCTTCCGAATGAACCGGCGCGCGGTGATGAACTCGCCGTCATCATGCCCCTCACACTCCGCCCGGAATGCCTCGGTCTTCCCCGCACCCGGATCGCCAAGCAAGATATACGCGCGAGCGGATCGGAACTCCTCCAGCGGGGCGGAGCGACTCCGCTCACCGTCAACCACGGTCACCGTCCGAGGGACGATCAATCTTGCCATGCTTCCTCCAGCCAGAAGGACGCGGACTGCGCCAGAAACTCGTTCAAGGGAACCCCGCCTCTTCCGCCAACCAGCAACGTCCGTGCCCGCGGAAACCGCTTCTCGAACGCCACCAGTCCCGGCAGTGCACGCACGCGTTGACTGCTCTTGACCTCGATCCCCAGCACTCGAGGCCCCTGCGACAGCACGAAATCGACTTCGTGAGGATCATCCCTCCAGTAAGCGAGCCGCATGGATACCTCCAGCGTATTGTGGAGGTGCGCCCCGACCGCGCTCTCGACCAGCCGCCCCCAGAAGGTCCGGTCCGCCCGCGCCTGTTCGAGAGAATACCCCGAAAGCGCCGTCATCAGACCCGTGTTCAGTACGTTGAGCTTCGGGTTGGATTCAGTCCTCCGCACCGCGCTCCCGGAGTACTTCGGCAACTGGACGACAATGCCGGCGTCGGAGAGCAACTCGAGATAGTGGGCGACCGTTGTCGTGTGCCCAGTGCCGCGCAGCCGTCCCACAAGATGATCGTATCTGACGATCTGTCCCGAGTAGTCCGGGACCAGGTCCACGAGCTGCCGCATCAGAGACGGCTTGTCCACCCGGGTGAGGGCCAGAATGTCCCGTCCGAAAACCGGCGCGATGATCGAGTACGCGACGTATTCCCGCCACGCTCTCAGGTCCCGAATCAGTGGAGCGGCCCCCGGATACCCACCGAAGTAGATGTACTCGTCGAGAGTCAAATCGAACGCGTCCACCATCTCCGACAACGACCAGTGACGGACATCGAACGGTGTGAACCGGCCGGCCAGACTCTCGCCGCGACCCGTGAGGAGGGCCCATGGCGCGGACCCGAGAATGATCACCTTGAGTGGACATCCGGTTTCGCGGTCGCTGTCCCAGAGCCCCTTGACCGCAGGGGACCACTCCGGGATGTCCTGGATTTCGTCGATAGCCAGGACGAAGCCGCGGGGATGTTCCCAAGCCTGCTCGCGGCCCCATTTCCAGACACGGATGAGCCAATCGACGGTGCGGAGCCGCGGATCCGGCGCGACCGCCTCCTCGGATGAACGGCCGGACAGCCCGCCCATCGCGTCAGGATCGTCGACCGCGATGCGTTCACCCTGGAGCCCGGACGCGCGCACGTGCCACAACGCCTGGCGCACGATCGTCGTCTTGCCGGACTGCCGAGGGCCGGTGATGGCCACGATTCGGGGCGGGCGGCGGTCGTCCAGCAAGAGGCGGACGAGGGCGTCTACGTGAGGCCGCTGGTAGGTAATCATGGATTATGATAACTCGCTTGCAGAAATCACACAATAAGTAATATAAACACAAGATCCACCACCACCATCTTGCGTCCCCGAAGCCCGCTGCCCCACTCTGAACCGGGCAATTCGGGGCTGGAAAAACCGGCTGGAAGCACCTCGATCACCAGCCCCGGAAACATCCGGGCACCGACCACCGCCTGGGGCGCACCGAAATCACCGGCCCCGGCCCGACAGGACGCCACCATGCCACCCAACGCCTTCACCCGCCGAAACTTTCTCCGAAGCACCGGCACCAGCGTCCTCCTCGGCGCCGCAGCCTCTCCCGCGCTCCTGAACGCCCACCCCGCCTCCGCCCACCCCCCCGGAGCCAGACAAACCGGTCCTGCCGCCCAACGCAGCCACCCCACCCCCCACGACTTCGACCAGATCTACGACCGCCGCGGCACCGACTCCGTCCGCTGGGACCGCGCGATCAACCAGTTCGGCCCCGGCATCGTGGCCGCCATGGGTGTCGCCGACATGGACTTTCGCGCCGCCCCCTGCATCACCCGGGCCCTCTCCGACCGCTGCGCCCACGAGAACTGGGGCTACATGCACCGCCCTGACTCCTACGCGGAAGCGGTCGCCGCCTGGAACCATCGCCGCTACGGCGTCGAAATCGACCCGTCCACTCTGACGTTCACCACCGGCGTCCACCCCGGGATCATCGCGGCGCTCCAGACCTTCTCGCCCCCCGGCAACCGCGTCCTCATGATGACCCCCACCTACGACGGCTTCTACGGCGACCTCAGATTCGCGCGCACCGTCCCCGACGACTGCGAGATGGTCGTCGACGCCGACGGCCGATACTCGGTCGACTTCGATGACTTCGAGCGGCGCGCCCGGCGCTGCAACTCCTTCATCCTCTGCAACCCGCAGAACCCGACCGGCAACCACTGGTCCCCCGAGGTCCTGACCCGTCTCGGCGAGATCTGCCTCAAGCACCGAGTGGTCGTGCTCGCCGACGAAATCCACTGCGACTTCGTGACCGCGGGCAACCGCTACACCCCCTTCGCCACCCTCGACCCCGAGATCGTCGCCAACAGCCTGACCTTCATGTCCGGCAGCAAGTCCTTCAGCCTCGCCGCGATGAAGGTCGCGTGGTACTACAGCACCAATCCGGACCTGCTGGAGCGCGTCAAGGCCAACACCCGCGCTGACCTGAGCACGCTGGGAATGGTGGCCATGCGGGCGGCGCTCGAGGAGGGCGAGCCGTGGCTGGACGAGCTGATCCCGTACATCGACGCGAACCATGACTTCGCGGAGACGTACATCCGCGACAACCTGCCTGGCGTCCGCTACACGAAGGCGCAGAGCACCTACCTCGCGTGGCTCGACGTGGCGGAGTTCGCGGAGCGGATCGGGGCGGCCGAAACCGCCGCGAGAGAGAGCGCCGAAGCGGTCAATCCGGTGACCCCCGAGGCGATCGTGCAGCGGTGGTTTGCGGAGCACGCGGGCGTGTATCTGAACCCGGGGCCCCGGTACGGTACCGGCGGGGCCGGCCGCATGCGCATGAACCTGGCCTCATCGCGCGGGATCGTGGAGTTGGCGCTGAAGAACATGGCCGAGGCGCTGGCTGAAGCCTAGAATTGGAAAGGGCCCGTATCGGTAAGGGCCGTGAGTTTTTTGGGGACTGGACTGCTGACACTGGAAGAATTCCCCGTCGGGGGAGGAGAGCTGAAATGCAGAGACTGAGCGCGACCCTGTGGAGCGCGGCGACCGCCGCTGCCCTTTTCCTCGCTGCCATGGCCACGCCGCCCGCGGCCCACGCCCAGTTCGACGATGTCGGCGTCATCACCTTCCCGACCTCGGCGACCGGCGCGGCCCAGGAGCACTTCCTGCGCGGCGTCGCGATCCTGCACAGCTTCGGCTGGAAGCAGGCGCGCGAGCAGTTCCACGCGGCGCAGGAGATCGACCCGGACTTCGCGATGGCCTACTGGGGCGAGTCGCTGGCGTACAACCATCCGCTGGTCACCAACATGGACCCGGACGAGCCGCGTGATGCGCTCAAGCGTCTCGGCAAAACGCCCGAGGAACGCCTGGCCAAGGCCCCGACCGAGCGCGAGAAGGGCCTTCTGGGCGCGGTCGAAATCCTCTGGGGCGACGGCGAACACCGTGACCGCGCGGTCGGCTACATGGAGGCCATGGCCGATCTGCACGCGACCTACCCCGACGACCATGAAATCGCGGCCTTCTACGCGCTCAGCCTCCTCACCGCCACCCGCGCCACCCGCGACCTGACCGATCGCTGGAACGTCCGCGCGGGCACCATCGCGCTCAAGATCCTGAACGCCAATCCCGTCCACCCCGGCGCCGCCCACTACACCATCCACTCCTTCGACCATCCCATCATGGCACCGCTCGCCCTGGACGCGGCCTACGCCTTCGCCGACATCGCCCCGGCGGTGTCGCACGCCCGCCACATGCCCACGCACATCTTCATCCAGCACGGCATGTGGGACCTGGTTTCGGGGCACAACCAGTCCGCCTACGACGTGGCACGCGAGCTGTGGGAGCCCGGCGACCCCCTCGGAGATGCCATCCACGCCCTGGACTGGGGCCAGTACGGCGACCTGCAAAGGGGCGACTACGCCAAGGCGCGGCTGTGGATCGAGCGCCTGGCCGCGATGGTCGAGAACGACGGCTTCGAGGCGGGTGGTGCGCGTGGCGAGGCCGGAAGCAACCGGGCGCGGAACTCTCTGCCGCTCCTCAAGTCACGCTACATCGTCGAGACCGAGGAGTGGGAGGTGCGGCCCGTCGACGAGGACATGCGCACCAGCGAGCTGCTCGCGATCGGACTGAGCGCGGCGCGCACGGGGGACATGGAGGCGCTGGTGGCCGCCGGGAAGGCGCTGGGCGAGGAGTCCGACGGCGAGGGCTACACCCACGTCATGCACATGCAGGTGGGCGCGCTCCACCACGTCGCGATGGGCCACGGCGACAAGGCCATCGAGATGATGGACGACGCCGTCGCGACCGTCGAGACGATGGCGCCGCCGCGGGGTTCGGCGAATCCGGTGAAGCCGGTACACGAACTGTACGGCGAGATCCTGTTGGAGTTGGGCAAGGCGGAGGAGGCGGTCGAGATGTTCGAGACTTCGCTGCTGCGCATGGCGGGCCGGCCGCGTTCGCTGCTGGGGTTGGCGCGGGCGCACGCGGCGAGTGGGAACGACATGCTGGCGGCGGAGGCGTATGGGAAGGTGGCCGTGCTGTGGGAGGGGCGGGAGGGGATTGCGGGGCTGGACGAGGCGCGTGGATTTGTGGAGGAGCATGCGGGGGGTGGGGGCTCAAGCGGTAACTGACACGGGGACGCCATGCGAGAATTCCTTCGCTACCCCAACCCCACCGCCACCCCCACCGCGATTGCCACCATCCCCAGCGCCACAAGCCCCAGATACACCTTCCCCGCCCACCGCAGCCAGTCCTCATACCGCACACCCGCCGACGCCAGCACCGCCATCAGCGCCCCATTCGTCGGCGTGAGCAAGTCACACAACCCAGCCCCATACTGATACGCCAGCACCGTCACCTGGCGCGACAGCCCCAGCAGGTCCGAGAGCGGGACCAATAGCGGCATGGTCAGCACCGCCTGACCGCTCACGCTCGGCACCGGCACATGCACCGCCGTGTGCGCCCCCACCATCCCGAACGCCGACGCCAGCACGGGCAGCCCCTCGAGCGGGGTGAACATCCCGTGCACGATCGTGTCCACAATCCGTCCGTCCTGCAGCACCACGTAGATCGCGCGCGCGAATCCGATCAGCAGTCCCGCGTACGCCATCTCCCGAAACCCGCGCACGTACGCGTTGGCCGTCCCTCCCACCCCCATCCCCGCCAGCAGCCCCACGATCACGCCCATGATGAAAAACGCCGCCGACAGCTCGTTGAACCCCCACCCCCACCCCATCATCCCCACCACGACCACCGCAAACGTCGCGGCCACCAGCGCGAAAATCCCCCAGTCCGACGCCCTCATCCCCTCGGCCCCCTCGTCGCCGACAACCTCCGCCGGGCCCCGCGTCCGCCGCGCGTAGCGCATCGTCATCCCGATCCAGAAGGCCAGCGCGAGCACCAGGAAGATGCTGCGGAATACCGCCCCCGACCCCAGCGGCAGCTCGGCAAGCTTCTGCGCGATCGCCACCTGGAACGGGTTGATGGGACTGAACGCGGACCCCACGAATGCGGCCCCCGCGCTCATCGCCACCGCCACCATCGGGGTAAATCCCAGTCTCCGCGCCAGGATCAGAAGCACGGGAATCAGCGGGATGATCTCCTCCTGCATGTTCTCGATCACGCCGCCGGTCGCGAAGAGGAGGGACACGAGCGGGATCACCAGCAGGTCCCGTCCCCCGAACGAACGGATCAGCGAGGTCACGCCCCTCCGCAGCGCCCCGGTCCGGTCCACCACCGTGAATGCGCCACCGATCAAAAACACCAGGAAGATGACCTCGGCCGCGTCAGCCATCCCACGCGGCAGCGCCACCACCGCTTCGAACGGCCCGACAGGGTTCGGCTCGACCTCGTGATACGTGCCCGCCACCACCACGCTGCGACCGGTCACCTCATCGTCCCGTCGGTCATACTCGCCCGCCGGCAGCACATGGCTCGCCACGGCGGCGAGGATCACGCACCCCGACAGGAGGACGAGGGGGTGCGGGACATTGAACTTCACGAAATGCCGACCCGCCCCCGCACGTCTTCCAGCATCTTCACCGAGTCGTAGCCGACGCCGTCCTTGAAGACGACCGTCACGTTGCGGATCACCGCCGGATCCGCGGTCAGGTCGCCGCTCATGACGACCAGGTCCGCGATCTTGCCCGCCTCGACCGTCCCAAGATCGTCGAACACGTCCAGAATCCGCGCCCCGTTCGCGCTGATCACCTGCACGACCTCATGGGGCGCCAGTCCAGCCTCGGAGAGCAGCTCGTAGTTGCGCTGGTCGCCGTAACCGGGCAGCGCGCCGCCGTTGCCGGTGGGATCCACGCCCGCCGCCAGCACTCCACCCGCCCGATAGAACGCCTTCTCGTACGCCATCGCGGTCAGGAAATCATCCTCGGGCCGCCCGATCTCGTCAATCTGGGCCTTGTTGGCCAGGTAGTCCTCGCGCACGGCCGGGGCCATGGCGTCCAGCGAGCGCGCGTCGCGGGTGGGGCGCCCCTGGATGAAGAGCTCGTAGACGGCCAGCGTCGAGGTCATCGCCACGTCCGCGTCCATCATCGCCTTGAAGGTCGCCTGCGCCTCGGGTCCGTTCGGGTCGATGCCGACGGCGTCGTTCCAAAGCGTCTGCGGGCACTCGTCACGGCCGCGGCCCGCCGAGTAGTCGCTGTTGGTGGCCAGGCCGTGCTCGATGTTGTCGATCCCGAGTCCCACCGCCTCGGTGAAGCTGATCGAACAGAGGTGTCCCGTCACCTTGATCCCCTGCTTGTGGGCCTCGTCGATCACCGCGCTTAGCTCCTCGGTGCGGATGTTCGTGTACGCCTTCAGCCAGGTGGCGCCCTCGGCGGCCCAGTAGCGTACGAAGCGGCGTGCCTGCTCGGGCGACTCGATCATCGTCATCTGCGAGATCCCGCCCCCGGCGGTGATGTACGGCGCGGTGATGTGGATGCGTGGCCCCGGCGCCCGCCCCGCGTCGATCTCGTCGCGCAGGTTGATCTCCGCGTACGGCTGCCGGCTCCCCGTCGTGCGCACCGTGGTGACGCCGCTCCCCAGGTAGAGACGCGGCGCGCTGTACGTGAGCTGCGCAGACCGCCCGCCGGCGGCCGTGTAGAAGAGGTGGTTGTGCAGCCCCACCATCCCCGGAATGACCGTGTGGCCGGACAGGTCCATCACCTCGGCGCCGTCGGGGATGTCCACGGTGCCGTCGGGTCCCACCGCGGCGATGCGGTTGCCGCTGAGCACGACCGTCTGGCCGCGCCGCGCGGGTTGGCCGGTGCCGTCGATCAGGGTGACGCCGGTGAGCGCGACGGTCTCGGCCGTGACGGTCGCGTAGCCGGCCGCGGCGGAGCCTTCGACGGGCTGCTGGGCCGACAGGGTCGTGGCGAAGGCGACCGCAACCAAATGCGCGCCGCCGGTGTATCTAACGATAGTCCCCAAGCTCATACCGCTCTCCTCTGCTCGTTGCAGTTGTACGCATACTGCGTGGCATTCTGGTCCGGTCGGCGGGTTTGCGCCAGAGGACGCAGGTCACGATGGTGAGGTCCTTCCAGAATCCCCGCAGCGGAGGTGTGGCGCCGTGAACAAGCCCGCAGATCCCAATTCCCGATCGCGCCGAATGCGCCTGCTCGCCCTGCTGGCGGCCCTCGCCCTCCCGATCATCCCCTCCCAGGCCTTCGCCCAGGACCCCGAAAACGAGGGTCCCTTCCGTATCGGCAACGTGAGATGGGGCGACGCCCCGGACGGCATCGACTTCATCACGGCCGACGACACCATTCCCCCGCCCGCCGTCATGTGGGACGGATCGCACGCCTTCGTCCCCAACCGCGACTCGGGTACCGTCACGGTTCTCGACCTCCTGAACGACGAGACCGACGCCACGGTCGAGGTGTGCCCGGAACCCCTCGACGGCGCAATCACCCCCGATCAGGCCACGTACATTGTGGCGTGCGGCGGCTCCGACGAACTGGTGTTGATCAACACGGCGTCGTTCGCCGTTACGGGGCGGGTCTCCGAAGGGCTGGGGGAGCGTCCCGCCTCGATCGTGGTTCCCGCGCCGGGGCGTTACGCACTCGTCTACAACGCGGATGGCGGAACGGTGTCGGTAGTGGACCTCGAGACGCTGGCCGTCGTGCAGACCATCGACGTGGGCGTCCAGCCGCTCGTCCTCCGCCTGGATTCGTCTCCGCACCTTCCGGATCGCCAGCGCGTCCACGTGTCGAACCAGGTGGCGGGCACTTTCGTCGAGCTGGTTCCGGTTGTGGAGCCCGTGGAGCGGCGCCCGGCCGGGGAAACTCCGCCCCTCAACGAAGTCGTCGTCGTGGGCATGATCCATGGCCGGCACGAGACCAGCGAGTCGTTCAGTCTGGAGGTCGTGCGCGACCTGGTCCGCGCGATCGACCCCGACTACTGGCTCACCGAAATCCCGCCCAACCGCTGGGACCGTGCGTGGGCCGAATACCAGGCCACCGGCACCGTCGAGGAGCCGCGCGTGCGCCGCTTCCCCGAGTACATGGAGGGACTCTTCCCGCTGTCGCGCGAGCTGGACTTCGAGGTCATCCCGACGGCGGGTTGGACGCAGCCGATGTCGGACTTCCGGGCCGCGTACCTGGATGCGTATTCAGCGGACCCGGAGCGGGCCGCGAGGTGGGCCGAATACCAGGCCGCCGCCGGGGCATCTGCGGAAGCGCTGGCCGCCGGAGGAGCCGCCGACGATCCCCGCTGGATCCACACCGACGCCTACGACGAAGCCTACGACATCCGCATGCGCACCTACGCCCGCCTCTTCGACCGGAGTCTGGGCCCCGGAGGATGGGTGGCGATCAATGCGTCGCACTGGGCGAACATCGAACGCGCGCTCGACCGCCACCGCGGCGAGGGCGCGCGCTTCCTGCTGACCTACGGCGCCGGACACAAGGGGCCGTTCCTGCGCGAGTTGCGGAAGCGCGACGATATCGTGTTGCTGGATGTGGGAGAGTTTCTGGATGGGTTGGAGGGGAAGTAGCACGCTCGGGCGGATTCATCCACGGACTGCCAGCACCCCTTGCCGCAGCGCGCTTGCACCGCTATCCTGCACATGCACCACAATTATGCACAGGAGAAACCATGGCACGTATCCACTTCATCGTGAAGGAGACCGCGAAGATGCGCTACCAGGACCAGGCGCGCAGGGAGGGGAAGTCGCTCGGCGAGTGGTTCCGGGAGGCCGCCGACGAGAAGCTGGCCTCGGCGCGGCCCAGGAGGTTCACGGTCGAGGAGCTTCGTGAATTCAACGCGAAGTGCGATGCGATGCATCCTCCGGGCGAACGGGAAATGGACTGGGAGGACATGAAGCGGATCATCATGGACTCCAAGATCGCGGGTCTGGACGACATATGATCTTCGTCGACACGAACGTCTTTATCCACCATGTGGGCGGCCAACATCGTCTGCGCGACGAAGCACGAGCGTTCATGTTCCGTTTCCTGGAGAGCGGACAAGTCCTTGTCACTTCGGCCGAGGTGCTCCAGGAGATTCTCCATTTCTACCACCGAACCCGACGCGGGTCGGAGATGGATGAAGCCTTCGCCCTCCTCGACCGCACCGTGTCCGATGTCTGGCCCGTGGAACGCGCCGATGTCGAGCGGGCCCGCAGTCTGGCCCACCGCTATCCCGGACTCGAAGCCCGCGACCTCGTGCACCTCGCCAGCTGCATCCGGCGCAAGGCTCGCGACCTCTTCACCTTCGACCGGAGCCTGGCCGCGGCGTGGGAGGCCCGGCGGTGTTGACCGTCGTCGCTACCCGCTACCCCGACCCTCCCACCTCGAACAGCATCCGCATCCCCGACTCCAGGTGCTCGGAGATGTGGCAGTGCGCCATCCAGCGGCCCGGGTTGGTGATCTCGAGCAGGATGTCGGTCGTGGTCCCCGCAGGCAGCAGCACGGTGTCCTTCCAGGCGAGGTTCTCGTTCGGCACGCCGTTGCGCTCCAGCACCAGGAAGCGCTGGCCGTGGATGTGGAAGGGGTGCTGCATGGCGTGAAAGGACCGCCGTTCGTTGTGCAGGCGGATCTTGACCACGTCACCCACCTCGAAGTTCCAGGCGATGTCCATGTTCTCGCGGCCCGTTGCGGGTTCCCGGATGATCCAGCGCACCTCCTGCGACGTCGAGTTCCAGTTCATCATCGGCATCGTGCCGCTCCACTCGACGGGGTGGAAGTAGGCGGAATCGAAGCGCATCAGGCGGTCGACGATGAAGGGGATTCCGGTGGTCTCCAGGGTGAAGGTGAGCTCGTGATCGACGGAGTCGTCGAAGTGCTCGCGGTAGAGTGCGATCTCGCGCGCGGCGTGGAGGTTGGTGCGAAGGGTGTCGAAGGCGAGGGCGGTGGGGGTGGGCCGGCTACCCGGCATCCCTGCCACATGCACAACCCCCAGCGTGTCCGTCTCGGCAAAGAACGCGCCCCCCAGATGGTCGATCCCCTGTACACGGTTCAGGAGCAGCGCGTCGCCCGGCTCGTCGAAGCGCACATGCACGATGTAGCGCTCGGCGGGACTGAGCACGATGCTCTCGATCCATTCTTCGCGCTCGAAGGCCCCAACATCGGTGCCGATGACCTTCATGCGGGCAGTCCCTCCCACGAACGAAAGGTTGAAGGTCCGCGTGTTTGACACATTCGTGATGTACAGCCGCACCACCTCGCCCGCCGTGACGTCCAGCTCGTACTCCGGCTCGCCGTTGACCAGCATGAGGTCGCCGAAGCGCCCCATGAAGGCGTGCGTGGAGCGCTCCTCGCCGAAGGGCATGGGGTCGTCGCCGGCCATGAGGAAGTCGTCGACCATGAGGAACTCCTCGCGGTCGGCGGGGCCGTAGTAGTCGGGGTGACGCGACTCGACGAGCATGTTCCCGTACAGCCCGAGGTCCTTGAGGACATCTTCGCGATGGTGCGGGTGGTACCAGTAGACGCCGGGGTCCTTGAAGTGCACCTCGTAGCGGAAGGTCTCGCCGGGCTGGACCGGGTCCTGGGTGATGCCGGGCACGCCGTCCGAGGCGTTGTCCAGGCGGAGGCCGTGCCAGTGGATGGTGGTGGGCCAGGCGATCGAGTTGGTGAAATGGACGGTGACGGTGGCCGCTTCGGGGACGTGGAGGAGTGGTCCCGGGTACTGGCCGTTGAAGCCGTACATGACGTGGTCGCGGCTGTGTATTCGCCGTCGCACGAGGCCGGCCTCAAGGGTGATCTCGTCGCCGTCGGCGAGGCGGAGGACGTCGCGGGGGCGGGCGAGGGGGAGGGTCGCGGGATCGATGCCGGCGCCGGGGAGGAAGGGGGTGGTGGCGGGGGGATCGAGGGCCATGAGTGCGGGGAACATGGTGAGGCCGGGCATCATGGGCGGGTGGGGCCAGTCGACGCTGCCTGCAGCGGCGTCGATGGCGCCGTGTTGGTGCGTGGGCTCGGCCGTCCCCGTGGCCCCCAGAATGAACTCCTGCATGTCTGGCGGGGACATTCTCGAACTGGGTGAACTCGCGCGCAGCAGCAGCCGCCCTTCCCACTCCGGCGCGTCGGGCCGCGCCTCCGCCGTGACCAGGATCATGAACTTGTTGAGGTCGATCTCGCCGATGCTGCGCGTGCCGTTGGCGGCCGGGCCCAGGTTCACGACCGTGTCGAAGAGGGGGGTGGCCAGCCAGGCGACGATGTGGTCGTAGTCGCCGAGGGTGGCCGGTTCGGGGAGCCCGTCGAGCGTGAGGATCCCCTCGTAGAGGTGGTTGCCGGCGGCGTTCACGGCCACGCCGAAGGGGGAGTGGGGTGGGCGCAGTTCGAGGTGGCCGGAGAGGCCGTCCAGGCCGGGGCGCGGGGCGAGGAAGAGGCAGTAGAGGTCGCGGCTGGGCGCGAGGGTGGCGCCGGGGGGTGGGGGGGTGTCGTCGCAGGGTGAGGGGGCGGGGGGGGCCGGTTGGCCTGCCAGGAGCAGGAGGGCCAACGCGTTGGCGACGAGAGCCAAGGGCTTTTTCCACGGGCCACTCATCGGGGAGGTCCTCTCTTTCGCGCGGTTGGACACCCGTGTGCGAGTCTGATGGCGGATGCAGTGTAGTGCCGGCATTTTCTGCTGGCAATCTACCCGATCTTGGCGCCGGAGGTCGCCCCGCCCGTGGTCAGCGCCGCCAGGACTCGGCGGTTGGAACCCCCCGGCTGAACAGCACCTCGAGGCCCGGCTCGGGCGACACTGCGGCGAGCGCGTCAGCGTGCGTCAGCACCGTCCCGGGAAGCTCCCGCAGGAACCCGCGAATCTGCCCGGTGCGTGGATCCCTGAGCACGGCCATGGACAGGTCACTCCCCGTGTCCAGGGCGAATGATCCACCGGGCCCCGAGAGCGTGATGCTGGCGAGAGTCCCCTCCCACCCCTCCTCCACCGGCAGCACAATGGCGAAGCCGGAACTCCCGTCACCGTCCGCAACCACCGGCATCTCGAAGCCGAACGAGAACAGCTCCACCCCATCGTCCGTCCGCCCCGCCAGCCGAAACCCGCCGCTCGACCGCGGCAGCGCGGGCGGCGCGTCAACCACGAAGGCCGGTTCCAGGAAGGGCACACCGTCCGCATCGACCCCGCCCCAGAGGAGTAGCCCCTGAGTCGACGGGACAACCATCGGCAACCCCACACTGTCGGCCTCGCTCAGGCGAAAGCGCAGCGCGTTGGCGAGGTGGTAGTCGCTGATCCACACAAAATCGCAGTCCGACATGATGTCCAGGCGCGTGGGGGGCAGCAACCTGCCGCTGCCGCGTGGATCGTACGCCCAGACGCCGATCGCTCCGAGGGCATAGGGGAACGAGCGGTCCAGGCGGAGCACGTCCCCGCAGGGAGCGTCGCCCAGGAAGAAGTTGTGCCCGAGCAGGTGCGGGATCAGGGTCGGGTCGGGAAGGGAGAAGCTTGACCGGCCCGGGAGGTGAGCCAGGCCGCTGGGTCCGGAAACGGGCGGGGCCATCATTCCCATGTAGTGGCCCGTGCCGCCTTCCATGGCGCGAATCGCCGTCGTCTCCCTGAGCAGCACGGAAGAGTGTCTGCTATCGCTCCTTACGAAGAGATGTGACTTCACGTCCAGGTCGGCCAACGGCAGTATCGTGCGCGTCAGGCTGAGCAACCCGTGGTTCTCCGGGTCTCTCGCCACCTCCCTCACGAGGTCCCTGACGGAAAAGTCGGGATCCTCTTCCCAGACGAACGGAACAAGCGTCAGATCGAGGACGGGCATAGCGCGAACATCCACGGGCAGGCGCCCCGATTCGGGGATCCGGGTCGCGACCCCGAGTTCCGGGTCCAGCGTACCATCCGGATCGATCTCGATCACCATCTCGAGGCCGGGCTGGACCACGTGACCCGGAATCGACGCGTTGGCAGTCGCCGACAGCAGGCTATCGACCAACTGGGTGGGGATCCGCGTGGGTTTGCCCGGAATCTCCTCCACATGCGTTTCCATACCGTCGAGGTAGAAGCGGGCCCGGACCGCCGGAATGGTCGCGGTGGTGCGGCGCCCGGCGACCACGAACACCCGGAGCAGCGCCTCTTTGCCCGCAACCAGCGGCACGGGAAAGTCGCGCGACTGCACCGCCTGGATCAGCATCACATTGGGCGGCTCCCCGCAGAACGCGATCCGGCGCTTGTGGACCCTTTCCAGCCAGACCTGCAGAGCGGTGTCCGCGGGAACGCACAGGCCCGTGTTTCCGGCCAGGAGCGCTTCGAGCCGGAGAAGTCCCGTGAGTTCTGTCGGCAGCGCGCCGGCCATCGAGGGGTTGTTGTTGAGGCCAAGCGTGAGCAGGGTGGCCATGTTGCCGAATTCGGCGGGGATCGGGCCGGTAAGATCATTGAAATCCAGGTGCAGGTGCTCGATCTTCGGCAGGTCGGCCAGCCCCGGCGGAATCGGGCCGGTCAGCGCGTTGTGGTCGAGCGCCAGATAGGTTGCGCTGGCAAGGTTGCCCAGAGCGGGGGGTATCGTGCCGGAGAGCCGGTTGTTGCTGAGGGCCAGGACCGTCACGCCGGCAAGGCTCCCGAGTTCGGGCGGGATACCGGTCAGCTGGTTGTCATGAAGGAACAGTGTCTGGAGGTTGACAAGGTTCCCCAGCTCTGGCGGAATGCCGGTCAGCTGGTTGTCATGAAGGAACAGTGTCTGAAGGTTGACCAGGTTGCCGAGCTCGGGCGGGATCTCGCCGCGTAGCGTGTTCCCATGCAGATCCAGTCGCTCCAGACCGACCATCTCGCCGAGCACCGGGGGAACGGGACCGTCCAGGCGGTTGTCGCCGAGCGACAGCACCTTCAGCGCGGTAAGCTGGCCGAGTTCCCTGGGGATGCGATCGCTCAGCCTGTTGTCATCGAGCGACAGCACCGTCAACTCGCTGAGGTTGCGCAGGTGCGGCGGAATCCCGCCAATCAGCTGGTTGCCGCTGAGCGCCAGAACCGTCAGCTCCGAGCGGTCCCAAAGACGACCGAGTCGGGACGGGATCACGCCGTGCAGGCGGTTGTCGCGCAGGTCCAGTTCCCTCAGCCGGGCGAGGTTGCCCAATTCGCTTGGAATCGCGCCTGTGAGACTGTTGTTGCCGAGGTCAAGCCGCGTCAGCTCCGTGAGACTGCCGAGTTCGGGCGGGATGTCTCCCTGTAGCTCGTTTCCCGCGAGGACCAGCGACTGCAGGCGTTCGAGGTTGCCGAGTTCCGGCGGGATCGGTCCGGCGAGGCCATGACGCTTCCACTGGAAATCCTCCTCGCCCCATGTCCCGCTGAGATCGAGACTCACAACCCGGCCGGAGGCGTCGGTCTCGACACCGTACCACTCCCCCAGAGGCGCGTCCGTATTCCAGCCGTCGTTGTTGATCCAGTTCGCCCCGTCGGTGGCCTGGAAGAGCTTGAGCAGAGGCTCGCTGTCGACCGGCGCAGGCGGATCCGGGTCTGGAGGATCCACAGGTTCCGTGGCCTTCTCGCCGCACGCGGACGCGCACAGGATCGCCGACAGTGCTCCTATCCCGAAGATGGGGCGGTAATGGCTCATTCCTTTTGTCCCCCCCGTCGCCGCATTGTGGTCCCTGACTGGACAGGCAAGGTGGACGGGAGGGAGGGCAGGGTCAAGCGGTCAGCGCCGCCAGGCTTCGGCGGCCGGAACGCCCCTGCTGAACAGGACCTCGAAGCCCGGCCCAGGCGACAGCGCGGCGGCCGCATCCGTCTGCGTCGCAACCGTCCCGGGCAGATCCCGCAACATGGCGCGGATCTGGCCGTTGCGCGGATCCCGAAGCACGGCCATGGAAAGCTCGCTCTCCCTGTCCAGGGTAAAGAATCCCCCCGGACCCGACAGCGTGATTACGGAAAGACTCCCCGCCCACCCCTCCTCCACCGGCATCACGAAGGCAAACCCGGAGCTCCCGTCGCCATCGGCCACCTCGGGCATGTCGAAGCTGAAGGAGAACAGCTCCACCCCATCATCCGTTCGCCCCGCCAGTCGGAACCCGCCGCTTGACCCCGGCAGAGCCGGCGGCGCGTCAACCACGAAAGCCGGTTCCAGGAAAGGCACACCGTCCGCATCGGCCCCGCCCCACAGGAGCAGCGCCTGGGTGGACGGGGTGACCATCGGCAGCCCCACGCTGTCCGCGTCGCTGAGTCGGAAGCGCAGCGCGTTGGTGAAGTGGTAGTCGCTGATCCACACGGGTTTACAGTACGACATGATGTCCGGCCGGTCCGGGGCCACCAGCCTGCCCACCCCGCGTGAATCGTACCCCCAGACGGCGATCGAGCCGTCCGAATCGGGGAAGGCGGGGTCGGGGCTGGCGGGGCTGCCGCACGGCGCGTGGCGCAGCGAAAAGTTGTGTCCCAGTTCATGCGCGATGAGGTCGGCGTCGGCCTGCGAGAAACTCGAACGGCCGTGGATCCAGGCCAGCCCGGCGAACCCGCGCACGGGTGGCGACATCATGCCCATGTAATGGCCGGTGCCACCTTCCATGACCCGCATGGCCGAGGTCTCCCGGAGCAGGTCCCTGGAATGGTTGGAGCTTGTCGTGACGGTCTCGTGGGCTTTCACCTCCAGCTCGCCCACCGGCAGAAGCGTTCGTGTTTCCCAGAGCAGTTCGTGGTTCTCGGGGTCCGCGGCCATGGATCTGGCCGTGCCCACGATTCCAAGGTTGGGATCCTCTTCCCACAGGAACGGTACCAGCGTCAGGTCGAAGAGGGGCATGGCCCCCACCTCGATCGCCAGTCGTCCCGTTTCGGGGATCCTTGCCGTGACTCCGAGTTCCGGGTCCAGTGTTCCGTCCGGGTCGACCTCGATCACCATTTCGAGGCCCGGCCGCACCACATCACCGGGAATCACGGCGTTGGACGAGTTCGGAAGAGAACTCTCGTCCACCTCGGTGGGAATCGTGCGGGAGTTGCCCGCGATGTCTTGCACATGGGTCTCCACGCCGTAGTGGAAAAACCGAGCCCGGATCGGCGGAGTTCCCGCGGCGACGGGGGCCGGGGCCGTCACGAACACGCGCAGCAGCGCCTCCTCACCCGCGACCAGCGGGACGGGGAAGGCACGCGACTGCACGGTCTGGATCAGGTAGGCCTGATGGTTTCCGCCGGAGCAGGACGCCACGCGACGCTTGCGGATCCTTTCCAGCCAGGCCGCAAACTCGGGGTCCTCGGGTATGCACAGCCCGGTCCCGCCGGTGAGTAGAACATCGAGCTGTCGCAGGGCGGTGAGTTCCGCCGGAAGGGGGCCTTCCAGAGCCGCGTTGTTGGTGAGGCCGAGTTGCCGCAGTCCCACCATCGTTCCGAATGCGGGTAGAACCGGTCCCTCCAGGTCGTTGTCGTAGAGGAACAGGTACTCCATCGCCGCAAGGCCGCCCAACTCGGACGGGATCGGGCCGGTCAGGGCGTTCTGGTGCAGCCCCAGATAGGTGGCGTTGCGAAGGTTGCCGAGTTCGGGCGGAACCGGATCAGCGCACCTTGATAGCAACGTAAAGCCATGTTATACAATGCCTTATGGGCATCATGCGTTGAATGGTGTATCACTTACAATATGCAATTCTGAACTGGAATCCCTTCTACCACACTGGAGGTCCTCGGACGAAATCACGGGTGGTCAGTGGGAACCGAAAAACTTCCTGACCTCGTTGGCCAGATGATCCAAGCCCTTCGTCTCGCACCCCCAGACGACCATAACGCGCCAGCCCATTTCCTCCACGACATTGCTGATCATCCTCCCAGTGGACTGCTGCGCCGTCCGAGTCTCTGGCTCACAGCAACCGTACGATCACGAGCAAAACCTCAAGGGCGATGATCGACACGATGAATCCGAGGGCCGCGTCACTCCAAGTTACCTCCAGAGCATCCGAGATCGCACGGGTGAGCACGACAATGCCCCACGCTACTGAGAACCAGTAGCAAATGTTCTGGATTAGAGGTCTCTCGTAGGCGATCCCGATGAGCAGGAAACCGACCATGCCGACGAGCGGGAACAAGAAGGAGACTCCGACCAACCGTGTTAGCCGCGCCAGGCTGACGACTTGGGTCGTCAGGGAAAGGGTCAGGAATATGCCGATCACGAGATATAGCCACAGCAAGAAGCTCACGGCGAACGCAAAGACACCACCGACCGCGACGCCGAGGTTCCACGCCCACGCGAAGCTTGGATCTATCGGAGGAAGCTGAAGCCTCAGAAAAAGCGCCAGCACGTTTGCGCCCGAGAACCCTCCAACCGCCACAGCGGCAACGGCCAGTCCCGCAGGAGCGCCGGAGATGCGACGTACCCATCGGGCGGGGGCCTCTACTGCTACCGCTAGATTCACGGGCCATGGACTCCGGCCACGGCGGGGCTTATCGACGACTCCAGCACGGCCGCGATCCCGGTTAGCACCATGGCCACGATAGTCCAGCGTGCGGAGACCCTCAACTCCAGACCTCGATCGTGCGCGACTCTGCCCACAACCACGCGGGCCAACTCAAAGCCAGCCACAGTTGCCGAAAACTGCCCAGCCAATTCCGGAACGCCATGAACCAAGAGAGGCAACCACATTGGAGGGGGCACTGCCGCGAACAGCGCTCCAGCTTGAAACGCGTTCCAGAAGGCCGCAAAGGCCGTGGGTAGACCGAGGAGGAGACCGCCCGCGACGAGGATCGCAATGATCCGCATGTTGTGGAGCGCCGTGCCGAGCATCGGAACGGCGCTCACCTCGGGCGGGCACGTGAAGGAATAAGGAGCGACTAACCACCCACCTATCCCCGCTGGAAGAAAAACCCCAGCAGCGGCGGCGAACGGCCACAATCGCAGTACATTGTCGAACCGCATCGTCAGCCCTAAGACCCGGCTGGCGCCTCCCGAAAGCGTCGCATCAGGATCAGATGTCCGGCTGTCTGGAATCCCACCGCCGCACCGAGTCTCAAGCCAAAGTCTTGGTCGGCGAGCAATACCATGAGCAGGACTACACCGAATCCGATGACGAAGATGCCCGAGAAAAACCTGAGGGGCGCCCTCCGCGCGGCACGAGCCGGCTCAAGCACTCTAGGCTCCTCCAACGAGGGAGCCGATCCCAGCTCCGAGGTCCGTGCCAGTCAGCCCTCCGATCACGGTGCCGCCACCCGGCGCAAGTGCAGTTCCGGCTGCCCCACCAACGATAAGGCCGATGGTGCCACCGACTACTATACCCGCAGCCGCACCCCAAATGCCCCACCGATTCCCGAATACCCCACCCAACTCGGAAGTCGGGGGATCGGCCACGGGGATCATGTTGGCCCCAGGGGCGGCGATCGGTGCCAGAAGCACGGCAACAACGACGAACACCGGAAGAAGCTTCCTTCTCATTCTCAACCTCACTTTGGAGTGTGGATCGGGCGGCGAGATGTCGTGAGCCACCCATCGAGTTAGCGTAGGGCACGACGGGCAGTCACGCAATGGTTTCCTTCATCTGGGCGCGGATCTGGGCGCGGATCTGGGCGCGGATCTGGGACCGAAGAGCCACACCCATGGCGACCGAGCACCCCCGTCGAGACGCGAGGCCCGATTCGGAGACGGGTCTCTAGAGCCCTACGGCTAGACATGGTGACGGGAAGGAACGGGTTACCTGAACCGAACCCCCGTCAAGGAGCCGAGAACCACTTCGCTACGTTTGGCGATTGGCAACCGCTAACGCTAACGGCTCGGTCCAGCATCTCGGTCATGCCCGCGCGGCGGCGTTATCACCAGCCGTGGCCGCGCGGTCTCGCGGCGGCGGATGTCCCGTAGTACTCGGTCAAGCGCGTCACTCGCCCGTTCAGCCGCCCGATTTGCCGCTGCAAGACTTCGTTCTCCGCGCTCAGCCGCTCGACGTGCTGCCGCAAGGCTTCGACCTGCTCGGCGTGCCGCCGCTGTTCCCGATCGTACTGCCCGGACAACTTCCGCAACGCCCTCGTCAACTGCTCCTCTAACGCGCTCATAGAGCCTCCTCACTCGTTCGACAGCTTCAACGCCGGACGGTCGTCCACCCACCAGGGCGGACGAGCCAGCACCCCGTCCGGCACCACCACGAACCGCTCGCCCTTGATCTCGCGGAACACGAGCCCCCACGTGCCAGCCTCCAGTTGGGCCAGCGTCCTCGGGGTGTCCTTGACGTCCCGGTTCAGTCCGGCGCGGGTCTCGATCCGGGCTTGGTTGTTCCTCGACAACCAGCGCATCGTCGCCCAGCTTCCGCCGAAGAAACCGATCCAAAGATTCAGGCCGACGATCAGCGGCCGGAGCCAAGCCTTGACCAGCTCGCGGACCTTGCCGGTCGCCTCCTCCGTATCGCGCTCGATTGTACCGAGCGCGTTCCTCGCGACGCGCCGCGAGTTCTCGCCGAGCCGCGCGAGCTCGCTCGCGGTCAACTCCTCGATCTCCCTGCGTGCGTTCCGCAGCCTCCTCCGCATCCGGTCGGTCAAGTCCGCGCTCGAAGTCAAATGCGTACAGTTCTCCCTTCAGCCGCCACCGCTTCCCGGTCTCGGGGTCCAT